>Ga0126370_10001216_pt1 | contig 11607 bp, 9 predicted proteins | sample PanSoiMetaPlot_3_FD_92586 | JGI IMG/M metagenome (GOLD analysis project Ga0126370, IMG submission 92586) | Tropical forest soil microbial communities from Panama - MetaG Plot_3 | ecosystem: Environmental > Terrestrial > Soil > Tropical forest > Bulk soil | place: Panama | collected 2016-02-17 | reverse complement strand
GCTATGGTTTACGCCTCAGCCATGGACCGTTCGATGCCATAATGTAGGCCGCTGCCGAGTGGAATAGCGAGGGTGAGGGAGAGATTTTATGGTGACCAAGGAGCGGATCGGTCAAATCGCCGTGGTGCTCGCGGCATGTGTAACGGTTTGGGCGGCCGACCAGGCAAAGAGAGAATTCAAGTACTCAGCGGGCCCTAAGGCCAGACTCTCCATCCTCAACGAATATGGGCAAATCTCGGTAAAGCCGTCAACCACAAATCAGGTCATCGTTATTGCCGCTCCCTACTCCGACAAGGTTCAAGTTGAGGGCACGCAAAATGACAATCGCATCGCCCTCCAATCGCGTCTACTCGATGGCGCCACTCAGGTCACGGGGCGGGTGGACTATGAAGTTGAGGTTCCTTCTGACACGAGTGTCACCCTGCATTCATTCGATGGTCCCATCCACGCCGAACAACTCGAGGGCGACGTAACGGTGGAATGCGACACAGCGGTGGTCGAACTTCGAGACCTCGCGGGCGGACACGTGCATGTCAATACGCTGGATGGGCCCGTCACACTTACAAACATCAACAATGGCCACGTCGAGATCACTTCGGTTGGAGGCGATGTCACCCTCAACTCGGTGACCGGCCCCTTCGTAGAAGTGACCTCGGCCAAGGGGCGAATCAATTATAGTGGCGATTTCGGCTACACCGGCAACTACAAGTTAACCAGCCACACCGGCGACATCGAAGCGGTGGTGCCGGCTTACGCTTCGTTCGACGTCAGTGCCAAGTCCGTACGCGGCGACGTCCAAAATGACTTCCCTTTGACTGGCCGCCAGCAAACTGCAACGCCCAGTACGTTCGAGCGGGGGCGTTCCTTCGTGGGTACGGCCGGGAAGGCCGCCTCTTCCGTGATCATTCGCACCTTTAGTGGTAAAATCCGCCTCAAGAGACGCTGACATCACTCCTACCATTTGAGAAAGAACAACTGGCTAGAAGGTATATTTGTGTCCTGAATGGCGTCGCATGACCCGACCTACGACAGCGCGGGGACTCAATCGTTCCACCGGGGTATTTCTGGTCGGGTTCATGGGATCTGGCAAAACCACGGTGGGCGAACTGCTTAGCCGCCGGCTGGGGTGGCGGTTCGAAGACCTGGATAGGCGTATCGAAAGCTGGCAAGGCTCTCCCATCCCCACAATCTTTAATAATCATGGCGAAGCGCGTTTTCGACAGATTGAGCACGAGGCACTGTTACAGTTGATACGCGAAATGGCGTCTGAGCCCACGGTGGCCGCATTAGGGGGCGGTACGCTCGTGCAGCCAGAAAATCGCAGCACCCTTGAGGAGTCAGGGTTGCCGGCGATTTTTCTGGATGCGCCGGTGGGAGACCTATGGGAACGCTGCCAATCAGCGGAAGAAGAGCGCCCCTTAGCACGCGACAAGAACCAGTTTCAGCAATTGTATGCGGCCCGGCAAAAGCTCTATCTGGAGGCGGCGGCGACGATCGATACCACGGGAAAGGACTTGGACGCCATTGCCGCTGAGATCGCCTCATGGTTAGCCCTTGCCCAGGCGAGATAAGGTAACCCTCAGAGGTGCCCGAGTGATGTGGATTATATCCTCGGTACTGATGTCAACTTCGGGAACCGGCGCTGCCAAGCTGGCAATGACAATACGGAGATAGCGAGAGATTAGTTGAGCTAATAGCTACTTCGTAGCGGGCAAGGAGCACTTCGGCAGTGGAAACAGCTATCGGTGTTTGCGTGGCAGTGGACAAGCGTCCATTTAGAACCGAGGTAGTCGGGATCTGATCGTGTTGGCTTTCATCGACTCACGAACTGCACGCACGCTGTTCACGCTATTGCTATTTTCGCTGGGTCTCGCGTTCCTCTACGTGGCGCGGGAGACGCTAATGGCATTTCTGTTTGCCATCTTCTTTGCCTATCTCGTAGATCCGTTGGTGTCGCATCTCGACAGACTGGTGAAAGGCAGGGGTCGTGCCATCGCGATCATCTACGTCCTGCTGGTTGCACTCATTGTCGTGTTCTTCTTCTTTGTAGGACCACAGGTCACGCGACAAGGAGCCCGATTGAGCGCCTCCTTGCCGCAGCTGCTATCGAGCGTCCGTTCCGGTGAAATTGCTAGCCAAATTGGTATGGATCGGGGTTGGAGTAAAACCACGCAGGACCTGGCGCGCAATTTTTTAGTGACCCACAGCGAGCAAATCAAGATGTTGGCCCAAAGGGCAGGCATCCGCATCGCCGAAGCTGCGCAGAGGGTGTGGCTCGTGATTCTAGTTCCCATTCTGGCGGCCTTTTTCCTCAAAGACGGGCGGTCGTTCACTGGCGTTTTTGTCTCCTTTGTCCGCAGCCGGCCACAGCGGGAATTCATGGAAGGGGTCATTGCGGACATGAACTCTATGCTGGTGCATTTCATACGCGCTCAGATCATTTTGGCCGCGCTTTCGCTGGTCGTATATCTCAGTGTGCTCGGGCTATTGCGCATACCGTACGCCTTGGTATTGGGGACAGCCGGCGGCATCATGGAGTTCGTGCCCGTGGTTGGACCCCTCATGGCGGGACTGGTAATGGTAGGCGTGGCCGTGTTGATGAGCTATCCGCACTGGGTGATCCTGGTTCTCTTTCTGGGAATTTGGAGGCTGGTGCAGGATTATCAGATTGCTCCCCGCATCATGGGCGAAAAGATGGAATTACATCCGCTGGCGGCCATTTTTGGAGTACTCGCGGGCGCAGAAATTGCAGGCGTGCTCGGTGTCTACCTTTCCATTCCCGTGATGGCGAGCCTTCGCATTGTCTGGCGACGCTGGCACGTCTACTCAGAGAAAAAGCGCTTCGGGCCACTCAATGAGTATGTCTTTAACACAACCGAAATGCCGCCCCGGATCTAGGACAGGTGGCAGCGTCAAGGCTTCATCTCTCGGTCTTCGCCTCCGCTTCACTAACAGGTCTGGCCTACTCTGGCTCGACTACCGCCGGGTGAAGCAAGCAGCTCCAGTGCCACAACCTGGTGAACCAGCATTAATCCCCCCAACTATCTCTAAATCCGGTATCCAACAGGCACTATAGTTGGCTTCCGGTTACCCGCCGATGATCTGGTAAATCATGTTGTAAAATTCGAAACACATCGCTATGCAAACAAAAATCCCAGTTGGAATTCTTGGTGCTACGGGCATCGTCGGACAGCGCTTCATCCAGATGCTAGCGCAGCACCCCTGGTTCGAGGTGAATTGGCTGGCTGCTTCGGAGCGTTCGGAAGGTCGTCCTTACGTTGAGGCGGTTCGCTGGCGCATGAAAACAGCCCTGCCGGACCCGATTGCCCGCATGACGCTCTCGCCGGCCGCTCCCCAGGGCGCGCCCAAGGTGATCTTTGCCGCGCTCGATGCCGCCATAGCCGCGGAGCTCGAACCCCGGTTTGCCGAAGCAGGTTGCGCGGTAATTTCCAATTCCAGCGCACTGCGCATGCACCCTGATGTTCCGCTCGTCATTCCTGAGGTCAATCCGGATCACCTCCAGCTCATCGAGTGCCAGCCGTGGCGACGCCAATCGGGGGGGTTCGCCGTTACCAATCCGAACTGTTCGGCGATTGGACTGGTTCTGGCGCTCGCTCCATTGCAGCAGCGATTTGGCCTCGAGACGGTGATGGCCGTCACCATGCAGGCGGTGAGCGGCGCCGGTTATCCCGGAGTGGCTTCGCTGGACATTCTCGGAAATGTGATCCCGTACATCGCCAAGGAAGAAGAAAAAATGGAAGAGGAGACGGGCAAACTGTTGGGACAACTTATTAATGGAGGTGGTGTCCGAAGGGGCGATTTTCACATGAGTGCGCAATGCAATCGGGTGGCGGTCGAGGATGGTCACACGGAATCGGTATGGGTCAAGCTGAAGAAGAAGGCACAGCCGGAGGAAATCATTTCCGCGTGGCTTAATTTTCGCGGCGTGCCGCAAGAACTTGAGTTGCCCAGCGCTCCCGAGAGACCGGTGGAATATTTGAGTTCAGCCGATCGTCCGCAGCCGCGACTGGATGCGGAGGCGGGCGCAGGCATGACCGCTACCGTGGGACGCCTGCGCGCGTGCTCTGTGCTTGACTGGAAATTTACCATCTTGTCGCACAACACGATTCGCGGCGCCGCTGGCGCGGCTCTGCTCAATGCAGAGCTATTGAAAGCGCAAGGATACTTGGGGTGATTCCGAGTATTCGATCCGGGTTCATCCGTGAAACCGAATGGCCTAAGGATTTCTCACCATGCTGGTGATGAAATTTGGCGGCACCTCCATCGAGGACGCCAAAGCCATCGATCGCGCGGCCTCCATTGTCAAGAGCCGTCTTCCCGAAAGGCCGGTAGTTGTGGTTAGCGCGATGGCTAAGGTCACCGATCAGCTTTTGACGACCGCTCGAGCTGCCGGGGCAGGCGATCGCGACGAGGCCTTGAGACTTTCACGCGCACTTCGCGAACGTCACTACACGACTGCCGGCGAACTGCTGGGCACGGGGTTATTCACCGAATTCCACAGCGAATTGGAGAGTGATTTCGATGCTCTGGACGAACTGTTGCGGGGCATAGCGGCCGTCGGCGAGTTGACCCCGCGTACAGCTGATATGGTGGCTGCCAACGGCGAGTTGCTGTCCAGCAAAATGGCAGCTGCCGCCTTTTCAGCTCGTGGCCTAGCTGCCAGTCTGGTAGATGCGCGCGAGTGTATCATCACCGACGAAACTCACACTCGTGCCATTCCTCTTTTTGAAGATACCAACGAAAAACTGCGCGCCAACGTAAAGCCGCTGCTTGATTCCGGGCGGGTGCCGGTGATGGGCGGATTCATTGGATCAACTCGTACCGGCACGACGACGACAATTGGCCGCGGCGGGTCGGATTTTTCAGCCGCCATCGCGGGGGCCGGGCTCGCTGCCGAGAGGATCGAAATCTGGACTGACGTGGACGGGATGATGACAACCGACCCAAACCTCTGTCCCGAAGCACGGCGGATCAGAGTCGTTAGCTTCGACGAGGCTGCCGAGTTGGCTTATTTTGGAGCGAGGGTGCTGCACCCGGCCACGCTGCTCCCTGCCATACAAAAGAATATTCCCGTGTACATTTTGAATTCGCGCAATCCAGAGTGTGAAGGAACGCGGATCACGGCGCAGGCCCCGCGTTGCCGCAATCTCTTTAAGGCAATTGCCGCCAAGAAGCGCATCACCATCATTGACTTGGCGGCCACTCGGATGCTCATGGCGCACGGGTATCTAAAATCAATTTTCGATGCTTTCGACCGGCACCGCGTTCCGGTGGACGTAGTTTCGACCTCTGAGGTGAGCGTTTCGCTGACCGTCGATTCGAATGCGGCAATTCCCGCGCTGGCCGCCGATCTGGCCAAACTGGCAGACGTGAAGTATGAAGGCCGGAAGGCAATCGTTTGTCTGGTGGGGGAGGCCTTACGCGACACGCCCGGAGTGGCGGCACGCGTGTTCGGCGTCATTCCTGAGGTCAAGGTTCGCATGATTTCCCAGGGAGCTTCGGAGATCAATTTGACGTTCGTGATCGAAGAGGATGCCGTGCCCGAGGTGGTTCGCCGCCTGCATGGCGCATTTTTCTCCGAGCTGGATCCGGGCGTATTCGCTTAGGGAATCGTGCCGTGCACGCCCACCTCGAACTCGTCCGGCCGAATAGACTACAAAAAGGCTTAGCCATGAATCTGCTTCTGCTGGGATCAGGAAAAACTGGGTCGCTGGTCGTCGAAGTTGCTCGCGAGCGTGGGCACGAGGTTCGTGTGCTGCGCAGCCGGGATAATCGAGAGGCATCGGCACTCACCCCGGAGTCTCTCAACGAGGTCGCGGTAGTTGTGGACTTCACCGCTCCTCAGGCAGTCCTGCTTAACATCGAGCCCTGCCTTCGGCATGGCAAGAATATGGTGGTGGGCACAACCGGCTGGTACGACCAGTTACCGCGGGTTCGCGCCATGGTTGAGGCTGCGGGAACGGGATTCGTCTACGCCAGCAACTTCTCGATTGGCATGAATCTTTTTCTGGAGATCGTGCGCACCTCGGCCCCCGCCCTAAAATACAAGTATTTCGGGCAAATCTTCGAGCGTCATCATGTTCATAAAAAAGATACTCCCTCGGGCACGGCACTCTCCCTCCAGCAAATCATCCGGCAGGCCAGCGGGACGGAAGTCGAGATCACCTCTTTCCGTGAAGGGGAAGTGGTGGGCATGCATGAACTGGTTTTCGAATCTGCCAACGACGACATCTATCTTTGCCACGACGCGAAGTCGCGGCGGGGCTTTGCCGAAGGCGCGGTTCGTGCGGCTGAATGGCTTGTCGGCAAAAAAGGGGTGTACGACTTCCGAGATATATGGAAACAGCTGTGATCGGCTGTGACACTCACCTGGTGAGGACCGGGTGATCGTGATTCCGGATTTACCCGTCGAATTGCCTCGCGGTCAGGATCACTCTCCGCGACGCCCTCCCTTACCCACTTCGTTTCAAGGGCCGCCGGCGCTTCACCCAATTTTTTTTTGAAGATTGTGTGAGTGATCGTATGATCAGCTCAACGCTAGTATTCATGCGGCTTTGGGAGAAAACCTGACTCACGGAGGCTGCGACAAGAGTGGGTGAAACACAAAATCAGTCCTTTCAGCTACGTGAGTTAGATGAGCGCCTGGGCTTGGGTGCGCTCATCGGTCAGAACATCATGGACGACCGGCGCGGCAAGAACATGCAGTTGCCGCTGGCCGATCTGCTGCGGCAACCCATCTACGGCCGCCTGGCATTCGACAATTCGGATCAGAGCCGCAGCAAGAGGAACAAAGATCGTAAGCGCCACGCAATGGCTACGGTGGGTCAGGTAGGTGCAAGGACCAAGGGACCTTGGGCGTCCCGTTTTCGATGGCGAACGGCATCGATTCGCTCTATGTTCCTCTGCAGTGTAATTGCTAGCGCGTTGGGTTCCTGCCTCTCTGCCGCAGTACCAAGCACCATACCCGACAAAGACACAGGTCCTCGAAGTTACTACGCGAATGCGCATCCGTACTTAGAAGAGCCATTGGAACGCCTCTGCAAGCTGATTCCAGAACTGAAGGGGCTTCAACCTAGTCTGGATCAGAAAGAGCTGCCCATGATCTTGCAGAAGACCGGGCAGCGAGTGGACGACTTCACCAACACCATGGTCGACCTGATTGCTAGCGAGAGAGTCGGACAGGAGGCACGAAACTGGAAATGGGATCTCCTGGGCAGTCAGCTGGTTGTGGACAACTATTTGACTCTTGTTCGCAACAACGGATTCATTACAAGAATCAAGGAATCTCGTGTGGACCTGAGTGGGAATCCCGCGAAACAATCCCAGGGGAAAGAACCAGGGCAAGGGGTCTTTGCCCCAGGGTACCGCGTTAGCTCCGGCTTCGCGTCCAGCACTGTCTATTTCGCGACAAGCCAGCAACCGAGTTTGACGTTCCGCTACTTTGGCACGGAAAGGATTGGTGACGAAGATTCATACGTCGTAGCCTTCGCCCAACGGCCAAGCGAAGCCACTATCACCGCCCTGTGGAGTGGGCAGGGGGATCACGTACAGATGCTCATGCAGGGAATCGCATGGGTGGACAAGAATAGTTTCCAAATTATTCGATTGCGGACCGATCTTCTCGCCCCGCGCCCTGACATCAGACTGGTTCGGGCGACAACGGAATCGACTTTCAGTGAGGTGCACATTACTGACGTTCCGAGCCCGTTGTGGCTCCCGAGCATGGTGAACGAATACATTGAACAGACCGATCTTCAAATGAGGCCTCTCAGATTCAGGAATACTCATTTATTTACCAAGTATCACCGCTATTTGAGCGACGAAGAGGACAGTGCCGGTCTCGCCGTTGCGACGAGCCCGAAGATTTATTACGCCAATGCCCGTCCCACCTACCTAGATGAACCTTCGAAAAACCTTGCAAAGCTTCTCCCTGAATTGAAAAACCTTCGGTCTGAATCCGATCAACAAGCGTTGCCCATGATTCTCGAGAAGATGGGACTGCGAGTGGACAGCTTCTTTCGCAATACCCCAAATCTTGTTGCTGACGAAGACGTCAGACAGCAGGAACTAAGTAGCACTGGGGCTGTCAATCTAGCTCAAGACATAAGAGACGAATATCTAATTGTTCTTCACCGTAATAGAAATGGGGCGCGTCTCGATGAGTATCGAATGAACCTGAAGGGCAATCGTCTCGAGGAATTGAGCACAGATCGGCATTACTTTAACGGGTCACGATTTTTTGTTACGTCTGGCTTTGCATTGAGCTGCATTCATTTCTCGACGGCGCTGCAATTGGAGTCGACTTTTCGCTATTTAGGCGAACAACGGATTGGCCGGCAAAACACGTATGTCGTCGCGTTCGCCCAGCGGCCTGACGCCACCACTACTGTCACCATGAGAGGATCAGGAGGGAGCGAGGTACAGATGTTGGTGCAAGGAGTCGCATGGGTGGACAAGAACACTTTCCAAATTATTAAAGTGCGGACCGATCTTCTCGCGCCCCGCCCTGAGATTGGACTGGATCGGCAGACGACGGATGTCACGCTGAGCGAAGTGCGCCTTCGCGACATCAGATCCCCTTTGTGGCTACCCAAGGTGGTCAACGTCTATGTCAGGTTTTACGCGCAGAATTTCAAGAATGAGCATCACTATGCGAATTATCGACGGTATCGTGTGTCCACCAAGATGATCGCTCTACGCTAACTTCTAGGACGCCGTTGTTCTCCGAATTCGTCCCCGGCTTCGTTGAGGACGTCGGCTGCGCGTCGGTGTAAGGGGCCAGATATCTCCGTTCAACCAAGATTGGCAATTCATTCTCGATTCCCCTTCTTCGAAATCACCACTTGGAGCGCAATTGACCCTCTGCGATAGCCAGTTCTCGCATCTCTTCAAACACGCGGTGTATGCCGCCGGGAAGCTCCCGAAAGGACAGGTTCAATTCCCTCGTCACAACCCCGTGTGTCTCGGTCGTATATTGGTCGCTTGATTTTGGGGAGAGTTGACCCTGATTCGTCTGCGGAACGCTTAGAGCGTGTGGTTGCGGAGGCGTTGCGAGCCGGAACGCACTACGAATTGGATGTGCAGATAGCTCGCCCAGACGGGACCACCAGGTGGGGCCGGTTGCGAGGGGAAGTGGGGCGCGATGCCCTTGGGCGGGTCACTCACCTTCGTGGGACGCTTCAGGACATTACCGAGTGGAAGCGTGCCGAGGAAACCCTTCGGGAGAGCGAAGACAAATTTCGTAGGGTCTTCCGCGACGCGGGCGTGGGCATGGTGATGGTCTCCACGGACGGCCGTTTTCTCGCCGCCAACACCGCGTTTTGTGAGTTGCTTGGCTACACGGAGGAAGATCTGATCGACAGGACCGTTCAGTCGATTACTTATCCACAAGATTGGTCCGCTTTCTCGCGCAAACTTAGTCAATCGTTCTCGTCCGAAGGGCGCTTCCAAAAATTCGAGAAACGCTGCCTGCACAAGAGTGGGCGTATCGTCTGGACCGAAAGCACTGCCTCCGATTAGAAACCACAATGGAGAGCCGTTGTATTTCATCGGCGAGGTGTTGGACATCACCGAGCGCAAGCAGGCGGAAGAGGTACTATCCAGCGAAATCGATTTCGTCTGCACTCGATTAGGACATCGATCAGGAAATCGAGTACCCGACTGTGAAAATTCCAGCCGTTCGCGCTATGCTTACGCCATGAACTTAAGGGGATGCGGGACAGCACTCGTCACTCCTTTTAAAACGGACGGCAGCATTGAGGAAGATGCGCTGCGTGCGCTGGTTGCCTGGCAGGTGGAGTCGGGGGTCGATTTCCTGGTGGCAGCCGGTACCACGGCCGAGACGCCCACTCTGTCCCATGATGAATGGCTGCGAGTCATTGACATTGTGGTCGAGGTGGCTGCCGGGCGGGTTCCGGTCGTTGCCGGGGCAACCTCGAATTCCACTCAGGATGCCATCGCCAAGGCCAAAGAAGTAGCAGCACGGCCGGGGGTAGACGCTATCCTGACTGCCTCGCCTTATTACAACAAGCCGACGCAGGAAGGACAGTATCGTCATTTCAAGACGATTGCCGAAGCCGTAAACAAGCCAATTCTTCTCTACAACGTGCCCGGGCGCACGGGAACGAATATAGAGCCCGGCACTCTGTCCCGCCTTGCCGAGGTGCCGAATATTGCAGGGGTGAAGGAAGCCAGCGGGAACCTGTGGCAGATTGCCGACGTTTTCCACGCTGTCCCTGACAGATTCCTGGTGTTCTCCGGCGATGATGCGCTTACCTTACCCATCATTGCCCTGGGAGGTGTGGGGATCATTTCCGTTGCGTCCAATGAGATTCCGAGGGAAATGTCGGAGATGACGCGGGCTGCTCTGAATAATGACTGGGAAACAGCCCGGCGGATTCACCACAAATATCTGCCGCTGATGCAAGCCAATTTCCTGGAATCGAATCCGCTACCGGTCAAAGCAGTGCTAGCGATGATGAATAAGATCCAGGAAATTTATCGGCTGCCGCTTCTGCCCATGAAGCGGGACACCCGGTCGCGGCTGCAGCGCATCGCCAGCGATGCGGGACTGGTCACCAAACCGGCGGCAGCGTCGCACGATGCGGTCGAGTTCTACATATACGAGAACTGGCACGCCGGACCGCACAAAGCGGTGCTGCATCGTGCCACCTGCGGGCAGTGCAACTACGGTAAGGGGCGACCCGCGGGTCACGACGCCAATCATGCCCGCTGGCATGGGCCTTATCCGAGTCTCTCGGAAGCCCGCAGCATTGCACAACACATGCCTGGCGTGCTTATTCGCAGTGAGTGCAAGTGCATTTGAGCATGCTATCGCCATCTGCGATGGGCGGGATGCCCGTGCGCTCGCCGGCGCTACCTACGCTGCTTCCATGCATGAACTGAAAACCGAGATTGAACAGTTCGCCTGTGCAAAGGATCCAGGGCGTTCGCCGCGAGTTCGGGAAGTTTTTCTCCAGTTCCGTGCCGCGCTTACGGAGGGTAAAATCCGCGCTGCCGAGAGATCCGGCCGTGGTTGGGTGGTCAACAGCTGGGTCAAGCAGGGCATCTTGCTCGGCTTTCAGCTCGGTGAACTGAGCGAGACAGGCGATCGGGCCGGTCTCTCCTTCGTAGATAAGGACACATTTCCGCCTCGCCAATGGAGGGTTGAGGAGCGGGTGCGTGTAGTTCCCGGAGGCTCGTCGGTGCGCTTGGGCGCATACGTCGCGCCATCGGTTATTTGTATGCCGCCGATGTTCATCAACGTAGGCGCTTATGTGGATGAAGGCGCCATGGTGGATTCACATGCTCTGGTAGGCTCCTGTGCCCAGATTGGAAAGCGCGTTCACCTGAGCGCGGCAGCGCAGATTGGCGGCGTGTTGGAGCCAGTCAATGCCCGGCCGGTAATTATCGAGGACGATGTCTTGATTGGCGGAAATTCGGGAGTCTATGAAGGAACCCTGGTGCGCGCTGGCGCAGTGCTCGGCGCCGGGACAATTTTGACGCGCGGTACTCCAGTTCACGACATAGTGCGCGGGCAGGTATATCGTGCGACGGCACAGACGCCGCTGGAAATTCCAGAGAACG
>Ga0126370_10001215_pt1 | contig 11611 bp, 12 predicted proteins | sample PanSoiMetaPlot_3_FD_92586 | JGI IMG/M metagenome (GOLD analysis project Ga0126370, IMG submission 92586) | Tropical forest soil microbial communities from Panama - MetaG Plot_3 | ecosystem: Environmental > Terrestrial > Soil > Tropical forest > Bulk soil | place: Panama | collected 2016-02-17 | reverse complement strand
TATACGACTTCGGTGGCGGTACGTTCGATATCTCGATTCTCGAAGTCGGCGAAGGTGTAATCGAAGTAAAGGCCACCAACGGTGATACCCATCTGGGAGGCGACAACATCGATCAGCGCATCGTCGATTGGCTGGTAGATGAGTTCAAGAAGGACGAAGGCCTCGACCTGCGCGGCAAAGGCAATGAAATGGCTTTGCAGCGCCTGCGTGATGCAGCCGAGCGAGCCAAGATCGAGCTCTCCACCACCATGGAAACCGAGATTAACCTGCCCTTCATCACGGCCGATGCCAGCGGCCCCAAACACTTGGTAAAGAAGCTGACCCGCGCAAAGCTAGAGAACATGGTGGAAGACATCATTCAGCGCTCTGTCGGTCCATGCCGCCAGTGCATGAAGGATGCCGGTGTCGATCCCAGCAAAATCAACGAAGTGGTGCTGGTCGGCGGCCAAACCCGTATGCCTCGGATCCAGGCGCTGGTTAAAGAGTTGTTCGGGAAAGAGGGACACAAGGGTGTTAATCCCGACGAGGTTGTGGCCGTCGGTGCAGCCATCCAGGGTGGCGTGCTCAAGGGTGAAGTAAAAGATCTGCTTCTGCTCGATGTCACCCCGCTGACGTTGGCGATTGAGACGCTGGGCGGCGTCGCTACGCCGATGATCCCGCGCAACACAACGATTCCGACGCGCAAGACGGAAACGTTCTCGACCGCAGCCGATAACCAGACTTCCGTCGAGGTTCACGTGCTGCAGGGCGAGCGTCCCATGGCGAGTCAGAACCGCACGCTCGGTAAGTTCCATTTGACCGGCTTACCGCCGGCGCCGCGCGGAGTGCCGCAGATCGAAGTCACCTTCGACATCGATGCCAATGGCATTCTGAACGTGACCGCGAAGGACATGGCCACAAGCAAGGACCAGAAGATCACTATCACCTCTTCTTCAGGTCTGAGCAAGGAAGAAGTCGACCGAATGGCCAAGGAAGCGGACGCGCACTCGGCCGAAGACAAGACCAAGCGCGAGGAGATCGAGGCTCGCAACCAGCTGGACTCGATGGTTTACAACGTTGAGAAAATGCTGCGTGAGCATGGCGACAAGATCTCCGGTTCCGAACGTGGCGATGTCGAGAACGCTGTGGCTGACGCCAAGAAGTCATTGGAGTCCGGCGACAGGAGCGAGATGGATCGTGCCCGCGAGCGTCTGACCCAGGCTTCGCACAAGCTGGCTGAGCAGATGTACAAGGCTGCCCAGCCACAGGGGGCCCCGGGTGCAGCAGGCCCGACTCCGGGTGCGGCGGAGGGCACAGGCCCCAGCCCCGATAGCGGAGGCCAGAAAAAGGACGAGGGCGTGATCGACGCCGAGTACGTGGACGTTGAGGACAAGAAATGAGCGATTAGCTCCTAACTGTTAGCTGTGAAGACCGGAAAGGGGCGCGGCGAGCGCCCCTTTTGGTCCATTATCAAATTTTTCGGGTTATCCGAGGAGAACTACTCAATTGCAATTCGAAGTAAACGGACAAAATTATTTTTTGGCTTTTGTTGAGGACGAACGTCGCTGGTATGTGTTCCTAAATACTACGACCGGCATAAATCGAATTCCCGTCTATGTAGACGCGCCTGCTACCGGTAAGATCGTCCTGGCGGAGAAAACGAAGCCGACGATCCGGCATTGATAACTGAACTGTCATCTCCAGCCGAGCGAAGGACTTCGCACCGGTTGCGATGTTACACACTCAACGGCGTTCGGCAAAGCTGGGCAGCCGGCGAAAGAAAATTGCGCCGATTGAATCGAATCAACCCGCGATAGCAAGACTTGGCCGAGAATTCAGGAGCCGAGCAGGCATTGGGAGGCAGATCGACCAGGGACCAACGAGAACTCCCGGAGGGGCGGTGCCAGATTGAAGGGGGCACGGGTTCTCTCGACTCGGGGTTAGGCCTTCGCTCCGGATCACCGTATATTTGATATCCACTCATGGCTACTCAGACCAAAGATTATTACGGCGCGCTTGGAGTCAAGAAAACCGCCTCGGCTGACGAAATTCGCAAAGCTTTCCGCAAGCTCGCCCGCAAATACCACCCGGACGTCAATCCTGGGGATAAAGCGGCCGAGGAACGGTTCAAGGCGATCTCTGAGGCCAACGATGTCCTGAGTGACTCCAAGAAGCGAAAAATCTACGATCAGTTGGGCTTCTATTCCGACAATATCGATCCGGCAGCCGCCGAAGCCTACGCTCGTGGCGGGCCAACCGGGGCTGGCGGGTTTGGGGGATTTCCCGGCGGCCAGCAGACTGCCGGTGGCCAGGGAGCTCATTTTGACTTTGGCGGCTTTGATTTCTCCGACTTGTTTGAGGGCGGTAAGGCCCGCGGGCCTTCCACCAGTGGGGCGGGAGGATTCCGCGACATTTTCTCCAGTATGTTCGGCGGGGGCCGCGGTGGGGCTACGGTCACCGAAGAAGGAGCCGAGCGGGGTACAGATCTGGAATACCAGGTTAATGTCCCCTTCTGGACAGCGATCCGCGGCGGCGTCATGCGCTTAAACATCACGCGGCGTGACATCTGCGGTAATTGTCACGGCAAAGGTTATCTGGAGAGCTCGGGCGTGTGCCCGCAATGCAAAGGCTCGGGCCAGGTTACGCAGACCGGCGGAAGAATGAAATTCAACGTTCCCTGCCCTCGCTGCAATGGCACCGGGAAGAATATCTCTACGTGCCCTGCGTGCGCCGGCGAAGGAACGGTCGAACGCACCGAGCCGCTGGAAGTTCGGATCAAGCCGGGTACGCGCGATGGACAACGTATTCGTCTGGCCGGCAAAGGCAATGCCGGGGTTCGGAGCGGACAGGCAGGCGACCTTTACGTGATCATTCGAAGCGGCGATCACCCCATTTTTCACCGCGAAGGTGACGACATTCACCTAACTGTTCCGGTGAGCGCCAGCGAGGCTGCTCTGGGATCAAAAATTGAGGTCCCCACCATCGACGGCCGTACGCTTCTGAAGATTCCGCCCGGAACGCAATCCGGCCAAAAGCTGCGCCTGCGGGAAAAAGGTGTTCAGTCGGCAACTCAGGATGGTCGGCGTGGCGATGAGATCGTGGAAGTGAAAGTGAGTGTTCCCATGCCCCGCGACGAGCGCACTAAAGAACTCTTCCGTGAGATCGCCAAACTTAATCCTGACGATCCACGCAGGGAACTCTGGTCCAAGATCTGAGAATTGACTCAAAAGGAAACAAGCGTCGCGAAAGACAGTCCACCTTTTTGTGTGCAACGTTTTGGTCACTCCTGTTCCTGCGCCGCCGCAAAAAAATTTTCCCAAATTGTGTTTGCAACACATCTAAATTGCCGTATGCTTCGCTTGCGAACTAACTTCGCCGAAATGCCCGGAAATCGCGGTTAAACCGGGAGCCTCGAACAAGGGAGACGGGGTGGTGAGAGTGAGTCGCCCAGGGAGGAAGCCATAGAAATTGGCCATCGTTAGCGCATCCACTTCCAGCCCGCAGGACAGGTTCGCAGTCATCCCCAGAAAAAATTCGATTCGTCTTACCTTGTGGCCCCTGGTCGCCGCGACCTTTTTCATGGTCTCGGGCGGAACTTATGGGACCGAAGACATCGTGCACGGCTCGGGATACGGGAAGGCCATTCTCATCCTGCTGCTCACGCCTCTTCTCTGGAGTCTTCCCACTGCGTTCATGATTGGCGAACTCTCCAGCGCTTTGCCGTTCGAGGGTGGGTACTACGCCTGGGTGCGCCGGGCCATGGGGAATTTCTGGGGTTTTCAGGAAGCCTGGCTGTCGCTGGTAGCTTCGATTTTCGATATGGCCATCTATCCCACGCTGTTCGTGGCCTATCTCACCCGTATGTTCCCGTGGTTTGCCCAAGCACACCGCGGAGTTATGGTGGGATTAGCGGTGGTCATCGTCTGCGTGGCGCTGAACATTGCTGGGGTCAAGGCGGTCTCGACCACGTCGCTGTGGCTGTTCTTCGCACTATCGGCTCCATTCCTTCTCATCGTTCTATTATCCCCATTCAAAATTGGAGCCCTGGCGAAGGCGGTCACTACTCCCACTACCTCGAGTGTAGACATGATCGGAGGTCTGCTCATCGCCATGTGGAACTTCATGGGGTGGGATAACGCCTCCACCATCGCGACAGAGGTGGAGCGCCCGCAGAGGACGTATCCCCGGGCTATGCTGGCAGCGGTGGGCATTGTTTCGTTGAGCTACATCGTCCCGGTGGCAGCCATGTGGATGACGGGACTGGCGCCGAACACATGGGAAACCGGTTCTTGGGCTGAGGTTGCTGGCATGCTGGGCGGGCCGCTGCTGCGGATTGCCCTGATTTTGGGAGGTATGATCAGCGGTTTTGGCATGTTCAACGCCTTGGTCATGAGCTACTCACGACTGCCCTTGGCCATGGCGCAGGACGGCATGCTCCCTAAAGTATTTGGCAAGCTCCACCCCCGCAGCCGGGCTCCCTGGGTTGCGATTGTTTTCCTGGCCGTCTGCTGGGCGTTGTGTCTTGGACTTGGTTTTGAACGTCTGGTGACCATTGACATCTTGCTGTACGGTGCCAGTCTGACACTTGAGTTTGCTGCCCTGATTCGGCTTCGCTTCCATGAGCCGGACTTGCCGCGCCCGTTTCGGGTACCGGGAGGAAAGATTGGCGCAATCGCGATTGGAATAGCCCCTGTTCTTTTGCTCGGCTTCTCGGTTATACGCAGTAACGCCGAGCAAGTTCTGGGTGTCAGTTCGTTCGCGTTTGGAATGATCCTGATTGGCGGCGGAGTGGCAGCATACGCCCTGAACACGCTTTTGAAGCCCACCGGCTGGGCATCATCGGAACGAGTGGAACCGGCAGCCTGAGACCCGCAACGGCTTTAGCACGGATTAGACAAATCTGATCTACTAAGCTTCCGTGTAATCCGTAGCGTGCCTCCCGCTTATTGTAAGCTAGTAACTTACAATGACGAAACGGCGTTCCAAGGGCGCTTACATGATTTCGGCTGTTGCCGAGATGTACGGGATCCATCCGCAAACCCTGCGGCTCTACGAGAGAGAAGGCTTGCTGAAACCTTCACGAACCGAGGGCAACACAAGGCTGTACACAGATGAAGACTTGCAGCGGCTGGAATTCATCCTGTCGTTGGCGCGCGACCTCGGCGTCAACATATCGGGCATCGCCATTATTCTTCAAATGCGGGAGCGCATGGAGGAAATGCAACATCAGATCCAGGAATTTGTGAAGTATATCCAGGAAGAAGTGCTTTCCCGGGCCAATGCCGCGTCCGATCCGTCGAGGGGAGCCATCGTCCCCATTCGTCGCCCGCTGGTGCCCCCTGTTTCGGGAACTAACCCGCGTAAGAAATAGCTTCGCCCGTTCAGCAATCGGAATTCAACTGTCTTAGGCACCGTTACCCGGGGCCAGCGAACTATACTGCGCTAGGCGCGGGAACCGCGTATGATAGGGATTTTTCGTTGCCGAATGGCGAGTACTGGGTGTTGTATGCTCCCTTTCAAGCTCGTATACAGCGACGACTATTATCTCCCGATCGGGGCCCACGTCTTTCCCGCCGAGAAGTATCGCCGCATTCACGACAGGCTGGTCGAAAGCGGAGTAGCCCACCCATCCGATTTCCTTACACCCAAACCGGCTTCCGACCAGGACGTTCTCCTCGTTCATAAGCCCGAGTATGTCCACAAATTAAAAACCGGCACTCTTTCCGCGCGCGAAGAACTAGAGATGGAAATTCCCTACTCGCCCGAACTGGTCCGCGCCTTTTGGCTGGCGGCCGGCGGATCGATTCTGGCGGCCGACTGTGCCCTGAAAGATGGGGTCGCTATCAACATTGGCGGCGGATTCCATCATGCATTTCCTGACCACGGCGAGGGGTTCTGCATGATCCATGACGTTGCGGTCGCCATTCGGCGTATGCAACGCGATGGAAAAATTCGGCGCGCCATGACGGTTGATTGCGACGTACACCAGGGCAACGGAACCGCCGCCATCTTCGCCGGTATGCGCATTCCAGCCGCTTCGCTGCCGTCGCGATCCGCGTCCACTTTAGGCTCGGCTGCGACAACCAAAATCCGCAATGCGCACGATGGGGACGTGTTTACCATCTCTCTTCATCAGGAGAACAATTACCCTCTCTATAAGCCACCATCGTCCATTGATATTGACCTGCCCGACCAGATCGGCGACGACGATTACCTGGGCTGGCTGGACAATGCGCTAAGTTCCGGGTTGCGCGAGTTCGATCCGGACTTGATCTGCTATGTCGCGGGTGCTGATCCCTACTGCGAGGACCAATTGGGCGGACTAGCTCTCACCATGAATGGTCTAAGAAAGCGCGATGAGCTGGTGTTTCGGGCGGCGAAACTGAAAAGTATACCGGTCATGGTGACACTTGCCGGCGGATACGCTCGCGTCGTTGATGACACGGTAACGATCCACAGCAATACCGTGATCGCGGCAAAAGAACTCTTTCGAGATGGCATGCCAAGGTAACGATCAATCCGTCTCCCTCAGCTCTGGCCTGCTAGCCGCAATCACGAGGTCAAACTTGTAGCCCGCGCGAATATCCGCATTACCTTTGGATTCCACCCCACCAGCGCTCCGGAAATGGCAAAAAGAGAGGCTGGAGCTTGCCGGGGCCGAACCGGGAAAGGCTCACAACCCGGGCTCGGCATATCAGCGCCGGTCCGGTATAGCATCCGGGCAAGGGTACCAAGCGATCGGGTTAGCAGCGCCCAAGACAATCTGAGCCAGAGTCGCAATCGCGAGCCGGACATTCGGGACAAATGCCAAGTGAACGCTGCCGGCCGCCCTGGAGGTAGAAGTCATCAGGTTGAGCGTCCGCCGATGTGGATGCGGCGTGCGCTGGCGGCAAAAAACCATTCCCGGCGGCGCAGCGATAGTAGTGATAACAGCGACGCCGAGCGAATTCCGCATGATCCAGCGCGGAGGAATCGCTCGCTTACCGCACCTCCGAGCATCTCAGACCAAAACAACGCCAATACCCACTCCCTCAGCTGCGGCACCCGCCAGGCAAAGCCGCCGAAATAGCACCGGTCGCCGCGGAGTGAGACGGTTTGTCCCGCCCACCTCAGGGCGTAGTCGTGACGCGCAACCGGGTCAGGTCACCGACGTTTCCTGGCCGGCTCGCGTGCGGTTCCATTCCTCCGAGCAGGTCCTGTGGGCTGCTAAAATAGACCAGCTGAGCCGAGTGCTACAGATCTTATGTTTGAGAATCTCTCGGAAAAACTAAACCGAACCTTCAAAACGCTGCGCGGCGAGGCGGTCCTGAATGAAGACAACGTTCAGGAAGCCCTCCGCCAGATTCGCCTTGCGCTGCTTGAGGCCGACGTAAGCTTCAAGGTGGTCAAGCAGCTCATTGACAAGGTCCAGGATAAGGCGCTCGGGCAGGAGGTTATGTCCGCGCTATCCCCCGGGGACCAGGTCATCAAGATCGTGCGCGATGAATTGGTTGAACTCTTAGGCCGCGACACGGCCAAACTCAGATTCGCCTCCCAGCCCCCAACTGTGGTTCTCATGGCTGGGCTGCAGGGCTCCGGAAAAACCACCACCTCGGGAAAACTCGCGAATTGGTTGAAGAACGGCGGACATCGGCCGTTGCTGGTTTCCGTCGACGTTTACCGACCAGCCGCGCGCGAACAGCTCAAGGTCGTTGCTCAGGCCATCAAGGGGAATATCTATGAAGGACAGGTAGCCGAAGCGAATACCGCCACGGTCGAGCGCCTGGCGAAAGAAGCTAGACGCGAGGCAATGAATACCGGATGCGACGTTTTAGTCGTCGACACCGCCGGCCGTCTTCATATCGACGAGCAGCTCATGGAAGAGATGCAGTCGCTGAAAAGCCTGCTCAATCCGCAGGAAATCCTTTTTGTTGCTGACGCTATGACCGGTCAAGATGCCGTGCGCTCCGCGGACGAATTCCATAAGAAGCTCACCCTCACCGGCGTCGTGCTGACCAAGATGGATGGCGATGCTCGCGGGGGCGCAGCGCTGTCGATCCGCAACGTAACCGGGCAGCCGATCAAATTCATCGGCATCGGCGAAAAGTACGACGCGCTCGAACTGTTTCACCCGGATCGCATCGTCTCGCGCATTCTCGGCATGGGCGACATTCTCTCGCTTATTGAAAAAGCCGAACAGCAGGTAGACCGGAAACGCGCCCAGGAGATTGCCACCAAGGCGCTGAGCGGGGATGGCTTCTCACTGGAAGATTTTCGCGATCAATTGCGACAGGTCAGAAAGATGGGATCTCTACAGAGCCTTATGGGAATGTTACCGCGCATTGGCGCATTCTCCGGGCTACAGCAGGCGGCCGATAAGGTGGATGACAAGCAAATCAACCGCGTCGAGGCGATCATAAATTCCATGACCCCTTTCGAGCGCGATCATCATGAAGCCATCAACGGCAGCCGCCGGAAGCGCATAGCCCGTGGTTCAGGAACCAGCGTGCAGGAGGTCAATAACCTGCTCCGCCAATACGCCCAGATGAAGAAGATGTTCAAACAGATGGGCAAGCCCAGTTTCGCCCGCCGCATGGCTGGGATGAAGTTCCCCGGAATGTGAGGGCAGATCTCGGTTCTCCCCTCTCGGTTTTCCGTTTTTCGTTAAGTACTCGCGAATATCAACCCGAGGCCAGTATTCACCCGTTCGGCACCGGGGATGTGGGTTCGACAGATGCTGGTTTCAATGCCAGACAGCTGTCGAACGTCAGGGGATTGTTCCCGATTATCGGAGGACAAAAGTGTGCGAGCAACAAATCAAGGGCTAATCTTCTTCATTGTCCTTTTGGCTGCTACAGCAGCGGCACAGAAGGGGCCGGCGCACCGCAACCAGGGCGACGATTTTGCCACCGAGATTCAGCAGCTGCGTGACACCTGGGTGCAGGAATTCAACGCCGGGCATGGCGATAAGTGGCGGCCTTTTATGCTCCCGAGGCGGTCCTGATGCGCTGGGACGGAACCGTGCACGGTCATGATTCGATCCTGGCGGAAATCGAGCGCTCCATCACGGACGGAGCACACAATTATGTTGTCCATAGCTTGCGCGTGGACCACTCTGGCGAGCTCGGCTACGACACCGGCGCATATAACGTCACCCTCCGGGATCGACTGGTCGAAGGCAACTACGTAATGGTCGTGAGAAAAATGAAAGGCCGCTGGCTAATCGTGGCCCATTCCAGTGTTCCAAATCCGCGAGAAGTACCGTAATCGAAGCTCTCCTGATTGACGAGAAACAGGTCGTACCCCAGAGGCCAACGAGCGAGCACCAGTCATGAAATGGCGATCCTTAGATCGATCCACTGCCACTCGTCGGATCCGATCCTTGCGCGACGAGTTCGCGGAACGCAAGGAGTTGATCGCCAAGTACGTCCCACCGGAAACGCAGGCTGTTCACTCCAAAGTGATTCGGGATCTGAAGCAAAGCGGAATCGAGCAACGAATCCTGGCGCTAGGAGCCAAGGCATCGGTTTTCGAACTTGAGGATCAGAATGGCAAGCAGATTTCTTCCTCGGATCTCGTGGCCAAGGGCAGACTGGTGATCTGCTTCTTTCGGGGACGCTGGTGCCCCTTCTGCGTTGGCCAACTGGAAGCGATGAACCTGATCCTGCCGCAAATCAAACTGGCTGGCGCGAATCTGGTGGCCATTTCTCCGCAGACCGTTCAACAATCATTCTTTATGGCCGACCAGCACGGGCTCGAGTTCCCGCTCTTGTCCGATTCCGGTAACCGGGTCGCGCGGCAGTTCGGGATTGTCTATCGTGTTCCTGAGGAGCAGCAGGCAATCTACCGTCGGGCTTTTATAAACCTGCCTTTCGCCAACGGTGACGATAGCTGGCAACTCCCGATCCCAGCCATGTACATTCTTGACCGCGATGGCACCGTGTTGTTTGCCTGCGCGGACGCGGATTATACGGGGCGGCCCGAACCGGCAGAGGTTCTCACAAATCTGGCGTCCCGCTGACTCTATTCGACCGGGCGGCGCCGCAACAAAACGTGAATGGCACCCAGGCAGAGCAGAATCATGCCTATGGAACCCGCCAGATAGGAATAGACAGCCAAGGCGGCAAACGGCCCCCTAAAGTGGAGCACGAAAGCTAGAATGGAGAGAAGAACCAGCAGGAGCGTGGTCACGATTACCAGAGCAGCGCCGATGCGGATAAGCCAGGATTTCTCAAAGGTGACGACCTCCGCTCGTTCCACGTAAGCCATAGGCGTTCTGTCGCCTCTTGTGCACCTATAAGACGTAGAGCGCATGCCGCGGGTTTGCCAAAGACCATGCAACCCTGTGCTATTGCCAATCCCGCTATCTTCCGCGATAATAATGGTTTGTCTATATCCCTCAGCAGAAGCAGGAAAGGAAGCTGAAGTCCTGTGTTGATGATTCGACTCAAGCGCATGGGTGCGCGTAAGCAGCCGCACTACCGGGTAATCGTGATCGAAAAAGAGCGGGCCCGTGATGGACGTCCCGTGGAAGTCGTGGGCACTTACAATCCGCGCTCCACTCCGGCCAGTATTGAACTGAAACGTGACCGAATTGACTACTGGGTTTCCAAGGGCGCACAGATGTCCGAACGCGTTCAGAAGCTGGTAGCGAAGCCCACGCCGACGCCGGCAGCCTCGTTGGCGTAGAACGGCACGCCACCTCGAAATCCTAAGGAGCGAAATCCCCGATGACAGGCGAGCATGCTGGTGATCCGCGGGTGCTCATTGAGCAGGTCGCCAAGGCCATCGTCGATTCACCTGACCAGGTCATGGTCGAGGCCGTCGAAGAGGACGGCGAGCACATTCTCGAATTGAAGGTTGCGGAAGCTGATCTGGGCAGGGTGATTGGAAAGTCCGGACGCACAGCACGCGCCTTGCGAGCATTATTGAGCGTGGCTGCTATGAAGCTGCATAAGCATTACATCTTGGAGATCCTGGAATAGGCGAAGAGTTTGTTACCATTGCCCGCGTCGGGAAGACGCAGGGCCGTCGGGGCGAAGTCGCAGCCGAACTTCACACTGATTTTCCTGAGCGCTTCGAGGATCGCAAGCATCTTTTCGCCCTCGCCGGGAATGGCGCGCGGCGCGAACTGGAACTGGAATCGTTCTGGCCGCATAAAGGACAAATCGTCCTTAAGTTCGCCGGAGTAGAGTCCATCTCGGAGGCCGAATCGCTGGTCGGATGCGAGCTGCAGATTCCCTCTAGCCAGCGCGCCGAACTCGAACCAGGCTCAGCCTACGTTAGCGACCTGGTAGGTTGCGCTGTCTGGGACACCGACTGCCAGATCGGTCGGGTAAGCGATGTACGATTCGGCGCCGGGGAAGCCCCGCTTCTGGTGGTCAGTGGCGTACAGCAATACGAGATTCCCTTTGCCCAGGCATTTCTGGAGAGGGTCGACCTGGCCGACAAGCAAATCCGGATGCGGTTGCCCCAGGGAATGCTGGAAGTAAACGCGCCATTGACGGAAGAGGAAAAGCAGCGGCAAAAGGGTGGTTAGTGGCTGGTAATTACCAGTTAGGATAGCCTGCTGCCGTAGCCAGTAGGATAGCTGCTAATTACTGAAATGCTGGTCGACGTCTTAACGATTTTTCCTGACTTCTTTCGTGGACCG
>Ga0126370_10001214_pt1 | contig 11615 bp, 10 predicted proteins | sample PanSoiMetaPlot_3_FD_92586 | JGI IMG/M metagenome (GOLD analysis project Ga0126370, IMG submission 92586) | Tropical forest soil microbial communities from Panama - MetaG Plot_3 | ecosystem: Environmental > Terrestrial > Soil > Tropical forest > Bulk soil | place: Panama | collected 2016-02-17 | reverse complement strand
GCTTCACTGGGTCGATCCGTTCGCTGCGAACATATCCGAAGCCGCCGCGGCGGGCCGCATCGTCGCGCCGATGCCGGGCACGGTGACGCGCATTCTCGCCGAAGCGGGCGTCGGCTTGGCGCGCGGGACGCCGGTCATCGTGCTTGAGGCAATGAAGATGGAGCACACCCTGCGCGCACCCGCCGACGGCCGCCTGAAGGCGCTCAAATGCGCGGTCGGCGACTTCGTGCAGGAAGGAACCGAACTCGCGGATTTCGAGCCGGCTGCAGAGTAATGTGATTTTGCTCGCCGGGCTTGACCTCGCGTTCCATCTATTTACGAAAGCACTTCGCAAGACAGTGAGGCGGTGGGCCACGCCCCGCCGCGACCGCAGTAGATGATGGGTACCACTCTCGGCATGGACGCACAGGTTCTCATCGTCGGCGCCGGCCCGACCGGCTTGACCCTTGCCATCGACCTCGGACTCCGCGGCGTGCGCGCGATGGTGATCGAGCAGAAGGATGCGCCCCAGTTTCTGCCGAAGATGGAGCGCTGCAATGCCCGCACCATGGAGATCTACCGGCGCATGGGCATTGTCGAGGAGGTTCGCGACGCGGGACTTCCCGCGGATTGTCCCATGGACATCTTCGTCGTGCTGTCGCTCGTCGAACCACCACTGGTGCACCACGTGCACCCCTCGGTGGCGGAGGCAAAGGCGCAGATCGCAAAATCACAGGACGGCAGCCAGCCGCTCGAACCGTATCAGCTCATCTCGCAATACACGCTCGAGCCGCTGCTGAAACGGATCGCAGAGGCGCTGCCCACCATCACGCTGCGCTACGGTTGCGAGCTCGTCTCCTTCGAACAAGACGAGAATTGCGTGACCGCGCAGGTCAAGCGCAGCGATGGCTCCTTCACCGCGCTGCGCGCCGTCTACATGGTCGGTTGCGACGGCGGGGGGAGCCTCGTGCGCCGGCAGCTCGGCATCAAGCTCAGCGGCGAGGCCAACATCCAGGAGCTGCGTCAGGCGCTTTATTATTGCGAAGATCTCTATGAGCGCATCGCAATTGGCAAGGGCCGGCATTATCACGTTGTCGACGCCGAGGGGAGCTTTCTGATCGTCCAGGATTCGACCCGGCATTTCACGCTGCATTCGGTCGTCGAGACGGACGCGGACATGGCCCGTATGTTCGAACGCGTCGTCGGCATGCCGGTCAAATACGACATGCTCTATGTCGGCCAGTGGCGGATGAATCTGCTGCTGGCGGACCGTTATGGCGAAGGCCGCGTTTTTCTGGCCGGCGACGCCGTGCATCTCGTCATTCCGACGGGCGGACTTGGCATGAATACCGGCGTCGGTGATGCGATTGACCTCTCATGGAAGCTCGCGGCCACGTTTGCTGGATGGGGCGGCCCCAAACTGCTCCCGTCCTATGAGATCGAGCGCCGGCAAGTGGGTGAACGCAACGTCGCGGCATCCGGCTTTGCGACGCAGGGACGGCGGCGGTGGCGCTCACTCTATCGGCCGGAGATCCGCGAGCGAACGCCCGCCGGCGCGGCGCTGCGCCAAGAGCTGGCGCGCGTCGCCGATGTCGAGCAGCACAAGGCGACGGAAATGATCGGCGCCGAGCTTGGCTATCGCTATGTCGGCTCGCCGCTGATCGCCGCGGAGCCGGGCGAGGGGCCGCCACACGAGTTCATGACATATATTCCAAGCACGTGGCCGGGTGCGCGACTGCCGCATGTATGGCTCGACGACGGCAGCGCGATGCAGGACCGTATCGGCTACGGTCACGGCTACACGCTGTTGCGCTTGGGCGGAACGAAGGCCGATGCGAGCGCCTTGCGCCAGGGATTTGCCGCCATCGGCGCGCCCCTGCAGGTTCTCAATCTTCCCGATAACCGGCCGCGCGACGTCTACGGGTATGATCTGCTGCTGTTGCGGCCAGACATGCATGTGGTCTGGCGCGGCAATGATTTTCCGGCCGAGCCGGAAAAATTGGCGGCGCTCGCGACGGGACAGTGATTGCGGACGGCCGACGGCCTCGTCCGAGAGGCTGCGCCAGGCTCGCAGCCTACGGTCACACCAACATCACGATCGATCCGGTGGTCTTACGAGATTCGATATCGGCATGGGCGCGGGGCGCCTCTTGCAACGGGTAGGTCCTGCTGATCTCGATCTTGATCTTGCCGCTCGCGACCATGGCGAACAGGTCGTGTGCTGCGGTCAAGAGCTCGGCGCGGGTGGCGGTGTAATTGGAGACGCTTGGGTGGGTAAGGTAGATCGAGCCGAGGGCGCCCAGCCGGCGCGGAGGCATGGGATCGGGATCGCCGGAGGCTTCGCCGAATGAGGCCATTACCCCGCGCCGGCGCAGGCATCGCAGCGATCCTTCGAACGTCGCCTTCCCAACCGAATCGTAGACCACGGGAACGCCTTCGCCGCCGGTGATCCCGCGCACCCGTTCGGCAAAATCCTCGCGCGTATAGACGATTGGATGATCGCAACCGTGCGCGCGGGCGACCGCGGCCTTCTCATCGCTGCTCACGGTGCCGATGACCGTCGCGCCGAGGTGCTTCGCCCATTGGCACATAATAAGGCCCACTCCCCCGGCCGCGGCGTGGATCAGGATCGTGTCGCCTCGCTGCACCTTGTATGTGTCGCGCAGCAGGCAGCGCGCGGTCATGCCGCGGATCATCATCGAGGCAGCCGTGCGCTCATCAATGCCCGTGGGCAGGGTGATGAGGCGCGCCGTCGGGACGATGCGCAATTCAGCGTAGGAGCCTTCCGGCATCCCGGCATAGACGACGCGATCGCCAACCGCAAAGCCGTTCACGCCGGGTCCGAGAGCGTCGATGATTCCCGCGCTTTCAAGCCCGATCGCCGAGGGTAGTGATTTGACCGCGTGCACGCCACGCCGCATCAGCACGTCGCGATAGTTGATGGCGACCGCGACGTTGCGGATGCGTACCTCGCCGGGTCCAGGGGCGCCGATCTCGACGTCCTCGAAGCGCAGCACCTCGGGGCCGCCGTGCTCATGGAAACGAAAAGCCCTGCTCACGGCGGGAGCGGCTCGAGATCGAGTTGCAGGGCCTGCAGCACGCGCGCATTCATATTGTAGGTGCCAATGAGCACCGTCAATTCGACGATCTCTCTGGCGTTGAAGTGGCGGTCGAGCTCCGCGAAGACCGCATCCGACACCGCGATTTCGCGGGTCATGGTATCGGCATAGGCGAGGGCGGCGCGCTCGCTCGCGGTGAAGAATCTTGAGGCGCCCCAATCCGAAAGCGCATCGCATTCCTCGATCGAGAGTCCGTCCGCGACCGCCAAAGACGGCACGTGCTGGCGCAAGACATATTGCGACTTGGTCACGTGACCCATGCGGACGATCACGATCTCGCGCAATCGCCCAGGAAGCGTCGTCTTCCATCGTACCGTGTTGGAGTGATTGAACCAGCTCTCCGCGAGCGGTGGCGCGTTGAGCAGCATGCGATAGATATTGATCAGCTTACCGCGCCGCCCGGCGCGGAATCTTTCGATCATGTCCGCGAGTTCGGGACGCTCTTGCTCCTGGATGAGAGGTACGCGAGCCATTGCAGTGTTCTCTTTCGACCGGCAAGGCTACTCCATCTTGAAACCGGTCGCCTTTATGATCGGGGCCCAGCGCTTTAGCTCCTGGCTGATGAATTGCTGTGTCGCTTCAGGCCCGGAATCGAGGATTGGCTCGAAGCCGGAGGCGATCAAGATGCGCTGAACATCGGCGTTCGCCATCATATCTCGCGTCGCCTCAGTGATGCGGTCGATCGTGGGTTTGGCGAGCCCGGCCGGAGCAAACAGCCCATTGAGATTGCCAGCGATCATGTCGGGCAAGCCCGCCTCGATCGCCGTGGGAATGTCGGGCGCCGCCTTGATGCGCGTCGGCGCGTTGACTGCAAGGATGCGCACCTTCCTCGCACGATGAAACTCGATAAGCGGTCCGCCCACGTTCGGTGTCATCATGGGAATGTAGCCGCTGGCGAGGTCGGCGATGCCGGGCGCCGCGCCCTTGTACGGAATATGGACAATGTCGGGTGCGCCGATCAGTTGTTTGAACAATTCGCCTGCCAAATTGGTGAGCGTCCCGGCGCCGGCCGACCCATAGGAGAGTTTGCCCGGATTGGCCTTCGCATAGGCGATGAGCTCAGCGAGGTTGCGCGCAGGCACCGAGGCGTGGATCACGATCGACGTCGGTGCGTTGCAGAGGATGTAAATGCCGGCAAAATCCTTGAGCGGATCGTAGGGTGGATGAGGGATGATCGCGGGAATGAGCACTTGCGTGCTGGTGTTGCCGAATAGGAAAGTGTGGCCGTCCGGTTGTGCGCGCGCCACTTCGGCGGCACCGGTCACCCCGCCACCGCCGCCACGGTTCTCGGTCACCACGGTGCCGAGCACAGGCTTCATCTTCTCGGCCCAGAGCCGGCCGACCACATCGGTTGCGCCGCCCGGCGAGAACGGAATGACGAGCTTTATGACACGATCCGGATAGGCACGGCTGCGTGGCGCTGCCATCGCGGTGGCCAAGAGGGTCAAGCCGCCGCCCAGCACCTCACGTCGTTTCATGCATTTTCCTCCGCCAGCCACATGCTGGTCATCGTGATCGCGTCGTTCCCTTGAGCTTCAACTAAGGGGTACTCACGTCGTCGCCTCGATCATGGTGCGCAATTCCGGTGTTACCGCGGGCATGATGCCGAACCAGGCGTGGAAGGCCGGCCGCGCCTGGTGCAGCAACATGCCGAGCCCGTTCACCGTCGGATTGCCGCGCTTGCGCGCGGCGGCAAGCAGCGCCGTCTCGCGCGGAATATAGATGATATCTGATACAAGCGCGCTCACCGGCAGAGGATCGAGCGCAAGGTCCAACGGCGGCTCGCCGACCATGCCCTGGCTGGTGGCATTGATCAGCATCACCGCGCCCTCGAGCGCGGCCTTGCGTTCCTCCCATCTTACTGCCGTGATCGGGCCGGCCAGTTCGCTCGCCAATGTCTTGGCGCGCATCAGCGTGCGATTGACCAGGCGAATTTCGCGGGCGCCCGCATCGATCAGGCTGACCAGCACGGCCCGGGCGCCGCCGCCCGCGCCAATCACCACGATCGGGCCTGCGTCTGCACGCCAGCTGGGCTGGGCCTCGCGCACACTTTCGATGTAGCCGAAAGCGTCGTGGTTCTGTCCTTCGAGTGATCCATCCGCCGCCACAACCACGCAGTTCACCGCACCGATGCGACGCGCGAGCGGATCGATTTTGTCGACGATCCCCAGCGCAGCTTCTTTATGCGGGATGGTCAGATTGCAGCCGGAAAAGCCGAGCGCCGGGAGCGCCCGCAGGGCCGCGCGTACGTGTCCGGCGGCAATGGCCAGCGGCACGTAGACGCCGGCAAGCCCGTACTTCGCGAGCCAGTAATTGTGCAGCTTTGGCGAGCGCGAATGCATCACCGGGTCGCCCATCACGCCGGCGAGCAGGAAGCGGTCAGGATGGTCATGGCTCATTCGCGACGATGATCGGCTGAATTGAACGCAATGGTCCGATTGTAACGAGGAATCGAAAACGCACCACAGCGGCGCGATGATCCCGCTCCTTTCCACGTATGGGCATCGCGAAAAATGACCCCCGGTTAGGCCGGGGGTTGCGCTTGACGAAAGTCGAGCTAAACCAGCTTGACGTTCTTCAGCGGCAGCTGGCGCACCGGCTTGCCGGTCGCCGCGTGGATCGCGTTGAGCACCGCGGGTGCCACCACGCTGATCGACGGCTCGCCGACGCCGCCCCAGCCATCACCGCTCGGCACGAGCACCGCTTCCACCTTCGGCATCTCGGCGAGCCGCATGATCGGGTAGCTGTCGAAGTTCAAATCCACCATCCGTCCGTCCTTGACCCTGCACTCGCCATAGAGTGTCGCGGTCAGCCCGAAGGCGACCGTCCCTTCGATCTGGGCCGCGACCTGGTCGGGGTTGACGACATGCCCGCAATCGAGCGCCACCACCATGCGGTGGACCTTGACTTGTCCGCGGTCGCTCACGGAAACCTCGGCGACGGCGGCCGTAGTGGTACCCTGGTTCATGAACTGCGCAATTCCGCGATGAATGCCGGAAGGCAGCGGCCTGCTCCAATCGGCTTTCTGTGCCGCGGCGTTGAGCACCGCGAGGTGCTTGGGATGTTTGCTCATGAGCGCGCGGCGGAACTCGAGCGGATCCTTGCCCACTGCGCGCGCCACCTCGTCAATGAAGCATTCCATGTAGACGCCGTTCTGGTTGGTGTTGACGCCGCGCCAGGGCCCGACCGGAACATGGGTGTTGCGCATGACATATTCGATGAGGAGATTCGGCACGGTGTAGCCGAGCTGCGCAGCGTCCGGCTCTTCCCAAAGCCCTTGCAACTGGCGCCGGTCCTTGCCGTTCACGATCCCCGCCGGATTCAACGTCGCGTTGATCGATTGGCCGCATATGCGCACATGCAGCGCGATGAGATTGCCGTCGGAGTCTAGTCCAGCGGCCATCCGGCATTGCGAGATCGGCCGGAAGAAATCGTGCGCCTGGTCTTCCTCGCGGCTCCAGATCAGCTTGATCGGGACTCCAGGAAACTCCTTGGCGATCGCCACCGCCTTATGGACGAAGTCCTGCGTGCCGCCGCGTCGGCCAAAGCCTCCGCCGAGATCTGTCCTGTAGACCTCGCATTGGGCGAGCGGCACGCCGGAGGCTTCCGAGAGCGCGGCGAGCGAGGCTTCCGCATTCTGCGTCGGCACCCATGCCTCGGCTTTGTCGGCAGAAATCCGCACCGTGGTATTCATGGGCTCCATGGTCGCGTGGGCGAGAAAGGGCGTGCTGTAAATCGCTTCGACCTTTTTGGCCGCCGTCTCGATCGCTTTGAGCGCGTCCCCATTCCGGCGGTCGCCGTTGGTAACGGCCGCGGTGAGCCCTTCCTTGAGCTGCTCGGCAATGGTCGCGTTCGATACGGAGGCGTTGGGACCCTCGTCCCACACGATCGGGAGCGCTTCGAGCGCCGTTTTTGCCCGCCACCATGTATCGGCGACGACCGCGACGGCGCTGTCCTTCACCTTCACGACCTTCTGGACGCCGGGGCGGCCCGCAATCTTTGCTTGGTCGTAGCTGGCGACCTTGCCGCCGAACACCGGGCAATCCTTGATCGCCGCGCACAGCATGCCCGGCAGCTTGACGTCGATGCCGAAAATCTTGCTGCCGTCGAGCTTGTCTGCAGTATCGAGCCGTTTCACCGGCTTGCCGGCGATCTTCCAGTCTTTCGGGTCCTTGAGCCTGATCGTTTTGGGATCGGGGGCCGCAAGCTTGGCTGCGGCCGCCGCGAGCTTGCCATAGCTCAATGACCGGGCGGACGCGGCGTGGGTGATTACACTGTCCGCGACGGTGAGTTCGCCAACTGGGACCTTCCACTCCCCGGCCGCCGCCTGCAGCAGCATCATGCGCGCTGCGGCGCCACCGCGGCGCACGTGATCGTGCGAGGTACGGATGCCGCGGCTCCCGCCCGTTGACATCTCACCCCACGCGCGTTTGCGGGCCAGGTTTTGTCCGGGCGTGACCCTTTCCACCGTCACCTTCTTCCAATCGCATTCCAGCTCTTCAGCCACGAGCTGGGCGAGGCCGGTAATGGTGCCCTGTCCCATCTCCGAGCGTGCCACACGGATCACGCAGGTGTCGTCGGGCTTTATGAGGACCCATGCAGTGACCTCGACGCCGTCATCCGCGCTCTGCGCGAGGGCGGAACCGAAGCCGGATTGCAAATTGAATCCGAGCGCGAGCCCGCCGGCGGCGGCGGCGGAGCCGACAATGAATGTACGGCGCGAAAGTTTTCCGGCTTTGCCGCGGAGCGTATTTTTCACGGCAGGCCTCCCTATGTTCTGGACGTGTCGCTGGCCGCCATGTGCACGGCGGCTCGGATGCGCTGATAGGTTCCACATCGGCAGATATTGGTCATGGCCTCGTCGATGTCTTGATCGGTTGGTTTCGGCGTTCGCTTGAGCAATGCAGCAGCAGCCATGATCTGTCCCGACTGGCAATAGCCGCACTGGGGCACGTCGATTGCCGCCCATGCCTTCTGCACGGGATGCGAGCCGTTGGAGGAGAGCCCCTCGATGGTGACAATCCGGTCGGTCGCTTTCACGTCTGCGACGCGGATCGAGCAGGAGCGCTGCACTTCATCGTTGATGTGGACGGAGCAGGCGCCGCATTGAGCGATGCCGCATCCATATTTCGTTCCGGTGAGGCCGACCTGCTCTCGGATGACCCACAGCAGCGGCGTATCAGGTTCCACCTCCACGTCACGAATGCTGCCATTGATGTTGAGTTGTGCCATGAACTCCTCTCGCGAATGCGTCGTGATCCTCTTGTTCTTGCTTTACGGCGGCGCAGGCCGGTGAATTAGAGGATTGAAGGCGCCTGCGGGCGTTATGCAGCATAGCCCTGCAGCGCGGTCTTGCCTACGCCAGTTCCCCCGCCGTCCCGAGCGACGCGGTGCAGTGCTCCCGTTGTGGTCGCCGCCTCACATCCTTACATTGCAACTCGAGGAGGGCGACGAAAAGAGGCGGACATGGACCGACGACGATCCAATCAACCCGGCGAGCCGGAAATTATTCCGCCCGGCGATGTACGCTCGCGTGGGGCATCATTCGATGGCGCGCAAAGCATCTATGTGGCGAGGATTAGTCCCGTCGGCTTTGCGCTCATGGGGGTCATGGTCGCGGTGCTGGCGGCACTCTTTTTCCTATTGTTGGTGGGGGCGTTCGTCGTCCTGCTTCCACTGGCAGGCTTGCTGCTGGCGGTCATCATCGCCATCGGTCTTTTCCGAGTATTGATTTGGCGGCGCCTCTGAGCGCCTAACCTTCCCCTCACGCGCGGCACAAAATGGAGAGCGGGCTGGCACTTTGGCGCCAGCCCGCCCAACCTGATCATGGACATTGAGATGAGAGCGATCGTCCGAAGGGACGCGGACGCCGCGATCAGAGTGCGCTCACTCCCGACTGTTTGAGGAGGTCGGCCATTTTGTTCCGGGCATAGAACATGCGGGTCTTCACGGTTGCTGCGGGCACACCGACGATTTGCGCGACTTCGTCAACCGATTTCTCGTGATAGTACACGAGGTCGATGACTTCGCGGTGCGCAGGCGAAAGCTGCCGCAGACACTTCTGTACGATCGTGCTGCGATCCTTCTTGTGGGCCACGGTCTCCGGATCGTCGGCCGTATCCTCGATCGTCGCGGCCATCTGGTCGTCCAAGTGCTCGTCGGTCCGGCGCCGCAGCGCCGAGAGCGATTTGTAGCGGGCGATTGCGAGCAGCCAAGTCGAGACTTGGGATTTGGATTCGAAGGCCTCGGCCTGGCGCCACACGTCGAGGAAGACCTCGCTCACGAGATCCTCGGCCAGCGACTGGTTTCCCGTCAGGCGGAGAATGAACCGGTACACCCTGACATTATGCCGGGCGTAGAGCACTTGCATGGCGCGCTTGTCGCCGTCGGCAATGAGGCCGATGAGCGCCTCGTCCGACGTCTCTTGCGCAGAACCCCTCAAGTGCGGCGACGCAATGTCGCGCAGCACATACTGATTTTGCATAACGATCCCCTGTTAGTCAGCCCTTAACCAATCTCACTAGCAGAGGGCTGTTGCTTCGATGTTACGTCAGGGGGGAAAAGTGGTTTCGTGGCGGGGATGAATTGTTTCGTCGCAAGCTTAACGACGAAATAAAGGTAATTAGCTACCGGCCGGTGTTTCGTCCGGTGCGGCAATTTTGCCTCAGTCCAGTGGCGATGCCTCGCCGGTTGGGGAGAATAAGTAGCCACCGCCGCGCACGGTGCGGATGACCGAAGGTCGGGCCGGGTCGGGCTCGATTTTCCGCCGGATGCGCATGATTCGCAGATCGATGGCCCGGTCGAAGGCCTCCGCGTCACGGGCATTGGCCAATTCCAGCAGGCGATCGCGCGAGAGCACGCGCTTGGGATTGGCGGCGAAGACCTTCAGCAGGCCATATTCCGACGCCGTGAGCGGATGCTCGTTGCCCTCGTCGTCGCGCAGCGCCCGGGCGTCGTGGTCGAGCCATTTGGTGCCAAATCGCACCCGCGGGGTGGGCGCCGCAGCCGGCGCACCGACCGCTGGCCGCGCTTCTGGCTGAACGGCGCTGCTGCGGCGCAGCACCGAGCGGATGCGCGCCAGGAGTTCGCGCAGCTCGCAGGGTTTGGCCAAGTAATCGTCTGCGCCGAGCTCGAGGCCGACCACGCGGTCGATCGCGCTCGCGGTTGCGGTGAGCATGATGATCGGCGCGCTAATGCGCCGCTTGAGATCGCGGATGATCGACAGGCCGTCCTCCTCCGGCATGTTGAGATCGAGCACGATGAGGTCCGGCATCTGCTGCGCAATCGTGTTGCGCAGACTGGCACCGCCGTCGCACAAGCTGACGCTGAAGCCGTGCATGCGCAGATAGTCCCCGACCATCTCGCGTGCGGGCTGTTCGTCGTCCACTACGATGATGTGCTGCGCTTGGGTCATGCCACGGGCAATATCATCTTGAACGTCGCGCCCTTTCCCGGGCCGGCGCTGTCAACCGCGATCCGCCCACCATGCAGATCGACGATACGCTTGACGATCGAAAGGCCGAGGCCGGTCGACGTTTCCCCTGCAGTGGGCTTCGCCGAAAGCCGTTGGAAACGGCCGAACAGTCGGGAAATGTCCTCCGGCGAAAAGCCTGCCCCCTGGTCGCTGACTCGGACCAGTATACCGCCGTCCTCCTGGTCAACCAACAGGTCGATGGCTCCGCCGATCGGACTGTACTTGACGGCGTTGCTTACGAGGTTGTCGATCGCCTCGCGGATGCGATCGGCGTCGCACATGGCCGCATGGTTGGGGGGCGCGGCGACCGTAATGGTCTGTTCCTTGCGTGCGGCGAGCGGCCGGTTCGCCTCCGCCACTTCCTGCACCAGGATCGAGATGTCGACAGGCTCGCGCCGGATGGTGATGTCGAGGGCATCGGCCATCGCGTCAGCTACCAGATCGTCGACCATTTCGGTGAGCCGGTTGGCTGCGTCGCGGATATAGGCGATCTGTACTTTGACATTGTCATCGAGCGCACCGGCTGCGGCGATCATCTCTTTCAATATTTCGGTTCGGCCGAGGATCACGCCGAGCGGATTTTTCAAGTCGTGTGCGACCGTGCCGAGGATCTCGCTCTTGAAAGCGTTCGCTTGTCGCAGTCGTGCCCACTGGGCGGTGAGCCGACGGTTGGCGTTCGTCAACTCTTGCGTGCGCGCGGCAACCCGCTCCTCGAGGCGCGTGTTCGCCCCTTGCAATTGCTCATACAGGATGACGTTATCGAAGGCGATGGATAGGCGACTGCAGAAGATCTCGACGAGCGTGCGATCGGTGCTGGAGAGTTGACGCGGTGCTTCAAGCACGACTACGACCTCACGTCCGCTCATAGTGCTGATGTAGAGGACCGAGCGACGCGGCGAGAACTCGTGGTGCCGGCGGGCGAATGCCTCGGCAACAAGCCGTCGCAGGTCGTAGTCGAGAATTTGCGACACCTCACTGCCAATGAAACGGCTATAGCAGCCCGAACCCGCGAGTACCGAGAAGGTCTCGCGAGTGTCTTGCGC
>Ga0126370_10001212_pt1 | contig 11616 bp, 6 predicted proteins | sample PanSoiMetaPlot_3_FD_92586 | JGI IMG/M metagenome (GOLD analysis project Ga0126370, IMG submission 92586) | Tropical forest soil microbial communities from Panama - MetaG Plot_3 | ecosystem: Environmental > Terrestrial > Soil > Tropical forest > Bulk soil | place: Panama | collected 2016-02-17 | reverse complement strand
TCCCGCGTGCCCGAAAGCCTGGGTACGACCCGGGCCTGCAGCCGGCCCGCGGCGGCTGCCACGGCTGCCGCCGCGCCCCACGCGAAGACGAGCCAGAAAACGTTGGCGTGGCCAGTCGCCCTCAGGAGCACTACGGCGGGCAGCAGCGCCACCGCCCAGATCGTGTCGTTGAGGAATGCCTGGCTGCCGCGTCCAAGCGCGAAAAACGAATACCGCCAGCTGTCCTGCAGCATCAGAGCAGGCAACGTCAGCCCGAGTGCGACGAAGGCCAGCCTGGCCGTGCCGCTGAGCAGCGCGGCCGCTACGAGCACGCAAGCGCCGGCCGCCAGACCCACGGCCACGGCAGTCCCGGTGCAGGCGGCGACAGCGCGCCGCCACGTCGGCAGGTCCGTGCCGCTGAACCTGACCAACAGCGGGTCGGTGGCAAGACCGCGTGATGCATTGAGCGCGAACCCGTACGTCACGTAGGCGAGGGCGAAGGCCCCATACTGCACTGCCCCCAGCGTGCGGGCGATGTAGATGTTCACGGCAAAGTTGCTGACACTGGACATCGCTTGATCCGCGACACCCCAGCTAAGGCGACGGCTCGCCTGGCGCACGAAGCGCCAGGGCACCGCTCTCGGGATCCTCCTGACCGCTTGGGCCATTAACCAGCCTCTTGCGCGACTTCTGCACCCGGCGTTGGGAGGTGATCGCAGGTCTGCCGGCGCAGCATCTCGTCGACCACCCCGGCGGACAGCAGTTCGCGGATCCGGCGCAAGCGTACGAAGCGCGACGACGTAAAGTCGTCGTGGGTCAGGCCGTGCTTGGTATAGGCAGCAACAAGCTCATCGACTCCGTCCCGCACATTCCAACGCAGGCTCAGATCGGGAAAAGTCCCGGCTAGCTTGGAGAAGTCGACGCGGTAGTTGCGCAGGTCCGGACCGGCGCCGTCGGCGAACGATACCGTCGATCCGGATACCGCGTCGCGGACCATTTCCGCGACGTCACGGACCTGCACGTTGTCCTGCGGACGGCCGACGTTGAATGCCTCGTCATGAACGAGCCCGCGCGGGGCCTCGAGCATGGCGAGGAACGCACGGCTGATGTCTTCTATGTGCACCAGCGGCCGCCACGGCGATCCATCGCTCTCGAGACGCACCTGACCTGTCGTCATCGCGACGGCGGTGAGGTTGTTCACCACGATGTCAAGGCGGAGTCGATGCGATGCTCCGTACGCAGTGGCGTTGCGGAGGTAGGTGGGGCTGAAGCCGTCATCGGCCAGCAGCGATAGGCCACGCTCGGCCGTGACCTTGCTCTCACCGTAGGGTGTGACGGGAAAGAGGTCTGCTTCCTCGGTCACCGCTTCGGAGCCGGCCGCGCCGTACAGACTGCAGGACGATGCGAACAGGAAGCGCTCCACGCCGGCTTCCTTGGCTGTGCGCGCCAGATGCAGCGTCCCATCGAGGTTCACCGAATACGTTGCCGCGGGGTTGAGGTCCCCGAGTGGGTCATTGGACAGCGCCGCCAGGCACACCACCGCGTCGTACCCGACGAGCTGGCCGACAGCGACGTCCCTGATATCGCACGCGGGCCGCATGGTGGCCCCATCCGTGCTCGGGCCCAGGTCGCACCCCTCATACAAGCCGAGGTCGAGTCCGTCGACCTCGTGTCCGGCCGCGCGCAGGAACGGCACGAGGACGGCCCCGATGTAGCCCCGATCTCCCGCGACGAGGACTCGCATCACACCCCCAGGTTCGGCATTCGAGTTCGACAGCGCGGAGATGCCATCATCCCGCGCCTATAGGAACGGCGACAACCCGGTCCTGATACGTCATTCAACAAGCATCGTCGCGAGCACACGGCAAGCCCAAGGTCGATCGGCGCGTTAAGCTGCGCGGTGCACCTGGTGCACGTTCGTGCTGCCTACCGGAGGCGGTAGGCGTCTGGTTCGTCGTGAGCGCGTAAAGGTTACCTGCCATGTCGCCTTCGTACAGCGTGCCACCGACGATGGAGGGAGGACCCCAGAACGCGCCTGCGCCGGTGTAGGTGAACAGTGATGCCCCGGTCGCCGCTGAGAGGGCCCCGATGTTGGTGCCTTCGCCCGCGGCGACGACGCCACCGGATGCGACGGTCACTGCGCCGAGCACCTCGCCGTCTGTGAAGCAGTGCCGCCAGATGAAGGCGCCGGTGGACGGATTCAAGGCATTCACGGTACCGGAGCAGCTGTTGGTGATATCACCGCCGACGTACAGCGTCGAGCCGTCGAACGCCGCAGGCGCAATATCGCCGTGTCCGTTGGGCGGGTCGCTGCCGCCCTTCGCGATGCGCCTGTGCCACACCGGCCCCGAGGGGAGCGCGTCGCGCTCGAGTGCGTAATAGACGCCGTTCTTATTGATCACACCGACAAGGGCCTGCGACTGGCCGCCGACGACGCCGTTGAACAACGTTGGTGTCGACCCGAAGTCGCTGTCGGCTCCCTGCTGCGCAGGGGGCACCGCCCACGAGCCCACCAAACTCAGGTCCGAAGCGTGTACCTCAACCAAAGCCGGGGCGAGTGGTTCGCTCCCAGTGCAATTGCCGGCGTTGCCCGTGGCGAAGTAGATGGTGCCCGCAGGGGCGTCGACCGCCGGAGAGCCCCATATACCACCGCCCGTACAGCCCTTGGCGACAACGTTGAAGGTGTTCTGCAGAGCGCCAGTGACACGGTTGAGCTGAAGCAGTCGACCCCGGACCAGCGGGCAGTCTCCGAAGGAGGAGACACCGATGTAGACACTGTTGCCGGACACGGCCGGCGAAGACCACACGAAGGTATCGGGGTTCCGTCCGACCGAGTAGGACCACAGCACTGCGCCGGTGGCCGCGTTCAGCGCGTACACCTTCGAGTTGCCACCGCCGACATACAAGACCGACGTCGCCCCCCCAACCGGAACGTCATTCGTGATCGTCGCAGTGCTCGCGATGCCGGCTGAAGAAGGGTCGGTGCAGTTCGGCGGGCTCGTCGTTCCCAGATTCGTCTGCCACACGAGATTGCCGGAAGTATCGGTCGCGCGTTCGTAACCGTCGAACGATCCCCAGTAGACCAGTCCGTTGGACACGACCGGTTGCGAGAACACGCCATGGCCCGGCCCGGCATCAGACGCCTGCCATGCAAGATGCAAATTCCTAACGGATGCCGGATTGAACCCGCTTTCACCGGCGGCGAAACCAGTGCGATCGTTGCCCTGCATATACGTCGTCCAGCCCGGCGACGGCGTCCCAGTGGTGATGTTGAAGGCCTTCGAGGTGGCCGCGGTGTACGAGGGCGTGCTCGAGGCCGTCAGCGTGTAGCCGGTCCCGGCCGTGTTGATGGACAGCCCCGAGAAGATGGCAATACCCGAGGCCACCGTCACGGCCGAGCCACCGCTAAGGGTCCCCCCGGTGGGATTAGTCCCAATGACCAAGCTCACCTGGGTGGCGTTATCCGAGGTCTCGATGTTGCCATTGGCGTCCTCAACCGCCACCGTCACAGCCGGAGTGATGGCATTACCAGCAGCGGTGTTGGAGGGGCCCTGGACGAATCCCAGCTTGGTGGGTGGGCCGGCCGCACCAGAGGCGACCCGGAACGCGACGAGCTGCATGGCCCAGGTGGTGCCGTCTTGTGTGGCGGTCCCCGCATACGACCCGGTGGTCGTGGCGACGCGATCCTCGGTCAGATTGCCGAAGCCCTTGAGACGCGTCGTAAAGCCGGTCCCGTGAGTGACCGTCAGGTCGGATGCACCAGCGGCGAAGAGGAGGTCTTTGGGATGGGTGGTCGTCACGGCTCCACTGCTCATGGACGCCGACGTGCCAACCGCAGACGCGCTGACGTCGACCGGAGACTGCTTGGCGAGACCGGAGTACTCGTGCAGGTACAAGATGCCGAAAGAGGTGATCGCCGTGCCAAAGGCCGCCTTGACTGTGTTCGACCCCCCGAGGACGCTCGACGCGTAGAAGACCTGGGCACTCCAGTTGTTTCCAAAGGTCTGGCGCGCGGTAGCAGCCTTGTAGGTGTTGCCCCTGGTGTCGGACACCTTCACGGTGCCGGGGTTGTCCCAGACCACATAGACCACGATCAGGTTGCCGGCTGTGTTCGCATGGTTGAACGCCAGCTTGGCCGTCGTACCGCTGCTTACCAGTGTGTCCCGACCTTGTACGAAGGCTGTCGATGCTGCATACGCGCGAGGGGGCGACACAATGCTGAAGATGGCTGCGGCAAGGACGAGAGCGACGCCGAGCACAACATGGTAAATGGTCCGAGGAATCTGCGCCTTCAACGGGCTGGTCCTAGTCGATGGAGGGCAACGATAATCCACGTGAGAATCCGGTCCGCAATCTCGGGCGGTGGTCCTGACGGTTCGTCCAGCTGGCGGCAAGCGAAGATCGGCATTTCCCCCTCCTTAAGACCACCGCGGAGCGATGGCCAGAGCAGCCAGCGGTCGCTCTGGTTAGACGCCCCACAGCTGAGGTCGGATGACACCACAGCCGAGATTCACCTGACGTGATCCGTGCCGGACACAACCTCGGCGGTCTGCAGGGTGCTGGCCTGCGGTTCGCTGCCGAACACCCAGCTGACCATCTACGGCCTGCTCCCCTAAACCATCATGCCAATGCCCTGTCCGCGACGGACGGCACCAGCAGTGACGCGGCGAGGGTGAGCTCCAGCAGGTACGACGAAGGCTGGCTGAGCCCGGTCTCGGTGAACGACGCCACGAGGCAATAAGTCGCGAGGAACAGTGGGAGGGCACGCCGGACGCCGGGCGGCTGGAAGTAGGCGGCAACGAACACAAACAGCACCATCGCCCCGATTATGGCCACCCCGATCAGTCCCTGGTCGGAATAGGCGGCCAGCCAGTTGCTGTCAATGGCGAGGCCACTGAACGAGTCGTTCGTGAGACCAGATCCGAAGGCCACCCCGAACCAGTCACGCGGGGCGCTAAGGACAGCCTGCCAGACCGGAGTCCGGCCGGTAAGGGAGGTCAACTCCTTGGCGTTTTCGCCGCGCGTCAACCAGGTCGTCCAGACGCTGGACAACGTAATGGCTCCGAGCGACACCAGAACGCCAGCGGTCACGAACACGTTACGGACGCGGGCCTTTGCGACGAAGAGGCTCAGGCTGGCCACGAGGACGCCGGCTGCCATGCCGATCAGAGCGGTCCTCGTGTGTGTCAGGATGAGTATCGGCCCCAGGATCGACACGCTGATCAGCGCGAAACGCCTGCGCACCAAGCCGCAAAGCCAGAGCACGATTGTGATCCCCAACGGGACCGCCGCGTAGTGCGCGACCTGTGTGGGTGGGACGGGCCAGATCACCCCGGTGAGCCTTCCCCCGAAGCCGTCGGCGCGCCCAGGGGCCACTAGCTGCCCAAGAAGCACCGAGCCTAGCACCGCGTACATCATTGCCAGGTAGCCGCGGACGAATAGCAGGTCTTCTCGGCCCCACCATGGTGAGAGCAGCCAGAGCGCGGCGACGAACTCCACAAAGCGAAAGGTCCGGTACGTAGAACTGACGAGGAACTGGGCGTCCATGGTGGTCATGAGCGCCTCGATGACGAGCAGGCTCATGAGGCAGAGGTACACATTCGGGCGCACGATGAGCCGGCGGTTCACGCTCACCGCCACGAGCAGCGCCGCGGGCAGGGCTCCTTGCGTAATGGCCTTGCCGACTATGGTCGGGATAGGTACGACGGTCATCCCGGGGTAGAAGGTCAGGATGTTGAGGATCAGCAAGCCCCACGCGAGGCCGACCCTGCGCCGTACCCAGCGTTCGCGCGCTTCTGCTGGTTCCAGTACCACTCCCCCACGCCGGGGGAGGATTGCGGGAACGGGCGAGGTCATCGGCTCATGAACCTAACTGAGTGGGTTGTCATGTCCGCTCGCCTCTGACGCCTCGATGTAGCCCGCGACCTGGTCGTGACTTTTTAGGACGGCGTGCGGGCACCGGACTGCCAGCTAGAAGGAGACGTGGGTTGGCCGGGGCCCGTGGCCTCGGTATCCGTACGGTGCCGAGGCTTTCGTCGGTGTTGTCCGCTCCGACAAGCACGGCGGAGACCAGGCGCGTTCCGGCGAGCCGGATCATCTCGCCCATGGCATGGAGCCCCTTCCACGACGACCGCCCGGCGGTCACCACCACGACGGCATCGGTCGCCCAGGTTGCGAGATGCTCTCCGCCGAGCAAGGGGTCCAGAGACATCAGGGTGAGCAAAAGGTCTGCCGAATCGTAGGCGGCAGACAGCGCTTCGCCACTCGGCGCCGGCTCAGCTTGCGGTGAGATGCTGCGCACCGGGCCGATCGGCGCGACATTGTCGCGATCGGGAACCGACACCACCAGGTGCGCGCCGTCCCGGCTTACCGCGTGGACCCCAGGATCCCCGGCCCCCAGAAGGTGCGCCGCGTGAGCGTGGGCGGACAGATCCGCCACGACGACCTGGCGGCCCTCCTGCGCGCAAGACACGGCCAGTGACACCAGCGGCAACGCCGCGACCTCCGCGTTCTCGACGGCGACAACCGCTAGAGCACCAGCACCCCGGGTACCTCGCGGCACATTGTCACGCAGGTAGGAGACGATATGCCGCATGTCATCGTCGCGAACGGTGGCCGGCCCGCGCCGGCTGGGCCGCCAGCGGCGCCCGGGCACGCTGCCGACGCTGAGCCTGACCGGGGCTCCGAGCGCACGCGCGACATCCTCACGCCGGCGTAGCCGATCAGACGCGAGCTCTAGCACGCTAACGAGACCTAGCCCTAGCGCGAGGCCGGGGATAAGCCCCGTGACGGCATAGCGGATGGGGAGCCGTATGCCAGCGCTCAGAGCTCGAGGCGTGCGGGGGATTGGTGCTGCAGGGTCGAGCACCGCACTGCCCTCTATCGCCGCCGTCGTGGTCGCCTGATAACTCAGTAGTGTCTGCTGCAACCCCGCCAACATGTTGTTTGCCTGGTGCAGCTGGGCCTGCAACTGCCTGAACGCGGGTGACTTGGGCCGCGCTGACGTCCTAGCGGCCTGGCTGTTCAGCAACGCCACGCGACGCCAGGCCTGGCTGATGTGCGGGTTAAGCGCAGCGAACCAGAGATTCTGCTCAGTGTGCAGCTGCTGTGCCCGGAACCGGAGGAACTCTGTGGCCACAGCATTCGCCCGCCGTACCGCCTCGTCGCTCGACGGCGCACTGATCGTGAGACTAAGGATCCGGGCGGTGACGGGCGTGACCGTTTCCGTCGCGAGGAAGCTATCGACGGACTGCTGCAGTCCCAGTTCGTGCATCGCCCGCTCGGCGACCGTGCGGCTCTGCATCATGACAACAGCACTCTGCATCGCGTCCGGGGGCTTTAGGGCGGTGACCGGGCTGGAGTTGCCGCTCGGGATTTGCGTAAGCAGCATTGTCGTCGAGGCTTGGTAGGCAGGCGGGAACGCCACATATATGCCGAGGCCGGTCAGCAACCCAGCCGCCGCGATGGCGAACCAGAGCCACGCGCGGCGCCGCAGAGCTGCCCCGATGAATCTCAGGCTGACAAGGCCCGCGGGGGCATCGGCGGCGAGGGGATCCTTGGCCGCGGTGACGCTGCCGTTGGCGCTGGCGCGCTCGAGCACGCCGCCACTGACACCCTGAAATGCCGTCACCGTCCGGTCTCCGTTGCTACGCCGATCAGGCGCGTCGGCAGCCCCCGCTGCGCTGACGTAACCGACTGCGGAACACCGCCGGTCGTCTCGTCCGCCGGATCCGGGTCCGCAATGATGATTCCGGCCACGTCGCGGCCGCCGTCGGCGGCGCTGACCACAACGCTGGCGAGCTGTTCTGCTGTGGCCACCCCCGCCGAAACTCCCAGCACCGTCGTGGTCGTGGGCATCGTGCCTGCAATCCGTGGCTCGTGGCTGTCGACAAGAGCGACGATGACGGTCAACGCGGCCTCTGGCTGCCTGTTGGCCTCTTCCTCATCCCCAACGGTGGTCAGAAAATTGCCCGAGTGTCCCGACGGCATGGCCGGCGCCTCGGTGCACGCAGCGTGCAGCAGGGCCATGGCCTTCCCGCCCTGATGGCAGTCGATAACCAGCGTCGTTGGAACCCCGCGGGAAGCGGCGAAGGCTGCCAGCTGGGGTCCGAGGGCGAGCGCTCCCGGATCGGAGGGAAGAGAAACGACGGCGACAGAGATGCGGCTGCGCCCTCCGGCGCCGGTCAGACCCAGCCGATGCAGGACGTTCTGCAGGCTCCGTGCCTGGACGGCACCGGGGTCGTAGCCTTCGACAAGCCTTCTCCAGCCCGGCACGTCGGCCGGATGACCGACCGGGATCGAGGCCAGGACCGGAATCCCGGTGGCATGTGCTATCTCGTCCCGCCCCCGCAGGCGCCGGTCGTTGCTGCCGACTGCAAGCGCGACGATGGCTCCGGCCAGCATGCCCAGCAAGGCCCATAGCGCTCCATTAACCAACAGGCGCACGAGCAGCGGGGTTCCGGTGGCGCTCGTCGCAGGCTCCAGCACCCACGCACCCGGGATGCCCGGGATGTCCGGGGATGTCGTGTCTCTGATGTATCCGATGTAACTACTCGCAACGGCGTTCGCGGTATCCATCGCCTCGGCGCCGGTCGTGCCCTGGGCGTCAATCGCAAGGATGTCAGCAGTGACGCTGCTGACCTGTACCCGGCTACGCAGCACGCCGAGCGGCATGGCCGGATCGATACGCCGCATCGCGCCGGCCAGGACAGGGGTGCTGCTTGCGACGATGACTTCGGTCTGAACGTTGTGAACCGGCTGGGACGGCAGCGCAACGAGCGTCTCGCTTGTGTGCATCGGCTGGTTCAGCAGAGTGAACGGAACGCTCGCAAAGATGCCCAGCGTAGCGGCGAAGATGACGATTTTCTTGTGCCGCAGCACGAGCTGCGCGGACCTTCTCAGGTCCGTCACCTGCTGGTTCATCCGGTCCACGCCTGAATTCCTGGCACCCCTCTCACCAGAGCATCATAGGCATCCAGGGCCGCACAGTCCTCGGGCAACGGGGCCGTGGGCCGCCATGCGCGCAGACGCCAGCACGCCGGGGCGCTAAGGCCGACTAGCGGAACCTTCACCCAACACCTCGCTTGGTCCGCCCCCCGGAAGCCTGTCTATATGAGCACCGAGCGGGTGGTTGTGATACAACGAACGTCCCAGGCTGCGATCTGCGGGAGGTTACCGGCAGGCGCCTGGCTCAGAAAAGGTGGCCGTCGGGATGTATCAGGACCGGGCCGTCAGGGGTCCTGTGCTGTGGGCTGCCGTCTGGGCGCCCGGTCCAGCTCGTCTCCAGAGTCTTAGGGGTAGCGATGAGGGTCCTCGTTGCGCGGGATCATGAGTGCATCGGAGTCGTTCTCGTCTCATATCTGCGCGTGGCCGGGCGAGAGGTCGGCGGAAAATGACGGCGGTCCCCCGGGTGAGTATCGGGCTTCCGGTTTACAACGGTGAGAACTACGTCGCCGGGGCGATCGAGGCCCTGCTCGGCCAGAGCTACGAGGATTTCGAGCTGATCATTTCGGACAACGCCTCCACCGACGGCACAGCGGGAATCTGCCGTCGCTACGAAAAGCAGGACTCGCGGATCCGTTATATTCGCCAGCAACGCAACATTGGCCTTATCCCCAACCACAGCTTCGTCATCCGGCAAGCCCGGGGCGAGCTATTCAAGATGGGCGCCCACGACGACCTGTACGGCCGCGACCTGATGAAGCGTTGCGTCGACGCGATCGACGAGTACCCACAGGTCGTACTCGCCCACTCCTGGTCGGCAGTAATCGACAGCTCGGGCGCTGCGACGAAACTGATCAAGTACCCAGAGGCCACTGCCTCCCCGCGGGCGCCGGAGCGGTTCCGGAGCATGCTCTTTGACGGCAAGGGCGACTACACCTACGCAGTGATCCGCACAAACGTCCTCCTGCAAATACCGCTGCAAGGTAGTTACCACAACTCGGACCGGACCCTCATCACCGAGTTCGCGTTGCACGGCCCGTTCTATCAGGTCTCTGATTGGCTGTACTTCCGGCGCGACCATCCCAACGAGCCGTCTATGACTGCACGGGAGCGGTGCGCGATCCTCGACCCGCGCCGTGCCGACTCGCTGCGGAACCCGGCAGTCCGCCTGTACGCGGAATATCTCTGGGGATACCTTTCGGCGATCCGTCGTGCGCCGCTGTCGGCCGCGGACCGGCGAGAATGCTACCTTCACTTGTCGCGGTGGCTGGCCAGCCGGGCCGTGCCCGCGCGGGAGCCACTGGGGGAGCCGATCTCTGCTCGGCAACCTGCCCTCTACCTGACGCGGCGGCTGGCGAGCCTGGCCCTCCCCGGGAGAGATGTACGGGCCGGGGAGCCGCCTCCCGCCGAGCAGCCTGTCATCTCGCTCGACGCCGTTGTGCCTGGCTGGGACAGGAGGCCCTGTTGACCGCACGTCGGTTCACCGGCAGGCGGGAACGAGTTGCGGCCGCTCCCCGAGCCGGCTTGTTCGGCCTGCTGGGCTCAGGCAATATCGGCAATGATGCCTCGATTGAGTCCGTGCTCAGGTATCTCAGGGCCGATCATTCCGATGTCGTCCTAGACGCTATGTGCAAGGGGCCGGATGGGTTGAGAGAGCGATACGGCGTCGCAGCTATCCCCCTGAACTGGTACCAGAAGTATGAAAAACGGGCATCCGGTGTGACGGCGATCGTGCTCAAGACGCTGGGAAAGGGCGTGGATGTATTCCGGACGGCATGCTGGGTCCGTCGGCATGATGTAGTCATCGTGCCTGGCACGGGCATCCTCGAGGCGACCCTTCCGCAGCGGCCGTGGGCAATGCCTTACTCAATGTTCTTGCTCTGCGCTTCCGGGAAACTGTTCGGAACAAAAGTTGCGCTGGTCAGCGTAGGGGCAGGCGTCATAAACCCGCGGCTGACGCGCTGGCTGCTCATCTCGGCCGCCAAGCTCGCCTTCTACCGGTCCTATCGCGACATCGGGTCGCGTGACGCGATGCGGCAACAAGGCGTCGACACCACGCGCGACCACGTCTATCTCGACCTCGCGTTCAGCATCCCCGCGCTGCCCTACGACCCCGGCGACCCGCAGACTGTCGGCGTTGGCGTCATGGATTACCACGGTGCCAACAATGACCGCGGAGAGGCTGACCAGCTTTATGCGTCCTACCTTGAGAAGATGCAAGCTTTCGTTCTCTGGCTGGTCGACAGTGGCCGCAGGGTCCAGCTGCTCGTTGGGGACACGAACAACTCCGACGAGGGTGTGGTGCAGGAAATCTTGGCTGGCCTGCGGGCGCAGCGGCCAGATCTCGATCCAGCGTCAGTCATCGCGGAACCGGTGTCTTCGTTCGCGGAACTGATGAGAGCAATGGCACCAGTAAACACGGTCGTCGCTACGCGTTTTCACAACGTGATATGTGCACTAAGCCTCTCCAAGCCCACCATATCGCTCGGCTATGCTCCGAAGTTCACTGAACTAATGGTGGATATGGGACTGTCCGACTTCTGCCAGTCCGCCAGCTCGCTACACCTTGGACGGTTGGTCGAGCAGTTCACGGAACTGGAGAAGCATCAGGCACAGCTACGGCAAAGGATCATGGAACGCAACAAGGCGAACGCCCGCCTTCTCGATGACCTGTTCGCAGAACTGTCGGCCGTG
>Ga0126370_10001209_pt1 | contig 11629 bp, 13 predicted proteins | sample PanSoiMetaPlot_3_FD_92586 | JGI IMG/M metagenome (GOLD analysis project Ga0126370, IMG submission 92586) | Tropical forest soil microbial communities from Panama - MetaG Plot_3 | ecosystem: Environmental > Terrestrial > Soil > Tropical forest > Bulk soil | place: Panama | collected 2016-02-17 | reverse complement strand
CGCATTCCTGCTGCGAATCTCGGAGCTGCTAAAATCGAAGAACAAATCAACAACGCTCTCACCGCCAAATTCTCCCCGGGGCATCCGGCCTCTTACGTGAAGCTCGATTATCCTGACGCGTGGCTTGATCCCGACGCGTTCGCTGCTGCGCATGTTCACGAGCACGATGCGGAGATCGCCGTCGGCGAAGTCATGAAGCAGGCTGGCCTCCGCGACTACTACACGAAATCACAGCTGGCTGCGGGCGAAGCTCCCAACACTGAGCTCGGCCGCAAATTTCTGAACAGCTACTCGCCCGAAGGAAGCTGGTACGTCCTCGGCGTTCCTGACATTTACACAGTCGGAGGCCTCAAAGGCACCGACCACGCCTCGCCCTACACCTACGACACGCACGTCCCTCTGGCTTTTTATGGACTGCCATTCCGCACCGGCACGTATCGCACGAGCGTTCAACCTGTCGATATGGTTGCGACGCTCGCGTCTCTGCTTGGCATCAACGCTCCAACCCATGCTGTCGGCCGCGTTCTCACCGAAGCTCTCGGACCTCTGCACCGCGAAGGAGAGGGCCAACCATGACCGCAACTCCTTTGGATCTCAGCGTCAACGTTGCCGGCATCGCGTTGAAGAATCCGATCATCGCCGCCAGCGGCACGTTCGGCTACGGCGTTGAGTTCGAAGACGTCGTCCACTTGAGCAAGCTTGGCGGATTCGTGGTCAAGGGACTATCCAGAGAGCCCATGATCGGCAACCCACCGCCGCGCCTCTGGGAGACCGCGGCTGGCATGCTCAATGCCATTGGCCTGCAGAACATCGGTGCCCCGGCGTTCCTCGAAGAAAAGATGCCGCACTTGCGGAAAATCAAGAACATCGTCGTCATGGCGAACGTCTTCGGCTACGCTCGCGAGGATTACGAACGCACCATCGAAATCCTCAATGAAGGGGAGGGAATTGCTGCCTACGAGTTGAACGTCTCCTGCCCCAACACGGCCCACGGAGGCCTGCAGTTCGGCAGTGATCCGCGCACGCTCGACGAAGTTGTCACGACTGCGAAGCGCGTCGCCCGCCGTCCGCTGATCGTGAAGCTTTCGCCCAATGTCACCAGCATTGCGCAGATGGCCTACGTCGCTCAGGAAGCCGGAGCCGACGCTCTCTCACTGATCAACACTTTCGTCGCGATGGCAATCGATCCCGAAACCCGCAAGCCGCGCATCGCTAATGTCACCGCAGGCCTTTCAGGCCCGGCGATCAAACCAATCGCCGTGCGCATGGTCTACGACGCAGCCCACGCGGTAAAGATTCCGGTGATCGGCATGGGCGGAATCTCGACGCCAGAAGATGTGATCGAGTTCATGCTTGCAGGAGCCAGCGCCGTCCAGATCGGTACCGCCAGCTATTGGGACCCCTGCGCGACTGAAAAGATCGTCGACGGCGTCGAAGAATGGTGCAAGGAACGCCACGTCAGCCGCATCGCCGATTTAATCGGCGGCATGCAGATAGAATGAAGCCGTCAATCATTGATCGGCTGACCCAATGATTGTCATCCAATCCCCAAGATTGCAGCTCAGCCAGTTTCAGATGATGGATGCACCGGAGGTTTTTGCATGCATCACGCCCGCCATCGCCACGTTCATGCCATGGGAGCCGCCATCGTGGAGCGAGTACGTGGCGCGGGCTGAGAAGAGAGTGCAAGCTCCGGAACCGAATAAGTTTTCTTTCGTCATCCGGAGGCTCGACAACAGGGCATGCCTTGGCATGGCCTCGTTCGAAAGCGCGGATTCTGTTTCGCCCGAACTCGGCCTTTGGCTCAAGGAAAGCGCTCACGGTCAGGGTTTTGGCCGCGAAGTCGTGGCCGCACTGGTTGAGTGGGGACACGCGACTCTTGGCAAGGAAAGCTTCCTCTATCCGGTGGCTGTACAAAACACTGCCAGTAGGCGTATCGCTGAGAAGCTTCACGGCGATATCATCGATAACCGCACGAATCCAAAATACGAATCGATTGTTTACCGGATTCCCTTCTGCGAATAGCCATAATTGTCAGAAGCCCCACTCCACGCGATCAGTTGGCGAGAAATCTTCAAACTTGCTCACTGTGGCGAAGAAGGAATCAGAAGCCCGAGGGCGGGCAGAGCAACCTGGAGTCACTGACGAAAGTTGACGATGTTTTCCATCTGTCATCCTGATGGCCTGCGCTCTTTGCAGGGCGGAGGACCTATGCAATCCGGATGTGTACGAGCGCATGCAGGCAGAGTTGCCTGGGTCCTCCGGCGCCAAAAAGCGGCGCCATCAGGATGACAACGTCACAACTCCATGTCTACCCGTCAAGGATATTTGGCTTGCCCTGAACTGACTATCGGCTTCTTGCAATAAAGGCGAGCGTTGACATAATTGGCGAAAGATTGCCATACATCCGGCTGATCGCACTTCACGATAGGAGTTATAACGAGTCGGTTACCGTCCGCGGGTATACCAGATAGATCCGGGCGACTTGTAGTTTCTGCCTTCACCCCACACGGCGTGGGTCGTACCGTCGCTGTCGATCGCAAGGCCGAAGTAGTCTCCGAAGGGAAAGCGGAAGCCGCTAGGAAGGATGTAGTCGTACCCACCGATTGCCCCAGAGAGCTGCGACTCCCCGCCCCAACTCGCGCCACCGTTCGTCGATGCGCGGTAAAACGTGTTCCACAGCCGATGGTTCGGATGTCCCAGTTCGAAAGCGCGCGTATCCATCCATGCGATGCGTACATCGCCCGACACTCCAGCGACAATTGCCGGGAAAGCGTGCTCCACGCCCAGTCCAGCTCCCGACACATCCGACCTCGCCGACCACGTTGCGCCCCCGGTCGTTGACGATGCGAAATAAATCCGTTCTCCACTGCCGTTCTGTGCACCAGCATTCCAAAGCGCATAAAGCGCGCCGGCGGCGTCGGATGCCAGTGAGATTTGTGCCCCGAGGAAGCCCTCACCGCACTCGTGCGCCTCTCGGCAGTCCGGAGGGGCACCCGACCGATCGAGTAGCGATGTGTTCCAGGTCCGTCCGCCATCGCTCGATCGGCTGACATAAATGCTCACCGGACGTGCCTGATCCTGATTTCGTGCGTATGCAGTCCATCCGAAGAAGACATTTCCCGAAGGATCCACAGTAGCCCCGCCGGCTAGCGAGGACCCTGGTTCCGGATTTGGATTCACGCTTACCACGTTGAAAGTCTGACCACCATCGTGTGACGCAGACACCAGAAACCGCTCGTCGTGGTTGAATCCCACGTAAACGTCCGCACCCCGCACCGCGAGCACCGGCTTGTCCGTATCCTCACGGCCCCGTTCGGCCCACGAAAACGACCACGTCCGGCCAAAGTCCAGCGAGCGCACCACGATGATGTCCCTTCGATTGTTCTGCAGCCATGACGCGTAAACCGTCTGGCGATCGGCAGGGTCCACCACGATCTGAGGATCGAACTGGCCGGTCGAGAAAGGAAGCATGGGTTTCGACGCATGCCACGAAATCCCGCTGTCGTCGCTAATCAGCAGCGCCATGCTGGGGGCTGTGCACCTCTGGCAGTCTGCCACCATTCCATACTGCGGATACAGAATGTACAAATGCCCACGTCCATCCGCTGCAATCGAGGGCTCCCACTGGTCCCCGGTGCGGTATCCCACCCGCTGCTGGGGAGCAAATTCTCCCACGGCGAAGGCAGCTTGGAGTCCCGCTAAGACCAATAAAATCAGCAGCGCAGTCTTGTGCACAGCTCTAGACAGGCAACTCTTTCGGCTGGTCTGCAGATCCACGGAATGGCCCTTCAACGATCCTGTCGGGACTCTACCTTGATTCCAGTAGTGCGTCAATCGCCCGGCTGGTTATTTCACCCAAGGTTTACAATCCTGTGACTTCCGCTTAGTTTCGCAATCTAATGTTCAGAGCACCAAGAGAGACTGAGAGATGCGTGGAAGCCAGGCTTTGTTACCTGTGCTACCCTGTCCCCCCTGTGATAAAGGTCTTCTAGGTACTAAATCGCTATGGAAAAAGCCACATTTGCAGCAGGATGTTTCTGGGGAGTCGAAGCCACGTTCCGTCAGCTTCCCGGCGTAACCTCAACCAGGGTCGGATACATCGGCGGCCATACCGACAACCCGACCTATAAAGAAGTCTGCACCGACGGTACTGGCCACGCCGAGGCCGTCGAAGTCGAATTCGATCCGGCCAAGATCGGCTATCCCGACCTTTTGAAGGTCTTCTGGGAGAACCACGACCCTACCCAGGTCAACCGCCAAGGGCCGGATTGGGGCACGCAATACCGCTCCGCCATCTTCTTCCATTCGCCAGAACAGCAGGCCCAAGCTCTAGCCTCAAAGGAATCGCTCGAAAAGGCGCATCGTTACTCAAAGCCCATCGCCACTCAGATCGTTCCTGCCGTCACGTTCTATCCTGCTGAGGATTATCACCAGCAGTACTTGGAGAAGCGCGGCTTAGCCAGTTGCCACGTTAAGTACTAGCTTGGGTTTCCGGTTGATGCGGGCGGAAGAAGAACAGTAAAACAAACCCGCTGAGGTAATAAGGAACGCTCGCTTGTAGGCCTCCGCCCATGAACTGCAAAATCAGACCGAAGAGTCCCAGCGCTTCGCACAAAGCGTATGTCGTGATATATCCCGTTCTCCACTGGTTGAGGCTCAGGGAATCATCCGGTTCGTTGGCCAAACTTGCCTCGGCACGAAATACCAGCGTGCGGCGAACGACAAAGATAATCCCTACGATAGCTACACCCAACGTCGCAAACAGGTAACTTAATCCGGGGTCCACTCCCTGGTTCAGCGGTTTCGCCACCTGTCCTAAAACGCCGTATAGCACAATGCTCCCAAGCATTGCCCATTGGATCAAGCGCAACATACTTAGAGCCTGGGTCATAGAAAGCTCATTCTCGCGTGAAATCCGGGAGGGATATAACAGAAACATTTTACGAAGGAATCGTTGGTAACCAAGCTTTTTCTTGACTCTTAGTGCATCGGGTGGTCCGCCGCCTTGCCTGGCCTCATCCTCAGGAATATCTGAAACGAAATCGGATTGGTCCCGTAAGCCGCGTTGAGCACGGCCGCCTTCGAATAGAAAGTCACATCCGCTCCCAATGCCAGCTGCCATGTTCGGTTATGGACCAGGTCGCGATCTGCGCCGAACGTATACGCCCCAATACGATACGTGGGATGAATCGGCGCGTCGGGAAACAACTCGTCCTTATCGACTAACTCAAGCCGGGTGAAAGCATAATTCCGCTTCGCAAAGTTCAGAGTGGATTCCAGAAGGTAGCTATTCAGATTAGTCGCGGTGGCAATCTTGTGTACGCGACCCCACACAAATGTCGTCGCCCACGATCCACTCGTCATAGGCCGGTAATATTCGACGGACGCCGTCTGCCGCCACTGGCTGCCCGGTTCCAAAGCTTCTGGATGCTCCAGTCGGCCGATACTGTACTGCGCCACCCAGTTCTTCGCAGGTGCTACGCTGGCGCGCCCGGACCATGAGTCAAGAGCTCCGGACTGAATGCTCCATCGTTCTTCATTCGGTTCGCGGCCATTGAATGCGGAACCCTCCAGCTTTACCCGATCGATGATGAATCCCGTAGTTACTACCCCAAAACTCGTGTGGGTTGAGTCCTGTAGATGATGGCCGAGCGGCGCCAGCGGCAACTCTGACGCTGAAGCTCGATGAATATACGTCACCGGCCCCAGGGCCGGCTCCGCCGAAGGGCCACCATACAGCTCCCATGAAACCTTCTCCGTCAGCGGCAAGGTGTACAGTGCCGCCAGCTCGGCGAAAACATTGTGCGGATGCTGGTGGTCTATCAATGGCTGACCATGATAAGTCTCGCCAGTTTGAAATAACTCGGGAAATCCCGGATGCGGCGACGTCAAAGACTCCGCAGAAAACATCTCTGTAAACAGAATCGTCCCGCTGCCCAGCTTGTGCTGCTGCATCAGCATGCCCCAGTTCACCGATTCCGCTTTGCCCACGCCACGCGGCCCGCCCTGATGGTTGTAGTCGATGAAGATTGTCCCGTGCGCCATCAAATCCCACCCACCGCGCATCCACATCCACTGATACCCTATGACCGATGCTGGCTGCCACGCTGTACCCGAGCCTTGATGCGGCGATGGCAACTCCGGCCCCTTCGCCACCGGCCCCATCTGCATCCCAGCCATAGAGGGGTTCTGTTGCGTCTGGGGTATTGCGTCGTTGGCTTTGCTGATTGTCTCAGCAGCGTTGGGTCCTTGTGCCCACACTGCTTCTGACATTGCCACCGCTAACAATCCAACGAAGAACTGGTTCACGACGATCCTTTGATGCGCGGCGCTGAGTCTTAAGCCGAAAAGACGTTGATTAGAGCAAACAAGTGTGCTGCTCCATCGAGTAGCCAGAAGAGAAGAAAAGTGAGGAGGGCTAGATTCTCAGGGGAGCAGACTCGGATAGCGAGGCTCGTTCGAGTGCGAACTGAGAAACGGGAGCCTTGGTCAATTCCCGGCAAAGCATGACGTCAAACTCGGCCCGCAATGAAATGGCAGCCGGTCGATCAGGAGAGAAGTTTGTCCCGGCAATCGCCCACTGGTGTCCGCTCCCACAGCACTGATGACTCGGGGGCGATGGCGACGACGGCACCGGGCCGTGTTGGTGACATCCCGCAGGATGTGACACCTGGGTCACAGGAAGTCCCACGGCCCACACGCTCGGTACCAGCAATAAAGCCGCAACCAAGATCAGCGCCGTGGACCAGGAAATCCGCTGCATGGGTTCTATGTCCCGGTGATTTTCATCCGCAGTTCTTCGGGCAGCCGTTGCCGGATCTCAGCCGGTAGTCGGTCATGCACGCGCCGCGCGCCTTCTTTCGCGGCATCCAGCACCGTTACTGGCGCAGGCGTCGCCACCGCTACGCCTAGCCAGATCAATACCGAAAGTGCAAAGCCGGCAAGGGCCGCAATCTCGAGCCAAATGGCGTGCCGCGGGCTAAGGTGATGGATCACTGCAAAGGCGAGAAGAAAAATTCCTGCTGAAACGGACGCTAAAGCGATCAATCCCACATCGATCAATCGATGGATTCTTTGCCGGCCGCGGCAGTATTCGCAGTTCGCGAAGTGTTCTTCGTAGTCGCCGCACATTTCTGGCGCAAGGCCGGAAATGTCATACCTCCAGCCCGCCAGAATCTTCCCAACAATTGGATCAACGCACTGCTGACTCATGTGGGGGTTACGAAATCAGCCAAACACGAACGCCCAACTACAGACGAATCGGCTCCAATGCCTCGGTTTGGGATGCCAACAACACCCGGTTGCAGAACAGCCCACCGCGTGCGGCCAGCGCTTTCTCTGCCTCTCTCCGGGCGATTTCCGGGTGATTATTCTGCTCAGAAAGATGCGCCAGAACTACAAACGTTGCACTATTATCATAGTCGTTAGCAAAGAAATCCGCGAGAGCCACATTAGAAAGGTGTCCCACCCGGCTCATCACTCGCTGCTTTACCGACCAGGGATACGGTCCCACCCGCAACATCTCCAGATCGTGATTCGATTCCATCACCAGCACGTCGCAACCGCGCAGGTGATCGCGAACGCTCAGCGGTATATATCCGAGGTCGGTGGCGATTCCAACCTTGATTCCTTCCGCGCGGAACGTGAACCCCACTGGGTCGGCGGCGTCGTGCGGAATGGTGAACGGCTTCACCGCGATATCGCCCACTTGAAATGTATGTCCAGACTCGAAGCGCTCGAACCTTTCCAACTTCGGTCTTACCCCGTTCTCATCCCGCATGGCGCGTGCCCATGCCTGTTGCGTCGCTCCCGTCATGAAAACCGGAATGCGCAGCTTCTTCGCGAGAGTAGCCAATCCGTAAATATGATCGCAGTGCTCGTGGGTGATCAGAATCGCCGAAAGCGAATGCGGATCGTCCCCCAACGCCTTCATTCGCTTGAACGTCTCGCGGCACGAGATGCCGGCATCGACCAGGATCTTCGTCGTCGCACTCGCAACGAGCGCGCAATTCCCCCGGCTCCCCGACGCCAGCATGGATACACTTACACCCATGTTCGCCAGCATACTCGCCCTGGCTGTGAATTCGGGAGTTACTTTTTGGTTAGCCCAATACCTAAGAGCAGGCTCTCGGCTTCCGGCTTCCGCTCTCCGGATTCGGTTGTGCAGTTCGGAAAGCCGAAAGCCGAAAGCCGAAAGCCGAAAGCCCTTCTACTTCTCCAGTACGTGGATCGTACCCATCCACTTCTGAACCAACTCTGGCCATGCAGTCACCGGAAGCTCCGTCCGCCGCAATCCGTACCCATGACCGCCTTGCGCATACAAATGCATCTCCACCGGAACTTTTGCCCGCTTTAGTTCGAGAAAGTACACCGTGGAGTTTTCTACGTGGACCGGGTCGTCCTGACTTTGCACAATGAATGTTGGTGGAGTCTTGTCGGTAGCATGAATCTCCGGATTCGCCGCGAAGTTTTGCTCCGACAAGGCCAGATACCCCGGATAGACGATCACAGCAAAATCCGGCCGGCAACTCATCTGATCGGCCGCATCGATCGGATCGTACAGTCGCTTGTCGAAATGAGTGCTCAAAGCAACCGCCAGGTGCGCTCCCGCCGAAAAGCCCAGTACTCCTACACGCTGCGTGTCAATTTGCCACTCCGCTGCATGCGCCCGAACCATTCCCACGGCGCGTTGCGCATCCTCAAGCGCCGCCGATGATTTCGGCAAAGGTCCAGAATCCGGCACCCGATACTTGAGCAGAATGCAGGTCACTCCAACCGATGTCAGCCAGTCACAAACCTCGGTTCCTTCCAGATCAATCGCCAATACGTGGTACGCACCTCCCGGAAAGACGATCACAGCAGCACCGCTGTTCTTTCCCGCTGGTGAGTAAAGCGTGATCGTCGGATTGGAGACGTTCGTTAATCGCACAACGCGCTTGCCCGCGACTAGATTGTCTTTAGCCGTGGTCAGGTCTACTTCCGACTGAACCCCCGGCTGCGGATGTGGCCACAAAGGCAACGTGACATGACCGGGTGCAGGTTCCCACGCAGGCCTCTGCGCCAACAGACCACCCGTAAGCAGGAAAAGACTAGATAAGAGAATCAAAGTGCCACGCATGTTCGATCTCCTGACCGGGTTATGTTGGCGAATATAGTTATGTGCCGAACATACCCCGCTCGAGTCCAGAAGCCGCGAAGCGGCGAAAGAATGCAGCCCACGGCGCAAGCCGTGGGAAAAAGGCGAAAAATCACCCAGCCCCGGAGGGGCGAAAGAGCACACTCACGACGGCAATCGATTACTTCCCCTGCCTCAAGTTATCGATGACGTGCCTCATAATTGCGCCGCCGTACGCACCCGCAACTCCCGGCAGAAACGCAAGAAACGACCCGTATACCTGGGCACGAGTCGGCTTCACGGTACGAACCAGATACGCCGTTAGCTCTGTCAGGGGAATGAATACTCCCACCGTCAGCACCCAGCGCCAAGGCCGCCGCGGCCGTAGCATTCCCAAAAGAATGCACGAAGAGAGAACCAGCAGGGCAGTGAACAACAAGTCATCCACGACCACATCAGCGTACCCAGTCGCGATCCCACAAGCCGCTCCAAGCAGGTAAAAGGGCCATTCGTGCCCAGCCGAAAGCTGTTGTGCCGCAGAGTTCATTGAACTTTGAAACTTTGAAACCTTGAAACTTTGAAACCGGCCTTCAGTATTTATAAAACCCTCTCCCACTCTTCCGTCCCAGCCATCCGGCATCCACCATCTTGATCAATAGCGGACAAGGCCGATACTTGGGATCGCCCAGCCCAGCCTGCAGCACACGCATGATGTCGAGACAAACATCGAGCCCGATGAAGTCGGCCAACGTCAGCGGCCCCATCGGATGCGCCATCCCCAGCTTGAACACTTCGTCAACAGCTTCTGGCGTAGCCACACCTTCCATCACCGCATACATCGCTTCGTTCAACAGCGGCATCAGCACCCGATTCGAAACGAACCCCGGCGCATCATTTACCTCCACAGGCGTCTTCTCGAGTTTGACGGAGAGATCGCGCACAGTCTCAAACGTCTCCTGCGCGGTGGCGAGTCCACGAATCACCTCCACCAGTTTCATCACCGGAACGGGATTAAAAAAATGCATGCCGATGACTTTCTCCGGACGCTTCGTCACTGCTGCCAGCTTCGTAATCGAGATGGACGACGTGTTCGATGCCAGGATAATTTCTGGTCGCATCAACCGGTCGAGATCGCGAAAAATCTCTGTCTTGACCTCGAATTTCTCCGTCGCCGCCTCAATTACAAAATCGCAATCCGAGAGTTTGCCCCGATCGCTCACGCCCTGAATCCGCGCTAGCGCCGAATCCTTGTCCGCGATCGTGATCTTGTTCTTCGTTACCTCACGATCCAGATTCTTGCTAATGGTTCCGATTGCGCGATCCAGAAATCGCTGCTCCACGTCGCACAACACAACATCAAATCCGCCCCGCGCAAACACATGAGCGATACCATTTCCCATAGTCCCCGCGCCGACCACACCAACCCGCTGAATGTTCATAAAGTTCGCTCCATCCAAAACGTTCGAGTCTACCACTCAGGCAGAACCGCTGCCGAATCGGCATCTGGCCCATCGCGAGTCGTGCGGGAGTGGTTGCCCTAAATGGTTCGTATCAGGCGATGCCTTCAGGCATCGCGTCAAGTCTCGAGAAAACCGCGCCTTTAGGCGCTGAGGAACCGCGATAACACTCTCCACGTTTGAAAGTTTCTCTACACGCCAAACATATAAAGCGCATTCTCGAGCATCATCGCCACCCCCACCCGCATCCGATTTAACAAACGCGCCACTTCGTAACAGAGGTGATTACGATGCGCAACATACTGGGACGTTTGTTGAGACTTGCAGCCTTGGCGGTGACCGTTTCCCTGGCCTGCGGCAGCGTGGCATGGGGACAATCATGGGCGCAGTACGATGATGACCGCTATCGTCACGACGAAGCTCGTGACCAAGGCTTGCACCGCGGATTCGACGACGGTTCCCGCGCAGGACAATTCGACGCCCAACGCGGCCGCCGCTTCAATTTAAAAAACGACGATTGGGAAGACTCTCGCGGTTACGAGGGCTGGATGGGGAACAAAGGCCAATACAAGCACGCCTACCGCGAAGGCTATGAGCGCGGATACCGCCGCGCCTTCAACGACTATCGCGGATATCGCGATGACGGCCGCTACCGCGATCACGACCGCGACGACTGGCGCTAATTGCCGCAAGTTGCAACAACGAGGAGGCTGCCCCACTCTTATGATTTTTCGAGGGTGGGAGCGCCTTCCTTGTGGCTCGATGTCGCAGAGCGAATGCGGCTGAATGGATAGAAAATAACTTCCTCGCGTGGCGGAGGAATCGCGATCGTGCCCGCCCGAAGGAAAACGACCACGGCCCCTAAAGGTCATCACCGTCGAGTGTGAAACGCGGCCGTCAAAGGGCCGCGTCAAGCGTGCGGCGATGGATGCCCTTTAGGGCTTGTGCTCGGTTTTCTTCCACCGCGGCACGAACGCCGGTCGGGTTTGAAGCGCTGCGACTCCACGCACATTGGCCAGTGCGATGAATCACAGCCTGACTCCCACTCCTAGCT
>Ga0126370_10001207_pt1 | contig 11632 bp, 7 predicted proteins | sample PanSoiMetaPlot_3_FD_92586 | JGI IMG/M metagenome (GOLD analysis project Ga0126370, IMG submission 92586) | Tropical forest soil microbial communities from Panama - MetaG Plot_3 | ecosystem: Environmental > Terrestrial > Soil > Tropical forest > Bulk soil | place: Panama | collected 2016-02-17 | reverse complement strand
TGTACCCGGGAGTGCTCGCGGACGGGGAACCATCGATTCGTCAGAGCATTGCAGACTGGCCACAGGTTTCCTTCCGCTGCGCCCAGCAGAAAGCGAATAAGAAGATACTCCTTGATGCCGCCCACCCGCGACGAAAGGAACAGCGTTATCGCCCAAGCCAGAGTTCCCGCGATCACACACTTACGAGGGCCGAAACGATCCACCAGAAAGCCCCAGATGAATATGGAGACTCCATAACCAACGAAAAAGGAGGACATGAGCCCGCCTAATTCGGTGTTATGGCCGGCAACGTTCAGTTCCTTTAGAAATGCGGGGTCGGCGATAATGAGCGAGACGTTGGTCTTGTCAATCTGCGCGACGATCCACAGGAACAAGAGAGCCGGAGCCACCAGCAGCCAGCGCCGGTCGAGCAGCCAGTTCCGCGAACCCGAGGTCATTCTCCCCGCCACATCGTGAAGGCGCGGTCCGGCTCGATTTTGTAAATGACGCGCACCTCGCCCGGCTGCCGGTTCGGGTACCTGTCGGCACCCAGATATTTCTTGGCTAGCTTGTCGATGTGCTCATCGGCGCCTTTTTCGTCGACGCTCACGACACGCCCTCGGATTGAAAGATGGCGATAGGGATTGTCGGGGTCCTGGATGTCAAGTCCGACGCGGGGATCGCGCCGCATGTTGCGATCCTTCACGCGCCCCTTGGCCGAATTGATGACCACGTGTTTTCCGTCGTAATCGCACCAGACAGGCGACACGTGCGGGCTCCCGTCCGGCATCAACGTAGCCAGTTGCGCAAAAGCCTTTTTCTGAAACAGGTCGAGATATTTTGCCGCGATTTCTGCCAAGGCATCTCCTCCTGCGAATCCACCTTCGAGAATATATCAAAATCGATGCCAGCTTGAACTTCACCCGGCCTGCGTGGCAAACTCGCGCCGCACGCCCAATTGCCTCAAACAGCGGTCGATCCAGAGACGCGTCACCTTCTCCTGCACACCATTGAGGGAAAGCCGCGCGCGGAGTACGTCGAAATCGACGCGATCCAAAGCTTGATCCTGATTGAAGCATGAAAACACCACCGTTTCTTCTCCGGTCGCGGGATCTACGTGGCGCTGCAAGCACTGCGCACAAATCTCCTTCATCATGCACTGCATAGGCGAGTTGACGCTGGCGATGCCGTGATGGTCAGGATCCAGGTATGGTTTGAGAACCGTGTGACGGGCGCGCTGCACGGCGCGCATCATTCCGTCGGAGCCGATCACGATCATCCGCCGCGCGGAAGACAGCGGAATCTCGACATCGCCCAAATTGCCTCTCCCGTAGGCCGCCATCGCCTCCACGATGTTCCCGGTGAAAGTGAAATCGCCCGGGTGGTCCGGCCGGAATCCGGGCGGCTCGTCGCAGCACCATACCACGACGTCGGAGGCGCGCTCGATTTCCTCGATTTTGAACCGGTCCGCCATCTTCTTGTACCCGGCAAAATACAGGACGCGGCTACCCAATTCGCGTAGCCTTTGGCCGATCGAGAACAGTACCGCGTTCCCCAATCCGCCGCCCGCCAGCAGAACCGTCTCGCGCGCGGGCGTGTGCGTCGGCGTGCCCGTGGGGCCCATCAACACCACCGGCTCGCCCGGCTTCAACAACGCGCACAGATCGGAAGAACCGCCCATTTCCAGAACGATGGTCGAAAGCAAACCTTGCTGGCGGTTTACCCAGGCTCCGGTGAGCGCCAAGCCCTCCATGGCGAGCTTCGTCCCGTTGGCGCGGGGCGCGAAAGCTTCGTAATTCTGGAGGCGGTAGAATTGGCCCGGCTCGAACGCATGAGCGGCCATGGGCGCCTTCACCACCACCTCAACTGTATTCGGCGTAAGCCGAATCACTTCGTGAACGGCCGCCCTGAGATCGCGGTCTAGCCGCGCGATCAATTCCTCCGCATGAGGCGCGGCCGGCGCGCGCCGCGCCAGCAAACGCGACACCACCGGATAACCTTGCTTCGCGCTGGCCATCGCCTTCACCACGTTGCCCGCGAATGACGGATGCAGATCGCCGAAAAAGCTGATGGCCCGCCCATCGGTCATGAAAGAAGTCAGCACGCGAACGGCCTGCGGCTTCGCTGTCTTTTCCGGTCTAACTGGCCGGCCTTCTTCATCCACGGCTTCGTAATACCGGCCATCCAAACGAAGATGATCGGGGTCTTCGCGGCCCAGGACGGTATTCGGCTGTGTGCCCGCCGCCACGAGAATCGATTTCGCGGGAAGCAGGATGCTCTCGCCACTGGCGTTCTTTACTCGCAATCCGCAAGCGTGGCCGAAACGGTCCACTTCCACGGCCACAGGCGTCAGTTCTTCAGCAAAGTGGACGCCCTCTTCCATCGCTTTAGCGACTTCTTCGTGGTTCAGCGTATAGCTGGGCGCGTCCATGAGGCGGCGACGGTAGGCGATGGTCACCCCGCCCCAGGAGTTCAGCAGAGGAATCAGGTCAGCCGGGCCACCCGCGCGAATCGCGCGCGCGTGAGCCAGGAATTCTTCGGCGGTTTCCTCTTCCTCTTCGCTCCAGCTTCCGCGAACTTCGCGTTCGCCACGCTCCGCCACCAGCCTTTCGTACCGTTCCAGGAATTTTTCCACCTGCACGACGTAATAGGCCAGCGACTCGGTTGCGGTATCGATGGCCGTAAGTCCGCCGCCTATCACCACAATGGGCATGCGAATCTGAAGATTCGCCACCGAATCCCGCTTGGCCGCTCCGGTAAGCTGTAGCGCCATGAGAAAATCCGATGCTTGCCGCACGCCGCGAGCCAATCCGTTGGCCATGGGCACTATGGTGGGCCGGCCCGCGCCCGCGCACAGCGCCACATGATCGAATCCCATTTCGAAAGCTCTCTCGATGGTGAGGGCTCCGCCGAATCGCACGCCTCCGTACATCGCGAATTCGCGCCTCCGCTCCACCAGAAGCCGCACGATCTTCAAGAAATTCTTGTTCCACCGGACGGTGATGCCGTATTCCGCCACGCCTCCGAAGCCCGCCATCACGCGGTCGTCCAGCGATTCGTATATTTCGCGAACGTCCCGGATGGGGTGGAACGGGACGCGTTCACCGGAAGCTTCCACGCCCGAAATTTCCGGCGACAGAGGCTCGATTTTCAAGCCGTCGATGCCCACCACAACGTGGCCCTCGTTCATCAAATGATGAGCCAGCGTGAATCCCGCCGGCCCCAGCCCCACCACCAGAATCTTGTAGCCACTCGCCGTGAGCGGAATCGGGCGCTCGAAATTTAGAGGATTCCATCGCGTCAGTAAGCTATAGATCTCGAATCCCCAGGTCAGATTTAGCACTTCCTTTAGCGTTTGGGTTTCGATTTGCGGTATGTCCACTGGGTCCTGCTTCTGGAACACGCAGGCTTTCATGCAATCGTTGCAGATCCGGTGGCCGGTGGCGGCGGCCATCGGATTATCCACGGCCACAATGGCCAAGGCGCCCACAGGGTTGCCGCGCTCTCGCACCACGTTCATCTCCGAAATCTTTTCCGAAAGCGGGCAACCGGCCAAGGTGACGCCGAGCGGGCTTTTCCGAAACTCGCTGGTTTTTTCCCGGAGCCCCGTCGAGCAACTATCTTTAGCCTGATTGTGGCACTTGATGCAATAGTGGGCCTGATCTAGCGCGCCGACCAAGTCCATGCCCGTGTCCGTGAGCTCGAAACCGCGCCGCTCGCGCCAATGATCGGGCGGAAGGCGCAGCATCGCAGCGCCGCTATCCGTCAGAGTTTCCACCGGAATCAGCCGCGCGAAATCCAGCTTATGCGGCGTTTTAAACAAAATGCCTTTTTTATGTTTGGCGCGCCCAGCGGGCGTGAGCGCGGCCCAGGCGGCATAGCGCGCCGCGAGACCGATCTCGGCGGCGAATTCCGGTTCGCGCTCCAGCCATTGTGAAACGCGTTCGACGAAAACGCTTTCGGTGAGGGGAGCGCCGAAGCGCTCCAGTTCCCGCGCAACGGCTTCGCCGTCGACTTCCGCCGCCTGCTCCGGCGCAACACCGCTGATCGCCCTGCGCTGCACGAATTTTCGCTTAATCGCGTACAGCGGCGCGAGCTCGTGATGCCGCGCCTGAAGTTCGGCTACTTCTTGCGCGATGCCGAATTGTTCCGCCAGAAAATCTTCCAAATAGGGCGCAAGCTCGATCATCAGTTCGGAACGAGCTTTTTCCGTCAGCGACGATGGGTCGCTTCGAGCCACCTCCAGGCGCTGATGCAGTTTCGCGCTGGCTTGCCTCAAATGCGCTAGAAAAACCCGGTCCAGATACACTAATCCCTCGCGCAGGTACAGGTCCTCTAGAGGGATGCCGCTAGCGAGGGTGGGTTTGGACACAAACCAATCCTTCGTACAGAATAGCAATCGCTCTGAAGTTACCGTGATAGAATAACCTCGGCGCACAGCCATGAAAGCGGTCAAGGCTACGAAAGAAGCAAGGCCGGAGAAGGCGCACATCCGGTTCCGTGTGAATGGGGAGCCGGTGGAAGTTGCATTTTCCCCGCACAAGACGCTACTCGAAGTGCTTCGCGAAGATTTGGGACTCACAGGCACCAAGCATGGCTGCGAATTGGGCGAGTGCGGATGCTGCGCCGTGCTGGTGGACAGCCGGCCGGTGTTGTCGTGTCTGGTTTTGGGAGCCGCCATGGAAGGACACGAAATCGCTACGGTGGAGGGGATGGCGGACGGGACCAAGCTTCATCCCTTGCAGGCTGCTTTCGCGGATCTTGGCGCCGCGCAGTGCGGGTATTGTACCCCTGGAATGCTATTGACCGCGAAAGCGTTGCTGGAGCGGGTTTCGCGGCCTTCGCGCGATCAGATCAAGGCGGCCTTATCGGGAAATATTTGCCGCTGCACGGGCTATATCAAGATTTACGAAGCCGTAGAACTGGCCGCCGCCTGGATGGCCGGCGAACAAGCGGAAGCTCCAAAGGAGAGCGTTTATGGCCGGCAATAACGGCAAGGGCCCCTCGGGATTGCGCGTCATTGGAAAGCCCTTCCGCAAAGTGGACGCGACGGCGAAATGCACGGGCGAGACGAAATACGCCGACGACATCGTGTTTCCGCGAATGCTTCACGCTAAGCTGTTTCGCAGCAGCGTGCCGCACGCGCGCATCCTTTCGCTCGACACTTCCCAAGCGGAAAATTATCCCGGCGTGAAGGCGGTACTCACCGGCAAGGATCTGCCGAAGGCATATGGAGCCATGCCCGTCAGCGAAGACGAACACGCGCTGGCGATCGAAAAAGTGCGGATGGTGGGCGAGCCAGTGGCCGCCGTCGCCGCGGTGGACGAGGACGTCGCAACCGAAGCTTTGGACCTGATCAAAGTCGAATATGAGCTTCTCCCCACCATTACTTCGATTCAGAGCGCGTTGGAACATCCCGAACCTCGCGTGCACGATCATGGCGAGTTCGGCAATATTCACCGCAGGCAGGTGTATGAATTCGGCGACGTAGAAGCAGGTTTCGCCGAAGCCGATTTCATCCGCGAAGACCTTACTTTTTACGAGGGCAGCACTCATCTTGCTCTAGAGCAACACGCCAGCGTGGCTCATTTCAGTCATGACGGTAAGCTTACCCTCTACACGTCCACCCAGGATCTGCATTACTTGCACAAAGCGCTCGTCAAAGTCCTGGGGCTCCCGGCGAGTCACATCCACGTGATCGCGACCCCGAACGGAGGGGGCTTTGGAGGCAAGTGCGATCCCTTCCAGCACGAGATGGCTGTCTCGAAGCTGGCGATGATCACGGGACGGCCCGTGAAGATTTGCCTGACGCGCGAAGAGGTTTTTTATTGTCACCGCGGCCGTCATCCGGCGCTGATGTCAACCAAAACCGGATTCAAAAAAGACGGCTCCATCACCGCGATGCATCATCGCACGATTTTGGACGGCGGAGCCTATGGCGGCTTGGGCGTCGCCAGCGCATTTTACACTGGAACGTTTCAAACTACTACGTACAAGATGCCGCGCTTCAAGTGCGAAGCAGTGCGCGTGTTCACCAACAAGGCTCCGTGCGGACCGAAACGGGGAAACGGCACTCCACAACCGCGCTTCGCCCAGGAAGTTCAGATGGACAAGATCGCCGTGCAACTGGGACTCGATCCAGCGAAAATGCGAAAACGGCATCTGGTCCCTCCCGACTCCACGCTGGCGAATTGGATTCGCGTGGGCAGCATGGGCCTGGGCAAATGCATCGATAAAGTCGTGGAAGGTTCCCGATGGAGCGAGCGGTTCCGCAAGCTGCCTTACGGTAAAGGAATCGGACTAGCGTGCAGCGGCTACATGACCGGCGCGCAGACTCCCATCTATTGGAACAACATGCCGCACTCGGGTGTGCAGTTGAAACTGGACCGGGGCGGAGGCGTGACCGTCTATTGCGGCTCGGCGGAAATCGGTCAGGGTTCCGATTCGATTCTGGCTTACATCGTGGCCGAAGTGCTGGGAATCGATCCTTTCGATATTCGAGTAGTCACGGCGGACACTGATCTTACTCCGGTGGATCTTGGAAGTTATTCAAGCCGTGTAACTCTCATGACCGGCAATGCCGCTATTCAGGCGGCTGAACGCGCCAAAGATCTGCTGAGGCAAGCCGTTGCCGAGAAACTGGAAGTTCCCGCCGATAGGTTGGTTTTTGACGATCGCCGCGTGTTCGATACCGAGAATCCAGAGAAGAGTCAGACCTTTATAGAAGCTGTGTGGCTGGCCGAGACGAAGTTCGGCACGCTTGGGACGGTTGGGTCGTACAAGCCCCCGGCGGGCAAAGGGAAATTCAAAGGCTCGGGGATTGGTCCGTCGCCGGCGTTTAGTTACACCGCGGCCGTCGCCGAAGTAGAGGTGAATCCGGAAACTGGCGTTGTGGTTGTGCCCCGCATATGGGTGGCCCACGATGTAGGTCAATGCATCAATCCCGTGTTGGTAATGGGCCAGGTGGAAGGCAGCATCTATATGGGACTGGGCGAAGCCTTGATGGAGGAGATGAGCTATCGCGGCAACCGAAACGTGGTTCATAAGTTCCCCTCTTTCCTCGAATACAAGAGCCCGACGACGATGGAGATGTGCGATATCGTCACCTATCTGATTGAAGACCGCGACTCTAATGGGCCCTTCGGAGCGAAAGAGGCGGGGCAAGGACCGCAGTTGCCGGTTGCGCCCGCTATCGCCAACGCCATTTTCGACGCCGTAGGAGTGCGCATCGACGAAGTCCCGATCACGCCCGACAAGGTGCTGAAGGCGATCCGGGACAAGGCGAAAGGATTGGAAGGCCGCTACGGCCCAACTAAGTTCACGTATCCTTCCGAGATGCCCGCGCCCATTTTCGTCCCAACGCCATTTGAAGGCGGAGACGGAAAGCCGGTAGAGCGTCAGCCGGTTCTCGCGCACGCTTAACTTCTTAAATGTTACGACTGCCTAAGTTCCGCTATCTTGAGCCGGCTTCTTTGTCCGAGGCGGTGCGCATGATGTCCGATGCGGGGCCGGATGCGATGTACGTCGCCGGCGGCACCGATCTCTATCCGAACATGAAGCGCCGCCAGCAAGTGCCGAAAACTGTGATCGGCTTGTCGCGCGTGCGGAAACTTCGGGCGTTAAAGGGCAAGCCGAACGAAGGGATGGTGCTGGGCGCGGGCTTGACCTTAACCGAGGTTACTGACGATCGTCGTGTTCAAAGCTCCCATCCAGCGATTGCAAAAGCCGCCGAATCGATCTCCACGCCGCTGCTCCGCAACATGGGCACCATCGGCGGCAACCTTCTGCTCGACACCCGGTGCAACTATTACGACCAGAATTACGAGTGGCGCAAGGCCATCCATTTCTGCATGAAGAAGGATGGCGATATCTGCTGGGTGGCTCCGTCCAGCCCGCGCTGTTGGGCTGTGCAGTCGAGCGATTGCGCCCCGGTAATTGTGGCCATCGGAGCGAAAGTGAAGTTGGTTTCAAGCGCTGGCGAGAGAATGATTGGGGCGGCGGACCTTTATCTCGACGATGGCATCCAGCATCTTAATAAGAAGCCCGACGAGCTGCTGACGGAAATCCATTTGCCGCCCACGAACGGCTGGCGCGCGACTTATTGGAAGCTGCGCCGCCGGGGAGCGTTCGACTTCCCGGTATTGGGCGTCGCCGCTTGCCTGCGGCAAGCGTCCGATGGGACCGTGGAAGACGCCAAGATCATTCTGGGAGGCGTTGGTTCACACCCTATCGAGGCCGTTCATTCGCAAAATGCAATGATGGGCAAGAAGCTGACCGAGGAAACCGTTCGGGAAGCCTCCGCCGCCGCGTACCCGGTCGCTAAGCCGCTCGACAATACCGATTTCGCCATGCACTGGCGCAAAGACATGGCGCGGTATTATGTCGCGGGCGCGCTGCGGGAGTTGGCGGGATTGCCTCCGAGTTTTCCCAGACCGGATGCTGGCAATGGATCGCCGGCGCTTCCTGTAATTTAAAGCCGTCATTCTGGCTCAGGTTGCGCGGGTTCCACGGGGTCGTGGTAGTCGAGATCCTAGGCCGCTTCGCGGTCCCGGTGATTCCTTCGACGGTCGCGATCGGGCCGCGATGCTGATGTAAACTGAAGGACTATGCTGAACGAACCGAATTACGATGTGGCTCATCTTGGCCATTTGGAGCTCCTCACTCCCAAGCCCGAGGAGAGTCTTCGGTTCTTCAGGGACGTATTGGGATTGACGGAAAGTGGACGAAAAGGCGAGTCGGTCTATTTGCGCGGCTGGGACGATTACGAGCGCCACACCTTAAAGCTGACCGCTTCGAAAACCTCGGGCATGGGACACATAGCCTTCCGCGCGAGGAGTCCGCAGGCGCTGGAGCGGCGAGTTGCAGCGTTGAAAGATTCTGGGTATGGCATCGGGTGGACGGATGGCGACCTGGGACACGGTCCGGCCTACCTCTTCGAAGATCCCGACGGTCACAAAATCGAGGTGTACTACGAAACGGAATGGTATGTGGCGCCGCCCGATTTATACCCCAGTCTTAAGAACCAGGCGCAACGTTTCCCGGCGCGCGGGGCGAGCGTCCGGAGGCTCGAACACGTAGAGTGTCTCGCTTTCGACGTCAAGGCAAACCGAGAATTTTTCGAGCGGTACCTCGGCTGCCGTCTGACGGAACAGATTGTCATGGACGACGGTACGGAGACGGGAATGTGGATGACCTGCACGAACAAGGGCCACGACTTCTCCTATATTCTCGACGATACGGGAAGCAGGGGCCGCTTCCACCATCTCACCTACACTGTGGATAGCCGCGAGGAGGTTTTGCGGGCCGCCGATATCTTCTTGGAAAACGGCATATTCATCGAAAGCGGCCCGCACAAGCACGCCGTCCAGCAAACCTTCTTTCTGTGGGTTTACGAACCGGGCGGGAACCGCGTGGAAATCGATAGCGCCGGCGCGCGTCTGGTCCTGGCTCCCGACTGGAAGCCGATCCGCTGGACGGAAGCGGAACGCAGGAAAGGTCAGGCGTGGGGATTGGAAACGGTGGGAACACTACATTCCTACGGTACCCCGCCGGTTGAAGAGACCTTTTAACGATCAGGCAGTAAGCCCAGCCCCTCTGAAAGCAGCCGACGGATTTCCTTCACTGTGTCCCTTCTCCATTGATCGGAATACGGCTTAATTATCGAGATCAATTCGCGCAGCAGTATTTGGCGCTCCAGTTCGGGGAGATCTTCCAACAAGGTCGAGTCGGGTAAATTCAGCTTCGCCCTGGCTTGTTCCATGGCGGCGGCCAGCCCTGCCTGTGCGCTGGCCGGGCGCTCTTTGAAATGCGCGATAAATCGCATATCGGCCGTGTAGAAAACGAATACCGGAATGGCGCGTGACTTCCCACCGTTGCTAAGGAACTCGTCCATAATGTCGGGATTTTCGTCCCGCGGAAAAATGCGCAGATCCATGCCGCCGGCCTCGGCAATGCGAAGCGCTGTCGGAAGCTCGCGATAAACGTCGCCGCACCATGGTTCCGCAATCGCAAGGAGCTTTCGGGGACCGTCTGGAAGCTCAGCGGCCTTTTGAAAGAATGACAAGTCTTCCTCTGTGAGCACGGGCCTATTGTAGTTGCGCTCGAACTTGTCGCGATTCACCGCCGCGTTGGCCAGAAACTCGGCGATGCTGAGCCCTTGCTCGAAGCGACCGCAGGTGACAGTTCTGGATTGCGCCGACATCAGATCTTCCTTTCGATCGTACCGCGGGTGCGCGAGACCCGTCCGATTGGGTGGTACATTGCAGATTACCTATGCGATTCGCCCCAGCCGAAGAGTCGATCTTCGCTCTGCTGCTTGCTGCGTCGCTCGCGGCATTCCTCCGCCCTTTCATCGTTATGGTCCGGCGAGTTCTCCGTGCTAAGCCCGACGCGGATTTCCAGCTTCGTCCAGTCGGCAAGCGGATACGGGATTTCGTTTGGGAGGTTCTGCTCCAGGGCAAAGTGATTCGCCAACGCCCGTTGCCGGGCCTGGCTCACGCGTTCGTTTTTTGGGGATTCTGCGCCTTCGCTCTGGTGACGTTGAACCACGTCGCCACCGGCTTCAATGCCGCTTTTCTCTCCCGGGAAAGCGGCCTCGGGCGCCCCTATTTCGCGACAGCAGCGATCTTCGCTGTATTGGTCGCCGTCTCGATCGCCGGACTATTCATCCGCCGCTTCTTCGTCCGGCCGCGATGGCTGGGGCAGTTGTCGCCCGAGTCCGGCGTGATCGCGATATTGATCTTCGCCCTGATGGCCACGTATCTGGCGAGCTTCCTCACCGCCGAAAACACCCCGGAAGAGAAGCTCCTGTGGGCGTTGCATTCGGCGGCACTGTTGATTTTTCTTCCGCTGATTCCTCACACCAAGCATCTGCACCTGGTATTGAGTCCCGTGAGCGTGTTTTTGTCGCGCGGCGCATTTGCGAAGATTCCGCCACTCCACGGCGACGACGACTTCGGGCTGGAGAGCGGCAAGGATATAACCCGCATCCTTGCGCTGCAAGCGTATTCCTGCGTCGAATGCGGCCGCTGCACCGAACACTGCCCAGCGGTCAACACCGGCAAGGTCCTGGATCCCAAGAAAATCGCGCTGGGAGTCCGCGGATATTTGAACGAGCTCGGTCCTGCCGGGTCGGCACCCCTCCTTGGCGGGCACGTCGCGCAGGAAGCAGCGTTTCAATGCACCACCTGTGGCGCGTGCGAATTTCAATGTCCCGTGGGCGTCGAGCACGTACCCGTCATCGTTGGTCTGCGGCGCGGAGCGGTGAACACCGGCAAATGGGAGGACGATTACGGAACCAAACTGTTTCTGGCGCTGGAGCGGAACGGCAACGCGCTGGGCATGAGCTCCCCCGAGCGCGACAAATTCATAGAGAAGCTCGGGCTTCCCATATTCGACGGAAGCCAGGAATATTGCTTGTGGCTGGGCTGCATGGGGGCCTACGATCCGGGAGGGCGCGAGATTATCGCCTCCCTAGCGCGCTTGATGAACCGCGCCGGAACGAGTTTCGGGGTCTTGCGCCAGGAGCGCTGCACCGGCGACCCCGCGCGGCGCTTGGGCAACGATCTGCTATTCGAGCAGCTGGCGCAGAAGAATTTGGCGACGCTGGAGCAAGCGCGCGTTCCGAGGATAATTTCAATCTGTCCGCACTGCG
>Ga0126370_10001206_pt1 | contig 11636 bp, 5 predicted proteins | sample PanSoiMetaPlot_3_FD_92586 | JGI IMG/M metagenome (GOLD analysis project Ga0126370, IMG submission 92586) | Tropical forest soil microbial communities from Panama - MetaG Plot_3 | ecosystem: Environmental > Terrestrial > Soil > Tropical forest > Bulk soil | place: Panama | collected 2016-02-17 | reverse complement strand
TGCCGTCGCCGTTTCCAACAAATAGCTGGACGCCATTGTTGTAGTAGCCGCCATTGCTGCCACCGCCGATTTGACCGGCGATATCGGCGACCAGAATGTCCAATTGGCCGTCTTTATTGAAGTCGCCGATCGCAACCGCCTGCGGATATGGCGTTGGGCCCGGGTTGCCATAGCCACTCAGTTGATCCGCCGACCAGGTGGTCCAGAAGGGCGAATCAACGTCGGAATAAGACACGGGACTTTGGAAGCTTCCATGACCGTTCCCGAGGAGGATGGAAAAGGTTGGGCCGGCAGAACCGTTGTTGCCGACCACCAAATCCGGGTTGCCGTCCGCGTTGAAGTCGGCGACAGATATAAAGGTAGGAAAGATCCCGGCCGGAACGGCTGTCGCTGGGCCGAAGGTGCCATCGCCAATGCCCGGGAGAACGAAAATGGTCGACGGGTGATTGTTATTTCCATCAGGGCCACACGCCGCGGCTATGTCCGGCTTGCCGTCGCCGTTCAGGTCTGCAACCGCAATATAGATGACGCCTCCCCATGGATCGCAAAATGCCGAGGTGGAGATGGGCTGCTGGAACGTGCCGTCGCCGTTGCCGAGCGCCACATAGGCGGATTGCAAAATCGCGGGCGGCGGGAAATATCCATTGGTCACGTTGAATATCACATCCGGAATTCCGTCGCCATTGACGTCGGCGACGGCGAGCGTGGTTACGCCGCCGAGATTGTTTCCGTTGTAAGCGAAGTTGTAAACGATTGGGGCCTGGAAGGTGCCATCTCCACCGCCCAACAAAGTGGTGAAGCTCGTGCTACTGCTTCCGCCCACAACGAGATCGAGTTTTCCATCGCGGTTGAGGTCTGCTAAGGTGACGCTGTTGGGCCCGTAGGCAGACTGAGTCGGATCCGTTCGGTAGCTGGCAGTTTCCTTGAATGTTCCATCGCCGTTATTGAGGTAGACGTTCGCGGTGAGGCCTGTGTTGTCGGCGACGACCATGTCCGCCTTGCCGTCTCCATTGAGATCGCCAAAGGCGACAGAGACCGGTCCAGACCCATTACCGCCGTAGTTTCTGTTGCCGATGAGAGTGCCGTCCCCTTTATTCATCAGGACGGCCACGGTGGCGAGAGGACCGCTGCTGACTGCGACGTCGGGAGCGCCATCGCCATTAAAGTCCCCCGCGATAATGGATGATGCCTGGATGTCTGTGGCGTACAAGATGGGCTGCTGGAACGTACCGTCTCCATTACCGACAAGGACCACCATTCCTGCTCCATACTGCGGGCTGGCGACGGCTAGCAAGTCCACGTTGCCGTCTTTGTTGAGATCGGCAGCGACTAGCTGCTGCGGGAACGCACCGTCTCCGCTGTTATTCCAACCGGCGTAAAAAGTTGGGGAACTGAATGTTCCGTTGCCGTTGTTGAGCAGGATGGAAACCTCGCTGTTACCAAAATCGAGGGTTGCGAGATCGAGATAACCGTCGTTGTTGAAGTCCGCTGCCACGATGGAGCGAGGGATACTCCCGGGATTGTAAGGTGTTTGAGTTCCCGTTGAGTAGTCGACGGGCGGCTGAAACGTGCCGTCGCCGTTCCCGAAGACTACCGATACCGTAGCGGTGTAACCGCCAGGACCGATATTCGTGACGGCAAAATCGAGTTTTCCGTCTTTGTTGAAATCGCCTGTAGTGAGCGAGCTGGGACTGTCGTTGGTTGGCAGGTTAATTACAGTCGCGCTGGTCTGAAAACTTCCGTCGCCTTTGCCCCAATACACCTGCACAGCGCCTGGATTACCTGTATTATTCGCCACGAGGAGGTCCAGGTTGCCATCCCCGTTGAAATCGCCGACTGCGCCGGCAATGGGGCCAGAGCAGCAGGGCGTAGTTCCGAAATACTGTCCAAGGGAGAAATTGCCAGCGCCATCACCGAGAAAGATGACAACAAACCCGTCCGCGGTGCCGGCAGCGATGTCGGGGTGACCATCCCGGTTGAAATCGCCCACTACTCCCCAATTCAACATCCGTAAATCCGGGCTGCAGCAGATCTGACCGACAAATCTCGGTGCCTGAAACGTTCCATCGCCGTTGCCCAGAAGCACAGCCAACTCGTCGTTGGCGCTGGAGAAGGTCACAAGCAGATCCATCCTCCCGTCGCCGTCGAAGTCGGCAACCGCGAGGGTGCTGGTGGACCCGCCCGAATTCACGCCGAGATAGTCCAGGCGCGCGTAGTTCAGGTAAGAGGGGCAGCCGCCGGGAGTTGAGAGGATTGGAGTCGCAAAAGGCAAGGGAGGATTGCAGCCCTGCTGGGCAGCGGCCCGGCCTGGCAGGAGCGCCAGGAGGAAACCGAAAACAAGCAATGGAGCAAAAAGGGATTTGGCGAAAGACAGCGCGGTTCGAATCATGTTTTCCCGCTCCTGGACGGAGGATGAGGGGACGGCAGCTTGGGCCAGCGCAGGCACTCAAGAATCGGAAACCGCGCGTCGGGCCAAGTTTGTGCGTAATGAAGTGTGAGAAGAGCGGGAGATGTATCAGGAAAGATTTGGGCGGTAGGTCTATTTGGATTTAAACCTCCTTCACGGCGGTCAGGGAATCTCGGAGCCGAAGAGATTCCTAGGCTGCGTGGTCCGGCGCGTTCGCGGGAGCGAATGCGGAAAGGAAACTTTCGGCCCACTCCGCTCGGATTGGCAAGTGAGAGCTAGGGAGCGGCGAGGGTTGGATGGTTCTAGGTGTACAATCACGCCAGCTGGAAAGCGAGATTTCAGCAGGCGCGGGGCCGACGGTGCCTGTACTGACCGACACAGAATTAGTTGCCAACATTCAAAACGGGCAGAGCGAGTCCGAAGCGGCGCTCTACGAAAAGTATTCCGCCAAGGTCTACTACCTGGCACTGAGGGAATCGAAGTCGGTCCATGACGCGGAAGATGTTCGAGCCGAGACCTTTTTGCGCGTGCTGACGGCGATTCGCGGGAACCAGGTGCGGTCACCGGCAGCGCTGCCCGGGTTTATCGTTGGGGTAACACGAAACATACTGCGAGAGCTGTACGCGTGTCGGAGCCGCGCGGGAGCTGAGGCGGACCAAAATGTCATGGAAGCGACAGCTCCGTCGCATGAAAAACTGTTCCTAGACCATGAAGCGCAGCGGGCTGTACAGAGAGTAATCGAAAGGCTGAAGCCGCGAGAGCGTGCCGTGCTGCGGATGCATTACTACGAGGAATTACCGACGGAACAGATTGCAGAGCGAACGGCCATTGCGCCAGAACGCGTGCGGCTGGTGAAGTCGCGGGCGCTCAAACACTTCCGGGAATTGTATGGCCGGCGGAAGGGAACATCGCGCAAAGATTAGTGATACAGCGAGGAGCTAGAACTCACTTGAATATGATGCACTCGCGGATCGAGCAAGAGGAAATCGTCGAGCGTTACGCGCGAAAACAGCTGACGCCCGAGGAGCAGCGGGCGTTCGAAGAGCACTTTTTCGGCTGCGAGGAGTGTTTCCAGAAGCTGCAGGAGATGGACCGGTTTTTGGCGGGGATAAGCGACGCGGGCGACCAGGGACTGCTGAACGAGAGGGTACCTTCGCCGGCGGCGGGCTCGGGCCGATGGTTCCTGCCGGCGCTGGCTGCAGCCACCTGCGCAGTGCTGTTCGGCGCGATGAGCGGTTGGATGTATCTGCGCGAAATACCGCGGCTTCGCGGCGAGTTGGACCAGGCGATTAAACAACTCGATGCCGAGAAGCAGGAGCAAGCGGAACTCGAGCGGAAGGCGGTGGCAGTTGAAACGGCCGAGGCGAACGTGCCGCTCGTGATGCTGCAGGCTTCGCGAGCCGGAGAAGGGACAGCTACGGCCGTCCTGCCAAAGGAAGCCCGGCACCTAGTGCTTTGGATTGAAATCGGACCGTCGCGTTATCGCGAGTTCCGGCTGGAAGTTTTTTCCGAAAAAGGAAAACTGGTGAGCTCGTTGGAACACCTAAAGCTCGGACCGTATGGAGCGCTGGTGGCCAGTCTTCCGACGGAACAATTGCCAAGCGGAGAGTGCCGGATTAAGCTTACCGGCCAGGATCCCGTACCCGCCGCGCTGGCGGGCGAATATCTGGTGAGGATCAACAGGCCCTAGCGGAATCTCGCGTTTAAAGGTGTTCTATGGCACGCCACCGAGAGCACTGGATAGCAGCCGTTTGCCTTCTCCAAGTGATCAGCCTCCCATCCAAGTGTGCCCCGCGGCCGGGCACGCTTTTCCATTCCGAAGCCGCGCTCTCACAACTAGCCGCAGCGAATCCTCCGGTGCAGCAAGCCGCAACGGCGAAAGCTAAGGAGCCAGAAGCTGCTAACACGCCGCCCGATGTCGCCGCGCGAATCGACGAATTGACGAAGCAGAGCTTCGAGGCCATCAACGTGAAAGTAAATTTCCAGCGCGCCGCGGAGCTGGCCCAACAGGCGCTGGAACTCAGCGAGAAAGCGGGCGACAAGACCCGTGCCGCGGAAGCGATGGCTTACCTGGGCGCGGCATTGTCCTACCAGGGCCGCGCAACGGAAGCACTGGCGGTTGCGCGAAAGGGCGTTGCCGTGGCGCGCGAAGCCGGCGACAAAAAGGTCCTGAAGGACATGTTGAATACCGCGGCAGGCATCATCGGCGGGACAGGCCGTTACGAAGAGGCGCTCGCGATGTTCTACGAGTGCCTGAATGTGGCGCGCGAGACCAACGATCCGGTGATGCAATACTTTTCGCTGCTGAACATTGGCGAGGCATATGTCCGCTCGGATGACACCGACAAGGCTGAGTTGCCGCTGCAGGAGTCGCTGCGCATGGCGCACGAGCTCAAGCCGGATGCCCGTTCGAAGAAAGGCACCGAAATGGCACTGCTCAATCTGGGGGCGATGGAGCTTGCACGCCAACGTTACCGGGCGGCTCTCGGCTACTACGAGCGAGTGCATGCGAGCAAACCGGAGAGTTCGCTGTGGGTGGTGTCAGCATTGCAGGGCATGGCGGAGTCGTATGAACAACTCGGCGAGCCACAAAAAGCGATCGAGCTTCTCAACGAGGCGCTGCCGATTGCGGAAAAAGCCGTGAGCGGTGTGGAATACCGCAACCTGCTTAGCGCACTCGGAGTCAATCAGGAAAAGCTCGGCAATCTTGAGGCGGCGCTGGCCAGTGAAAACAAGGCGTTAACGCTGCTTCATGAGGGGGGCAGCGAGCCGGATGCGGAATGGCAGATCGAGAGCCGCGCCGCGCATATCGAGCGGGCTCTTGGGCACAATGAGCAGGCGCAGGAGCATTATCAAAAATCGATCAACGCCATCGAGAGTCTGCGCTCAGTGGCGCTGAATACGGAAGAAGGCAGGGCCGGAGTTCTCGGGAAGAGTCGGGCAGTCTATGCGGAAGCTGCCGATCTTCTCTATGAAACGCACCATGAAGGCGAAGCGCTGGAGATGGCGGAGAGAGGACGCGCGCGGGCGTTTCTGGATGTGCTGGCCGAGTCCAGAGTGGGAGTGCTGGAGGAAGCGAAGGCGGAGCAGGGAAGCCGCGAGTCAGCAATGCTGGCCCGAATTTCGGGAATTCAAAAGGAATTGTGGAATGAAAAGAATCCGGTCGCAGCAAAGAAACACGAAGCAGATCTGACGGCAGCGGAAGCAGACCTGGAGGCTTTTCATGTTTCGGTCAGGCAGAGCGATCCGCGCTATGCCAGCATTCACTATCCGGAGCCGGCGCGAGTCAGCGAGATGCGCAGCGAACTGCTCGATGAGCACACGGCGCTTGTCGAGTATCTGTTGGGGGAAGAGAAATCGCTGGCGTGGGTGGTGACGAAAACCGGAATCATGACGGTGACCTTGCCAGCGAGAAAAGTGATCGAAGAGCAGACGGGCATTTATCGCAAGAAGCTGACGCAGAAGGTTTCGGCGCTTACGGTGAAGCAGTCACTCGGGGAGATCCGGCGGTCCGGCGCGCAGCTTTACAAGATGGTCTTCGCGCCGGTTGAAGCTGCGGCGGGTTGCTGCCAAACGCTGATCATCGTGCCGGACGGGGCCCTGGACTACATTCCTTTCGAGGCGCTGGTGACCGGATCGGGCTACCTAGCGGAAAAACACGCGCTGGTCTACGGGCCGTCGGCATCGGCGCTGGTTACGGTTCGCGCGTTGAACCGAAAGGTTGCGGAACCGCCGAAGATGCTGGTGGCGTTTGCCGACCCAAGCACGAGCTCAGCGGCGCCAGGCGGACCTGGTACGCAGGCGGGTAAGCCGACGGCGATTGAGCGAGGGCCGGAAGGACCCGGTGAAGAGGATTATACGGAGCGCGGGTTTTCGCTGGTGCCGTTGCCGTACAGCCGGGAAGAAGTTTTGTCCATCAGCAAGCTCTTTCCCAGCGCGGAGAGCAAGGTCTATGTGGGTGGTGAAGCGCGCGAGGAGACGGTCAAGAGCGAGAAGCTCGCCGACTTCCGGTATGTGCATTTTGCAAGCCACGGGTTCTTGGACGAGACGAAGCCGGGCCGGTCGGGGATCCTGCTGGCGCACGATCCGCAGGCAACCGAGGACGGCATCCTGCAAATGGACGAGATCATGCGGCTGAAGATGAACGCCGACCTGGTGACACTATCGGCATGCAGCACAGGGCTGGGCAAATTCGTGAACGGCGAGGGAGTGCTGGGGCTGACGCGGGCTTTCTTTTACGCCGGCGCGCGCAACGTCGCGGTGACGTTGTGGAACGTGAACGATTCGGCGACGGCCACGCTCATGAGGAATTTCTACCGGAATTTGAATCGCGGTTTGTCGAAGGGCGAGGCGATGCGACGGGCCAAGCTTGCGATGCTGCGCGGTTCGCAGGCGACGTGGCAACATCCGTATTTTTGGGCAGCGTTTGTGGTAGAGGGCGAAGGGCGCTAACGAGACGCCCACTGGTTCAGCATCGGTGCCTTCCGCCTCTTGTTGGGGCACGTGGCTGCTGGGCTCACTCGGCGGATTCTTTCAGGTCGCTCTGTAGGCTGCCCGCCTCAAGCATGGAACCGTGGTCTTTCTCTCTGTGATGCCGGCTTCCCTCCGCCGCTCGGGTTTGACTTTCCCCTTCTACGGCCAGAGATTTCTCTCCCATCCGCGGATCGATTCCGGCCGTATCAAACTCGGTGTGGCGCTCTCCGCCCCACTCATCTGCAGCGAGTAGCCGTTTGCCAGATAACGAGGAATATCACGCGAATCCGCCAATGGAATGTATGGACCTTGTTTCCCCAGTTGGACGTGGTATCGCTGGTCCTTGAACTGATGCGGCAGCAAACGCGCTCCGCGATTTTTCCCTCGCGACACCGTGGCATACAGCATGGAAGCCTCCCGACAAGAACACCAGCAAAGATTCGAGGCGGTCATTCTACAAATCAGTTGATGTGCGCGGAAGCAGCCGCTCCTGTGGAAATATGTGGATGATCTGTGAAAGAATTTCTGAGCGATTATTTGCCGATCTCGGCAGTCGCTTTCGTGCTGGAGCTTCTTAGCCCGGGAAATGCCCGCTATACCGGTTGACATTTTTCGTAGTGGCCGCCTCGGTTTCAAGGCTAGAGGGTTTGCTCTGCAAACCCTCCAGTGAAGAAGTTGTGAATCTGCAAACCCAGAATTGGAACCAAGACCGGTTCTTTTGTGGCCATTCTTAAGATTTCGGGGCTTATAACTTACTAACCCTCCTGGGGCGCAGAGCAGGTACGGCTGCACCAAATCTGTCCTTTAGGGCCGTTCCTCCCGTTCGCTCCATCTGCTATCACTTCCGTATCGTTTTTCTGCGTTCTGCCTGATCAAGCCTAAGGGCGCAGAGCCCTCTGGAGCACCCCCTATGATCCGAAAGCTGGGACTCACTTCCGTCGTCCTCGCCGCCGTTCTCGTTGCCGTCGCGCCTGGGGCGGTAGCACAAGTCAACGGCGCGAGCCTGGCCGGTTCCCGCAACGTACGCCCCGAAGCCCGGCCTGAAAACGATCGTGGCCGTGTGATGGACTCCATCTCCCTGCAGCACATGCTCCTCCAACTCAAGCGATCTCCTCAAAAAGAAGAGGCTCTCCAGCAGTTCATCCGCGAACTGCAAACCGAGGGATCTCCCAACTATCATCACTGGCTCACTGCGCAGGAATTCGGCGCACGTTTCGGTGTGGACCAGTCGGACCTCGACGCCGTTACCGCTTGGCTCCAATCGCAAGGCTTTCGTGTCAACGTGGTCTACCCGAACGGCATGATCATTGATTTCTCGGGCACCGCCGGCAACGTCCGCAAGGCCTTCCAGACCGAAATCCACCACCTCTCCGTACAAGGCCAGATGCACATCGGCAATATGAGCGAACCGCGCATTCCCGCAGCCCTCGCTCCCGTGATTGCCGGTGTCGTCTCCTTGCATGACTTCCGCCCTTATGCCATGCACCGAATGCGCAAGCCTCGCCCTGAGTTCACTGTCGGCGGCCTTTTTGGCGATAGCTACGCTCTCGTCCCGGCCGACCTGGCCACCATCTACAATCTAAATCCTCTCTTCAGCTCGGGCATTTCAGGCCAAGGCCAGTCTATCGTCCTTATCGAAGACACCGATGTTTTTAGTCCCGCCGACTGGACCGCTTTTCGCTCCACTCTCGGCCTTTCCGGCTACACGAGCGGGTCGTTCGCCTCGCTCCATCCGGCACCGTCTGGCGGCACCAACAACTGCCTGCCACCCGGCGTTATTGCCCCTAATGACGCCGAAGCAATTTTGGACGCGGAATGGGCCAGCGCCGCCGCTCCTAGCGCCGCCATTCAAATGGTTGCCTGCGCTGATACCGCCACGACATTCGGTGGCCTGATCGCCTTCCAGAATCTGATCAACAGCAGCGCACCTCCTTCCATCGTCAGCATCAGCTACGGCCAATGCGAAGCCGTCAACGGCGAGGCAGCAAACGCCGCCTATTCTTCCGCCTATCAGCAAGCCGCGGTTGAAGGTGCCTCTGTTTTCGTCGCCGCGGGCGACAGTGGGGCCGCCGGATGTGACAACGGAGCTTTGGTCGCGACGCATGGAATCGGCGTCAACGCCTTCGCCTCCACTCCTTACAACGTCGCCGTTGGCGGCACCGACTTCAGCGATACTTTTTCGGGTACCAACCTTAGTTACTGGAACTCAACCAACACACCCACTTTCGGTTCGGCGATTTCCTACGTTCCCGAAATTCCTTGGAACGACTCGTGCGCCAGCTCGTTGGTTGCCTCGTACTTCGGCTACCCGGCCTCCGGCCCCGCCAGCCTGTGCAACGATCCCTCCCTGGGTTCGCTGCTCGAGAGCACCGGGGCGGGCGGTGGCGGTCCGAGCCAGTGCGCCACAGGCTCTCCGACGATGAGTGGTGTGGTCAGCGGTTCGTGCGCGGGTTGGCCAAAGCCGTCCTGGCAATCGGTTCTCGGCAATCCCAACGACGGGGTCCGCGACACGCCCGACGTTTCGCTTTTTGCCGCGGACGGGCTTTGGAGCCACTACTACGTTTTCTGCTGGTCGGACACGGCGAATGGCGGAGCGGTCTGCGGCAGTGATCCCAGCACGTGGTCTGGCGCGGGTGGCACTTCCTTCGCATCGCCGATCATGGCCGGCATCCAGGCCCTCATCAATCAGAAGGCTGGCGGGCCGCAGGGCAATCCCGCTCCTATTTACTATCAGCTCGCAGCGGCTGAGTTCGGCTCCGCCGGCGGCGGGTCCTGCAACGCATCCGATGGCTCTGGCGTTGCCGCGAACTGCACGTTCTATGACATAGCCGACGGCGATATGGACGTGGATTGTACCGGCCCGAACTGCTATCTGGGCGGCGCCTCAGTCGGGGACCTATCCACTTCGGTGAACGCTTTTGCCCCCGCATACACTGCGTCAAAGGGCTGGGACTTCGCTACGGGCATCGGCAGCGTTAACGCTGCCAATCTCGTCAACAACTGGCCGGCAATAGCTCCGGCGCAAAACTTTGCACTTGCCGCAGCTCCCAGCACCGTGAACGTGGCGCAAGGCAACAGCGGAGGCACCGCGATCACCATCACTCCAGAAAACGGCTTCAACGGCAGCGTCAGTCTCACCGCGTCTGGCTTGCCTTCCGGCGTGACTGCGATCTTCAATCCGAGCAACGCAACCTCCGGCAGCACTCTGACCTTTACCGCCTCGGCTACGGCCGCAATCGGTTCCGCAACCGTGACCGTCATCGGCACCTCCGGCAGCTTAACGCACCAGGCTCAAGTCACGCTCGTCGTGAATCCGGCCGCGACGTTTACCCTTTCCGCTACTCCCACTGCACTAGGCGTCACGCAAGGGGCTCAAGTCGGCACCACCATTACCGTCACCCCACTCAACGGATTCGGCGGAGCCGTCAGTCTCTCGGCTTCGGGCCTGCCGAGCGGCGTTACCGCATCGTTCAATCCGGCCAGCACCACCAGCACCAGCGGCTTAACTTTGACCGCCAGCACCAGCGCCGCCATCGGGACTTTTACGGTCACCATCCGGGGTGTCAGTGGCAGCCTAAGCAACTCCACAACGCTTTCCTTGGCCGTGAGCGGCGCGCCAAACTTCAGCCTGTCGGCTGCACCCGCAAGCCTGAGTATCGGGCGCAGCAGCAAAGGCACGGTCATCATCACCATCCTGCCGAGCAATGGCTTCGCCGGAATCGTCACGCTCTCCGCCTCCGGCATGCGCAGCGGAACCGCCGCGTCTTTCAGCCCAAACCCGGCGACCGGCTCGAGCACCTTGACGTTGTCCACCACGCGCAAAGCCACCGCCGGCACCGTCACGATCACAATTACCGGGAACTCCGGAAATCTCACTCAGCAGACCACGATCAGCGTGACCGTGCATCGGTGATGAATCCTTCGAGTCCCACGGGCGAGTAAGTTCTTCGCTGCGTCTCGCTGCCTGCGGGATGGGCAAGGCGGGCCTCGGTCGTGACGGCACTCGCCGGGTACGTTCCCACACCATGATGAAACACTACTCCCACATCCGAAGGCACAGCCTTTGGGGGTGCACTCCTCCAGCGAGTGGGACTGGCACACTCGGGTCTCAAACAGGCGTCCTTTTGTATGCATAGGCAGGCGTAGGCGCGAAACGGGTTGACAAGGTTCACGGCAAGGAAGCACGCTTTCAGTGTTGGGACAATCCCTCCTCTGGCCCGACATCGCTTGGTTCGATCCGTTTTTCAACACCGCGCCATGTTCAAGACAATTGTCTCGGTACTCTCTGTCTTGTTTTTTTTTATCCTCCCGCCTTCTGCGCCTGCGCAGTGCAATCAGCCACTTTGTCGGAATCTGCAGGCCATACTGGATGAGGCGGTAACTGACTTTAGGGGATATCGAGCGAATAAGATTCCGGGCCCCGATGTCTCGATCGAGGGAGTCGTTGTCCCATGTCAAATGTCGCTTTGGGCAAACAATGTGCCGATGTATATCTGCTACGCGAAAGTTGCAAATTCAGATTCACAAAAATGGTATGCCAGAGCAGTCCAGATACTGCAAGATCTCAACCCGACATGGCATTTTCAAATCAGCTCCTCGGGTGAAGATCACTACGTGGATGCAGGACCGCCAAATTGCGAGATTCCACCCAACGATGGACCACATCGGGGCCAATGTCCACTTCACCTGCAAACGACAAAACAAGGCGATGGAACATCGAAGCTGTATCTTTGGATGAACTCCATCTCCTCGCCTT
>Ga0126370_10001205_pt1 | contig 11658 bp, 16 predicted proteins | sample PanSoiMetaPlot_3_FD_92586 | JGI IMG/M metagenome (GOLD analysis project Ga0126370, IMG submission 92586) | Tropical forest soil microbial communities from Panama - MetaG Plot_3 | ecosystem: Environmental > Terrestrial > Soil > Tropical forest > Bulk soil | place: Panama | collected 2016-02-17 | reverse complement strand
TCCCGCACTTGTTCTGCCTGTCGTTCCACTGACCGCCGGCCCGTTCGCACTCGGCCTTGGTGCTGATCGTGGATGGCGTATTAGGGGTTCTGGTCTGTCCGGAAGTAGAGGATTCGGGTGCGGGGTTCCTAGATGATTCCGTCGGGGGCGACTGCCTGGGCGAGGGGGGGTTCTCACTTCCGAGCGTGGTGCCCCCACGCGGCTGGCGCGTCTGGCCTGACGTTTCGTCACCCCTCGTCTGAGCCAGCGCGACCGCCGGGGCGAGACCAATCGTTACGACGAGTCCGACGAGAACCAGGTTCTTCATGGCGCTCTCCTGCTCCGCGTTGTCGTTGTGGTGATGGCTGCACTACACCGACAACAGATTTGGCTGGGGGGACTTCTCACGCATTCATTGCTGTCCCAGTGGCAACACGAGAATTGATCCGTTAGGAGATCGCTTCGCCTTCATCTCTTCGAGAACATTAACTTCGCCGAAGAAAGTAGACCCATACACAGACCCGTCTGTCAATTCGGTGCCGGCGGCCGGTTAGCCTGCCGTGGTGGCGGTGATCAAGGGACGAATCGCTGGAGGTCTCTGAGAGCCGGACTCGTCGGGCTATTATCTAGTTTCATCCAATTGATCCAATGGATTGTATGGCCCGACCGGAGGGATGGACCGTCTCATCACCCAGATGAGCGCCTCATCGTCAAGCTCCGGCCGCGGGCCTCTTGGGTCTCACAATTCAAAAGGCACCGAGGCCATAACGATCGGTGTGCTCGTCGTGGCTTGCTTAGCAGCGCGAGCCGCGTTACCGGTGCCGGCGACGATCAGATCAACCCGAGCCGAACGAGATCCCTGGCGATCTCGGGATAGCGGTCTTCGCGGTCTTGAAGTTGGAGGTAGGCAAGTACCATCCCTGTTCCGCCGAAGCGATCCCGGCACTGAACGGTCGCCATGCGAGCGCTGGCGGCGATCATCACTACGAACATGGCGACGCCGAGGCAAGTCGTCCGCCGCGTGCCATCTTCACCGACCCCCGCGCGGATCGGCGCTGGCCGTCGCGGCCCAAGCGAGCAGGCACAGCGTGGCGATCACCGATGGCTCGTCGCTCAGTACCAGCCTCGCCGCGTCGAGCAGTACCTCATGCTGCGCGGACCGAATCTCCGCCTCGATGATTTCGACGGCCAGGTCTCGCTGCTCGCGGCTGACCAGTCCCGCGACGCGATAGTAGACGCTCGTAGCTCGCTCGTGGGGATCCCATGCCCGGCATCCGATCAGACTTCCGGCTCCGACGCAACGTCTCCGGGCGGATACGGGAATATCCATTGAGCTGGGCGGGCATGGCAGCGACTCTCATCGTGAGGGCAACCGATGTCGAAGTTCAATCAACGGCTCTGGCCGTTCCTGGATGGCGCTGCCGTGATCCTGCTCGGCCTCGTGCTTGTCACCGGCTGCGAAGTCTCTCTCATACGAGGCGAGTGGACCAAGCCTGGCGGGACGGAGGAGCAGTGGCGCAAGGATGCCTACGTGTGCGAACGCGAGGCTCGTCTGACGTACCCCATGAAGCCACCGGAGCGGCCCGACGCCTCGCGGAGAAGTGCCTCACTGCACGCGGCTACACGAGGAGGTAGGGGACGATGGGAAGCCTATTGCGACCGAAATACAGATCGACCGGCGGCAGGTTATCGGCCGGCCTAGGCGACCGGCCGGCGGCAAGACGGTGCACAATCCGCGTCGAGAGGACATGCGGCGCACATGAGCGCGTCGCGGTGAGGCGACAGTAACGGAGCGCCATAACGGTGTTTTTCTGCGACAGACCGCCGCGTGGTAGGCTGTGCGCGGGCCGCTTCACGCTCGACATCCTGGGGGAATATGACGCGCAAGCCGCGACCGATCCTTTTCACGTTCGACGAGCGCAAGACGACAGCGGCTGCCGCGCTCCTCTTACGGCTTGCTGGCGGCCATATGCATTACCTCGAACTCATCAAGCTCCTGTACTATGCCGACCGCGAGAGCCTCGACCTTTACGGCCAATCCATCACTGGGGATCGTTACGTCAACATGCGCCACGGCCCGGTGTTGAGCAGCGTCTATGACCTAGTGAAAAGCACGCTCTTCGCGACGAGGCCGCCCAAAGGAACCTGGGCCACCTGCATCTCCAAACGGAGCCGATGGGAGCTCGATCTCAAGCGCCCGCTCGAGTCGACGCCTTTGTCCGAGGCCGAGGTTGAGTTGCTTGAGCGCGTCTTCAAAGAACGGCGTGAACGCACGCGGTGGAGTCTCCGCGACAAAACCCACGGCCTGCCAGAATGGGAGAACCCTGGCGCGTCCTCGAGGCCCTTGCCAATTGAGCAGATCCTCCGCGCGCTGGGGAAGGGCGACAAAGAGATCGACGCAGTGCGCGAGCGGGCCGACGAGCAGCGACACTTCGCCCGGGTGTTCGTTCCTCCCGCTTGAAGCTCGGGCAGTGCTTTTTCACGCCTGAGTCCGATACCGTCCTCAAGCATCTGTGGATTGTCGCCACCGACCCCGACCTGAATCCGCGGGTCGCGATCGTGAATGTGTCGACTGTTCCTGGACCCGACAACCCGACACCCTCGGACGCGCAGATCCGAGCGAGAGAGCACCCGGCTCTCGTGAAGCCTGTATCATTCGTTCGCTGCGAGATGGCGAAGGTCTGGCTCGCGCAGGATCTGGACCAACTGCTGCAGGCCCGTCAACTATCGCCGACCAAGCCCGCTCCGCCCGATCTTCTCGCCAAGGTCCGACGGGCCCTCTTGGCTTCGCGGCACACTCCGATCGAGGTCAAGGATCTCCTGAGGGCGCAGCAACCCGACACCGTGGACTCGCACGGGACGCCGGGTGACTAGTGGCCGCTGACTGGCATAGGGCATTGGGGTCATATTCGGGTCGCATAGTATGTGGCTTGATCAGCCTGTTTCTCGTACTGCCAGTCGTTGTCGGCCTTGTATGGTCGGCCTTGGCTCACACTGCAAAGCTCGCTGAGGGTTACGCGCTCGGCGTCTACATCGGGACAGGAATTGCTGTTTTCTGGTACACAGTCGAAACATATTACCTCCGTCGGGCGACAGTGATGCCGATAGTGGTTGCCCGCATTCAGTCGCGTCCGGCGGGTCACGTCGCCGGGATCGGGCCAACCTATGCTGAGACGGTCATCCTCCAGAACGTCGGCAAGAGTGCGGCGCTCTTCGTCGAGGTGGAGGACTTCGATCGTCAAGTGGATCAGGCCGTAGTCACCTACAAACATATCGAGGGCGTAGACGTCATTGAGGCGGGAGAGGCGGTCCCAGTCAAATCCGCAGGTTATCTGAATCAAACCGAGGCGTTCGATACGCTAGTCTCATTTCTCAAGGCGACGTCGCCGAGCACGCACGAAATCACGATTCTCTACGACGACATCGACGGCGGGAAACACGAATCCGTGATGCAGATGGGCAAGGGCGGCATAAGGCTTCTGCGCCACTCTTAGGATCGAGGGGAGACAGCGGATGACACGCCGGGACGCTCGCTTGCTCGCCAGACTCAAAGCGCACGCTGCGATCATTCGCCCGCAACTGGTGCGAAGATTCGGACTCCACCCTGCCGATGCGTCGTCGGAACCATGTCCAGCATGCGATGCGACAGGCCGCCTCGGGAGACTGGATCCCCGGACCAGCCGCGCGAGCCGGCGTGAGCAGAGAGTTCTAGGGTCTTCTTCTTCGATCGCGCACCCAGCGGATTACCATCCAGTCTTCTCCGCGGCTGCTCGAATTTTGTCGAAGACTGACTCTGGGCTCAGGTTCAAACCCCAGCGATAGGCGACGATCCGGCAAGCCAAGAGTCTCGGTAGGCGGCGCGACGGGAGTGCCGCGAGCTCCTCGAGCCAGGCCGTGAGCTCGCCGTCATCTGGAAGTTTCGCCTGCCAGTCCGTTGCTGTTAGGAGCCCAGAATCAGGTTCGGGATTCAGCATTGACTGGGTCGCGGGCCGAAGAATCCCGCCAAGGTCAGCTGGGCGCTGCCACTCTTTGCCAGAGAGAAACTGAGTCTGGCACCAGACCGCGCGGATGAGTTCAATTCCGCGCTTGACCCAGGACGATGGGTCCTGCTTCCCGATCGCCAGCTTCCTTCGGCCCAAGTACGCCCTCACGGCGGGATAAACCTCCCGGTAGTCCATGAGGAGGCCGAAGGCGACCTCGCGCTCTGATGGTCGTCCACGCGGTCTGCTTGGACTCGCTCCCGTCCTCATTAGGGATGAATTTACCCCACCAGAACCGCCACCACCACTGTGCTTCCATGGGCTTCATAGAGTCGCTGATCTCGAATACGACGAGGAGTCGGAGTGAATGCGCACACGTGAAGCGGCGGAACTTGCGGGGATTTCGGCCGACTGGCTACGGCAACTGGAACGCGATGGTCGTATCGGACCCTTCCCTCGAGACATGAACGGCCATCGGCGGCTGACTGCGGAAGACGTCGAGCGGATCCGGACCGTCGTCCATTGTGCACCACGGGCTTCGAGTGAAGCAGTAGCTCGGTAAATCCGCGAGTGACACTTTGGGAGCGCCTGCGGCGTAGAGAGAAGAGCGCCGCCTGGTGGGAGCCAGAACGGCGCTGAGGATTGACCCGCTATGAGCGTAGCACGCTACGAGCTGCAGCAGCGTCCTTTGCCACTAAGGCTACAGCGAGCTCTCGCCGCTCTGATTGCAGAGAAGTGCGAGCTTGAGGCTCAGATTCAGGAGGGGCAATTCGATCGGCAACTCTCACTGCGACTCGACGGTGTGCAGCAGGCAATTGAATCCGTCCAAGCTGCACTTCGCGCTTACGAGGGCTGAGTAGAGGCGCGGCGATGGCGCGATACCGAAAGTCCGACCCCCGCTTTTGGAAGGACGAGAAGATACGCGGCTTCGACCCGACCGACAAGCTCTTGGCTCAGTATGCCTTCACCGGCCAGAGCAACCGGATCGGATGCTTCGCGTTCTCGCCTGGCATGGCCGCAGAAGACACTGGCATCCCGCTCAGAACGTTCGTGAAGCGATTCCGGCAGGTGTGCCAACGACTGAATTGGAAGTGGGACGAGCGTGTCGGGGTGCTCTATCTGCCGACCTGGTGGCGGTACAACCAACCGGAGAACGCCAACAACGTCATCGGCAACCTCAAAGATCTCGATGATGTGCCCGGCTCGCCGTTGGTGGCCGAATTCTGCGAGAACGTCACGTATCTCGACCCAAAGCTTCGAGTGGTCTTTGCTCAAACACTCGTGGAACGTTTAGGGGAACGTTACCCCAAACGTTCGGTAACTCAGGAGCAGGAACAGAAGCGGGAACAGGAAACTCCGCTCCGGGCTGACGCCCTCGTGACCGCGCCCCCGCTGTCTGCGACGAACGGCGCAGGGCTCGCGGACTTCGAACGATTCTGGGCTTCCTACCCGAAGCGGAAACACCGCGGCCAAGCTGAACGGGCCTGGGCCAAACAGCGGCCTCCGATCGATACCGTGGTGTCTGCGCTCGAGGTGCAGCGGCGCTCTCGCGACTGGGTGAAGGACGATGGCCAATACATTCCATATCCCGCGACGTGGCTCAACGCGAAAGGCTGGCTCGATGAGGTTGTGCGCGTTTCGGATGCCGACGAGGACGACGACTCATGACACTGCTCGAGCCCCACCGCAAGAAACTCACCGCCTGCGGTCTCGCCCCTGAGACGTGGAGCCGCGCGCGTCTGCACAGCGGCAGCGAAGCCGAAGTGAAGGACGTGCTCGGGTACGGTGGCGCCGGCACCGGCCTGGTCATTCCGTACACCGATACGTATGCCCGCGTCCGCATCGACAACCCAGGCCCGGATGGGAAGCGGTATCGCAGTCCGCGCGGGCAGGGGAATCGCTTGTACGTTCCGGCGAACCTCGACCCTCGGTCACTCGCTGATATAAGCCGCCCGATCCACGTCACCGAGGGCGAATTCAAGGCGCTGAAGGCGTGCCAGGACGGACTGGTATGTGTCGCGCTTCCGGGTGTCTGGTCGTGGAAGACAAAACTCCATGGTCGATCACTGCCGATCGCCGACCTCGACCGGGTGACCTGGAAGGGGCGCGCGGTGGTCATCGTGTTCGATTCCGACCTCGGCGAGAAACCCGCCGTGGCCTGGGCCGAGAACCAACTCTGTCAGGAGCTCCGCGGCCGCGGTGCCATCGTCTATGTCGTCCGTCTCCCCGATGGTCCAGGCAGCCAGAAGCTTGGACTGGACGATTACCTTGTGGCCTTCGGTGTCGAGTCGTTTCGCCGGCTCGAGATGACCTCGCTCGCTGAAGGCGACTCCACGCCGACGTTCTATCGAGTTCAGGATCTCTTCGACGCCTATTGGCTCCGCGTCCAGCAGCCGCACCACCGGATTACGACGGGGTATCCGGAGCTCGATACCGTCATACGAGGCGTCGCGCCCGGCGAGACGATGACGGTGCTCGGCCGGGCCGGAGTTGGAAAGACCGCGTTCGCCCTCAACCTCATCGATCGCATGACCGCCGAAGGCAAGCTCCCGACGCTGATGTTCTCGCTCGAGCAGCCCGGCGTTGAGTTGTTCGAGCGCATGGCCTCCATCACCACGGGCTTGGTAGGACGCGAGATCGAGCAAGGAGCCAGAGACGAGGATCCACAGCTGGCAGCGCGTCTCGTGGACGTGTGCTCGCGCTGGCACCATGTCGTCACCGTCGATCAGCCTTGTACGGTCGACCAGCTCGAGGCGCTCATCATCGCGGCGCGCAAAGCCGACTTCTGGGCTGAGCCGTTGCGCCTGGTCGTCGTTGATTATCTCGGCCTCGTCGGACAACCACGCCGCCAGCTCTCGCCCTACGAACACGTCTCGTTCGTCGCCCGGGAACTTAAGAACCTGGCGAAGCGACACCGGGTGGGCGTCGTCACGCTCTGCCAGGTCAACCGAGAAGGTGAGAGTGGTGGCGAGCCAATCACCCTCACGATGGCGCGCGAGACGGGCGTGATCGAGGAGGCCGCTGACTACGTTCTCGGCATCTGGCGCCCGGAACTGAAAGACGGCCTATCGAAAGAGCAGCGGCAGGACGTACGTGGCCAGTTCAAGGTTCGAGTGCTCAAGAGCCGCAATGGCCCTCGAAACAAAACCGTGACGCTGCACTTCGAGGACAGCATTCTCCGAATCTCATCGATCGGGATGACTGTCGAGACGTGACCGAGCAAACCGCGCCAGACACCCAAGGCAAAGCGCACGCGGCAAAGGTGGCCGGACTGGACCCCTACTTGCCGCTCCATGAACTCAGTGCCTACTGCGGCTTGAGCGTCAGAACGTTGCGCGACTGCCTGAGCGATCCGACGCACCCGCTGCCGCATTACCGCCGTGGCGACGCCACGGGAAAGATCCTCGTCAGGGTCAGCGAGTTTGACCAGTGGCTGTCGGCCTATCGGCGCACGACGCCGGACTTCAACGTGAACAAAATCGTGGACAAGATGCTCGGACCTCGGAGAACGACGTGAAGTGAACGCGGTAGACGACGCGCGCCAGCGGGTTGGCTTGAAGGCATCCGCGGCGCGCGCGTCAGGAGATGAGACGTGATGCTCGACACGCGACTTCTATCACGCAGCGTACCGATCCTGCAACCATCGCACCCCCGAACGGATGATACGCGGCGCCCTGTCAGACGATCCCCGATCCGCACGCCGCTGAGGCGATGACTGATGATTCCGGCGCTCAGCGTCTCGGACACGATCACGGTTCTGCGGGGCCGGTACCCCGACGCACTTGTCTGCATCGCATGCGGGCGATTACTTGCGACCCGGCGCCGCAGCTCGTCGACGCTGACTGATGCTGCCCGACTCGAGCACACGTGCGCCGAATGTCGCCAAGCAAGGGCAGAGGCTGAGCGGGTCCGGGCCGCGAGGCTCGAGGCTGCCCGGCTTGCTTCCCAGGCCGCCGCTGATGCTCGCCGAGAGCGAGCGCGCGAGGGCGTCGACGCATGTCATCAAAACTCCTGCTCGGGTACTTACCCACGTTCTGATGGTGAGGCCCTCACGACACCCGCTGTTTATGCAGGAATTCGAGACGGGTTTCGATTACGGCGCAGTCTGCCGTCCAACTCCAAGCGCCGCGGTGGTCGGCCGCGGAAACACCGCGATGACCGCGCGAGGTGGACGGCAGCGCAGCGGGCGCGGCGTGCGCGTCAGAAAACGAGAGCGGAGGCGGTGTAAATCGGGTGCACCGAAGGTGCACGGGCTGCCGCGATTTGCCGCATTCTGCAAGGTCGAGCCCCGCAAATATGCGGCAAATCGCACGCCTCAGATAACCGCTCGAAGTTCAACGTGGCGCTCGGTATCGAGGCGCAAGGGTTCTGTCTCATCAAGTAGTTAACGCGCGCCCGCGCGTAGACCCGGAGAAGAATCGACGCCGAACGGAGCGGCGACACGAGAGAGCGCTGTGCGCAGAGATGACGGCCTAACGACTCCATCGATCCTCGGCACGCAACTGATCGGCAAGTTTAAGCTCGGCGATTCGGTTCAGGCGGTCGACACTCTCACGGATCGTTTCCACGGCTCCGAGGACAGCATGACTCCGTTGACGCCACACCGGATCGGACACCTCCCGGACCAGCATCTGGATGTACCCCTGGATCACGGTGAGAGGGTTGTTAATCTCATGGGCCATCGTGGTCGCGAGACCCGCCACGAACCGAAAGGCTGCGCGTCCACGCGCTAACTCCTCCAGCTGCGCATTACGGACGGCGGCCGTGGCCAGCGACGCAAGCGCGCGAATCAACTCCTCGTAGTCCGGGTCAAACGGGATGATCTGTTGGCGAGTGTCGAGCGCATTGATCAACTGAAAGACGCCGATGACGTTGCCGGTGGGCTCTATGAGCGGAACGACAAGGACTGATCGGGTCCGATAGCTGGTCTCGGCATCGATGGCGCGATTAAAGGCGTAAGGCCGGTCTGTCGGAATATCGTAGGCGTCAGGAAGGCGGAGAATGTCCCGAGAAAGCGCGACATACCCGGCGAGGCTCGGCTCGCTCAGCGGCAGGTCAGCCTGGAAGAGCCGGCTCATCTCTTGCTCCCCAAGACGTTGCGCCAAGACGTCATTCTGGACGGCGGCGAATCGGAGGCGATCCCCCTCACGGAGGTAGAGGGTGCCGGCCTCTGCGTGAGTGAAGCGTCGGGCCTCGGTCAGAATCCGCGCCGGAAGAGAAACGAGGTCGCGCCCGCTGGTCAAACCGATCGCGATCTGGATCAGTTCCTTCAGCAGGCGCGAACCGTCAAGGGATAAGGGCATCGCAACTGCCTCCCACCCGCAGCGTCAAAATGCTACACCCAATTGGGTGGAAGTTGGCTCGCCGCGGGTGGCTAACAACAGTAGCCATTGACTCTCTGCGCGACCGGATCTAGCTTCACATCATGCGGTCGCGGTCGGCCCGTCTCGGCCTGGCGCTGGTATGCGGGTTGACGCTCCTCTTTGCCGCCGGTTGTGCCACGATCGCCCCGTTCTCTTCGTCCTCGAGCCGACAGGCGGCCACCGACACCGTGCCGCCGACGATGAGGGGTGATGCTCGGGGATTGTCGCGATCCGATCGCCTCCGAGGTGATCTTGCGTACAAAGCCGCTGAGCTCGACGCACCGCGACCGGCGAGCATGCAAGAGCTGCAGCCTCAATCGCTCCGGCCACAGCCGGTGCCGTTCGACATTACGCCGCCGTCACGGAGCGGAGACGAGCCTGACCCTCGCGCTGTGATCGACTGGCTTTTGAAGGAGCGGCGTTAGCCCGTGTCGCCGTCCGGCGCCGGATTCATGGACCCGATGGCGCTGGCGACGAGGCGGTCGAGCTGGCCCACATCGAACGGCTTGTGTAGATAGCCGAACGCCCCTTCGGTCAACGCGTCGGCTTCCTTTCGGGTTTCGTAGTCTCCGCTCATCATGAGGACCGGCGCCGTCACGCCCATCTGGCGGATGCGCTTGAGCACCTCGAGGCCCTGTCTTCGGAGGACGGGGTCTCCGATTCCCGGCATGACCATGTCCAGGAGGATGAGGTCGAAGCGCTCACGCTCGAGAATCGCGAGCGCTCCGGCGACCGTCTGCGCCGTCGTACTCTCATACGTATGCCCGTGCTGAAATGAGGCAAGGATTTCCCGCAGCACCTCGAGCACGCGTGGCTGGTCATCGATGATGAGGACGCGTTTCGTTGCCGTCGTGGTGGCTCCCCTGGCTGAACGGACGCACCACCCGGTGATGGTGCGTCCGCGCTCTCAGTACCGCCGTTTCGGCGCGTCTTGCGAGGCCCCTGGCGCCGGCGCGCTCTGCCCCAGCGAGAGCCGGGTCAGGATCTTGCCGCCGTTCTCCTCGCGGTACATGGCCACCACGAGCATACCCTCATTGAGGACGCCGGGCCGAAGCCTCGAGCCCGGGGGCGTCAGCAATTTCGTGCCGTCCGTGAGCGTGAGTTCGGTGCCCGATTCGTCGATACTCTGTATCTGACCCACAACCATCCGCTCTTCTCCTTGGGCCGGAGCCTGCTCGCGCTGCGCCGGAGCTTGCTCGCTCGGGTCGCCTTTCGTCTGAGCGAGTCCCAGCGCCGGGGCGAAGCCCACCGTGACGATTAGACCGGCCAGAATCCGCTTCTTCACTGAACCCCTCCTGCGCCGCGTGTCGCGGCATTGCGTGATGACCGCTGACCTATTCCATTGCGATTGGCCCCTGTCGAACCAGAGGGATATTCCATCAAGGCGCGATCGGGGCTTTCCTTTGTCGTCGACGCGACCGCGTGTAATTGCGCGAGGCATTCTCTTCATCCTGTGGCCGTTCGCCGCCAGGGCCAGGGCTGCCTTTTCCATATCGTGTCAGGTGGCAGACCGCTTGCCGCGATGTCGACTTGTTCGATCTCATCGCCAGGAGATTGGGAGGGACGATGAAGTGCGATATGGGCGGCTAGCTCGGCTCTCGGGCGCGCGCGGTCTGGCGTCAGCTCGCGCCAGATCGCACCCCGACTTTCTTGCGTCCGGTCCGGCGATCTGCCACGATCTCTCAACGTGCGCCTGACCGGGTTTCAGCTCCTTCCCGTCACGATGTTCTTCGGCTCGTTCGCCTGGTCGTTCGTGTTCGTGAGCCTGCCCTTCCACATCCAGCGCGTCAGCACGCTCGAGCCCGCGGCCACCTTGCGGTGGACGGGCTGGATCGTTGGGATCACCTCGCTCGTCACCGTGATGACGGCGCCGGTCTGGGGCCGCTATGCCGCCCGCGGCAACCCGAAGGCGTGCTATGTCGTGGTCGAGGCGCTCCAGGGGCTCGGCTTCTTCGTGATGGCGCTCGCCCGTACCTTACCCGAGCTCTTCTTCGCACGTCTGATTCTCGGCGCCATGGGCGCGGCCTCGACTCTCGCCTTCATCATGGTTGGGCGCAGCGTCGAGGGCGTCGAAGTTCGCCGGCGCGTCGCCGCGCTCCAGTCGGCCATGACGGTCGGCCAGGTCGTGGGGCCCCTCTTCGGTGCGATCGCCGCCGCGCGCCTGGGTATCCGCGGCTCGTTCGTGCTGGGCGGCCTGATCCTGCTCGGCTGCGCCGCGGCCGTGCACTGGGGAGTGCCGCGCCCCCCCGGGCCCGTGACGATGACGGCGGCGGCGCGGCCGGTACGGCGCCGCGAGGTGGCCGCCGTCACGTTGATCGTTCTCGGCGGCTCGATTC
>Ga0126370_10001204_pt1 | contig 11661 bp, 8 predicted proteins | sample PanSoiMetaPlot_3_FD_92586 | JGI IMG/M metagenome (GOLD analysis project Ga0126370, IMG submission 92586) | Tropical forest soil microbial communities from Panama - MetaG Plot_3 | ecosystem: Environmental > Terrestrial > Soil > Tropical forest > Bulk soil | place: Panama | collected 2016-02-17 | reverse complement strand
TTCATTTATGTTATAGGGTTTGTATGATGTAATACGTATAGAATAAAGCTAGAGCTTGAGCACCACTATCAACATACATGCGCTAAAAGAATATTTGCTATTTCTCTCCTCCGGATTTACAGTTCACTAAACTATGGGTAGAGTTTAGTTGCTACGTGCACGATCTTACCGCAGCGCTCTACCCCACCCGTTCAATGAATCGGATAGAGAAACTCAAATACATATTACTAGCCATAGAATTTCAATGCTAAAGGTAATTTCGTACGAAGTCAATCCATATTATAATATTCCTTATTTGGCGCGCCTCATCATATAGTGTTTATAAATTCTATCTATGTCTTAGGATATCAGCCTCTACACGAAGGACTCGATTTTAGACGATCTTTATAATCTGTCATCTTGCTTATAGAGTTATAACGTCATTTCCGGGATACTTATCCCAGATGTATTAAAAATTCGATTTCTTCCTATTTCGTCAGATGTATTAAGCATTTCAGATATTAGTGTAACTAGACATCTTGATATCCATAGACTTGTCGCTACCATTCTTGATAGATACAAGTCTTGATGTTAACTTAAGGAAGGCGCATAGCTTCGATAATATTATGTAATTTGTTGTTCTTTAAGACGATCCTTTAATTGAGACTCCTTTACCTCCTGTTGCCAATTATGAATCAGCGTAACCTCAACTGTTTTCACTTCCTTGTTAAAAGAAGATTCCCGATTGTCTAGTACAAATGCGTATGCATCACTTTTAGTAGGTCTAAAGACATCATTAATTTTTAGTCCGCTCTTGCTGTAGTAGTAAGGAAGTTCAGGTTTCTCACCATCATTACTTTCTTTCCAAGCCAGTACATCTTTTCTACTCATAATTAGAACTTCTATTTCTTTATCTGAGTTCGTTACCTCTACGTCAAAACCTAGCCTATAATCAAACATGAGTATGAGATTTACGCCAAAGTACAGTATTTCATATCCATGAGGATTAGTAGGTATGTTGAATTCGTTAATATTTCTCATGACATGCGGGAGTACTTTCATTAGTGTAAAGAAAGCAATCGGATATGTTAATATCTTTTAATCTCGTAGAAAATCTTAAATGATTTGAAAAGGGCGTTCTCTTCGTTTTAACTGATATTTTTGTATCGATCATTATTTGACATGAATTGTCTGGATATAACAAAACATCAATTAGCACGCCAAAAAAAGAGATGAAATTACCCTTCCCTCTTCCCATAGTTCTGCATCCCGTAGAGACCAAGATCTATAGAATAACATGATCGCCAAAGTATAAAGAAAAGAATTGACAGCAGATGAAGTCAAGAAAATGATCTGTAAAGAAATTCACTGATTAGACTGTTTCTCCAGTCATATTGTAATCTAAGAGATAATAGAGATTCAGTATAGACGTAATACATTGCAGTCTATACATGTTTAACTTAATAAAAAAATGCTCGCTAAAATCATCGATGCGTTATTCTCTTTTCTCTATAAGCAACTAACAATTCTAAGAAGAATCCTGCAACCGAAGATGAACCAATAGTTAAGGCAGTTTCTATGATTACCTTGGTGTTATGATGTTCAAAAACTTCCTTATAAAAATCCTCGTTAAGACCATGAGCCAGCAGGGCAACGGATACGATACCGGCAACTATCAAAGCGCTTAGAATGGTGTTTAATGTAAGAATTCTTACTTGTCCTCGATTCATCTTGACCTGACCATAGTGTTTTAAATTATTTTCTATAAGAGGTATATCATCACCGTCGAATACTACTCCTGAGATATCTAGTATGGCTATGTCTCTATCTAGTGTCTTAACATCATGAAATTCTACAATATGAATCAATTTATTTGGTGAGAGAAAGTCCTTGACTCTTTGCACATTTTCTTGTTTACAAACTATCTTTATGTGTACAGGAATGCGCATCCATCACAATAAAATAAACTTAGTATAATAACGAGCTCCCTATCTCATGGTTGACAGAACGTACTCCACCTATCTTTCTGATACTGCTCTCCACCTGTTGAATTTGATCTTTACTACCACTCACATCAATTATGACATCTGGGTCTTCCTGAGACTTCTTTTCTACCCTAAATACAAAAGTGACAGCTTCCATTTTTTTGGATTGCTGAATAACAGTTTTCCAGGCGCTACCATTGCAATTTACCAATAAAGTGCCAGACAATTTATTATTGTCATTATCACTCATTTTAAGATATTCGGATCATTGTTGCAGCATTGAGGATTTATAACTTTGTTCTTGTCCATGCGCTAATACGAGAGTTTGATTGTCGATGATACGCACTCTTCCCCATAATTTTTATCAAGTATAAATTACGATGGATCTACATCAATTAAATAGATTCGTGATTTCATCTTTATCATACACTCAATCAGATAGTCAAGAATTTTATTCTTTAGATGATCTTGTTTTTGATCTTTTCCAATTAGAGTGACATAATGCCTGATGTTGAACAAAAAAATCTGGCCTTATTCCAAGCAAATAAAAATGAGAGATTATGCCGTCGATACAAAAATAGAACTAATTACTCACTCGAGGGCTTGAGCATTATATTGTTTTGCCATTTGAACTTAGAGATATGTCTCCATTTGTCTCATCTACTTTTTCTGTATGAGAATTAAGATTTGATGCCCATACCGTTGTGTCTGAGACCTTGCCATTTCTAACATCAAACATGGCATAGTGCCAAGGACATTTAAGGTCGTATCCATTGAGCTCACCTTCATCTAATGGTCCTCCCTCATGTGTACAAATCTCGTCAACTGTGTATACTTTCCCATCAACCATGGACAAAACTATTTGCTTCCCATTGATTTCCACCTTAAGCATACCTCATTCCACTAAATCAGATTTATTAGATACCTTGTGAGATTAGTCTTCAGACATATCAATACTAATTCCATTTTGACTTATATCAATTCAGTCATTATTCAAACACATAGTAATATGAAATGACACATTTTGCCGCATAATTCTGGAATAACATTTGCGCAGTTGACTTTTGTAAAATTGTTAAATGGTCAAAATACTTAGCCTAGTATAGCAACGTGATTCAATTGAAGATAACTTTAATCATTTATCTTAATTGAATATAGGATAACCCCAACAAGCATAGGTTAACAAACATTGGAGCAGATAGAAGGCAATCATCTTGATGGCCAATTGTCTCTAGTCAATTCCTTTGATTACCATTTTATTGACGGAAAAGTGTGAAAAATAAAAATCAAACAAAAAATGGGAGTGATATGTATTTATGCCGCAGATGTAGGTAGTTTACAACCTTCATGTACCCAACCTGCATCATAGCCCTTTACAAATTCCCCACTATGCCCCTTTCCTGTGTCATATTTCTTGCCACCTTTACAATCAGCTTGTCCTGACACACAGCCATCTCTAGAGTCACCTGCTGAGTATTTCCCATCACAATAGGTGCTTTCTACGTTCGCTGCCTTCGCATTTTGAACGATTGTAGTCATAGCACTTACTGTACCTACTGTAGCCACTATTGCTACTATAACTAACATTTTAATGTATGAATTCATAGGTCGATTGTTCTATTATTTATCTATACATATGAGCATTTGTCACGAAATTCGTGTTTGTTTAACTTAATGATAATAAAACTCCGTCAAACACAAATGATTGAGACAAAATATCAGAAGGTCTATATAGCTTTAATATAGTTGGTATGTTTAGATCATTATGTGAGAAAAGGCATTACTGTCAATCCAAGGCAATAATGAAGCTGTAACCTACTTCATGTATGATTTATAGAAGATAATATTAGGAGCATTTGAGCCATGGTCGAGTATTACTTTGATAATGTTTGCTTTTCTATCAATTGTTATACCTTGTACTCGACCTTCTATTTTAACTCATTAGATAGGGTTAAGGATTCGAATTGCAGTGGCTAACTGATAATCAAATATTTTAGATATCAAGCAGTTTCAAGAAAATTCTCAGCACCAAATCTCTAAATAATAAGATTTTACAAAGAATAAGCCAATGTATAGATCTATGATAATATGTACCCTCACTAATGCAGGCGTCAAGTGAGGAACCAAGACTTGATTTGATCCCCTCCCCCTCTGGAAAGTATTGCATCCTATAATAAATACAAATTTGTATTTTGGGTGTGAAGAAAAGGGCAAGTACAGTTTTACCTGTCAGACTAGATTCGTTGCATTCCGGCGGGTTGGACAACATCGGAGGGGATGGAGCATTGAGAGCTTCGTATCGTGGAGTGCAGTGTCCGAATTGCCACATCGTAATGGCCTCGTCGTCGCAGTTTAATAGATTGGATTATTTGTGCTCCCAGTGTAAGATTTTGGTGCATCTTCCCAAAAAATGGGCTGAAAAGTATCTTCATTTAATCTAGCAAGGAATAATTGGTATAAAGAAACCGAATTCTAACGCTCAATTAATCCCAAGGAATCTAGTTAAGAATTATTTGCGTATCAAGGAAAGCTAATTTCGAACTTTACTCAAACGATTGCGTAGAAATGCTAGTAAGATCACAGTATCAAGACATATTCAATAGGTAATTTCAATTTCAGTTGCAGTTCCAGCTTCAATCAATGAACGAGCATTTTCGAACGGCAATACAGCTATGTCCTCAACAAGGAATGGACCATATCTAGACAAATCAACTCCTAAAAATTGTCCAAAGGGTTTCACGAATCTGATCGCGACTTTTTTCGAGCGGGTTTTTTCCGATAGTATTTCCATTATCAACGCGCGTCCTTTAAGCATGCTAGACACAATAATATTCTGTCTTTTCACGTATTCTGTTTCGGCGTCCAGGATATATTTCTCCTCCTCGGTAAGTCTTGAGTAGTCCAAGGAAGGACCAGATTCAGATGATGATACTATGTTATTAATAGAATCAACTATTTTGCTGTTTCGAATATCAAATAGTAATTTTCCAGTCAAAGACGTAAGTTGGATTAACCTATCTGTCACCTCTTTTTCGACTTCATCAGATGTATTTACTCTTAATCTTGCCAAAGTTATTGCAATCCTTTTGTATGTATCCAAGGGTATAGGTTGCAGCACGTCTATCTGAGATTCTTTTACTACTAGATTACAAAGGTCATTCAGAGTTAATGGTACCTCTTCACCATCGTTATCTCTTTTTTTACTATTTGATACACCCAATGTAAGTAATCACCAATGCATATGTTTCGATCCTTTGCACATACATATATTTCACCTTATTAAAAGACCAATTATGAAAAAGAGAACTTGTTTTGATCTCGCCGATTATATGAAAGTTAATGAAAGCCACAAAGTATGCCCCAATTACAAACACTAGCTATAATAAAGTAGCTTATCGATCATATACCCAACAACTCTCTGCACCATGTGAATCCCTCTCTGATTTTTGGAAACGAATCTTTTAATTGTATTAGTTCTTGCTATTTTACTCTATATTCAAATGACATTACAGAAATCGCCTTCCCTCAGTACTTTGATCTTCCATATTCTAATAGATATAAACGCTGACAAGCGTATCTGATTTCATAGAAATTTCGGAGTCTGCCTATAATATTAGTAAGCAATAACTTACAAGCTAAGACTTGGACCAGTATCGCATTCTTAGTTAGAATACGTTCTGCCGAACTTAACCTAGTGTGTACGTTTAAAAGAGGTATTAAAAAATTCTTAATTGAGGGGCTATCGTCTAGCTTGGTCAAGGATACCATCTACTTTTTGGGTATAGGCCTGGGGCGCTGGCGGTCGTGGGTTCGAATCCCACTGGCCCCATACCAAACTTGTCATATTGTTACGCACCAACACGATACATTATACAGGGGATCGTAGACACAACATTTCCAAATTCGGGAGCTCAGTCGCAGAGCATAGTATTAGATTTCTCTTCTAATTATTATTTACTGTTCAAGTTTTTCATTAGATCAGAAGTAACAAGAAAATATTATGAAAGATGAATTAGATGATACTTCATAGACTTTATCAAATTTGGAATCGATGAGGCCGATAGAGTATCGTTGTAATACTTTTGCTCGTATGGCAAACACCCAACTAAGATAGGTATTAAAGCATATAATAAAATTCTTGCAATTTCAGAACACCAGAGTTGAAAATCGCGATATCACTGCTGCAACTTTACGGAATTATGTAAAATCTTAAAATCATTGTGTGAGATTTGTAAAATAACGATTCAGTCGAAGAAAATAACAAGAGGCGTGCTCCGAGGAAGGCTATAAGCAACTGACAGGGCATCTACACTAGAAGAAATTCGTAAACTGGTATGACTCATCTGGACGAGATTGTTTCCGATAAGTTTTATTACTCACGTGGATTTATCAGACACTTTAATAAATGCACTAGACGATATCGCCCCCTCATATCCTATCTTTTTTCTATGGTCAGAAGATTGCACTGAAAGTCGACTTTATTCTGATTTAATCTTATGTTACTTTCTTAGTTGCTTATGTTACTTCGAATATACTGTATAATTATCGCTAACTTTGATTCTGATATTCGGTTCGATTTAAATCATTTGCTGGTATAAACTTAGTACTAATGAAAAGAATATGCTGATCATATCAGCATAACACTAACCATAACTCATCATATATGAATAAAAAAGACATTTGGCCGTTTTATTATATAGCAAGATTTACAAATTAAAATGGGATTTGGCATTTTTTGGTACTATAGGGAAACTATTAAGTTTTGAAAACGAGTATACGGGAATAATTTTCATTTTCTTTTCCTTTTTCAATTGATACGTATAATTCGGACTCATATGGAATACGTATCTGTGTACCAAACTGTGAACATGATTCCAATCCGTATTCAGAATACCACGAAAATCCTTCTTGTACTGCTAGTAATGGTTAATGGTTTGTGTATCCAAGACAGTTGGAGACTAAAATTGGGACGATTACTGTCTGAATTTATTCTATACAACAAGCAAATGTTATGTCTCACCTCGCATCCTTTTTATGATTAAACAAATAGGGAGCATATTTGATGTCACCCTATATTAAGGGGGTAGAAAAATTGAGTCAAGTTTGTCTGGTATTCCACTAACCCGAACCAACGACTTCGTGACGGTATTACGAGTGACGACTTTACTATTTGCTAGGGAGAGAAAATTCTGTAAAATTTGATTCACATACAACTGACCCCTTTGACTGCATGGGGTCAAATACTGAAGTGTTAAGATATCCATCTAAAATCAAAAGGGGTAAATGCAGTTGCCACTAAAATTAACTACTACCGGTGGCAAAATAAGTACCTGCCTAATCATACCAATTCTTTGATAATCAATAATTTTCAAGAATACCTGAAATCTATTGAATCCTCTGAACATCAACATGATAATAACATGAAAGCTGTCATCGCAGTGGAAAAATCTCTTGGTTCTGATGTCACATTTTTAAAATAAATACAAATGAACAGTTTATTTCATTCTTGGATACAAAAATTCAAAACGTGGAAACCCATTTATTAAAAACAGTTTAATTGTTGGACTCATTCTTTAATATTTTGTTATCTGCCTCCATTTTTTGCCTGTAACTGTAAATAAGAGTTTGATATTAATATCGAGTCTCAATAAAATAGTTTAGTCGATCTTTGGATGAATTTGCAAGGATATAGTAGATATTATTTCTTCCGTAAGCTTGGCCGATTATTTATTGAAAGCGTAGCTATAGCTGGGACTTACTACTTTGCCACCATGTACTATTAAATAGTCCCGATCAATTGTTAGTCCATTTAGGAATTTCACAAGACAGTTTTTTATCCCATCAGCATATCTCTTCTGTGCCTCTAAAGTCGTACCCGAGTAATGGTGCACCATTCCGTGGTTTGGCATATTTCTCCATGGGTGGTCTATTGGCGCTGGCTCGGGGAACCATACATCTCCAGCATATCCTGCTAGATGTCCCTTCTCTAACGCTTCGACAAGAGCTTGGGTGTCAACAATTTTTCCTCGAGCAGTGTTCACAAGGTACGCACCTTTTTTCATTCTGAATAAAAGATCCCTATTAAACATTCCATCAGTTTCAGGAGTCAGGGGAGCATTGATTGTAATAATATCAGATCTTTCGATCAATTCTTCTAAAGGTGTATATTGGATGCCAAGGACAAATTCCTCAACAGTACTCAATCGAAAATTGTTATAGTAAAGTAAATTAATATCAAATCCCTTGAGTCTCGTACATACCCTCTGTCCTATTCTACCCGTACCTATGACTCCAACTGTTTTACCTTCTAAATCATGAGCGTTTGTAGCAATTTCGGCAATATCCCATTTTCCATCGAGCACTTGTTTGTAAGCAGGTATGTAATTTCGAACTAGTGCTAAAATATGCATAACCACCTGTTCAGCTACACTTACTACGTTACTACCTGTGATCTCTGCTACTGTTACACCACGAGCAGCAGCAGCTGCTAAATCTATATGATCGGATCCAACACCGGCGGTTAGAATTAGCCGTAGTTTAGTTGCTCTTGAAAGTCTCTCTTTTGTAATATAAGCTGGCCAGAATGGAGTGGTAATAATAACATCAGTATTAGCAAGATGTTTATCAAGCTCAGTCTCTTTATCGATAAGAACTACAAGTTCATGCCCATTCTTTTCAAGGTAATCTTTAAGACCAAGTGCATTTTCTGCACATCCTAATAAATCAGGATTATTCTTCGCTCTTTCTCCTCCTGGGTACAATACAGCTACTATCTTCAAACAGCCAAATTTGCAGGTTATTTAATTTAAAGATTTTTTAAAAATGCTCAGATTCAATTTTATATAATGGTTTGATCTAGAAAAAATTTTTCAACGCGACAGAAAAGAAATGTCTGATTGAATCGACTATTTTGTACTTGAAACTCAAGTACACATTAATTTAAGAATCACAGAATATCTATAATTCGTTTGACTCAATTGGCAGGAATGGTTCAAGTGATATCAAACCGCTTAAGCTAAATGGTACAACACACGCTGATTCCGATCCCTGTTGCAAGGTTCCTTAAGTTCATTTCGTCGGCAATTAGATCTCCAAGATTATATCACGATTGAAAAAGGTTACATCTTGCAAGTAGCCTGGCAAGATCCAGACATCTTGATACTGGTAGCTTTTTAACATAGTTTAATCATTTTTTGATAATTTAATTGGTAACCTTGCTTTGCCGGTATTTCGATTACCATATTAGATGCAGTTCTCCGTCGTACCCTTCTTGTAGTCAATCTCAATCAATCACTAATTCATTCATCTATAGACCGACACGAGTCCGGTAATTATCTCAGTTCTTCCACGTCTGTAATTAAGTTCAAGCTATATTGTAACACTTCTATACTGTTAGATGGTCGCAGTTTGTGAGTCCAGCAGACACTGTTATATTCAATATCAGCATTTTCTCCGAAACCTATAACTTTGGTTTTGCTGGCTGGTTTCTTAAAGCAAATTACCTGATACCATAATTATGTATTCTTCGGTATCTCTGTACCATAATACTTTTCTAATACTCCAAGACTATCTAGAGTTATGGTTGGAGACAAACTGACGTTACCATTTGAAGTTGCCTACTCCGAAAAGCCCGGCATGAAAACAAAAAGTATGAAGAGACTCGCAGTTATCGTAAAGCCCGAACACGTTACAGAAATAATTGCGTCACTTAAAGAAATGGGACTCGAAGCTACCATTTACGATGTAAAGGGGGCTACAAAGGAGAAGGAAAGAATTGCATCTGGCAGGGGAAGTGGCACATTCGAGCTTGCTTATACAACCAGAAAAGTTGTGGCTACAGTAGTTAATTCAGATAGTATTGATCAAGTCATAGAGAGAATGAAAAAGGCTATGGCCGGTGAGAAAGCAGTTGTCATGGTTTCGCCAGTAGAGGATCTCATCTTGATTTAAGATAACTTTGTTGGTTCTCCGGTTTTGGTTTTGACGTCAACCATACATCAAAACCTTGCTATTTTCATATTTACAAACCTAATTAGATCAGGCGTGATTTGAAAGTATCAGTTACTCCTAATATAGAAGAAGTTAATATTACAAGTGATTATGATGATTCTAAAATGGTATGGGCAGAACTATGTTTTCTCCCTAATGCAATAAGGAAACGTAGATGTCTGTATGACTTATACAAGGCCGATATTAGCAGCTAGAAGGGCACAAATTAAAAGGGGCCTTCAGTATACAAAGCTTTATCCAAACTAGTTTAATTCTGCTGATAAACTGTTAATTAAATATTCTACTGACACTGGCTCTTCGGAAAAAAACCTACAATTACATTAGAGTATACTTCTCTTAAAGCTCAAAGGTGGTAGTCTGATGGTCATCACCACCAAGTAATTAACCCATCAGATACACCACCACGTCATGACATCACCGGTGAATGTGTTACGCCCGTCCGGAGCGAGCGCACAGTATTTTAGACTAGATAATTATTTAATCATTCACGAAGACTTCTTGACATAATTCTTCATAAAGTAACATAGGGTTTAAGCGGAATGTCAACGTAATTTGACTGCAATCGCCAGATCTACCAGCAGCCCATTTATAAAGAAGAGATAGAACTAGACCGGCGAGAATTCTAAAGGCACGGACTTGGAACTCCCTAGCAGAAGTACATTAGTCTAAGTAATAAGTGGTATGAGTCTATCCACACGGCTAAACAGATAGCAGAAGTAGTCAAACCGATAGAACCTACAAAGTAGCAACCAACAGAGTCACTATAGTTATCAACCAGTCAGCGATAAACTAAGGAGTCAACGAATTAACGAAATTGTAATCTCTTAGAAAGGCTGAAAATACAATTCGGCAAAAATACTGAAGTACTTTCAAACAATGCTAATCTACCGTGTCAAAAATCTGGATTACATACACTAGTGTACTCAGTCCCACCGAGCCCGGACCTTTGAGATGTAATCTTTCTGATTAGGGGTTTATTATTTTAGGATACAAAATCATGTCAATTTTGATTCGTAAAAATATAGTTGTTATAGTTGCTTAGAATCAATTATTATTTTTAGTTCAGGAATCCTTATCTAAGAACTAACCTATTCATATTTTAAAGAATTCAAATTTGATCTAAGGTGCGGTCAGTTCAATCTTTGAAACGCTAAAACCTTATATCATTGCAATTTGTCCAGATAGACAAAATTGAACATTTTATCAATTAATGTAAGAATGAATGGTTTGTTATATTTTCTTTTCATCTCTGAACGGGCTAATCCTGAATTCATATTCTCCAATTTTTCCCTCTTCTGTTCAGTTCCAATGGGAAAATCTAAATTAATGACAGTTTTTTTGGTGCGCATCGCTCTATAGTGGTTGCTAGTTGTCGTACTTCCACAGATAGGTTGCTTCTATGTACGTAAGTACAAAGGTGAATTCATCCAATGACATTCCACCTTCAAACAGAATATTTTCTCTGACGACTTCGTCTATAAATAAGAATCGCTGCCGCGATGACACCTGCGATGATTAGCAGAATTATTGATAAGATAAGACCGTTAGGTCTAGTGGACAATACTTCTTTATTCTTTACCACTACAACAAATGATGCTTTTGCTGTATTATTGTTATTATCCTTGGCTGTACAAACTATCGTAGTATTTCCTATTGGAAATACCTGACCAGAAGCTATGGGTTGGCA
>Ga0126370_10001203_pt1 | contig 11661 bp, 10 predicted proteins | sample PanSoiMetaPlot_3_FD_92586 | JGI IMG/M metagenome (GOLD analysis project Ga0126370, IMG submission 92586) | Tropical forest soil microbial communities from Panama - MetaG Plot_3 | ecosystem: Environmental > Terrestrial > Soil > Tropical forest > Bulk soil | place: Panama | collected 2016-02-17 | reverse complement strand
GGCTTTCACGCTGCGAAGTTCCATGGATCCTCCCTCGGCTCGCATTCTAGCCGATCGGTCTTATTGGGCTGAGGCCCACCATCTGGTGGCCGTGTGAGGCTGGTTCCCCAATATCTTCACTCTTGTCTAGTGCTCGTCACCTGATTAGTTTTCGGGTATGGACGCCACTGTGGCCCCGATACGAGGCGAGATCACGGAGATCGTCGGCGGGCTCTCGTCGGGTCGCACGAGCCATCTGCTCGCGTGTCTGGGCGAGGTCGTGGCCCGAGGGGAGACTGCGGCCCTCGTGGACACGGAAGAGATCTTCGATCCGGCCTCGGCGGCGGAGGCGGGGATCGACCTGCGCCGTCTGCTGTGGATCCGCTGTGCAGGTAATCGCGACGTGGCGCTGCGCGCCGCCGACATGCTCGTGCGCTGTCCGGGGTTCGCGCTGGTCGCGCTCGATCTGGGCGAGCGGGTGCCGCGCCTGCCGACGACCGCGGCGTTCCGGCTGAAGTTCGCCGTGCGGCGCACCGATGTGGCGCTGCTGATCGTCGGCCGGCGACGCCTCACCGGGTCGAGCGCGGCGCTGGCCGTCGAGACGCTCCGGGAAGGAATCGAATGGGCCGGTCCTGGGCCAGCCCCCACACGGCTCGCGCGCGTGCGCACCACGACTCGAATCCTGCGCGCCCGCCAAGCCGCGTCCCCGCGGCAGGCCTCGAGCTGGTGGAGCGCGTGAGCCGCTTCGCCTGCGTCCTGGTGGAGCATTTCGACGCCGCGGCCATCGAGCGGTGCGAGCCGGCGCTCCGCGAGCGTCCGCTAGCCGTGGTGAATCCTCAAGTCGATCGCCTCGACGTCGGCCGCCACGCCGCGCCTCGGGGCGCCCAGACGACCAGCGTCATGACGACGATCGAGGCGAATGCAGCAGCCCGTGAGCACGGGGTGCGTCCGGGCATGACGGAGACGGAAGCGCGGGCTCGCTGCCCGATGCTCTCGACGCGACCGCGAGTCGAGGAATACGCGGCCTCCGCGCATCACGCGCTGCTCGAGGCCGCGCTGGCCGTCTCGCCGCGGATCGAGGACGGCGGCGCCGGGCTCGCATACGTCGATACGGCAGGCCTCGAGCGGCTCATCGGCGACCCCGCGGCGATCGGACGACGCCTCGTGCATCAGGTGCGGGCCATCGGGCTCATCCCGCGGGTCGGGCTCGCCGCGAGCCGCACCGCCGCGCGCATGGCGGCGGTGAACGGGCCGGGGCCCGTCACGATCGTTCCGCCCGGACGCGAGCGCGCGACCCTCGCGAAGATTCCCCTCACCACCCTCGCTCTCGCTCCGGATCTCGCCGCAACGCTCGGGCGATGGGGCGTGCGGACGCTCGGCGAGCTGGCGGCGCTGCCTCGTGAAGGTCTCGCCGCCCGCCTGGGGCCTCCCGGCCTGCGCGCTCACGATCTGGCGCTCGGTGTCGACCGCGACCCGTTCCGTCCCTGGACGCCGCCGCCGTTCTGGGAAGAAGCGCAGGGCCTCGACTGGGAGATCGACTCGCTGGGAATCCTCGCAGGTGTGCTCGAGACGGTGTTGGAGCGGCTCTGCCGTCGACTCGCGGCGGTGTCGCTCGTGGCCGACTCGCTCGAGGTCCGCCTCGGCCTGGCCTCCGGCGGCCATCACGCGCGCGACGTCGCTCTCGCGTACCCGATGAGCGAGGTCAAGCCGATGCTCACCCTGGCGGTCCTCGACCTCGAGGCCCATCCGCCGCCTGCCGCCGTGACGCGCGTGGCGATCAGCGCGCATCCGATCCGTACGCAGGCGGGGCAGGGAGGGCTCTGGCAGCCGCCCGCGCCGGCTCCCCGCGATCTCGTCACGGTGCTGGCGCGGCTCGCGGCCCTCGTCGGCGCCGACAATCTGGGCTCGCCCGTGCTCCTCGACTCGCACCGCGCCGATGCCTTTGCGATGCTCGCGTTCTCGCCGCCGAGCGATCATCACGCGGCGCCGGTGCGCTCAGGCACCTCGGCCGGCGGAGCGTCCGGCCGACGGCTCGCGCTGCGAAGGACGCGGCCGGCGCGCCGCGTGGAAGTCGAGACGATCGGCGAGCGGCCCGTGCGCGTGGAGGCGCGGCTCGTCGTGGCCTCGGCGGGCCCGTGGCGAGCGTCGGGCGAGTGGTGGGACTTGCAGGCGTGGGCGCGCGAGGAATGGGACGTGGTGCTCGGCGACGGCGCGCTCTGCCGGCTCGCCCGCGACCGCCTGGCCGGCCACTGGTATCTCGACGGCTTCTACGACTGAGCCGTGTTCATCGAACTGCACGCGCAGTCCGCGTTCTCGTTCCTCGAAGGCGCCGAGCACCCCGAGGCGTTCGCCGCCGAGGCCGCGCACCTCGACATGCCCGCCCTCGCCCTGGTGGATCGCGACGGGGTGTACGGCGCGGCCCGGCTGGCCCGGGCCGCCACGAAGGCGGGGATCAAGCCGATCGTCGGCAGCGAGATCACCCTGGCCGACGGCTCGCGCCTACCCCTGCTCGTGGAAGACCGCGAGGGATACCAGAACCTCTGCCGCCTCATCACCCGGATGAAGCTCGGAGCCCCGAAGGGCTCGGCCGCTCTCGCCCTCGACGACCTCGAGCCGAGCACGGCCGGGCTCGTGTGCCTCACCGGCGGCGCGCGCGGCCCGCTCACGCAAAAGCTCGCAGCCGGCGACGACGAAGGCGCCCGTCGAATGCTCGACCGGCTGGTGGCCCTCTTCGGCCGCTCGAGCTGCTTCGTCGAAGCCCAGCGCCACTATCACCGCGAACAGGAGCTCGTTCTCCAGCGGCTGGTGGCGCTCGCGCGCTCGGCCCGCGTACCGCTCGTCGCGTCCAATCAGCCCTTGTTCGCGCGGCCGTCGGGCCGCCCGCTCGCCGACGTGTTCACGTGCATCCGCGAGAAGACCGATCTCGATCACGCGGGCCGACGCCTGCTGGCCAACGGCGAGCGCTGCCTCAAGAGCGGGGGCGCCATGACCGAGCTGTTCCGCGACCTCCCCGATGCGCTCGACAACACGGGCGAGCTGGCGCTGCGGCTGGCCTTCACGTTGAAAGATCTCGGATACCGGTTCCCGGAGTTTCCACTGCCGCCCGGCCAGACTCCGCTCGGATACCTGCGCGAGCTGAGCGCGCGCGGCCTCCGCGTGCGGTACGGCGATGGTCCGCTGGCCGCGCGCGCCCGCCGCCAGATCGCGTACGAGCTCGAGCTCATCGGCCGCCTCGATCTCGCGGGCTATTTCCTGATCGTCTGGGACATCGTCGAGCACTGCCGCGCTCAGGACATCCTCGTCCAGGGCCGCGGCTCGGCGGCCAACAGCGCGGTCTGCTACGCGCTCGGGATCACGGCGGTCGATCCGATCGGCATGGAGCTCTTGTTCGAGCGGTTCCTGAGCGAGGCGCGCGGCGAGTGGCCCGATATCGACCTGGATCTGCCGAGCGGCGAGCGGCGCGAAGCGGTGATCCAGCACGTCTATCGACGCTATGGACGGCTCGGCGCCGGGATGACCGCCAACGTGATCACGTATCGAGGCCGGAGCGCGGCGCGCGAGGTGGGCCAGGCGCTGGGGCTGCCGAGCGACATGCGCGATCGGCTCGCCAAGCTCGTCGCCAACTGGGGCTACCAGGATCCAGAAGAGCTCTTGACCAAGCATCTGCCCGAGGCCGGCTGCGATCCGAGCTCCCCGCGCATCCGGCGCTTCGCCGCGTTGTGGCTGGCGATCCAGGATCTGCCGCGGCATCTGGGCCAGCACTCGGGCGGGATGGTGATCGCCGCGGGGCGGCTCGACGACGTGGTGCCGCTCGAGCCCGCGACGATGCCGGGGCGTGTGGTCGTGCAGTGGGACAAGGACGACTGCGCCGGGCTCGGCATCGTCAAGGTCGATCTGCTCGGCCTGGGCATGATGTCTGTGCTCCAGGACTCGCTCACGCTCGTGCGCGAGACCGGCGGCGCGGTCGATCTGGCGCAGCTGCCGCCCGACGATCCCGCCGTGTACCGGAGCCTGCAGGAGGCGGACACGATCGGCGTGTTCCAGGTCGAGAGCCGCGCTCAGATGGCGACCTTGCCGCGCGTGCGGCCCGAGCGGTTCTATGACCTCGTCGTGCAGGTCGCGATCATCCGCCCCGGGCCGATCGTGGGCGACATGGTGCATCCCTACATCCGGCGCCGGCGCGGCCGCGAGCCCGTGACCTATCCGCATCCGAGCCTCGAGCCGATCCTGCGGCGCACACTCGGTGTGCCGCTCTTCCAAGAGCAGCTCCTGAAGATGGCGATGGTCACCGCGGGCTTCACGGCCACGGAAGCCGAGGAGCTCCGGCGCGCGTTCGGCTTCAAGCGCAGCGAGCGGCTCATGGCCGAGGTCGAGACGAAGCTGCGCGCGGGCATGGCGCGTCAGGGCATCCACGGGTCCGCCGCCGAGGAGATCGTTCACGCGATCACCGCGTTCGCGCTGTACGGCTTCCCGGAATCGCACGCCAGTAGCTTCGCGCTGCTCGCCTACGCGAGCGCGTACCTGCGCGTGCATCATCCGGCGGCGTTCTATGCGGCGCTCCTCAACAACCAGCCGATGGGGTTCTACCATCCGGCGACCATCGTGAAGGACGCGCAGCGCCACGGGCTTCGCATCCTGCCGATCGACGTCACGCGCTCGGCGTGGCTGTGCACGATCGAGCCGGCGGCGACGGGCCTGGCGATGCGGATGGGCCTCCGGTACGTCAAGGGCATGCGCGAGCGGGCGGCGCGCGCGATCGTCGAGGCGCGCGAGGCACGCGCGTTCGGCTCGATCCACGACCTCGCGCGCCGCGCCCAGCTCGACCGCGACGAGCTCGAGACCCTGGCGGCCATCGGGGCCTTGGCTGCCCTCGGTGGCACCCGGCGCACGAACCTCTGGGCTGCGGCGATGCCGCATCCCGGGCCGTTGTTCGCGGACCCGCCGCGCGAGGCGAGCCCGCTCGACGAGATGACCGACGTCGAGCGGATCGCCGCCGACTACGCCGGCACCAGCGTGACTCTCGGGCGTCACCCGATGAGCTTGCGCCGCGCGGCGCTCCGGACCCGCGGCGTGCTGAGCGCGCGCGAGCTCTCGGGCGTGCAGGACGGGAGCATGGTGCAGGTGGCGGGCAGCGTCATCGTCCGCCAGCGCCCGGGCACCGCGAAAGGCTTCGTCTTCCTGTCGCTCGAGGACGAGACGGGGATCGCGAACGTGATCGTGACGCCGCCGATCTTCGCGCGGCATCGTCTGGCGCTGGTCTCCGAGCCCTATCTTCTCGTCGACGGGATCGCTCAGCGGCAGGACGGGGTCATCTCCGTGCGCGCGACCCGGGCGCGAGGATTCCCGGCGCTCGGCCACCACGTGCCGTCTCACGACTTCGGGTAAGATGCAGCCCCGGAGGCCATCCATGTTCGATCTCAAGGGCAAAGTCGCGATCGTCACCGGCGGTAACGGCGGAATCGGCCTCGGCATGGCTCAGGGGCTCGCCGGCGCCGGCGCTCGCGTGGTCGTCGCCGCCCGCAATCAGACGAAGTCCGCCGCCGCGGTGCAGGCACTCGAGAAGCTCGGCGGCCAGCCCTTCTCGATCGCCGTCGACGTGGCCGACGAGGCGTCGGTCAACGCGCTGATCCGCTCGACGGTCGACCGGTGCGGCCGCCTCGACGTCCTCGTGAACAACGCCGGCACCAACGTCCGCAAGCAGCCCCAGGACTACACGCTCGCCGACTGGCATCACGTGCTCGACACCAACCTCACCAGCGCGTTTCTCTGCTCGCGCGCGGCCTACGTGCCGATGAAGGCCGCCGGAGGCGGCAAGATCATCAACATCGGCTCCATGATGTCGATCTTCGGCGTCTCGTTTTCCCCGGCCTACGGCCCGAGCAAGGGCGGGATCGTCCAGCTGACCAAGTCGCTTGCGACCGCCTGGGCCAAGGACAACATCCAAGTCAACGCGGTCCTTCCGGGGTGGATCGACACCGATCTGACCCGGGGCGCGCGACGCCAGGTGCCCGAGCTGCACGACAACGTGCTACGGCGGACGCCTGCCGGGCGCTGGGGCACGCTTGAGGACATGGCCGGCGTGGCCGTGTTCCTGGCCAGCGCTGCCTCCGACTTCGTCACCGGCACCGCAATCCCGGTCGACGGCGGCTACTCCGTCCTCGGTTAGCGACACGTCCTTCGGTTGGACGCGCATTCCTGGCGAGCCGCACCTCGCAACTCGCCGAGCGCTCTCCTGGACCGGAACTCACCGCTGGTACCGTTTCGTCGAGCTTCCGCACCGATGAGAATCGCGGCCGTTTCGGCCGCGAGAAACCGCGTCGCTCGGTCGCGCCCGTCGTTCTCGAGGGTCTCGGAGGCTGAATTTCTTTGTGGCGCTATGGGTGCCCTGATACGCTCCCACCATGAGCATTCAACGTACACTCGCCGCGTTCCTCGTTCTCGCGCTCACGGCCGGTTGCGCCACCACGTCGAACAGGTCCGTTCGAAGCGAGTTCGAAGACATCCCGGTGCCGAAGGGGCTTTCGTACCAGCCCAGCAAGTCCACGATCATCGAGTCGCCCACGGTGAAGGCCGCGCGGCTCGTCTATCGCGGCCGGCTGGAGGTCGACAGCCTGGGTGTCGCGATGCGGACCACGCTGGAGGCGAACGGCTGGCGTCATGTCAGCAGCACCGCCACGGCGGACCACGGCATCACGCAGATCTACGAGAAAGCCGGGAGCTCGCTCGAGGTTCACCTGATCGACGGCTGGTGGTACACCGTCGTCGAGCTGACGGCCAGCCGCGCACAGCAGCAGGCCACGAAGTAGACCGGCACGCCGGGTCGGGGGAGGATCTCTCCCGACCCGACGTCGCCGCTAGGGTGTTCTCCAGGCCCCGCCGTCGCGGGCGATGAACGCGTCGGCTTCCGGCGGCCCCCAGCTTCCCGTCTCGTAGAGATAGGGCGCCGGCGTCCCGTCGTGCGCCCAGGCGTCCAGCACCGGGCCCAGAAGCAGCCAGGCCTGCTCGACCCAGTCGGCCCGCGCGTACAAGGTCGAATCGCCGTGGACGGCGTCGAGCAGGAGCCGCTCGTACGCTTCCGGGGGTTCGGCGCCGAAGACCTCGCCGTAGCGAAAGTCGAGGCCGACGGGAAGGAGCTTGAGGTCCGGGCCGGGCACCTTCGCGGCCACCGTCAGCGCCACGCCTTCGTCCGGCTGGATGCGGATCACGAGCTCGTTGGGGTCGACGCCGGCCGCCGGGTCGCGGTGGAAGATCATGTGCGGGGTGCGGTGGAAGCGGATCGCGATCTCGCTCATTCGCTTGGCCAGGCGCTTTCCGGTGCGCAGGTAGAACGGCACGCCGGCCCAGCGCCAGTTGTCGACCTGGAGCCGGAGCCCCGCATACGTCTCGGTCTTCGAGTCCGGCGCGACCCCTTTCTCCTGCCGATAGCCCGGCACCGCCTTGCCGCCGGCGAACCCAGGCCCGTACTGGCCGCGGAGCGCCACCTCGTCCACCTTGCGTGGGTCGATGGGCCGGATTGCGCGCATGACCTTGTTCTTCTCGTCGTGGACGGGGCCGGCGTCGAAGGTCACTGGAGGCTCGAGCGCGATGAGGCACAGGAGCTGGAGCAGGTGATTCTGCATCATATCGCGCAGCGCGCCCGCTTCTTCGTAATACGCGCCGCGCGTCTCGACGCCGATCGACTCGGCGACCGTGATCTGGACCTCCGCGACGTGGCTGCGGTTCCACAAGGGCTCGAAGATGCCGTTGGCGAAACGGAGCACGAGGAGGTTCTGGACGGTCTCCTTGCCGAGGTAGTGATCGATCCGGTAGATCTGCTCCTCGCGAAAGACCCGGGCGAGCCGGCTGTTGAGCTCGCGAGCGCTCTCGTAGTCGTGCCCGAACGGCTTCTCGACGATCACGCGCGTGAAGCCGCCCTGGGGGCGCGCCAGGCCCGCGGCGCCCAGGTTCTCGACGATCGCGTCGTAGAGGCTCGGGGGCGTCGCCAGGTAGAAGAGCCGGTTCGCGGGGCCCGGGCGCGCCTTCTCGACGTCGCGCAGCGCGCGCTCGAGCGAGGCGTAGAGCGCCGGGTCGGCGGGATCGCCGTTGACGTACGACAAGGATGCGGCGAAGCGATCCCACACGTTCGCGGACGGCGGCTTCACGCGCGCGAACTCACGCACCGCTTCGCGCATGCGCCCGCGAAACTGGTCGTCGGACACCTCGCTGCGCGCGCTGCCGATGATCGCGAACGGCTCCGGCAGCGTCCGTCCGGCGTAGAGGCTCCACAGCGCGGGGACCAGCTTGCGGCGTGTGAGGTCGCCGGAGGCGCCGAAGATGACGAGCGTGAAGGGCTCGTCGGACATCGCCGGCATTGCTACCGAGCTCCGCCGATCGGATGCAGGGCAGCAGCGGCGCGATCGGCCAGCCAGATCAGCTCGCCGTCGGTCGGCCGGATCAACGCGGCGGGCAGCATCGCCTGATCAGAGAGCACCGCCTTGACGATCTTCGCTTTCTCCGCCCCCGCGACCAGGTAGATCACTTGCCTGGCCGCGTTCAGCACGGGGAACGTGAGCGTCAGCCGCTGCGGGATCTGGGCCGCGGTGACGTGCACCGCGGCGACGGTGCGGAAGACCTCGCGCAGCACGGGCGAGCCGGGAAACAGCGACGCCGTGTGCCCGTCGACGCCGAGACCGAGCAGCACTAGATCGAAGCGCGGTAGCTCGCCGCGTCGCGTGCCGAACACCTCGGTCAGGGACGCGGCGTACGCCGCGGCGGCGGAGTCGGCGTCGGCGTCCTCGCCGCGCATCCGGAGGATCTGCGCCGGTGGAATCGGCACGCGCGACAGCAGGGTCTCGTGCGCCATCCGGTAGTTCGACTCCGGGTGATCCGGAGGCACGACCCGCTCGTCGCCGAAGAAGACCCACGTGCGATCCCAGCGCACGCGCTCGCTGAACTCGGGGCGCGCCAGCAGTTGATAGGTATTGCGCGGCGTCTCGCCCCCGGCCAGACACAGCATGAATCGGCCGCGCTCTCTCACGGCCTCGGTCGCGACGTCGATGATGAGGTTGACGGCGGTCTGGGCGAGCACCGCGGGGTCCGCGCACACGGTCAGGGTGGGATCGGAGGCCATGATCAGATCATACCCTCTCGTCCAGCCGACGCTGGCGTTCGAGCGCTTCGAGGTATCGAACATGATGAGCTTTTTCGGGCACAAAAGTTTCTCCCGTCGGCCGGCGCGCTGCCGCCAGATCGGACAGCGAGCCGAGCGCCTCCAGGGCGAGCACGGCGGCGCCGCGGATGGTCGCCTCGGGCTCGGACGACCAGGCGACCGGCCGGCCGATCGCGTCGGCGATCATCTGGGTCCACACGCGGGAGTGCCCCAGCGCTGCCCCCGATGCCACGATCGCGTGCCCGTCCGACGCAGACGGCGCCAGCAGGCGATAGATCGCCGCGAGACGGAGCGCGACCGACTCGAGTGCCGCCCGGACGATGTCGATGCCGCTCGTATCCAGACGAAGCCCCGCGATCGCTCCCGTGCGCCCGTCGCGCCATCCCGGCGCCCGCTCGCCGGCGAGATGAGGCAGGATCGTGAGGCCATGCGCGTCCGGCGGCGACGCGGCCAGCGCGGCTTCAACCTCTTCATCGCTCCCGAGCCGCAGCACCTGACGGCACCACGCGTAAATGTTCCCGCCCTCCGATGTCGCTCCTCCCACGATCGCACGGTTACGGTCAACCCGGTAGCGCCAGAGGCCCGGCGGCAGCGCCGGCGGCTCCGTCGTCACTACCCGGAGCGCAGCCGACGTGCCCACGTTCAGGGCTATCCGTGTGGGATCGACACAGTCGGACCCGACATTGCTCGCGGCGCCGTCGCCCACGGCCGGGAACCACGTCGCCGTGCGAAGCGCCGGCCAGCGGCTTGCCCACGGGGCGCGCAGGCCGCGCCGCGGCTCGGCGCGATCGGTCAGGGGAAACAGCCGCTGCTCGTCCAGCTCGGCGGCGGCCAGTGCCTCGAGGTCCCATCGCCCGGCCGCCTGGTCGAAGAGGCCAGTCCCGGACGCCATCGAGACGCTGGTTGTCGCCTCGCCGAATAGGTTGAGCTCGAGGAATTCCCCGAAGGATCCCCACCGCGCTACCCGAACGAACTCGGGATGCTCGCGGGCGAGCCATCTGAGCTTCGCGGGCCAGTACGAGGAGTGAAGATGGCAGCCTGTGCGCGCGTGCATCGCGGCGTCGTCGAGCGCCGAGCGAAGCACCTGGGCCTCCGGGGCGCTGCGCGTGTCGGCCCACATATATACGGGCGTGAGCGCATGCCCGCTCGCGTCGAAGCCGAGAAGCCCATGCCAGAACGTCGCCACCCCGACCCCGCGCGTCTCTTCGGGAGGCCGGTTCGGGTGAATCGCGTCAAGACACTGGACCACCGCCTCCAGCAGCCGGTCCGCGTCGTGCTCGACGCCGCCGTCGCGGGTGAGCCGGGGGCGGTACTGCACCTGATGGGAGCGTCCTGCGATCGGCCGACCCTCGCCGTCGTAAAACGCGGCCCGAGCGGACGAGGTCCCGACGTCGAGCGCGATGACCACTGGGTTAAGATAGCCCCATGCCGGAGGCGTGGGAAATTCTCACCTTGCGAGGCCTGGCGGCCACCGACGAGCGCGCCCAGAAGTTCGTGGGCTCGCTGATCATCCATCGCGAAGGCAACCCCGAGCCCGTGGAGTCGGTCACGGTCGCGATCAAGCGCACCGTGCTCGCCGAGCTGCACGAGAATCTCGGGCGACTGCTCGCTCGATCCACCGGAATCACACGGAGAACCTCATGAGCCAGATCCGCGTCCTGAGTCCCATCGGTGTGCCGTCCGGCGACGGCGCGAGTGTACCGCCGCTGCCGGGATCGCTGGCCGGCCGTACAGTCGGCTTCATCGACAACCGCAAGGCGAACTTCGATCTGCTCGCCGACGAGATCGGCGCGATCCTCTCCGCCGAGCACGGGGTCAAGGCGGTCATCCGGCGCCGCAAGGCCAACGCCGCCACGCCGGCCGCCCCGGAGATTCTCGCGGGCCTGGCGAAAGACTGCGACGTCGTCTTCGCCGGCTCGGCCGACTGAGGGTCCTGCACGTCGTGGAGTCTCCACGACGCCATCGAGCTGGGCAAGGCGGGAACACCGAGCGCCGTCATCGGCACGACGGTGTTCCAGGGGCTCGCCCGGAGCGAGATGCAGGCGCTCGGCGTCGCGCTACCCATGATCGCGGTCGAGCATCCGCTCGGCGGCGAGCGCCCCGACGGCATCGCCCGGCGAGCCCGTCAAGCCGTCGACCAGATCACCACGCTACTCGGTAAGGGCGGCACATTCGTAACGCCCCAGATCGGGCGTGCGGAGCCGGCAAGCGCCTCTCTCAGGCCACCCTCGGTAGGAGCCGGCCTCACGGACCCCGCTACAACAAACCAAGCCGGCCTCACGGACCCCGTTTCAATCAACGATGCCCCCGAGGCCGTCCTCGCGGCGTTCTGCGAGCGGCAGTGGTGCGACGGGCTGCCCATCGTGCCGCCTACCGAGGCGCGCGTGCGGGCGATGCTGGCTGGTGCCCCCGGCGAGCGCTCGCTCGGCGCGATGCCGCCGCTCTGGCGTCAGGCGACGCTCGAGAAGCTGGCGGTCAATGCGGTAATGGCCGGCTGCGAGCTCGCCGCGTTTCCGCTCGTCGTCGCCGCGGTC
>Ga0126370_10001202_pt1 | contig 11665 bp, 2 predicted proteins | sample PanSoiMetaPlot_3_FD_92586 | JGI IMG/M metagenome (GOLD analysis project Ga0126370, IMG submission 92586) | Tropical forest soil microbial communities from Panama - MetaG Plot_3 | ecosystem: Environmental > Terrestrial > Soil > Tropical forest > Bulk soil | place: Panama | collected 2016-02-17 | reverse complement strand
GCGGCCCGCGCTCGTGCCGTCGCCATCGGCAAGACGGTTCCGATCCCCGAGCTGACGACCGAGGACTCGACCACCGTCGCCGACCCGGACGGCACGTTCACGCTGAGCACGACGGCGCACCCGACGCGGATGAGGGACGCCTCGGGCGCCTGGGAGAATATCGACCCGACCCTGCGGAGGAATGCGGACGGGTCCATCTCCACGCGGGCCACGCCCAACGCGCTTACCCTCTCGGGCGGCGGCAGCGGGCCGGTGGTGGCAGTCTCCGACCACGCGGGCCACTCGATGGTCCTCTCTCTGCCAGTGAGGCTGCCGGCGCCCGCCCTGTCCGGGGCCTCAGCCACGTATGCGGCCGTCTACCGCGGCATCGACCTGGTGGTCACGGCCCAGCCTTCGGGCGGCTTCGGCGACGTCTTCGTCATTCACGACGCCGCGGCGGCGGCCGCCGCCGCCAGCCTCCGGTTCACCACCGACCTGCGGGGTCTCGCCCTGCGAACGGACGGATCGGGGGGCCTCCAGGCCGTCGACACCACCACCGGCCAGGTCATGCTGGCGGCCCCACCCACCGCCCTGTGGGACTCGTCCACCGGCGGCAGCGGCGCGGCCTCGAATTCGACCGCCCCCGGCTCATACGCCAACGTCGCGGCGCTTCCGGTCAGCATCGATGGCGGCGGCCTGACCCTGGAGGTCGGCGCGGCCCCACTGGGAGCGCCGGCCTTCCCGCTGTACGTGGACCCGACGTGGAATCCGCCCACCGACCCTGAGGGCAGGCTCTTCTACGGCGAGGTCAAGGAGGGCTGCCCGACGTACGCGACCTACGACAGCCAGGCGCCCGTCGGCTACAACGACTGGTCGTCCTGCATCGGAAAGATGCGCACCTTCTTTCGGTTCGACATCAGCGACCTGCAGCCCAACTTCAAGATCCTGAACTCCACGCTGAAGATCGAGGAGGTGTGGTCGGCCTGGAACTCGTGTGACCAGGGCCGCGAGGCCATCTCCGTCGACTGGGTCGGTGGGACCGGTCCGGGTCTCAACTGGAACAACCAGCCTGACCCCGTTGCGGGCTTCGACAACCCGATCGACAGCCAGACCCTCAAGTCGGATGGCAGCGGGACGACCCAGTGCCCCGGCGGCACCGTGCCTGGCAACTTCCACATGGAGCGCGCGATCACGCCGCTTGCGGGGCATGCCACAACCCTGACCGTCGGCCTCTACGGCAACGAGACCGCCGGCACCAATAGCCTGGAGCGGTTCAACACCAACCCGGCGATCGACACGCAGTACGACATCCCTCCCAACCCGCCGAGCAACCTGGCCGCCAGCCCGGCCCCGGTCGACAGCGCCGGCGCCGTCAACCAGGGTTGCGGCAGCGCCGCCCCCGGCTACATGGGGATCAGCAACCTCAACGGCCAGCACGTGGCGACGCTCACGGCGAAGCTGACGAGCGACACCCCCGGCGCGCAGATGGACGGGCACTACACGATCCACGACGACACTGCCAACAAGACCGTGGGCACGCCCACCTCAAACGGCTTCGCCGGGACCGGCGACTTCGTCAGCCACGACACGCCGACCCTCATCGACGGTCACCAGTACGCCTGGTCGCTCCATGCCGACGACCAGTTCTTCACGTCGGGAGAGTCCGCCACCTGCAAGTTCCTCGTGGACCAGACCGCCCCCTACAACCCCACCATCAAGTCCGCCGACTACCCGCCCTCGGGCAGCAGCACCCCCAGCAGCAAGACCAATGGCCAGACCGGCACGCTGATGCTGACCAGCTCGGACCCCAACCCCAACCACGGCCATGGCTCGGGCATGAAGGGCTTCCGCGTGTCGCTGGACAGCCCCATCCCCAGCGGCGGCGCCGCGACGACGTCCAGCTCGGGGTCGCTGACGGTGAGCGTGACCCCCACCCAGTGGGGCACGCACACCCTCTACGCCGAGGCGGTCGACAACGCCGGCAACGTCTCGGGCCAATCGCAGTACAGCTTCTACGTGCCGTGGAACCCGGCCACGAAGGTCACCGCCGGCGACGTGAACGGTGACGGCAAGCCCGACCTGGTGACGACCACCAGCCACGGCGACCTGGTCGTGTATGCCGGCAACCGCGACCCCGCCGCCCCTGCCGTCGTCCTGAGCACGCCCACCTTCAGCCCGGATGGGCGGGGCACGAGCTGGAACAAGTTCCTGGTCACCCACCGCGGGTCGTTCAGCAACCAGGGCGTCGACGACCTGTGGGCGTTCCAGACCGTCACGCACGGCCTCTACCTGTACAAGAACGTGGGCACGATCTCGAGCTGCAGCTCGACGAACCCGAGCTCGAGCTGCCCGTTCGAGAACACCGGCAACGTCACGACCGTCACCAAGGCAGACGTCATCCAGGACGCCATCACCATCAGCACCGTCCTGCCAAACAACCCGACCAAGGGGACCACCGCCTGCCGCACCACCAGCACGGGCAGCTGCGCGGGCTACACCGACGCGGACTGGAGCACCGTCACGCAGTTCCTGGCGGCCGGCGACTTCTACGCCGGCACGCCGGTCGCCGCGAACGACAACGGCGTGCCGGGGCTGCTGACGGTGGAGGGGGGCAGCCTCTGGTACTACCAGGGTCAGGCCACCCCGTTCAACATCGGCACCGCCATCCGGCTCGGCACCAGCGGCTGGGACGGAGTCACGCTGATCGCCCCCGGTACCGTCGGCGGCAAGCCCGCCCTCTGGGCCCGCGACAAGACGAGCGGCACGATCCTTCAGTACACGATCACCTTTGACGCCGGCGGGTTCCCGGTCAACCTGGGCACGCCGAGCAGCGGCACCGCTCTCACCATCCCGGGCGGTGCGACGTTCACCCCGGCGCTGTACCCGGCCATCGTCTCGCCCGGCGACCTGCGTGGCTCGGGCAATCCCGACCTCGTCGCCACCACCACGGCCGGAAAGCTGATCGACTACCCGGGGACGGCGCCGACGAGCGCCGGGCTGGCCACGTTGGGCAGCCCGGTCACGCTCGGCGCTCAGTCAGGGATCGTCCACGACTGGCCGCTGACGGACGGCTCGGGCACCACCGCCGTGGACACGGCGAGCGGCGCGAGCGCCACCCTCTCCAGCGGCGCGAGATGGGCGACGGACGCGACCCGCGGCACCGTGGTCGCGCTGAACGGCAGCAGCGGCTACCTCACCCTGCCCCAGCAGATGATCTCGGGCACCCGCACCCTCACCCTGAGCGTCACGTTCAGGGCCCAGTCCGGCTCTACCGGGATCATCGCCTCCACCGGCCACGACGTGCCCGCCAACCTCAATGGCGGGGCGATGCCGTTGATGTACATCGGCACCAACGGCAGGCTCTACGCCCAGTACTGGACTGGAAAGGTCGCCCCCATGGTCAGCCCGAGGGCGGTCAACGACGGCGCCTGGCACACGGCCACCCTGGTCGGCGCCGCCACCATCCAGAGCCTCTACCTCGACGGCCGCTTCATCCGCAGCCAGAAGGGAACGCTCGCCAACGTCGACCCGCTCGACTTCGCCGGGGCCGGTGTGTTCAACACCATCCACTGGGTCAACGCCCCGGGCGGGACGAGCGCGACCCACGCCAGCTACTTCACGGGCGACCTCTCGGAGATTCGCTTCTCCGCGTCCGCGCAGGCTCCGGCCCCCGCGCAGGCTGGCGTCCTCCAGCCCGCCCTGGCCGGGCCCATGCTCGACCAGGCCAGCATCGACGAGCTCGGCCTCACCCAGAACGGCGTCGGAGAGATCGACTTCAGCTCCGACGGCACGGCCTACCCCGACGGGGCCGTCTGGTCCTCCCCGACGACCACGATGTCCTTCGATGAGGGCCTGATCACCCTGGCCGACTCCACCAGCGGCCAGGTCATCGAGACGTACGGCACGACCGGCTACCCCGGCGCCACCCTCACCCTGCAGACCGACGGGAACTTCGTGGTCTACGACAGCTCGAACAATCCGCTCTGGTCGCTGCAGGCCGAGAACGCGTCCTACGGCAGCGGCGACGTGATGCAGCTGCTGGCCAACGGCGACCTCGTCATCGTCAGCAGCACCGGGGCGGCCATCTGGCAGGGGTCCAGCCGCGCCAATCCCGGGAGCCTCGTCCTCATCGACCGGACCATGTGCGTCGACGACACCGGCGGCGCGACCAGCAGTGGCAACAAGATCCAGGTGTGGAGCTGCCTGAGCAACACCAATCAGACCTGGCTGCTCGGCTCGGACGGCACCATCCGCTACAACGCCAACCAGAGCTACTGCCTGGAGGTCGCCGGCTCGAGCACCGCCAACGGCACGCTGGTCGACCTGGGGACGTGCAGCGGAGGCGCGAACCAGCAGTGGAGCGCGCAGTCCACCGGCGCCCTGGTGAATCTCAACTCGGGGCGCTGCCTCGACGACCCGAACGACACGACCACCAATGGCACCCAGCTCCAGATCTGGGACTGTCTCGGCAACCCCAACCAGACCTGGGAGATCCCGGGGGTATGAACATGAACGAGCGCACATGCGGGTCGTCCAGGCCGGGCGTGGGCAGGCGCGGCCGGAGCTCGCCCCGTCGCATGGCGGCTCTCTGTGCGCTGGCGCTCCTGGCGCCGGTGCTGGCGGGGGCCTCGCCGGCGGCCAGCGGTCGGACCCCCGCCCCGAAACCGTGGCAGCCAGGCGGCCTGCAGGTCACGCCCTCCGTGCCGGGCCAGAGCGCGAGCCCGGCCCCGGCGAGCCACCGTCAGGTGGCGCAGGGGCTGCCGGCCAGGCCCTACCGGATCCCGAAGGTCACGTGGCCGTCGGGCAGCGCGACCACCGCCCTCAGCACGGCGCCCTCTCGCGCGGGCACGCTGCCGGTCACGCTCGCCTCGGCGGACGCGTCGGCCGGGGCCGCGGGCGCGGCAGCGGTCTCGTTCGCCCCCGCGACGCCGCCGCCAGGGCGGGGATCAATGGGGTGCTGTTCACGGTCCAGCGAAGCGATGGCCTCAGCACGCCGACGACGCTCGACGTGTCGCTGAGCTACGCGTCGTTCGCAGCGGCCTACGGGGGCGGCTACGCCGACCGTCTGCGACTGGTGACGATGCCGGCGTGCGCGCTGACCACGCCCGAGGTCGCGGCCTGCCGCGTGCAGATGCCGCTGCCGACCAGCAACGACACCCAGGTCGGGACGCTCACCGCGCGAGTGGCGGTCGGAACCCCCCAGGCCGCGAGCACGGCCAGCGCCGGCAGCCCGACCGTCGAGCTCCTGTCCGCGTCATCTGGCGCGGCGACGGTGGTCGCGGCGACGTCCTCCACGAGCGGGGGAGTGGGCTCCTACGCCGCGACCTCCCTCTCCCCGGCTGGTCAGTGGTCTGCCGGAGACAACACCGGCGCCTTCAGCTATGCGTATCCGATCCAGCTTCCGCCCGCGCCCGGCCCGGCGCCGAACGTGACGCTGGCGTACGACTCCAGGAGCGTGGACGGGCGCACGTCGGCGACCAACGCGCAGGCGTCGTGGATCGGGGACGGCTGGGACTACGCGCCCGGCTTCATCGAGCGCTCCTACCTGCCCTGCGCGCAGGACGGCATCAGCAACTCGGGCGACCTGTGCTGGGGCGGCAACCAGGTCTCGCTCGCGCTCGGCGCCCGCTCCCAGCCCCTGGTCCGTGACGACTCGAGCGGCACGTGGAAACTGCAGGCCGACGACCACACCAAGGTGGTGGCGCTGACCGGCGTCGACAACGGCGCCTGGCAGGGCGAGGCGTGGGAGGTCATCGCGCCCGACGGGACCCGGTTCTACTTCGGCCAGAACCACCTGCCGACCACCACCTCGACCGGGGCGGCCACCCAGTCGGCGTGGACCGAGCCGATCTACTGCCCCAAGTCCGGCGACGGCCCGCCGAACCTGTCCTGTTACTCCTCGTCGGACGGCACGAGCTCGTTCGTCGCCAACATGGCCTACCGGTGGAACCTCGACTACGTGTTGGACCCGCACGGCAACCTCCAGACCTACTCCTGGGTGCCGGAGACGAACTACTACGACCGCGGCTACGGCCAGGGCAACGGTACCGGGACCAACACCATCTACACCCGCGGCGGCTACCTGCGGTCCATCTCCTACGGCTACCGCCTGCTCGATGCGATCGCCGGCTCGAAGCCGCTGGACCAGGTCAACTTCGGCGTATCGGAGCGCTGCCTGACCACCTCGACGTTCACCAACTGCTCGTACTCCAACCTGAGCTCGTCGACGGCCTCGAACTGGCCGGACGTGCCCCAGGACCAGATCTGCGCCACCCAGTCGGGCGCGTGCACGACCTACAGCCCGGCCTTCTTCACCACCAAGCGCCTGACCTCCATCACTACTCAGGTCCTGGTGGGCTCCTCCTACGATCCCGTCGACACCTACACCCTGGCTCAGATGTTTCCCGCGCCCGAAGCCGGCGTGGTCTCCTCAACCTCGGGCGTGTCGGCGACCAACCAGGGCGACGGCACGGTCGCGGTGATGTGGCTCAGCTCAGTCCGGCACACCGGGAACGACACCCTGGGCGGAGGGTCGGTGGCCTCGCTTCCGGCAGAGGCGTTCGTCGCCGACGAGATGCCCAACCGGGTGGACGGCGCCATCACGGGCGCGGCCGCGCTCTTCCGGCCGCGGATGGACTCGATCACCACCGAGTCCGGCGCGCAGATCGTGGTTTCTTACGCCGCGCCTCAGTGCTCGCGCCTGAACAACGTGATGCCGGCGAGCGAGGACGCGAACACCATGACCTGCTACCCGATGTTCTGGGTCCCGACCGCCGGCACCGGGGAGGTCAAGGACTGGTTCAACACCTATCCGGTCACGATGGTGACGGTGAACGACCTGGTCGCGCCCGCGGCCTGGTCGGAGGCCCAGGTCACCTCCTACGCCTACGCCGCCATCGCCTGGGCCCGCGACAACTCGCCGCTCACCAAGTCCTCCCAGCGCACCTGGAACCAGTTCCGCGGCTACCGCACCGTGACCGTCACGTCGGGGGCGGCATCGGTCCAGTCGGTACCGACCCGGACGGTCACCACCTACATGCAGGGCATGGACGGTGACTTCCTCGAGAGCGGCGCCACGCGCTCGGTGAGCGTCCCCGACTCGGTCAACGACAGCGTCACCGACTCGGCCTGGCTGGACGGCGACGTCCTGGAGACGCAGAACCTGCTCGGCGTGGGCGGTGCGGTGCAGAAGAAGCACGTGAACGGCCCCTGGACGTACTCCTCGACCGCCACCGAGTCGCAGGCGAACTCGATGCCCGCGCTGGTGGCGCGGATGCCGGCGACCGAGGAGACGCGCGACTACCAGCTCTGGCACGACGGCTCGTGGAGGAAGACCGAGACCGACACGACCTACGACGACTCCGGCAGGGTGGTCACCGCGGACGACAGGGGCGACGGCACGCCGGCGGTTCCGGAGGTGTGCACCACCACCTCGTACGCCCAGGACACCACCCGCAACATGCTCGCGTACCCGGACCGGGTCACCGCCATCCAGGGCGCCTGCGGGACGACCCCGACTACCGCCAACACGGTGTCGGACGCCCGCACCTTCTACGACTCCTCCAGCTCACCGGGCGCGCTGAGCGGCCCCGGGGACGCGACCATGGCCGACGAGGTCGACTCCTATTCCTCAACCGGAAGCCCGTCCTACGTGATCCAGGGCACGACCGCGGAAGACGTCTACGGCCGCGTCACCTCGAGCACCGACGCCGACGGGCACACCACCACCACCTCCTACTCGGCCCCGGCGGCCTCGCCGGACACGGTGACGGTGAAGGGCCCCATGGGCTGGACCGCCGTCACCACCCTCGACCCGGGGCGGGATCTGCCGGTCTCGATGAGCGACGTCAACAGCGAGCTGACCACCAGGACCTACGACGGCCTCGGCCGCCTGACCGCGGCGTGGAGCCCGCTGCACTCGCAGGCCGTAAACGCGAGCGCGGACGCGAAGTTCGCCTATGCCGTCAGCAACAGCGCCCCGACCACTGTGACCTCATCGACGCTCCGCGACGATGGGCTCTACAACAGCGAGGTCAGGATCTACGACGGCCAGCTGCGCCTCATCCAGGACCAGGGCATCACCAGGAACGGGGCCACCGGCCGGCTGCTGACCGACGCCCATTACAACTCCCTCGGGCAGACCGTGAAGACGACCAGCCCGTACTTCGACTCGTCCACCAATCCCACGACCAAGATCTTCGTCGCCGCCAACGACTCAGCCATCCCTTCGGAAACCGAGCCCTCCTACGACGGCCTCGGGCGCCAGGTCAGATCGCTCTTCGTGGCGGACGGCGTCAACCAGTGGTCCACCGTCACCGCCTATCCCGGCCTGGACCAGACCGACGTCACCCCGCCGGCGGGCGGCAATGCAACGTCCACATTCAAGGACGCGCTCGGACGGACGGTCGCGTCGTGGAACTACGCGGGCGCGGCCACGCCCACCGATCGGGCCTCGGACGCGGTCGTCACCACCTACGCCTACACACCGTCGGGGAGGACGACCGCCATCCAGGACGCGGCCGGGAATGCCTGGCGATTCGACTACGACCTGCACGAGCGGCAGACGTCGATAGCCGACCCGGGCGCTGGCACCACGCAGACGACGTACTCGGCCGGCGGCGAGGTCCTCTCCACCACGGACGCCCGGGGGGTGCAGCTCTCGTTCACGTACGACAACCTGGCACGCAAGACCGCCGAGTACGACACCACCGGCGGCGTGGCCGTTGGCGCCTCCAACCAGCTCGCAGCCTTCGCGTATGACAGCCTGGCCAAGGGCCAGCCCACCTCGGAGACCCTGTACACCAACGGCGCGTCGGATGCGAGCAAGACGTACACCGAGACGGCGCTCGGCTACACGGCCCTCTACCAGTCCACCGGGACCAGCGTGACCATTCCCTCCGCCGAGGGCAGGCTGGCGGGCACGTACCAGTACACCAACCAGCACTCGGCCACCACCTCCATGCTCTCCGGCGAGAGCTTCGTCGCCGAGGCCGGCCTGCCCAGGGAGCAGGTCAACTACTCCTACGACCTCTCGGAGTCGCTGTCCGCGTTCGGCGGCACCTACACCTACCTCAACACCGTCTCCTACGATGCCCTGGGCCACGTGCTCCAGACCAACTTCGGGGTCTACGGCAAGCAGCTCGCCCGCACCGAGACCTACGACCTGCCCACCGGGCGAGTGCTCACCCAGAGCGACGCCCTGCAGACCCTCTCCAGTGCCCTCGACACCACCTCCTACACCTACTCACAGTCGGGACTCACCAGCTCCGTCCACACCGGGCAGAACGGAACGACGACCGCCGACACCCAGTGCTTCACCTTTGACCACCAGCAGCGCCTGACCGCCGCCTGGACCGACACCGGGGGCGTCAACTCGCCCACCACCGGGCAGGTCATGGGCATCGGTGGCTGCAAGGACGCCTCGCCGGTGGCAGGCAAGGTGACCGGCGGGCCGGCGCCGTACTGGGAGTCCTTCGTCTACGACGCGCTCGGCAACCGGGTCTCGGCCACCAACCACGACACGTCGGTGAGCAGCACCGCCAACGACGTCGTCCAGACCATGAGCTTCAACGGCTACGACGCCGCCACCGGCGTCAACAACGCTGCCGTCCAGCCTGCCGCGGTCCAGACGGTCACCACCAGGAGCGCCGCCCCGACGACGACGAGCGCATACAAGTACGACGCCGCCGGCAACACGCTGAGCCGCGCCGGCCAGTCCTTCACCTACGACGCCGAGGGGCACACACAGGGCGTCACCGATACCGCCCACAAGTCCACCAGTACCTATCTCTACGCGACCGACGGCAGCCTGCTCATCCAGCGCGATCCCGCCAGCAGTCAGGTGATCCTCTACCTGCCCTGGAACGAAGAGATCCATCTCGACACCTCGGGCACCGGCACGGTGTCCGGGCTGCGTTACCACACCGCGAGCCCGGACGGCGTCGTCCTGGTGCGCTCGTCAGCCGGCACGCTCACCTACGAGCTGACGGACTCGCGCGACACGGCCGTCACCAGCGTGGACGCCAGCAGCCTGGCCGTCACCCGCCGCTACCTGGACCCCTACGGCAACCCCCGCGGCCCCGCGCCGGCGAGCTGGCCCGACCAGCACGGCTACCTGAACAGGGCCGCCGACCACTCCACCGGTCTGAGCCTGCTCGGTGCCCGACAGTACGACCCCGCCACCGGCCGCTTCCTCTCGGTGGACCCGATCCTGGCCGGCGGCGACCCGCAGCAGATGAACGGCTACGTCTACGCCGACGACAACCCGGTCACCGAGTCCGACCCGACCGGCCTCTCCGCGAGCTGCGGCTCCGGCTGCCCTCCGAGCCCATCGCCAACGGCCACCTCAACCACCTCAACCACCTCAACCACCTCAACCGCCCCAGCGTCCGGCGGCGGGTGTGGGTTCCTCGGCCTGAGCTGCGTCTACCACTTCGGGGCCGACTTCGTCGGCGGGGTCGCCCACACGGCCGTCGGCATGGTCAAGGGAACCTGGAACTTCGCCACCACGCCAGCTCGCGACGCCTGGCACTGCGTCACCGGCAGCCTCGGCGGCTGCGGCAACGTCCTGCTCGATGCGGTCGGGATCAGGCCTGCCATGCAGATGGCGCAGGGCATCGTCGGCACCGGCATGGGCATCTGGCACGACTTCGCCAGCGGTCACATCGGTCGCGCCCTCGGCACCATCGCCACATTCGCTGCCGTCTTCGCCCTCACCAGGGGTGCCGGCGCCGAAGCTGACCCGGGTGCGGCCCCGGATCTTGGCAGCACAGCACGGGGGGCGAGCTTCGTGGTGGGGCGAGACGGTATTGTCATTCCCACCGATGCCGCCGAATTCCTACACCGGCTGGGCGACTTTTTTAGAGAGACGTCCACGAGACCAGCCACAAGTCGGAAGTTCGTCGGGACCGACTCCCACGGAGTCCCGATTCGCTTTCGCGTCGAACGGGGCCACCCCGAAGACCCGTCATACACCGGGCCAAAGGACCCCCTGCACACGGTCGATCATCTTCATGTGGATCGGCGTGCCAACGGCATGACTGGCGGCTGGTCGAGCTCATGGAAGATCCCATTCCCGTGGCCCTGGTGACATGACCACATCCATTCGCTGGGCCGACAGCGAACTCGTGGGCGTACAGCTCGGCTATGACACGGTGCTCGTGACGGTCAGAGACTCAGGTCTCGAGAGGCGTGTACGAGCTGAGGGCTACATTGGGTTTGAGTACAATGGTGCATGGGACGAGCTGGTCATCGACCATGCCGAGGTCGTTTTCGGGGATGCCTTTGCGACGGCCGCATGGCGTTCCATCCAGGAGCGATACTCCGGCTCCCCGCCGTCGACGGGATCGCCGGCTCGCAATGAGGCTGCCGGCTGGCAAACACTGACGCTTACCTTCTCAGACGGAACCGTCATGCGTTGCGCATGTGCGGCTATCGTCGAGGAGTAGTCGTCAGGCGGAGCTGGTAGAGCAGCCAGTCCTGGGCGTGAACGATGGCCTCGGTGTCAATGCACAAGCCGGCGCTGTCGGCCGCCGCCATCTGCAGTTCCATCAGATGGGCGGCCCGTCTTCGAGCATGGCCCTGGCAGACGACGATCCAGTGAAGATCGGCCGGGTCGGCAGCCGCGACATGGCTCGGGGTCGGAAACGACTCCAGGAGCAGACGGGCGCTCGGGATGGTGACGCTC
>Ga0126370_10001201_pt1 | contig 11668 bp, 11 predicted proteins | sample PanSoiMetaPlot_3_FD_92586 | JGI IMG/M metagenome (GOLD analysis project Ga0126370, IMG submission 92586) | Tropical forest soil microbial communities from Panama - MetaG Plot_3 | ecosystem: Environmental > Terrestrial > Soil > Tropical forest > Bulk soil | place: Panama | collected 2016-02-17 | reverse complement strand
TTGGCGGCGTGATGGCGCGCGGCTGATCGCCGATGGCGGATTGTCAGCGGACGACATCGTCGCCGCCCTCGATGCGACCGAGCCCTCCTGACTCAGGGGCATTCCTGGCGAACCTATCGGCGAACCAACGACGAGGAGGTCCCGTGGGCCTATTGAAGACCGCCGCTACCGTCGCGGTCGCCAGTTCCGTGCACGGGCGGGTCCAGCGGCGGCAGCAGGCCCGGTGGGCGGCGCAGGACCAGGCCGCCGCGGCCGCTGTGGCGGCACCGCCGCCACCAGCGCAGTACGCGGCCACGGCACCGCCACAGCAGACCTACGCCCAGCCTGCTCCACCACAGCCAGCCGGGGCGAACGACCGGCTCGCCCAGCTGAAGCAGCTCGGCGAGCTGCTGTCGGCGGGCGTGCTGACCCAGGCCGAGTTCGAGCAGGAGAAAGCCCGCATCTTGAGCAGCTGACGCTGGCCGCGGCCACCTGGTGACGAGGGAGCGTGACGGGGATGACTGATCAGCTCATCGAGGGAGCGCACGCGGCTCGATCGACTGTGGGCGGGAGCCCGTTTCCCCCGATTGCCGATTATGGTTTCCTCTCTGATTGCGAGGTGTCAGCGCTCGTCGCGCCGACCGGCAATGTCGAGTGGATGTGCCTGCCGCGAATGGACGGGCCGAGCGTCTTTGCCGCGATGCTGGACCGAGGGGCCGGGTGGTTCCGGCTCGGGCCAGCGGACGTCATGGTCCCGTCCGGACGGCGGTACCTGCCCGGGACGATGGTGCTGGAGACGACGTGGGGTACCCCGACGGGCTGGGCCGTGGTCCGTGATGTCCTGCTTGTGGGCCCGTGGCGGCATGGCTCAGCGCGATCGCCGACCCATCGGCGGGTGCCGGTGGATCATAGCGCTGAGCGGGTGCTGGTGCGGACGGCGCGGTGCCTGCAGGGGACCGTTGACTTCGTGCTCGAGTGCGAGCCTGCGTTCGACTATGGCCGGCAGCGCGGTGTTTGGCGCTACACCGGAGACGGCTACCGGGAGGGGGAGGCCCTGCTGGGTGATGAACCGCAGCTCAAGCTGACCACCGACCTGAACCTGGGGTTCGAGGGACCGCGGGCAATCGCGCGGCGCCGCCTGCGGCCCGGAGAGCGGGTTTTCTGCGCGCTGTCCTGGGAGGGCGGGTCCCCGCCGGAGACCTTCGCCGAGGCTCACCAGCGCCTGGCGAACACGGCGGATTTCTGGCACGAGTGGATCGCCCGGGGCAAATTCCCTGATCACCCGTGGCGCAAGCACCTGCAGCGGTCGGCGCTGACGCTGAAGGGCCTGATCTACGCGCCTACCGGCGCGCTGTTGGCGGCGGCGACGTCGTCGCTGCCGGAGACGCCGGGGGGTGAGCGCAACTATGACTATCGCTATACCTGGCTGCGTGATTCGGCGTTCATGCTGTGGGGCCTGTACACGCTGGGCCTGGACCGGGAAGCGAACGACTTCTTCTACTTCCTTACCGACCTTGCCGAGCAGGAACCCGACCTGCAGATCATGTACGGGATCGGTGGTGAGCGGGAACTGACCGAGCATACCCTCGACCACCTATCGGGCTATGACGGGGCCCGCCCGGTCCGCATCGGCAACGGCGCCTGGGATCAGCGCCAGCATGACGTCTGGGGTGTGCTGCTGGACTCGGTCTACCTGCACACCCGTTCCCGCGACCGGCTGGACGAGCGACGGTGGCCGATGCTGGTGCGCCAGGTCGAGGCTGCGATCGCGCACTGGCGGGAGCCCGACCAGGGACTGTGGGAGGTCCGCGGCCCGGCCCGGCACTTCACCGCCTCCAAAGTGTTCTGCTGGGTGGCGGCGGACCGCGGTGCGAAGCTGGCCCAGCTGCGCGGCGACGACGAGCACGCAGCGGCCTGGCGTAAGGCAGCCGACGAGATCCACGCCGACGTTTGCGCCCACGGCACCGACGACCGGGGAGTGTTCTGCCAGCATTACCAGACCACCGCGCTGGACGCCTCGGCGCTGCTGATCCCGCTGGTTGGGTTCCTTCCGCCGGAAGACGAGCGGGTGCGCGCGACCGTGCTGGCTATCGCCGATGAGCTCACCGAGGACGAGCTGGTCTTCCGATACCGGGTCGAGGAAACCGACGACGGCTTCAGCGGCGAGGAAGGAACGTTCACGATTTGCTCGTTCTGGCTGGTCTCAGCGCTGACCGAGATCGGAGAGGTAGCCCGCGCCCGGGCGCTGTGCGAAAAGCTGCTCTCCTACGCCAGCCCGTTGTTCTTGTACGCCGAGGAGATCGACCCGCATTCCGGGCGTCATCTCGGGAACTTCCCGCAAGCCTTTTCCCACCTGGCCTTGATCAACGCCGTCATCCACTTGATCCGCGAGGATGAGCGCCGTAGCGCCGGTGCAGCCTCCTCCCCCGGGCTGAGCCCGGCCGCGGGAGCCGCCCCTGCCGTCCCGGGCGAGCAGCCGACGGCCGGGCCATGAACACCGTTCGGCCATGACTCCCCTGGCAACGCGCGCAGACGCCAGCACCGGACCTGCCGGTGAACACTGGCTCGCGCCGCCTGGGCCCGTGCGCTTCACCGGTCCGCATTCCATGGCCGCCGATGACGGGCGCTCCTGGTCCGCGGACCGCGTCATCATCGCCGTGGGCGGGCATGCCGGCAGGCTGCCCATCCCCGGCGCCGGGCACGCGCTCATCTACGAGGACATCCCGTCCCTCACCAGCATGCCCGGGCGGTCGCGGTCGTCGGCGGCGCCGACACCGGCAGCCAGATCGCGTCCTTCTTTGAAGACTTTGGGGCCGCCGGCATGACCCGGGAGCAGGTCACGGAGCTGCAACCGCCTACCCCACCTTCACCGAAGGCGTCAGCATGGCCGCCCAGAAGATCTGCCGGACCATTGGGATTGGGCGCTTCCCCCGGGTCTGGAGTTATCTCGGGTCCGAAGAATGAACCAACTCCGCTCCCCAGGAGCGATCATCGCCGGAAGTGGATATGAAGGCAGTCGCCGTGTTCCCGGGATCCCGCGAGATCAAGGTCATCGAGCAGGAGGATCCCCGGATCTCCCAGCCCGACGAGGTCATGCTGCAGACGCTCGACGTCGGCATCTGCGGCACGGACAAGGAGATCTGCACCTTCGAGTACGGGACTCCCCCGCCGGGAGACGACTACCTGGTGATCGGCCACGAGTCGCTGGCCGAGGTCGTAGCGGCCGGATCTGCCGTCGAGCGCCTCCAGCCAGGAGATCTTGTCGTCCCGTCCGTGCGCCGCCCGTGTTTCCATTCCGGCTGCCTGGCCTGCCGGTCCGGGCACCAGGACTACTGCTACACCGGCGACTTCCGCGAACGCGGCATCAAGGAAGCACACGGTTATCTGGCCGAGTACGTCGTCGACAACGAGCGGCACATGAACCTCGCGCCGCCGGACCTGCGGGAGATCGCGGTGCTGACCGAGCCGCTGACCATCGCTGAGAAGGCCCTCGGCCAGATTTCCTGGATGATGCGGCACCGCCCACCGTGGCTCGACCCGCAGACGCCCGGCGAGGACCGTGGCCGGGGGCTTTCGGCCCTGGTGCTCGGCGTCGGGCCGGTCGGCTTGCTGGGAGCGATGGCTATGGTCTCGGCTGGTTTTTCGACCTACGTCTACTCGCGCGAGGTACCTCCCAATCCGCGGATCGACCTGGTCGCTGCCATCGGCGCGACGTATGTCTCCACCCAGGACGCGACGTTCGCGGATCTGGCGGAACGCGCGGGCAACATCGATCTGGCCTATGAGGCCGTCGGGCATTCACACTTCGCGCTGGAGGCGCTGCGGGTGCTGGGGACTAACGGGATCTTCGTGCTCACCGGCGTCCCTGGCCTGCAAGCCTTCATCGAAGCGGACCCGGCTCGCCTCATGCGAGACATGGTGCTGAAGAACCAGGTCCTGCTGGGCACGGTGAACGCCGGGCCCGATGACTTCGCATCGGCGCTGCGGAACTTGGATCTTTTCCGGCGCCGCTGGCCCGAGGCAGTGCAGACCCTCATCGCAGGCCGCTACCCCCCAGAGCGGGCGACCGAGCTGATCCTTGGCAGGCCGACTGGCATCAAGACCGTGATCGCTTTCGATCCCCGGTCGGGGCAACAGGAGGCCGTCACGTAATCGCGCAAGCGCCCGGCGACACCGTCCTAGGCCTACGTCAGCTGCACCTGCTCAGCCTCACAGCCGGCCGACCCGTGCCCGCGCGCTCGATCGCCCGTACCTCGTGGCACCCAGCGAGATCGGCGTCACGTTGCTGCCGTCGCAGCCGGAGGAGACCTGCTCGACGATCTCCGCCGCCAGCACATGCACCTTGACGCCGGTGCGCTGAGATATCCGGCGCAGCAGGTCGAACGCCTCGTCAGGCCGGCACCCCTGCTGGGCCATCACGATGCCCTTGGCCTGCTCGATCACCGGCATAGTCTCCATCCGGGCCCGCAGCCGGGCGAACGCCGACTCGCGCAGCATCTCCTGCCGCGACCGGCCCCGGAGGACCTGCTCCCGGGTCGCCCGCGCACGGGCCCTGGCCTCCTCAGACCATCGCACGAGAGCCCGGGTGTCCAGCGTGCCCTTGAACCGCCTGGTGTCCATCCGCATGGATCCCTCAGATTCTCGATCCACGATGGTGACGCTACTCGCGGCGGGCCGCGCTGACTAGGCTCGCCGGCCGGCGATAGCAGAACGCGCAGGAAAGTCGGTCTCACCGCGAGCCAGCCTCCTTGGTCGCCGGTGCGACAATGTGCCCATACCCGATCACCGGGCAGCAATGGCTCGCCGAGCGGACGTTACCCGGCGGCTCAGCCTTGGGCTGGGAGCTCCCGCCTTCCGGTGGCCTTGGCCACCCGGCGGGCTTCCTTCAGCGACAATCCGCGCGCTTGCGGGGGGAGCCGGTAGATGTCGGTTTCCCCCATGAAGTTGTGTGAGCGGGATCCGACACCCCGCATTTCCGCCGGTTCCGGCGGACCCTCAGGCTGACCCACGCCGTATCCCCCTTCCCACCGTGCGCACCACAAGAGTCCGGCAGGCGGTGTTCCGCTCTGGCCACACCAGTGGCGACGAACCGGTTCAGGCGCGGGCGCACCCGCTGCCTGACGCCGGTCGGAGAATGTGGCCGGTGTCGTCAGCCGTGCCGGGACCGGCCCGGCGGGAGGTCGAGCTGGGCGGACATGCCGCCGAGGGTGTAGTCGGCGCTGGCCAGAAAGTCGTGCGGGAAGCCGCGGGCGACGTGGCTGGCCTGGCCGAGCCGGGCCAGGGCCTCGGGCGGCAGGGTCACGTCGAGGCAGGTGAGGTTGTCCGCGAGCTGGTCCGCGGTGCGGGCGCCGAGGATCGGGATGACGCCGCCTTGGGCTCGCAGCCAGGCGAGGGCGACCACCGGCGAGCTGAGCCCCAGCCCGTCGGCTACGTCGGCGACGGCTTGGGCTATCGCCAGCCGGCCCGGGTCGACATCGGCCAGCCGCCGCTGCCCGGCCTTGGCGGCCGGGCGCGTGTACTTGCCGGACAACACGCCCGCACCGAGCGGTCCCCAGGCGAGCACCCCGAGGCCAAGACCGCGGGCCATCGGGATCAGCTCCCGCTCCACCTCACGCTGGAGGAGCGAGTATTCGATCTGCAGCCCGGCGAACGGGGCCCAGCCGCGCCCGGTGGCCAGGGTTTGCATCTGGGCCACCACCCAGGCCGGCGTGTCGGAGATGCCCAGGTAGAGGACCTTGCCGAGGCGCACCTGGTCGTCGAGGGCGCGCATCACCTCCTCCGGCGGCGTGAGGTAGTCCCAGGCGTGCAGCCACAACACGTCAACGTGGTCGGTGCGCAGCCGCCGAAGCGACGCCTCCAGGGATCGGACCAGGCTCTTGCGGTGGTTGCCGCCGGCGTTCAGGTCGCCGTCCCGGACGTTGAGCGAGTACTTGGTGCCGACGACAAAGTGATCCCGGTCGGCGGCCAGGAGGTCGCCGAGGATCGACTCGGCGGAGCCGTTGGTGTAGTTGTTAGCGGTGTCGATCAGGGTGCCGCCGGCCTCGGCGAACAGCTCGAACTGCTTGGCGCTCTCGGTTTCCGAGGCGCCCCAGCCCCAGTCGGTGCCGAAGGTCATGGTGCCCAGCGCGAGCTCGCTGACCCGTAGCCCCGAGCTGCCCAGCAATGTGTAACGCAACGTTCCGCCGATCCTTTCCGTTTCCTGCCTGCGCTTTCTGGCCCGTCACAGGACGGCGGTGCTGCCGCCGTCAATACGCAGGTTGGCGCCGTTGATGTACCCGGCCAGCGGGCTGGCGACGAACGCGACCAGGTCGGCCACCTCCGCGGGCCGGCCGAGCCGGCCGGTGGGGTTGTCGAGGACCTCGGCCAAAACCCCGGCTTCGATCGCCGGCCAGTCCTGTCCCCAGCCGCGGCGGGCGGCCTCCAGCCGATAGAACTCCGCCACCCCCGGGGTGACGACGATGCCGGGACTGACCGTGTTGACCGTGATGCCGGTGCGGTTCAGGTGCTTGGCCAGCGACGCGGTCAGGTTGAGCAACGCCGCCTTGGTGGCCGCGTAGTCGGGCATGGTGGGGAAGGGGTTGATCGCCTCACCGGTGCCGATCTGCACGATCCGGCCCCACCCGGCCGCGCACATGGCCGGCAGGAAGCCCTGGATGCACCGAACCGCGGCGGCAACGTTGATGGCATACAGGTCGAGCCAGTCCTCGGGCGAGGCCTCGTCCCAGCCCCGGTTGACGAACGCGCCGGCGTTGTTGACCAGGATGTCGGCGCCTCCGCCGGCCAGCACACCGGAGACGAACCCCGCGCATTCGCCCCGGTGGGCCAGGTCGGCCACAGCCCCGCTGGCCTGGCCGCCGGCGGACGTGATCGCCTCGACCACGGTGTCGACAGCCTCCGCCCGGCGGCCGTGCACGGTCACCGCGGCGCCCTCGGCCGCCAGCCGGCGGGCGATCGCCTCGCCGATCCCCGCGCTGGAGCCGGTAACAACCGCCCGCCGGCCGGCGAGCTGAAGATCCAAGGTCAGCTCCTCGCGGCGGCCGGGTCAGCGGCGGCCTGCTCGCTGGCCACGGCGTCCGCGCCCAGGCCGATCATCCAGGTCAGCGGGGCGCCGGGAAGGAAGGCTTGCATGGCCGCCGCCAGCTCGGCCCGAGCCGATGGCGGCAGCTTCGCCTGCCCGCCGGACAGGCGCCGGACGACTTCCCGGTAGTACAGGAGGTAACGGCGCTGCTCGGCGAGCACGCCCGGCCCGGCCGGGTCCCCATGACCGGGGTACAGCGTGGCGACGCTGGCCAGGTCGCCAGCGAGCATGTCCAGTACCGCCAGCCACTGTGCCGAATGGCCGTCGGCGGTGTAGGGGTGCGTGCCGTGGAAGGCCAGGTCGCCGGTGAAGGCGACCGGCGCGCCCCCCTCGGCGGAGAGCAGGAAATAGCTGTCGGCGTGGCTTTCCGCCGGGCCCAGCTCCCGGACGGTGAAGGTCAGCTCGCCGAACCGGACCTCGGCGCGGTCGGCCAGCAGCGAGTTCGGGTAGTAGGTCTTGGCCGGCCACTGCGCCCCGTAGGTGGGCGACCACTGTTCCCGTTTCGCCTCGGCGATCTCCTCGATCACCCGGGCGACGCTGGTGGCCGCGTACACCGGTACCTCGTTGTCCTGGACCAGCCCGAACACGCCGTTGAAGTGGTCCGGGTGAGGGTGGGTCACGAAGATCGCCAGCAGCGGCTTGCTCAGCGCGCGCAACCGGGCGCGCAGCGCCTCGATGTCGGAGACAAGCAGGTTGGTGTCAACCACCACTACTCCCGCTTCGGCCTCGACCAGGTAGGAGTTGACATACAGCCCGGGCTCGGCGGCGCGGTAGGTGTGGATGACCGGTCCAGCCATGCAGGCTCCTCTGCTCGGTGCGGCGCCCACGCGCCGCCGTCCCCTGCGATCATCGGTCCCGGCCCACGGCGCTGTCCAAGACAAGCTCTTATAACTACTGGTTATCGGTACTCGTCCGCTGCAGCCCTGGCCAGGAGATGGATCTTTGCCTGATCACGTGCGCGGGCGAGCTGGCCAGGGGCGCGGCTAGCGTGCGTGGGCCGGGGCGTCGCGGCACTGGGCGGCGTATTCCGTCGGCGTGACGGCAAGGAGCGCCTTGAATTCGCGGCAGAAGTGTGCCTGATCGAAATACCCGACGGCGGCGGCCACGGCAGCGATGGGGACGCCGGGTTCGCGCTCCAGCCACGCCGCCGCATCGTGCAGCCGGTAACGCGCAAGCACCCACTTGGGCGAGGCGCCCACGTAGCGGCGGAACAACCGCTGCAGGGTGCGCTCCGACATCCCGTGCCTCCGCGCCAGCTGCCCGACGCGGATCAGCGAGCGGTCCTCCAGCATCTCGGTCACGAGCGCCAGCACCAGGTCATACCCGGGGGCCACGTCCGGCAGGCGCTCGCACAGGAACGCCGCCACGAGCCCCACCCGCCGTTCGTCGTCCTCCTCGGCCAGGACGTCGTTGGCCAGCATGTCCGCGGCGGCACCGAACACCTGCCCCAGGGGCATCACCCGGTCGCGCAGCGCGCCCGCGCTGTGGCCGGTAAGGGCCGCGAAACCCCCCGGCCGGAAGCGAACGCCCAGCACCTGGCCGGTCCCGGTGAGGTCGACGGCGAAGCGCCGGGTCGGGAGGCCGTGCAGGAGCACGGCGGGCATCGCGAACCCGTGCCGCACCTCACCCGGCGACCCGGCTTCCACCGTCACGTTGACACACGGGTGCGGGATGATCTCCTGGCGGTAGGCCGGCCGCCCGGTCAGATCCCAGCGCACGGCCCAGTAGTTCTCGACGTAACGGTCCACGGGCGGTCCCGGGTCGAATCGGCGCAGTGCAAAGTGCCGGGCGCCTTGCCGGGGCCGCATGACGCCCTTCGTGGTGGCCGTCGGCGGCAAAGGTGTAGGTGACGGGTTCTTACAAGACGCCACTCCCCCAGCGTAGGCAGGCTCGCCGTCATGACTGAGAACACCAGCACCGGGAGCACGGCCGGCGCCTCAGGCGGTGTGCCGGCCGGCTACACGGCCCTCACCCCGTTCCTTGTCGTCGACGGCGCCGCGCGGGCCATCGACTTTTACCGCACGGTGTTCGGGGCCTCGGTGGTCAGCCGGACAGACGGCCCGGATGGCTCGGTTCCGCACGCCGAGCTGGACTTCGGGACCGGGCGCCTCCAGCTCGGCGATCCGGAACCCAAGCTGGGACTCGTCGCCCCGGAGAAGGCCACCGGGAACGTCAGCCACTCGACCATGATCTATTGCCCCGATGTCGACGACGCCTACCAGCGCGCGATCAGGGCCGGCGCGACCGCGATCGAGGAGCCGGCCACGTTCGTCACGGGAGATCGCTACGGGGTGGTCATGGACCCCTTCCGCCACCGGTGGGCCATCATGACCCGGGTCGAGGACGTCCCTGCCGAGGAGGCCGAGCGCCGGGTCAAGGAGTGGCTGGCCAGCCAGGCTCGGCAGGACAGCTAGGCACGGACTCCTTTGCGGAGGGCATCCGCCGCGTCGGTGCACGCCTCCACAAAGGACCGGACGGCACGGCGCGGGTCGTCCCGCCGCCACCCGACCGCGAGCCGGGCCGGGCTCAGGTCGCTGACGGGCACACAGACAATGCCCGGGCGGCTATACGTAACGGCGTTTCCCGCAGACACCAAGGCGACCGCCGCGCCGGTCGAGATGATCTCGAATTTCTCGTCGGCGGAGGTCACCTCGGCGGCGACGACGACGGGTTGGCCGGCCCGCTGGTCGGTCGCGAGCCAGAACTCGCGCAGCGGGCCCGCCGCGCGGGGAAGCGCGACAAACGGCTCGCCGGCGATGTCGGCGAACGTGATCTCCCGCCGCCCGGCGAGGCGGTGCCCGGCGCTGATGGCCGCGTAGCGGGGCTCGGCGGTGAGCACCCGCACGGCGATGTCGTCACCGCCAAGCGGCAGCCACAAGAACGCGGCATCGGTGGCCTGGCCGCGCAGGCCGGCGCTCGGGTCGGCCCAGCTGAACGACCGAAGCTCCACGCGCCAGCCGGGCTCGCGTTCGCCGAAGTGGTCGAGCACACCGGGGTAAAGGTCGCGGCCGATCGAGGTGAGCGTCCCCACCCGCAGCCTGCGTGCCTCCGCGGCAGCGGCGGCGGCGACGGCAGTGGTCCCTTCCTCCCAGCGGTCAAGCAACGGCCGGGCAACCTCCAGCAGCGCCCTTCCGGCCGCGGTCAGCCTGACTTGGCGGCGGTCGCGATCAAACAACTGCGCCCGCAGCGCCGTCTCGAGGCCCTGGATCTGCTTGCTGAGCGCGGGCTGGGAGGTGTGCAGCCGTTGCGCGGCCCGGGTGAAGTTCAGCTCTTCGGCCACCGCGACGAAATAGCGCAGGTCCCGGAGGTGCGCATCCATAGCCAACAGTTATCACAACGTGACTTGGACCTGCCGGCCCGGCGGCCACGGGCGGCGTGGATACCGTGACGGGATGGCTGCTTCATCTGAGGTGCGGGCTGGCACCGTGGGGGCGAACGGCGTTGAGTTCGGGCTGCTCGAGTCCGGGGGGCCGGGCCCGCTGGCGCTGTGCCTGCACGGGTTTCCCGACACCGCGCATACCTGGGAGCGCCTCCTGCCGGTCCTGGCCGGGGCCGGGTTTCACGCGGTGGCCCCGTTCATGCGCGGGTACGCGCCGACCACGGTGCCCGCCGACGGCGCCTACCACCTCGGCGCGCTGGCCGCCGATGCGGTGGCCTTGCACGAGGTGCTGGGCGGCGACAGGGACGCGGTGCTGATCGGCCACGACTGGGGAGCCGAGGCAGCCTACGCCGCGGCCGCCGCCGCCCCCGACCGGTGGCGGCGGCTGGTGACCCTTGCCGTGCCACCCGCCGCCTTGGACCCGGTGCTGTTCAGCGACTACGACCAGCTGCGGCGGTTCTTCTACCTGTTCCTGTTCCGCGACCCGGCCGGGGTCGCCGAGGCGGTCGTGGCCGCCGACGGGATGGCGTTCATCGACCGGCTCTGGGCCGGGTGGTCACCCGGCTATCACCCGGGCGAGCACCTCTCCCGGGTCAAGGAGTCGCTGCGGCAGCCCGCGAACCTGACCGCCGCGCTCGGCTACTACCGGGCAGCCGGCGCCCCGGGCACCCCTACCGCAGCGCGGGCTGGCGCGCACTGGGCGGCCGGGCAGCAGGCGGCCGGCCGCCGGGCACCGCAACCCACCCTCTACCTGCACGGGGCCAATGACGGCTGCATCGCAGCAGACCTGGCCCGCCGCGCCGAGCCCTTCCTCGCCCCATCCTCTCGCATGATCGTCATCGGCGGTGCCGGTCATTTCCTGCACCTCGAACAGCCCCGCGAGGTCAACAGCCACATCCTCGCCTGGGTCACCAGCTGACCCGTCCCAACCCTCCTGGAGGCGGGCGTGCCGCGCTACAGGGGATGAGTTCGACGTGGACTCGCTCGGGCGGGCCATCGCCTGGCTGGGGATGAGGTCCCCCGGTTCCTGGGGCCCGCAGCCAGCATTCGACCACCTCATCGCGCCCTACCACTGGCACCTGCCACGATAACCGCGGCCACGAGGGCCGGCAGCGGCGTGTGATACCCAGGAAGCACTGCCGGAATACCCAGTAGCCCATGTGCAGCGCCGGGCAGGATGGATGGAAGGCATGCGGGAAGCGATAGCTGCGGCCGTGCCGGTGGTGACCGTC
>Ga0126370_10001200_pt1 | contig 11669 bp, 6 predicted proteins | sample PanSoiMetaPlot_3_FD_92586 | JGI IMG/M metagenome (GOLD analysis project Ga0126370, IMG submission 92586) | Tropical forest soil microbial communities from Panama - MetaG Plot_3 | ecosystem: Environmental > Terrestrial > Soil > Tropical forest > Bulk soil | place: Panama | collected 2016-02-17 | reverse complement strand
CACAACTACCTGCCGGAAGTTTATGTCGCGAAGGACCGCGCGCTCGGGATGTTTCAACTGACGAAAGGCCGCCACGTCCTCACCTTTGTCTGCACCGGAAAAGACCCGCGCTCCGCCGGATACAATTTTGGAATACAGGAAGTGGATCTTGAGCGGGTTCCGCAGACCGCACAGGCTGAGGAGGACGAGCGAGTGAAGAAGGATCCTGCTCGGGCGCATGGAACTCTGGACGCGCCGCTTTATCGTGGCCAGCCGCTTGCGTTCTATACCGCACGCCTCAAGTTTGTGGGAGCGGGCGAACGTGCAAACCTCCTTCGCGCGATTGGAAGTTTTGGGCCGAAGGCCGCTTCCGCCACGGAGTCTTTGGCTGCTTTGCTTTCTGATTCCAACTCTGAAATCCGTGGTGCTGCGGCAAACGCGCTGGCTCAGATCGGTCCAGCCGCCGCAAAGTCAGTGTCGGAACTGCGCAAGCTTCTCTCGGATCCATCGGCGCGCGTTCGGTGCCAGGCCACTCTGGCTCTTAAATCGCTCGGCGCAAAATCCTCCGCGGCTGTTCCGGAATTGACTCAGGCCTTGAGCGATCCCGTTCCCTATGTTCGGGCAGGCGCGGCGGATGCCCTGGGAGCAATTGGCCGGGAGAGCCGCTCGGCTGTGCCTGCGTTAATGGAACGGCTCAGCACCGACCCCGGGCCAAACTACGTTTTGGACAGCGCGATCTATGCCTTGGGGAATATCGGCCCGGACGCGCAGCAAGCGATAAGCGTCCTAGAAGAAATCTCGCATCGTCCGCGTCTGACGGCGCCCGCGCACGAAGCGATCCTGCAGATTCAAGGAAAGCCCGTGCCTATGTATCACTAAAACGCTTACCTGCACTCGGCCGTTCCGCAAAGAGTCAATAGGATTTTTGCATCGGGCGGATGTGGATGTCGGTAACTTCCGCCGTCCGCGGCAGGCGCAGTGCGTGCGTCACCATTTCTGCGACGTCTTCGGGCTGAAGCAAGAGTTCGGGTTTGTAGGCGCGGCCTTCTTTGGCAAAAAGCTTTTCCATCCGCGGCGTGGCGGTGCGGCCGGGAAATATGCTTAGCACACGAATGCCGTCCGCGTTCACTTCGTCGCGCAGGCTGTCGGCAATGGACCGAAAAGCGTGCTGCGTCGCTGAGAATTGGCCTGCAGTCGCCGGAGAACGCAGCCCCGCGGAAGAATTCACGAAAACAATCTGGCCCTTCACCTTGCGCAAAAGCGGCAACACCGTTTGAATCAAAGCGTAATGTCCGCGCACATTCGCGCGATACATCAGATCCAAATCCGCAATCGGTGCCTTCTCATGCGGTCCGTGAGCAATCGCGCCGCCGCAAAGCACCAGAATGTTTACCCCCGGCGCTTCGCGTTGCAGCTTCTCTCCCAGTGCCCGAATCTCCTCATCTTTTGTGAGGTCCAAAGAACAGGTGTGGGCACGCGCTCCGGCTTTCTGCGCTTCCTTCGCCGTTTCACCAAGCCCGTCTTTGCTTCTGGCGGCTAAGAAAAGGTTCGCTCCCTGCCCCGCAAGCGCAAGAGCAATAGCTTTTCCGATACCACTGCTCGCCCCCGTCACCACGGCCACCTGACTCTTCAAGCTGTCCATGCCTTATCTCGCGGCCTCCGCATGATCTACCAACACAAGGTTCATCCTGATTCAGGAATGCCCGGTGACACCGATTCGAGCGACCCACCGGAGTTTACACTCTGCGCGAGCATTTCACACCTTCCTCCGAGCCTCATGTTGCGCTGTGTTACGATGGCAGCATGCGTTACGGCTCCCGGGCCCTGCGATTCGGCGCGATTCTCTTGACTTGTGCCGAAGCCTTGGCCGCCCAACAGGAGCCGAAACCGAAAGACCTCCCCGATGCTCCGGCGCCGAACCGGGAGCAGACTTCTCACAAACACGATAACGCCTTCCGCACCACCGTTGAGGTTCTTGCCCGCCGCTCCGTTTTCTTTCCCGACCTTGCCACCAGCCCCGGTCCACTCGACGCCAAGGAGAAGCTGGAACTCTTTGCCGGCAAATCCGTCGCTCCGTCACGCCTGCTTGCGTCCGGCATTAGCGCCGGCATCAGCCAAGCGCGCAATTCCTTCCCCGGCTATGGTCAAGGGATAGATGGCTACGGGAAGCGTCTCGGTTCTTCCATGGCCACCGGCGTTTCAACCGAATTCTTCGGCACTTTCTTGTTCCCGTCATTGATGCGCCGGGACCCACGCTATTTCGTGAGCCTGCGCGGCGGCCCCTGGCACCGCATCGGTTACGGAATCAGCCGCTTAGCTGTCACTCGGACGGATGCCGGAAGGGAAGGGGCGAACTGGCCCGGGATGCTTGGGCCGCTCTTCGCGGAAAGTCTGGCGAATAGCTATCTCCCGGTGAAGGAACAAACAGCGGGGAGAACGTTTCGGCGTTACGGGGTGCGCCTCGGGTTCACCGCGGGTACGAACATAGTGAAGGAATACTGGCCGACGATCTTCCGGAATCTGCGCATTGCGAAGATTGCTCCGGGTTTGAACCCCAATTCTTCTCCCGTAGCTCCTCGCTCAACAACGCCACAGCATTTCACGCCCTAGCGATTTCGCGCGTCAATTCACCGGCTTGACGTCTTCCATCAACGCGAAAAATCCTTCCGCCAGCGTCGGATGAATGTACACTGCGCCTTTCAAAAGCGTGTAGGGTTGCTTCGCCAACATTAACGCTTCCAGAATCTGCACCAACTCGCCGCCTTCGGACGCCAGTATAGACGCACCTAGAATCAGATCATTCGAGGCGTCCACGACGATTTTCATCAGCCCGGCGGTTTCTCCCCGTTCGATGGCACGCGCGACATAAGTCATTGGGATTTTTCCAATTTTCAGCTTGTGGCCTTTCGCACGAGCCTCCTTTTCTGTCATTCCCACGCCGCCGAGCTGTGGATCGGTGAACACGCAATAAGGAACAAGCCTGTTTTCCGTGCTGAGATTCTTTCCTTCCACCACGTTTGCATAAACGATTTGGAAATCGTTGTAAGAAATATGCGTGAACGCGGGTCCTCCTTTGCAATCACCCACCGCCCACACTCCCGTCACATTCGTTTCCAGCCGCGCATTCACCTTGATCGAGCCATCTTTGTTCGTGGCGATGCCAGCCTTCTCAAGGCCCAGATCATCCGTGTTGGGAATGCGCCCCGTAGCAACCAGCAAATGAGAGCCTCTAACTTCCTTTGCGCCGTCAGCAACTTTGCACGAAAGCTGGATGCCACCATCTTTTTGCTGCGCAGATTCGGTGCGGGCGTTCAAAACAAACTCCACTCCTTCCGCTTCCAGCGCCTTCTGCAATTCCACTGCTATTTCCGGATCTTCCCGCGGCACAATCTGGGCTCCCTGATGAATGATGGTAACGCGGCTTCCGTAGCGGCGGAACATCTGCCCGAATTCCAGTCCGATGTAACCGCCGCCAAGAACCAGCAAGTGTTCGGGAACACTTGTGAGCTGCATGATGGATTCGTTCGTAAGAAACGGCACATCGCGCAAGCCGGGAATCGCGGGAATACTCGGGCGACCGCCCGTGTTAATGAAAATCTTCTCGCTCTCGATGGTTTCGTCGCCGACCTGCAGATGATGAGGCGCAACAAATCGCGCGCGGTTTCGGTAGAGGCGAATGCTCCTGCTTGCATCTACCCGCCTTTGCTGCCCGCCTCGAAAACTCAGTACTACTTCATTTTTCTGGGCCACAATTTTCGCAAGGTCAACCGTTACGCCGGTCGCATTTACCCCCCACCGCGCTGCATTTCGCGCGTAGTGCGCAACCTGTGCCCGGTGTACCATCGTCTTCGTCGGTGTACAGCCCACGTTGATGCACGTGCCACCCAGATTTTTCTCTTCGACAAGGGCGACGGACCAACCCAAATCCGCCAGCCGAAACGCCAGTGGATTTCCAGCCTGCCCGGAGCCAACAACTATGGCGTCATGTTTCATGGAATCTTCCTCCGCGCCACCGCGTCCCAAGACTCTACATCCGATTCAGGTCAGCAAGAGAAGATACAGGAAAACCTCAAGCCCAACGGGCTGATCCGCCTGAACTCACAACGGAAGATTCCTTACAAATAGGAGGGATACACGGGCGCCCATTGCGAAGAAACAATCGCATTGCGCAAGGACTCGGCAGAGCATTTGACGCACAAGCCCTCGCTCTGCGCCTGTTCTCCTGCGGCAAACGCAATCTCAATGGCTGCTTTGCGAAGATCGGTCAAGGCAGGAAGCAAGGGTGCTGCCGGGTCCGCCAGAGCCGGAGAATGCTTCGCGAGAGCGCTGGCTGCTGCCAAAAACATTCCGTCCGTAACGCGACGAGCGCGTGTGGCAGAGACTGCAAGCCCCATCGCAGGGAACACGAACACGTTGTTGCATTGCGAGATGCGTGCTTTGCCTCCCTTGTAAGTTACGTCAGGAAATGGCGAGCCCGTCGCAATCAACGCTCGTCCGTCGGTCCAGCGAAGCAAATCCTCCGGAACCGCTTCCGACTTGGACGTCGGATTGGACAGCGGCAGAATAATCGGCCGTTCGGACTTTCTCGCCATTTCGCGAACAATCGATTCGGTGAATGCGGCAGGCAGCGTTGAAAGCCCAATCAGAATCGTGGCATCAATCTTGTGAATCACATCGCTCAGCCCAATCCTGCCGTTTTCGAGAGTGCGCGAGAAATTCCCCAGGCGCTCTGCCGGCTGCGCATACCGGCGCTGCTCTTCGGACAGATCCGTGCGCCCCGAGTGCAGCAACCCCCCGCTATTGACCACCCAGAATCGTAAGCGCGCTTCGCTCTCAGATAAGCCGTCCGCAACGAAAGCTTCGCGCAGCATATCGGCGACACCAATTCCCGCCGACCCGGCACCCAGCATCACCACCTGCTGGTCGCGCAGCCGTTTGCCGGAAACGCGAACCCCAGAGAAAATCGCGCCCGCGGCAACCGCTGCCGTTCCCTGAATGTCGTCATTGAAAGTGATGAGCTGATCGCGATAGCGATCCAGAATAGGCCGCGCGTGCGCTTTGGAAAAGTCTTCCCACTGCAGCAATGTTTCCGGCAATTCCTTCTTCACTGCCTGAACAAAGCGATCGACGAAGTCATCGTATTCGCCGCCTGTGATGCGTTCATGCCGCCATCCCAGATACTCCGGGTCCGCAAGGCGTTGCTCGTTATTTGTTCCGACGTCCAGAATGATGGGCAATGTTTGCGCCGGCGGAACACCGCCAATCAGCGTGTAGAGCGACAGCTTCCCGATCGGTATCCCAAGCCCACCGACTCCCTGGTCGCCGATTCCCAAAATGCGTTCTCCATCGGTCACCACAATCACCCTCACGTCTTTATTCGGACGATTGCGCAGCAGGCTTTCCATATGGTCGCGAATCGGGTAGGAAATGATCAAACCGCGCGGGCGCCGGTAAATATGGCTGAATTCCTGGCAGGCCTCCGCAACCACTGGCGTGTAAACGATCGGCAGCATCTCCTCGATGTGCTCTAGCAGTAGCCGGTAGAACAAAACCTCATTCGTGTCTTGAAGCTGGCGCAGATAAATGTGCCGTTCCAGGTCGTCGTGCTTTCGCAGATACGCCTTATAAGCCCGGGAAGATTGTTCTTCAATGGTTTCGACTACCGGCGGGAGAAGACCGTCCAGGCTCAAAGCTTGGCGTTCCTGCAATGTGAAAGCAGTCCCTTTGTTCAACGACGGGGTCTCCAGCAGGGCGTGTCCCCGGAGATTTGGAGCAAGAGGAGTGGCCATCGGCGGATTATAGGTAACGGCCATAAAGACCTCCAAGGGGCAACACACACGCATTGAGGCCCGAAAGGAAGGAGCTCGCAGTAGTCGCGGACACACTGCACTGTAACCCTAGCGCCGAACGGAACCTGCCTACTGTGATTCCCGTCACGTTCCTTGGTGGTGCCCGCCTACCGCGATTACCCGGCTCAAGGCGCTACCTTGTAGCACAGGAATTGGGAGTGTCAGTTACAAACCAATACCTACGTCCGGTATCGAGTCCGAAACACTGGTACCCCGGTAGCGTTGACCTGTTTAAATTCCGCTAGTTACCGTGCTAGTAGGGCGCCCGGGTGTCCGCGGAGGCGTGTCCGCGAAAGCCCACAAAGATGGAAACGGTAGCAAAAGCCGGAAGATACGAGATCGTCGGCGAACTTGGCCGCGGCGCCATGGGTATTGTGTACAAGGCCGTCGATCCCGTCATCGGCCGCACCGTTGCCGTAAAAACCATCCGTCTTAGCGAGGAAGGCACCGGCCTTAAACGCCCGGAACTCCTGGCGCGGTTCCAGACCGAAGCCCGTGCCGCTGGCCTGCTCACGCATCCCAACATCGTGGTGGTCTACGACGCCGGCGAAGAAGATGGCCTCTACTACATCACCATGGAATTAGTAGAAGGGAAGAGCCTGCAAGCTCTCCTCGATGGCGGACACTCTTTTCCTTTGCCCCGCACGCTGCGCATCCTGGATCAAACTTGCAGCGCACTGCAATTTGCCCACGAGCGCAACGTGGTTCACCGCGACATCAAGCCCGCCAACTTGATGCTCACCGCCGACGACACAGTCAAAATCACCGACTTTGGCACTGCCAAGATTCTTCAGTTCGGCAGCACCCAGCAAACCTCCCACGTGATGGGCACGCCGAGCTACATGTCTCCAGAACAGGTGAAAGGCCGCGCGGTGGATGGCCGTAGCGACATTTTTTCACTCGGCGTCATGCTCTATGAAATGGTGACCGGCGAAAAGCCCTTTCCCGGACAGAACATCACCACGGTCATCTACAAGATCGTCAACGAAGATCCCGTTCCGCCGCGCCAGATTGATCCGTCAATCCATCCGGGAATCAGCGCGGTGGTGATGAAAGCCCTGGCGAAAGAACCCGAGCAGCGCTATCAAACTTGCCGCGAAATGCTGGAAGAGTTGCGTAATTATCGCGCGCAGGGCGTTGCCGGCGGGAATCCCAATTCAACGCTGGTGATGGGTGGCGGGTCGCCTGCCGCAACCATTGCAACCGGAAACGCGGGTGGCCACGGACTTGCCGGGCACGTCGCTCCCAGTGATGATCCCACTGTCATTGCCACGGCCCGCTCACTAAGCGCGCGCACTGCCTCACCGGGGCACACCCCCGTTGTGCGGCGAACCGGGACAATCGCGCCTCCTGTCGAAACGGTGGAGCCGCGGAAGAAAAAGAGCGTGGTCGGCACGATTTTTGCTGCGATTTTGCTCCTCGCCGCGATTGTGTACGGCGCAAGTAAGATGAAGCCTGTTTTCGAGGCCGCTCGTGCGCTACATAACTCTCAAGTGAAGGAGAGCCAGTCGACCAAAGCAGCGCCTACTGCGACGGGAACGACTCCCGACAATTCCGCCGCGAGCTCTGCCCCAACCGACGCTTCCCAAGCTTCGAATGAAGCCGCAACCGATGCAGCGGATCCAAATTCTGATGCGAAAACTGTAGATCCGGCACCCGAGAAAGCTGCTCCAAAGAGATCCGATAACTCGCTCACTCCCAAAGCCGCTGAGTATAAAGGCCGCATCGAAGAAGCCATTTCCGAAAAGGGGTTCGCGGGACGGGCGAAGGTTCAGGGAACGGGCAACACGCTGACTCTGGCCGGAAAGCTCCGCCCCTCCGAGCACGGCGAACTCTTGAAGTTCTTGCGCAATGCACCTGCAAGCGTGCACGTCATCGATCACATTGAGTACGACGACACGGCAGTGAGCGCTGCAGGCGGCTCCGACGAAGGTAGCCACCCGGTTCCAGCAGCCGGGCGCGGAGCCATTCACGTCGTCACCGATGTGATTGGCGCCATCGCCAAGCTCCACGGACCAGGAGGCAACGTACTGAGCAAATGCGAGACACCTTGCAGCTTCAATAACCTCAGGCCAGAGCGCTACAGCCTGGAAGTGCAAAAAGACGGTTATCAGCCCCTCCAGACCGCGCTGCAAATCAAGGGCAACGAGGCCCAGGATCAGAAGCTCAAGCTTGAGCCGCTCGCCAAAGGCATCTTCATCACTACGCAGCCGCCGGGAGCCGACGTTTTCATTAACGGCGCCAAGCAGTCCGGCCAGACCCCCGTTGTTCTTCCGCTCGCGCCAGGCCAGTACAACCTAGTGCTGAGAATGCAGGGTTACGAGCCCTACTCGGGGAGTATCCAGGTAAAAGACATTCAGACGCCGCTCAATGTTGAATTGACCGAACGCACGCACGTCGCGTGGGCGCAGGTGAGCAGCAATCCCAAGGGCGCGGAAATCATCGTGGATGGGAACTCCACCGGGCAGTTCACCCCGTCGCGGGTCCAAATACCGTCAGGTCTGCACACGATTACGCTTAAACTGGACGGTTATCAGGCCGGGAAACGGACCGTTCAGGCGAGCGAAGGTGGCACGGTTCCGGTCAACCTAACCTTACTGCAAAAATAGAGGCGCTTCGCTGGCTACCCAAGGCGTGAGCCGCGCCAAGGGCGCCTACCTAATGCGTAACAATTTGTTACATCTGTTGGCTGCCGTCTTGTAACCCAAGCACCTTCCTCATTGAATCTAAATGGTTTATCTCGCCACATAGTGGGAGGGAGATTTGCTTGATTACAGGGTAAGTCCTGTCCGGCTTCACTAGAATCAGGACGTGGCTCGCGACCTTACCTGAGAGTTTTGGGGGCTGAAGCCAGCCTTGATTAGGAAGCACCTTTTGGAGACACACTTTGCCTCTACGGGCCATATTGACAACCAGCGAAAATGAGCGCAGCTCCCGGCAGAAGCCAGCCGCGAATTTGGTTTCCAAACCCGCCGGTAATGGCTTTGTGACTTCCATCGCCACGCCTTCGGCCATGAATTCAGATCACCGAACGGTTGAGCTCCTTCGCGCGCTTCGAGATTTTCATCTGCTCCTCCGCTCCGAGCGTCTCTACGATAAAAATCATCCCAGCCGCCTGGACAGTCTGGATAGCGCATACGATTCGCTGCGGCAAATTACAGAGTCGCTTGAAGGCCTTGAAATTCGCGCGGAGCGTGGCGGCATCGTGGCTCCTAAGGTTGGCAATGGACACCTGCCCGACGCACGCGGGGAAATGCAGGCGCTGGCCGCTGACTTGCACCGCGTGGGCATCTGGTCGCTGGTCTTTTCCAGGAAATTTCATGTAGGCGAACTGGACACGCTGGCGCGACTCATGAAACAGTCGTTGCTAGAATTGGACGAGTCGGCAGGGGATGCCGGCAACGCGTGGTGGCCCGCCCGCCTCTTGGAGAACCGTGTGGAAGGCATTTCGGTCAACACCCAAACCGACCGCAAGGTGGACACTGTCCTCGCGAGCCTGATTGGTGCGCTGGTGGCCTATGGAGGCCACGCACCGCGGGAAACCGGTGATTCGCCAATCAAAGCGCCTGATTTCGAGGACTTGATGGCGACGCTGCGCTTGCTGGCGCGGCTTACGCCGCCGCTGGAAAGCGCCCGCGGACTTTCTCCCGAAGAAGCGGCCCGCGCGATCCACGGAGCGATGGAAGAAGCCAGCCGCGAAAGCGTACGCATGCTGCTTCATTCCGTCTCGCAATACGCTCCGCGCGACGGCGAGCAGCCCCTGCCCTATCTGCTGCGGCTTTCGGAAAACATGATTTTGGAATTCCTTAGCGCAGAGTTTGCCGCCGGATCCCTGGTTCCTCCTGCAGTGCGTTCGTCTTTCCACCGCTTGGCGGACGTCCTTGTGGAATCGGGCGCCTACACCGGTCCCCATGCCTCGCAGCATCTTTCTTCGCTCGCCGTCACATGGGCTACGGAAACGCATCGCGAGCAGTTGACGAACCGGTTTTGGCTGGAGTTGCCGGCTCGGGAAAAATCCGGAGTTGTGCGCGGGGCAGATGTGTGGTGCGTTCCCGTGGCGGCTCTAAAACAGACCCTGGGGCAGCTCGTGGATACTGGAGCGGATGCTCCCCGGCGCGAAGCCCGAAACATTGTATTGAATTATTTGCGCCGCCTGGAACTTCCCGAGTCTTCCGCACGGCGTTTGGTCGCAGCAGGCCTCAATGAACTTGTTCCGCTCTTCGAATCGCTGTGGCCCAATCAGCTTCCCGAAGAACTGAGCCGTAGCGCGATGAAAGCGTTGCAGGCCGAGACCGCCCCGGAAACCGCCGCGCTGCTTGCAGCTCTGGTGGAAGCTCTGGGGCGTATCGCCGTTACTCGAGCCGACTATGCGGGGTTCGAATTCATCCTCATGGGCCTCGAGCGCGCGCCGCGGGACAAAGAGCACGATCACATGACGGCCCTCGCCACGCGGCTCGTTGCGCAGGATCGCTGGTTTTTGTTGGTGGATGCATCGCTCGCCAACCGCCCGCTCGATCCGGTTCTCCCAAGATTGTTGCAGCGTGACCCGGAGCGCCTGCTGGACCGCTTGACTCTGCTGCTCACCGAGCAGCGCGGTGCGGATATGCTGCCCGCGATGTCCCGGCTCCTCAGAACGATTGGTGTGCCAGTCCTCAACCTGCTCGAGACGCGTTTGTACGAAGCGCGCCGCCAACGCGTTACGGCTGCCATCAAGCTTCTGGCCGCGGCCGATTCCGAGCGTTTGCTGCGCGGCCTGGCGCGCGCCATCGGAAGCTGGGAATGGAATCTACAGGATCTGGCGGTGAGCGAACTCGCCCGTCCTTCCAATTCCGGCTCGGTGCAAAGCTCCGCTTTTGTATTCTCCGCCATTCTCGCGGAGGCGCACCCTTTAGTCGTTCCGATGATGATCGATCAAATCGGCCTGGCACAGGAAGCCACTGGCGTTCCGCAGCTCCTGGAAATCGCCGCCGGTGAGCACGAAGTTTTGCGCGATCAGTTTGTGCGTATTAAAGCCATCGAAGCGCTTGGACGCATGCGCTCTTACGAAGCCGCAGAACTTCTTCGCACGCTGATCGGTAAACGTGATGGCCTGGCTTATGCCGAACCCGCCGGGCTGCGAGCCGCTGCTGAAGATGCCCTCGCCCTGATCGAAAATCGTCCTTCGTTCAAACAGGCCGCCGCGGCGTTTGGGGCACCGGGCCAATCGAGTTCCAGCTATCCCATTCCGCGCCGTTATGTGCGAGTACCCTTGGAGTCGCCGCTGCGCGCTCAAATCGAAGGAGCGCCTGCAGGCCTAGCCAGGGTAAAGACGATCAGCCTGGGCGGCGCTTATCTGGAATCTCCGCGAAAGCTCACCGTGGGCGACTCCATCAAACTGGAAGTTCGTACCGGCCTGCGCAAAATCAATTTCACCGCCGTGGTCCGCAACATCGGCCAGGACGGGAACGGCGTGGAATTCGTGCACATGCGCGACGAAGACCGCGAACGCCTGCGCAAGTTCGTCCAACGCCACCTGCAACTCTAGGCCTAAAAAAGGCAGCTCTTGTCTCAAAAAAAGCTACAAACGAGCTTGTACGACAAGCTAATTTTAAAGACAGAGTACTCTGCCTAAGAACGTACAACGAAACCCTTAAGAATGTCTGTGTTGCGGGAAATGGGCCCGCTTCCTCTGCCTTCCTCGGGGGTGCGACAAAGAAGCGACATTCCCTTTCTTTCAGGCATTTCTCCTGCTGTCGCGTGCCTGAAAAGAGGCATGTCGCATCATTCTGCGCACCGCCAACCTGGAGGCTTGCCTGACAGACAAGTTCGCAGAAGTTTTCAGTTGAAAGCAGGGACGTTTTT
>Ga0126370_10001199_pt1 | contig 11672 bp, 5 predicted proteins | sample PanSoiMetaPlot_3_FD_92586 | JGI IMG/M metagenome (GOLD analysis project Ga0126370, IMG submission 92586) | Tropical forest soil microbial communities from Panama - MetaG Plot_3 | ecosystem: Environmental > Terrestrial > Soil > Tropical forest > Bulk soil | place: Panama | collected 2016-02-17 | reverse complement strand
TGCGATCTCCTGAGCGCAAGGAGAAATTACGATTCGCTAGGCTGTTAAGAAATCATTTCGAAGAGCAGGATCAGTTGGTCGGGCCAATATCAGATACGCAGCTGTCAGCTTACACGAATGTTGTGCGGAAGAGCTCGGTCGATAGAGCAGCTATTCCTTGGTGGTCCCATTTCAAAACCTATGGGCAACTCGCCGCATTGGTTGTACTGTGCATCGGGAGCCTGCTTTACATATCTGCACTTAAGAAGAGAGAAGCGGGCCTTGAGTCCCAACTCGCGCAAGAGCGAGAGCATTCAGCAAGCCGGGCAAAACAAGCCCCGATATTGGAGTCATCATTAATACCCTTGACGTTGGTTACGGATCGCTCTCGCGGTGATGACACGCAGATTCCTCACATTGAGATCAAGCCTTCGACACGGCGGATCATGGTGGACATTGCTCTGCAAGGTCATAGCCCGGGTCCCTTCGATGTGCATCTTGAAACCAAAGCTGGGAATGGCCCGATATGGTCAGCGCGGCTGCTACCACTCGTTTCATCTTCTGGCGACACTCGGTTGGTGTTCGACTTACCAGCCCAAGGAATGGAATCCGATGTGTACTCTTTTCTCGTCTCGTCACCCCTTCCGGGATCAGGAAGTGGAAAGCACTACGATTTCCGCGTTGATCTAGCACATTAGGTGGTCGCAAAAGCCAAAATAGAAAAAGATGGTATAGGCCACCTTCCAGTCGAAGTCTCGCAATGCGCGGTTCGTATGTTCACTTCGCCTGTATCCCTCTCGGCTGTCAAAATCCGATTTTTAAAACTGAACCTACGCCTGTACCGGATGGAACTTCATTGCATATGCATCGGTCCTCTACGAGGCTACGCCGTAAGCGATTCCACCAGCTCATGACACCGCTATCTCAACTCCCCGAGAATTGTCCGGAGTTGGTGTTTTAGGGACGATCAACGTTTGCGGGTTTATCCCTTCAAAGGACGGTCGATCGCAGCATTTTGATCCGACGGCGCTCACTAGTAAGAAAATTACTCACAAACTTTGCCTTATCAGTTTCGCTTAATTCCCAGTCACATAGGCATCTGTGAGTTCATTTTCGGCAATATCCGGCATCTCCGAAACACGATCATCGGCAAGCATCGCCTCTTCGATCTCTGGCTGACTATAAGGCGACTCGTCACCGAGCAGATACCGTCTGGCCCCCGAACAACCGAGAGATCCAAAGGATTACACAACGTTATCTGTTCGCCATTTCAAGAACCCTCGGAATCGCAGCCATTCCCTGAATCCGGGTTCGAAATGTTTTCAAGGTTTTAGACATTTAAGAGCAGAGGCAACAAGGAAGGTAGAGCCGGGCGAAATCGGCTCAACTTCTGGATCGTGTGGTGCTCCAATGAACCTGAGTCGCGTGGTCATCTGCTTTGTTGCGGCATCATTCTTTGCGAAATCAGTATCCGGAGAACAAGGAAGCATCGCGAGTCAAACAACTCAAAGCTCGCCGACAGAGTATGTAAGCTCAATACCTGTTCCAAAGCCGACACCGAAGGTTGCCGTCGCGGCTCTTACAGTCATGGTTTTTAATTTCAGGCAAGTCTCCACCGAAATACTGTCGAACGCCGAAAGGGAAGCTGACCAGATCTTTGCTCACGCCGGTATAAAGATTGTGTGGCAAGAATGTCCAACAGGCAATGAGTCGTGTCGTAAAAGACCAGGCCCCGTCTTCTTCTTAGCCATCAAGGCGGGTCCCGCGCAAAACAAGTTTCTGGATGTGGTCTCGGGTCAGGCCATCGTGGCCAATCATCTAGCGGTGGTTTACTACGACTCGCTACCTCGCGAAGCTCGCAGTAAGACCGGGCCACACGAAGCCAGCGCTGTGCTGGCATGCGTCATCGCCCACGAGTTGGGCCACCTTCTGCTCGGGGCATATGGACATTCCATTCATGGAATCATGAGAGATCGTTGGGACATCGAACAGACCCGGTTCGCACTGATGTCGGCGCTCGACTTTCTGCCCGAAGAAGGAAAGCTCATGAAGAGGTCCTTACTGGACGGTACCCAACCAGGCGAGGCCACGCAACCTGCACTTGTGACCGGTCATTGAGGCTCAGAAGACTTTCGCTTATTCAATAGCACTAAAAGTGTCTCAGTGGGCGTAAATAGTGCCGGTTGTGTCGATGAAACCGGGCCGTCCCGTTGACTGGCGGTTTCTGCCAGTTTTGATTTGTTATGACCAGTTCTGCCCGGTTTTGAAAATCACACAGTGTGTTCTGATCGGTTGTGAAAATTCTCTATTTACCAAAGAAGTACAGGAAGCTTAACGAAACAAAGGATTTGAGAGGAGCTCCCACTGCCCGCTCTGCAGGCGCGGATCCTGAAGGGAATGCAAGGATCTCGGTGGTCTGGCCAGTGTAGCCGCGTGCTAGAAAGAACGTAGCGCCCAGAGACATTCGGTTTTCGTAAAACGAGCGCGAGACTGCTCCCCGCACTTCATTCATAGGAACGCCGATGAAGCCGTCCCCGAGCGGTTTCGCTTTCACGTATTCGAATTCAGCTTTTGCCTGCAAACGAAAGGGAAGCCGGTTTGCGGAAGCGACCGCGTCCCAAATCGTCCGCGGCGCTTCAGGTACTGGCTGTCCGGTGTCGGTCTGCCGCGCGTCCGCTTGAGCGTACGAAACGAATAGAGAGCCGCGAGAGAAGTGGTGCTCAAGAGATACAGAAAGAACGTTATTGAGAGATGGTCCGATTGCTTCTTGCAGTCCCGTATCCGGGTCGATTTTAGCAAGTTCTTGAGAATTCGAGACACGGCGCAATGCCACTGAAAGGCGAGTCTGCTTCATGCTTTTGGTGAACTGCAATTGATAAGAACGCGATGAGGCGAGAAGGCTCGGGACGGCAGTTCCGGTCCCTATGCGCGGATCTTCCGTGTGAAAGGCCTCGCCGTAGCTGAGGGAAATGGAAGGGAGCGGGCTCCGATCCCCGGGAAGGAGTGTCAGCGTTCCCTTTGGCAAAGTGATAGAGGCTAGTCTGTCGAACGAGTTTCGTGGCATGAGCAAGTCTTGATTGCTCATCCATACAGCTTCTTGCCGAACCCCGACGTCGTAATGCACATGGGTGCCAAGTGTGCCATCGAGGGAAACGAACGGTTCGACAAATGAGAGTGCCAGATTGTTACTCGTAACCAGATTAAAGACACTCTGCTCGTTGAGATGCTTCAGGTCCAGGTTGTGGGGAACATCGCGGCGCAGGTCTGCCCCGGCCACGACCGACAGCCATGAATGAACTCTGTCGACGTAAAGGAGCTCTCCTCCAAAGACATTTCTCTTCTCACTCTGCTGAATCATGCCGTCTCCAAAATCGGAGCGCAACGCGAGCGCGTAATTCCGGAAGAAGCCAGAAAAGGAAAGTTGCTGATTCGCAGTTAAACTCCAAACATCCGAAGCCGCAGTAACAAAGTTGTGCGTATGGTCGAATTGGCCGCTGTTGATCGTGTCGCCTGGAACAGCGACACCGATTGGGATCAACCCCGGCAGATCGGAGAATCCGTAGTAGCCAGCGCCGTACATAGTGAATTCGTGATTTCCGACATTGAACTGCCGAAGGCCATTCAACTTGTATTGCTGGCGGTGCTCGAGTCGCTTCAGGAAGCCGTTGCCGAACGACACCTCGGCCGCGAGCCATGCATTTGTGGCTGGATTGTGCGGACTCCACCCAGCGGCAACATCGGCATCGCGATCATCGCCTGTTACCTGCAGGAAAGGTATGAGACGCGGTACCGGGATGTAGGTTGCGGCCAGATCGACTGCATTATTTCCCTCGCGAATGTCGAATGCCCCACCGTCAACAGAAACTCCCTCGATCGTTGAGGGAATCAAAATGTTCGGATCGGCGTATCCGTTGCCGTGGGCATTCGCGGGAAGATTGTTAGGAAAGAGAAAGTTGCCGATCTGGAGGTATTGTGCGATTGGCTCCCCGTGGTCTCCTGCAACGCCGGGCGCAAAATACTGTGGAGCTTTGATTCCTCCGGATGCAGTCTCGGCTGGCAGGCCCGGAACAGAGACTGGAACACCCGGCCGGCCAGGATTCGCTTCGAGCAATTGGTCATGGAGGAACGTATGCTCGCTAGGATCAGGTGTCAGCACGTCCGGAGTCGATGCCACGACCGAGATTCTTTCTACCGACAAAACCGATCGGAACTGGATGTCCTCTAGGATAGGCCCTGAGAACACAGAGATATTGCGGGCGACCTTGCCTAAGTTGGGCGCCTCAGCAGTCAGTTGATAGGTGCCTGGACCGAGGGTTAGAAACTGGAAGCGGCCTTCGTCGTCCGACATAGTTGTCTGCTCGAATTTGCTCGACGACCCCGCGAGCATCACATGCGCGTTTGCGACGGCCGCTCCCGAAGGGTCTGTGACGATGCCAGAGACTGAGCCCGCCTCTTGAGCGGTCATGTTGGTGGTAATGGCAGTAAAGAGGAGAAGGCTGGCGAAGATACATACGAACCGGATCACCGCAATCTTCTCCTCGCTGGTGTGGATTGTTGGGTGGGTTGGGTTTTCACGTTACTCTTCCGGCGATGCGGTTCCAAGACCGGCTAGCAGTACGCGTGCCTGGTCGGATCCGTTGCTGTGAAGAGATACCGACTCGCGCAGTAAGTGTTCTGCCTTGTCCCGATCCCCAACCTTCAGAGCGATGGCGCCCGCGTGAGTGAAGAGCTTGGCATCCTGGACTCCGACGGCCAATGCCTGCTCGATCTGCTTACGCGCTTCGGCATCTTGTCCGCAGAGATGCAATGCCCACGCGTACGCGTCGAGCGTGTAGACGTCGTGACGCCACGCCAACTCTTGTCGAGCGATTTCAAGGGCCTTTGCCGGCTGATGCGCGTGGTCTGCGTAATAAAAGACGAGCTCACGGCTCGAGTTGTCTCTCCGAGAGGATTCGGCTAGCGACTTGGTCTCGAATTCCGTGAATGCTTTCTTGGCATCATCCATGCGCCCTGCAAGTTCTAACGCTTCCCCCAGGTCATAGAGATTCTCGGCGTGAGGCGCAGCCTGGAAACGCTGTTCGAGCAACGTCACTGCATCGTCATATTTCCTCTGGGCGATGCGAACCTTTGCCAGATTTCCCAGAGCATAGTGGTAACCGGGAAAGAGCGTCAGAGCTTGGCGGAGAATGATGTCGGCTTCGTCCGTCTTGCCGACGATGAGACGCAGGTGTCCCATCTGCGACAATATCCAGGCGCGATCTTCGGTTTCGGTTGGAACGGTTGTCTGATAAGCCATATCCATCAACTCGTACGCTCCGTCCACATCACCGAACAATTCACGCAGATAAGCGGCACGCGCAAGTCCCGGAAGATTGCCTGGGCGCAGGTTCAGCATCCACTGGGCGGCCTCTTCCGCGGCGCCGTAGTTGCCTAACTCTGCGTTAGCGTCGACCAGGAAACCGTAGACGAGGATGTCATCCGGCACCTTCTTATTCAGAACTGTCGATGCTTCCAGTGCGGCTGGGAATTCGTGCCGTCCCAGAAGCAACCATACGTGGATCTTCTCGGCTTCGAGATTGTTCGGCGATAGCTCACGAGACTTTTTCAAGGCATCCTCAGCCTGGGCATAAAAAGTTACGTCCGAGGTCTCACGGGCACGTCGGGAAAGAGCGATCGCGAGTTGGTTGTAGCCAAAGTACGAAGTTGGCTTCTTCGCAATTTCTTTTTGCGCGGAAGCGATACTTTGCTCGGCTGGAGTAAGCGTTGCGTTATCAGCGGACCCGGCCGGCGCCTGGGCCAGCAGTAGGGTGGTTAGACTCAGGAATAACAGCGCGATGAATCCCTTCATATCAGTCCTCATTTCCATATCAATTTGGCGGACCACAACGATAGGAACCGTGGCCACTGCTATCAAGCAGCAGCCACGGGGGTTGAGTTAGTTGGTGGGGCAGATTCCGCCGGGATCGCCGGTGCAGCCTGCCTGGCCCGGTCCGATGTGGACCGAGTTGCGACCACTGCTTGCAGGCATGATGTAAGGAAAGGTCGATCCGTAGCCTTCTGGATTTAGTTGGACACCGTCGCCAACCGCAGTGCCGTAAAGGGTGGAATTCACAAGGATCCCCGCAACCGTGCGAGATGCGATATCCACCACATCATCGATCGGACGACGACCATTAGGAAATCCGGCCGAGTCACCAACCAGGAAGCCCATGCGTTTTTGGCTTCCGACCGGCGTCGGAGGAATACCAGTGTTAAGCCGCAACATGTCTGCGACCGGGCCGGCGTCGCCGGAACCACAGCCGGGGCAGATTGGCGGCTCATACTGTGCGAGGATCAGTAAATCAGTTCGCGGTGGAGGTGCGACCGGAATGCCGATAGAGCTGAAGAGGGTAGCTAGCACGGGATTCAGGAAGAAGCTCGAAAACTGAGCATCGTTATACGGCTGATCCATACTGAAACGGTCTTTCGATCCGGTCCCAATGATCAATTCATTGATCAGCGGGTTACCCTCCCGCTGCACTTGCTGGAACGGACCGTATTCTCGATCTCGATTCGGTGAACGCCGCACGGTGATGTGGTTGCGGGAGGTCGTCCCCCACGTACCGATGACGGCGTTCTTGTCATTGGCATTGTGGAGCTGGCCGTCGACCGTCAACATCGTGATGGGCACTTCCAGCACAATGGAGTTGACGTTGTAGCCGGCAACCGCATCAGGAGCGTAGTTGTGCGTGTCGTCCGCATCTTCAGCCGCCGGTAATACACCGCCGACACCCATGCGGAAGTTGAGACTGTCAAATGCCGCACCCAGATCGATAAAGAAAGGGTCATCGGCCGTGCCAACCCAGGTGCGAACATTGTTGCCGAGGCTGTAAATCCCCTGGTTGAAGAGGGTCTGATAGCTCGGCATGGTGAGCGGACCGACGTTGGAGGGAACAGCGTAGAGGGTGTGACCGCAACTGAGGCAAGTGGACTTGCCATTTTTGACCATGTACACCGTATAGGTCTGTCTCAGGCTAAGGCCTCCCGAGCCCTCTCCAGAGAGCGAAGTGATCGGTGGAATGCCGTTGATTCCGCCCGCGAATCCTGTGAAGAGGCCGGGCTCGCGAATCTCGGTTTGAAAGCGGAATTGGAAGACCACGTCCTCCACTCCGTCGCGGTTGTTATCAATCTTCATTTCATAGAGCACATTGGGATCGAAAGGGAAGTAGTTTGGACCGTTGGCCGGTTCGAGAAATGGATCGACGTTGAGAATCATGGTTACGCGATCCGGATGGTCATAACTGACGAAGGCGTACCAGTCAGTTACATCTGCACTGCGATCAAGCGCCGTGATGGGCGCCTCGCGGTGGCTGGATGCGAAGACGTTGGCAGACACCAACGTGAGCACGGCGAGAGCGAGGATCACCCTCGATTGGAAGGGCTTCATGATTTTTGCCTCTCAGAATGGAATTGCAGACAGTAACCGATCAGCGATGTCGGACCAGACGCGGCGCCTCGCCTGGCACAGGCAGATCGGTTCTGACTACATTCCCAAGTACGAGATCAGTCAGAATTCGGATTGGTATTGTTTTCGAACCGCGGATGGCGGGCTAACAGCTGGCTATCCGGAAGTGACTCCAAGGATTCTCTCGTAACAGAAAGCCCAGGTGGGAAAACAACGGGGCAGGCTATTCGCAATATAATGTCTGCCACGCAACCAACCTATGACCGGTGAGCCAAAAGGGTCTGCTTCAAAATCCGCCCGCATCGGGATACTCGGGCTGCTCGTTCTGTGCCTGTTTTTCGTGACGTACTTTCTTCGGCGTCATTCCGACGCCGAAGTGCACTTCAGCCGCGATGTGCGCCCTATCCTGAATCAGAACTGCATGCCTTGCCATGGAGGAGTGCGCCAGAAGAATGGCGTTTCTTTCTTATTCCGCGAAGAGGCGCTGGGCACGGGGAAATCCGGCAAGCGGACGATTGTGCCGGGAAGCCCCGATAAGTCGGAACTGATTGCGCGGGTCACTTCTTCGGATCCTGATACGCGGATGCCATACCACGCCCCGCCTCTCTCGCCCCAACAGATTGACGTCTTGCGGAGGTGGATCAAACAGGGCGCAAAATGGGAGGACCATTGGGCATTTGTCGCCCCGAAACAGCAGACTCTGCCTGCTGTCAAATACGCCGATTGGCCTCGTCAGCCCCTCGATCGATTTATTCTCGCGCGCCTGGAAAAGGAAGGCCTCTCGCCCTCTCCGGAAGCTGACAAGTCAGCCCTATTGCGGCGGATCTCGTTCGACCTCACCGGCCTTCCACCGACGCCAGAGGACCAGGCGTCGTTCTTGGCTGACTCGTCTCCCAATGCCTACGAAAAGCAGGTTGACCGCTTGTTGGCTTCGCCGCGCTATGGGGAGCGATGGGCCTCGATGTGGCTCGACCTGGCTCGCTATGCTGATACCAAAGGCTATGAAAAAGACGAGGAAAGACCCGGCGTTTGGCCATACCGTGACTGGGTGATCGATGCTTTTAACCGCAACGTACCATACGATCGATTTGTGATCACGCAATTAGCCGGCGATTTGCTGCCCGACGCGACATTTGAAGATCAAATTGCAACGTCCTTCCATCGCCAAACACCGGTCAACGATGAAGGCGGTACGGATGACGAAGAGTTCCGCACTGTTGCTGTCATGGACCGGTCCGCGACGACGTGGTCAGTGTTGAACGGTCTCACCATCAACTGCGTGCAGTGTCACTCCCATCCGTACGATCCGATCCGCCACGTGGAGTATTACAAGTCGCTTGCATTCTTCAACACGTCCCAGGATGCCGATCTTCCCGAGGACACTCCTGTCATGCGCGTGCCAAAGGACAAGGCACATTACACCGAGGCTGCGACCTTGCAGCGGGAACTCGCGCAGCTTCGATCGGATGTGGTATTGCATGGCAGGAAACTCGAGGAGCAGTCGCAATGGTCACCCATCCGCATCGTGTCCGCAACGGCCAGTGCGGCACTGGCGTCGCAGTGGGAAGCTCAAGAATTGGAACATCAGTTGGCCGCCCTGAAGGGGAAGAAGCTCACCCCGAAAGAAGAGAAAGAGCAGCACAAATACCTGCAACAGGCGATTGCTGAAGCGCGCAAGCGAGCTCAGACCGAGTCGGGCAAAGTGACGCCGCTTCCGATCTCTGACGGGGACCTGCGGGCCAGCACTGACATCTCCGGCAAGCAAGCCTACGAGCTGACCGCAAAGGTGGATGCGCCCGTGATCACAGCGTTGCGCATCGAAGTAAATCCAGCGAATGCCGAGATTGCGCGTCACACACCGGACCTCGGCTTCATTGTGGACCGAATCGATGCCTGGGTTGTGGGAGGTTCGGGGCAAGAGAAGAAGATTGCATTCCGTTCTTTTATTCCGGATTCCGAATCGAGTCTGGAAAGCGCCGTGAGCGCCGCTCTCGAATCGAAACGCGAACTAACCGATGATCCAGGAGCCAACGGATTCCGCACAGTTCCCAATCTGTTTCATACGCGTTGGATAGTGGGTGTTCCCGCCAAACCGCTCAGAATTAGTCGTGGGAGTCGAATCAAACTGCGCTTGACGCAGACTCAAGAGATTGACGACAAGCCAGCCTTGGTGCGGCGTGCGCATCTATCCGTGAGTGGAGACACATTCTGGCAAACGCTCGCCACCGACGCGGCCTGGAAAGTAAATCTCGCACAACTGACAAAACTAAGCCGCCAATTGGCCAAGATTCCTGCCGTTCCATTGCCGATCATGGCGGAGGAGTCTGCCGACGACCAGCGAACCACGCTCGAATTTGATCGTGGCAACTTCCTCACCAAGATCGGGCCTCCACTCGTTCCCGATGTGCCCGGAATTTTTCCCCGGTTACCCGAGGGCGCGCCAAGAAATCGTCTGACCCTCGCAAAATGGTTCTTTGCTCCAGGTCAACCGTTGACGGCGCGTACCGCCGTAAATCGTTATTGGGAACAGTTGTTTGGAACCGGGATTGTCGAAACTCTTGAGAACTTCGGGAGTGTGGGTGAAGAGCCAAGCCATCCGGAACTACTCGATTGGCTTGCACTTCATTTTCAGAACGATCTGCACTGGGACATGAAGGCGTTGCTACGCGAATTGGTCACCAGCGCAGCCTATCGCCAAAGCGCAAAGGCGACTCCCGCTCTTATCGAAAGAGACCCCCGCAATCGGCTTTTGGCTCGGGGACCGCAGCAGAGACTCACTGCCGAGATGGTTCGGGATCAGGCATTGCTGGCGAGCGGTTTGCTGTCAGACAAGATGGGAGGTCCGCCGGTGATGCCGCCACAACCGGAAGGCGTGTGGAATACGGTCTACAACGACAGTAAATGGAAAGATGCTACCGGGCCAGATCGTTTCCGGCGCGCGATTTACACCTATATAAAGAGGACCAGCGGCTACCCCAGTTTTCTCACCTTTGATGCCTCCGATCACGACACGAGCCTGGCGAGGCGTATCCCGACCAACACTCCGCTGCAGGCGCTGGTGACGCTCAACGATCCCGTGTACTCCGAGGCCGCCGAAGCCCTTGCCAGACGCCTACTCTCTCAGCGACAGACCATTGATGCTCGAATCTTATATGGAGCCAGGTTGGTCTTGTCGCGTGATCCGACCGATCGAGAGTCAGGGGCACTGCAAGCACTTTTCAAAAAAACTGTTGCGGCGCCGACTTTGCAGCCCGTCGCTGCAACAATGCACGGCAAGTCTCGGGAATTGACCGCCATGACCGCCGTGGCGAGCGTTCTCATCAATCTCGATGCGGCTTTGACAAGGTAATCAGTTATGTCTGATCCCAATACTCGCCAACTCTCGGAAGTTGAGCTGACTTGCCTGCGGGCGCGAACGCGGCGCCATTTCCTGCGCAATGTGAGCGGGGGGCTAGGTACTCTCTTTCTCGGAACGCTGGCCTCGAAGCTTGTACCGTCCGCGAAAGCAGCGGGAAAAGAGACCGCCGCGCTCGATTTCAGCCGGGATGCCAGGACTCCGCTGTCTCCACTTCCGCCGCAATTCCCAGCGAAAGTTCGTCGTGTGATTTACCTCCACATGGCAGGGGCGCCCAGCCAGCTCGAGCTGTTTGAACATAAGCCAGAGTTGAAACGGTTTGATGGACAGGACTGCCCAGCGTCCTTCCTGGCCGGGAAGCGTTTCGCATTCATCAGCGGTGTTCCGAAACTGCTCGGATCGCAGTACCCGTTTCATCAGGCTGGACAAAGCGGACAGTGGATATCAGACCGTCTGCCGCACATAGAGAAACAGGTCGACGACATCTGTTTCATCCGATCCATGCGCACGGATCAGTTCAATCACGCTCCCGCGCAACTGCTCGTGCAGACGGGAAATCCGCGGCTCGGATATGCGTCATTCGGGTCGTGGGTTATCTACGGTCTCGGAACCGAGAATCAGAATTTGCCGGGCTTTATCGTGCTGCTTTCCGGCGGAAAGAACCCCGATGGCGGAAAGCAATTGTGGAGTTCTGGCTTCCTTCCCAGCGTGTACCAGGGAGTCCAGTGCCGCTCTCACGGCGAACCCGTGCTCTATCTGGACAATCCACAAGGTGTAAGCCGGGAACTGCGCCGCAGCATGCTCGACACCATTGATGACATTAATCAGCAGACCTATGCTGCCATTGGAAACCCCGAGACGGTGACACGCATCGCGCAATACGAGATGGCGTTT
>Ga0126370_10001198_pt1 | contig 11673 bp, 12 predicted proteins | sample PanSoiMetaPlot_3_FD_92586 | JGI IMG/M metagenome (GOLD analysis project Ga0126370, IMG submission 92586) | Tropical forest soil microbial communities from Panama - MetaG Plot_3 | ecosystem: Environmental > Terrestrial > Soil > Tropical forest > Bulk soil | place: Panama | collected 2016-02-17 | reverse complement strand
TGGCCGGCCGTGATTTCGAGGAAGCCGACCGGCCCGGCTCGTCTGAGGTTGCCGTCATCAACGAAGTGTTTGCCAAGGCTAATTTCGGCAATCGGAATCCGCTCGGGCAGCACCTGATTCTACGGGAAGCAGGAGAAGAAGGCCGCATCGCCCGCGACATGGAAATCGTCGGCGTGTCCAAGAACGCGCGCTACGGCCGTCTGACGGAAGTCATCCCTCCGGTCGTGTACATGCCGTATAACCAAGGCTACCCGCAGCGGGATCACATGGTGTACGCGCTGCGCACTTCCGGCGATCCGCGCCGGTATATCGATTCCGTGCGCGAAATAGTCCGCCGGGCGGACGCGCGCCTGCCCGTTTCCGACATAAGAACCGAGGCAGCGGACATCGACCGGACGATCAACCAGGAGATCACGTTTGCAGAGTTGTGCACGGGCTTCGCGATCCTGGCTCTAGTGATCGCCTGCATCGGCCTCTACGGCACGGTTTCGTACAACGTCGCCCGCCGCACCGGCGAGATCGGCATCCGGATGGCGCTCGGGGCGCAACGCGCGGGTGTCGTGCGGATAGTCCTGCGTGACGTCTTGCTGCTGGCGATGGCGGGCCTTACGATCGGCACGGCCACGGCTCTGGTCACCTCGAAATTCGTGGCATCATTTTTGTACGGCATGAAGCCCAACGATCCGCTGGCTCTCACGTTGGCGGTCCTGACTCTGCTGGGCGCGGTCCTGCTCGCAGGCTATGTGCCTGCGCGGAAAGCATCTCGTATCGATCCTATGGCCGCACTGCGGCACGAGTGATTTGGGTTATCGGTTGCGCCGGGTGAGCCCGGCAAGCTGCATGGAAAAAAGGCGAAGCGCAGGGTGCCGGGCGCCACGCGCCAAGCCCGCGCGTCGAACGGCCGTCTAGTGATCTTCTGGGGCCCATCATACGGTGTCGGGTGGAACGCTCGCTGCCATCGTTGGGCCGCCGCCTCGAATACTCCACAACTCGAGCAGGCCAAAGGTTATTGCAAGAATAGCCGGACCCAGCACAACGCCGGAGACGCCGAACGCAATCACCCCTCCAAGCACCGAGAAGAAAACTGCCAGCGTGTGCAATCGCAGTTCGCCCGCCACCAATATGGGATAGAGCACGTTATCGATCAAACTCACAACCAGCAGTCCCCAACCGCAAAGCACGATTGCTTGCACCCAACTCCCGCTCATCGCCAGAAAAATCGCGGCCGGCCCCCAGACAAGGGAGGCTCCCATTACCGGCAAGGTCGCCAGCAGAGACATCGTGAGGCCGCACAATACTGGCGCCGGCAGGCCGAGAATCCAGAACATCAGGCCGCCCAGCAACCCTTGCACCAGTTTCACGACGAGGTTGCCGTAAAGGGAAGCGTAAATCGTCTGCGAGACGCGGCGAAATAACTCCGTGGTTTCCTCGTCACTGAATGGCATGAGCCGGCGAATAAACCTCAACAGCAAACGGTGGTCGCGAAAGAAATAGAACAGGGCTAGCAAGGTCAGAACGAGCTGCGTCAGCACCCAGAGCGATCCTCCGACCACGGCTGAGGCCCGCAATGCCAGCGTGCCGGCCATGCGCTTCAATTCCGCGTTCAGGTCGATGCTGGATTCCACCCAATGAAAGACGCCGGTGACCGGCGGGTACCGCTCGATCAACCCGCGGAAGCCTACCGAATTCAAGTCCGCCGCGATGGACCGAGCCGTGTTTCCTAATTCCAAAAACAATCTCTGCACCACCATCGCCGCGGGAACAATCAGGGCCAGCGCCACAATGACCACCGAGAGTCCAGCCGCCGCAGCGGGCGGCAACCGGCGCTCGAGCCTTGCGTGCCATGGATGCGCGACTACGGCCAGAGCCAGCGACCAGGTGATACTGGCCAGGAAAGGGCGTGCCAGGACCCAGCAAAGATAAAGAGCCGCCAATGTAATCAGCACTGAGGCCGCGTCGCGAACCTGCCGTCTTGTCAATGATCCGTTTCTCTCGGGCCCTTGTTCTTGGCCGTCTTTCATCGGAGTCCTAGATGCATGTTAGCAGCCCAGGAAAAGCGGACCGGCGGGATTTATCAGCACAGCGTGAAAGGCAGTTTGCGCTTTTTTGACAGACTGGCCGTCCGGCAAACCGTCGCACATACCGGCACGTATTCTGGTCTGGTTTGGAATTTGAGTAATGGGTGGGAAGGTTGAGACCATAATCAGTTCCTATTAAGGCGCCCGGGTCATTTCGTCGAGGTTCTTGGATGCGGGTGTCAGGCCCTTTTTGTGGCCTATGTGGGTGGCATCCCGCACCGAAATGAGCGATTTTGCGTCTACTCAAAATCTCCCGAAGCCCAAGCCTTTCATTCCGCGCCAGTTGTCCGGGCCGAGCCGTGGCATGCGCCTTGCACGTTACATCCGTGAAAGGCATCTGCTATGTTGCGGGTACAGAAAATCTTGTTCCCTGTGGACTTTTCGGAACGGTGCAGCGCAGCCGCTCGTCATGCGGCCGCCATGGCGAGGCATTTCAATGCAAAGTTGACCGTGTTGCATGTCATCCAGGTTCCTCCCGTCTGGTACGGGGATCTTGCCGCCGCCGAGCTTGAATTGCTGATGGATGTCGAAGAACTCAAGAACGAAAGACAGCACACGCTCGACGGCTACCTGCGAAACGAATTGCGGGATGTCGCTGGGGTGGAGAAGATCGTGGAGAACGGTGATCCGGCCTACGTAATCGGGCAATGTGCGCATAAGGAGAAGGTGGATCTGATCATGATGCCCACGCATGGCCATGGCCCGTTCCGGCGCCTGCTGCTAGGTTCGGTGACCGCCAAGGTGCTGCATGATGAGGAATGCCCGGTCTGGACTGACGTGCATGAAGAAGCCACTTTCGTGCGCCACGGCTTCCGCTCGGTGATGTACGCCGTGGATCTGAGACAAGAAGCCATCGCTTCGATGCAATGGGCTTCGCAATTCGCAGCCACGTATGGCGCGGAACTGACGCTGATGCACGCGATTCCGGCGCTTGCCGGGCCCACGCATCCCGGGGAGGTGCGCTTCCGCAGCTATCTCACCGAGCACGCGCGCGAATACATCGAAGACTTGCAACGGAAGGCGGGCGTCGCAGCACGGATATGCATCGAGGGCGGCAAGATTGCGGAAACCGTCCGCGAAGCTGCACTGCACCACGCCGCTGACCTGGTGGTGATCGGCCAGGGTTGTATGCAGGAAACGCTGGGGCGGCTGCGATCCAACGCGTACGCCATCATACGCCGGTCTCCGTGCCCGGTGGTTCGAGTGTGAGCGCGGCCGGCGCGCTGCCTCCCGCACTCCGCTGAGTACCGCCAAGCAGTAAGCCATGCAATGCAAACAATGCATGACGAAGCATCCCGTCTATTTGTCTGCCGATGGGCACGGCGACGAATGTGGTTCAACGGGTCGCGATCCTGGCAGTGATCCCGCGTTCCCATCGCGGATGCCGACGGTTTGCCGATGGAATCATGGCTCAGACCGACGTCGCGCGTCAGGGCGCAGCACGCTCGGGCACGTCTGGGTCGATGGCGCCGACCCGCGGCATGGCGAGCCTACTGTTGTCAAGGCAAACCGATGCCGTCACGTGGGGGGTAGTGGCGGCGATGCCGGCCGCGGCGCATTCTCCGTCACTCTAATTGCATCGCACCGAGCTGCCAGCATAGACCCGATGATGGTGCCGGGGGAGAAACAGGCTCTACTTTGCATTAGGCTCGCTTCGGTGCGCCTTCGATTCGCTATTGATATTCAACATCCCCGGGCATAGGATGTAGGTACAAAGGACGGGAAATCAGATGAAACTGTCTTTTATTACGCCGTTGGCAGTTGTGGCAGCGATCGCCTTGTACGCGCAACAGGCGATGCCGCGCATGACGGGAATTGAACCGGACAGCGCCAAAGCGGGTGACATTCTAACCGTGAGCGGGGAGCATCTGGATAAAGGCGAAGTGGTGGAGCTGTATCTGACGGACGGCAAGAAAGACACGAAAGTGCAGATGACCGAGCAGGGAGCCACGGCTATCAAATTCAAAGTGCCGGATAAAGTCAGCGCGGGCCGTTTCGCGCTGCTGGTATTAACGGGCGGGAAAGAACCGAAGTTGATCGAGCAGCCCGTTAAGGTAACGATCGAGTAAGGCGCGTGCGGGCAAGGCGTGGCAGGGCCGCGCCGGTCGCGCAGGGCCATTCGCCAGCTATAATCCAGGCTTGTCCTACCGCATGCAACGACGTTCTCTGCTGAAGACTGCCGCTCTGACTATGTCTACCGCCTTTGCTTCGCCCAATCGACAACCTCATATCGCCGTTATCGGCGCCGGTGCGTTCGGCGGCTGGACGGCCCTTCACTTACTGCGCAACGGCGCCAAGGTTACGCTTCTGGACGCCTGGGGGCCTGGAAACTCGCGCGCGAGCTCAGGTGGCGAAACGCGCATCATTCGAGCTACCTATGGGCCGAAGCCGCAGTATGTCCGGATGGCCGTTCGCGCGCTCCAACTGTGGCAGGAGAACGAGAATCGCTGGGGCCAGAAGCTGTTCCACCGAACGGGCGTGCTCTGGATGACGAGCCCGGAAGATGCACAGGAAAAGGCATCCCTGCCGCTATTGCGCGAGGCCGGAGTCGAGTTCGAGGAGCTGAGCGCGGCTGAGGCAGGCAAGCGGTTCCCGCAGATCAATTTCGAGCAAGTGAAGTGGGCCATCTACGAGCGCGGCAGCGGATTTCTCACGGCGCGTCGCAATTGCCAGGCGGTGGTGGAACATTTTCTCGCCGAAGGCGGAGACTACCGCGAACTGAGCGTGAAGCCGGGAGCGATCCACGGGCGCGAAATGAGGCCGCTCACGCTTTCGAGCGGAACCAGTTTCTCGGCGGACCAGTATGTCTTCGCTTGCGGGCCGTGGTTAGGAAAAGTGTTCCCCGAGGTGATTGGCGACCTGGTTCGCCCGACGCGCCAGGAAGTATTCTTCTTCGGCATTCCGGCGGGTGACGCGCGCTATGCGGAAGCACAGATGCCGACGTGGATCGATCACGGGCCGTCGCATTTCTATTACGGCATCCCCGGGAACGACTGGCGCGGATTCAAAGCTGCGGACGACACGCGCGGAGCTGCGTTCGACCCGACTTCCGGAGATCGCACGCCCACGCCGGAGGTCATCCGCGACGTGCGGCGTCATGTTGAGTTTCGTTTTCCGGGATTGAAGGACGCGCCGCTGGTGGAGGCTCGCGTCTGCCAATACGAGCAGACGCCGGACGAGGAGTTCATCATGGACCATCATCCGGTCGCCGCCAACGCCTGGCTGCTGGGCGGCGGTTCAGGCCACGGCTACAAGCACGGGCCGGCGGTAGGCGAGTTGATGGCTGGAATGGTCCTCGGCAAGAAGCCCGTAGATCCGATTTTCGGGATGGCGCGGTTTGCGGGCGTCAAGAAAGGCGCATAGTCAGAAAGCAGGTCAGGCCAACGCGATGCACCGCTTCTCGCGAGCGCTCTGGTAGCACGCGCACGCCAGTTCCACCGAGCGATAGCCATCGATCGCCGTTACGGGCGGGGGCGCTCTCGCCGAGAATGGCATCGACAAACCGGCGGTCGGCTTCGGCGAAGCCCATCTTGACCTCGTGCGTGATGTCGCGATAATCCTCGGTGCGCGTCGATGCGTCCAGGCCCGAGCGATAGCGCACGGCTTCGACTTCTTGGGCTTCGACGGTGCAGTATTGGCCGAAGATCTCGAGTCGCTCGTAAGGAAAGAACCAGCTGGCGTCGGTTGAAGTGACGAAGGTCGCGTGGATGCCGCTTTGAAGCTCGATCAGCATAGAGAAATCGTTTGCGCGGTTCAGGCGGCCTCGATCGAGGCCACGTCGCCGAACTGGAACCGCATCATGTCGAACATGTGAATCGGGGTTCGAATAAGAATCCGCCGGTAATCTGGTCATCGCCGGTCCAGACCGGCTGCAGCAGCTCACCGCGATTCATCTTGACGTGTGCGCAGTGCGGTGGGGCGGATTCGTGCAGTTCTTTGACCCGGCGGTAGACGGGCGCAAATCGGCGATTGAAACCCACCTGAAAGGCCGTCTCCGCCGCCCGGGCTGCATCGAGAACCTGGTGCGCGGCGTCGAGTGTGGTAGCCATGGGCTTCTCGTAAAAGACATGTTTTCCGGCGGCGAGCGCTCTTTGCGCCAGCTCTGCGCGCAGCGTATTGGGTGCGGTGGCGTAGACGGCATCGACGCTGGATAGAAGCTCGTCGAAATCATTCACCCCGATGGTGCCGGTCCGTGCAGGATCGGGATCGTAGGTGCAGGTGATCTCCACGCGTTGGTCGCGCTTCAGGTTGGTCATGTGCACGCCCGCGTGTAGCCGCAGCCGGCGAACCCGATTCTTGCAGCCAAATGCTTCGCCTCCCGAATCAATGAGGACAGTGTAGCAGCCGTCAGCGGCTGGTCCATTGCTATAATCTCGCCGAGATCGAAGATGAAAACCAAACTGCTGTTACCCATTTCCGCCTGCCTGGTGGCAGGTCTATTGTTTGTGGGATGGTCGAACGCGCAGCCGGCGGGTGACTCCTTAATGGAAGGGTTCCGTGCAGTCGAGGTGGCTTCCGTGGCCGACGCCATCGAGCAGCTTTACGGGCAGCGGTCGCACATGTCGCACCAGATGCGGCCGCTGTTCATGACGAAGTTCGCGGGGCCGGCAGTGACCGTGTTGCTCAAGAAAGAGGAGCACAAGGAGGGCGGTGCGGCGTCACAAGGAATGCTGGACGCGATCGACTCGGCGCCGGCAGGGTCGGTCTACGTGATGGTGCTCGAAGATGGAGCGGATGTCGCCGGCATCGGCGGGTTGATGGCAACGGCCATGAAAGTCCGCGGCCTGACGGGTGCTATCGTGGATGCGTCGATTCGCGACACGCCGCAGATCCGGCGACTGCAATTCCCGGTGTTCAGCGTGGGGATTGTGCCATCGACCTCGATCAACCATTACCGTTTCGCGGGGATGAACGTGCCCGTGACCTGCGCGGGCGTGCGCGTGAATCCGAACGACATCGTGGTGGCGGACGACGACGGCGTGGCGGTGGTCCCACGCGAACATGCGGCCGACGTGTTAAAGAAAGCGCAGCAGCTCGATAACACGGAACATAGCATGATCCCATTCATCGAGAAGTTCCGCTCGATCAAAGAAGCGGTGGCGAAGTTTGGGAGGATTTAGATGAAGCCTGGCAGCGCCTAGATCGGTCGCAGATTTCTTTCTTGAGGCTTTCGTCACCGGTTATCGCAGTGGTATCCCGTGAGAATGAAGTCGCTTGCCTTTACCGCCATATGGCATGGGTGACAAATTGTTTCCGAATGAGGCATCACTCCGTAAGGCTTGAACGTATTGGACGCTGCATCATACGAGAACTGGGCATATCCCATCCATTGGTGTCAGGGAATCTCCCGGAATCGTTCCGGATGAACGCGACGATGCGTCAGGCACCATCACCAGACAAGAGGACTCAGGGTTCTTCTTTTTGGACCACTCGAGCTTAACAATGATGGATCCTTCGGGGAAGGGCTGGCCATTACCGGGGATGCCCTGCTTAGACGCGTTCATCATGACCGGATTCCCCACAATAACCTTCAATCCGTCATCGGTCTGACTCGCTAGGACATCCGGCCATGTTTCATATCCTTTGAATTCGGAAAGCGCGACGCCGTTCGGGCGCTTTCAGCGTGAACCTCTCCTGCGCCGCGAAAGCCACGCTGACTAAGACAGAGAGTTTCGCGACCAAAGGATCTTTCAAAGGTTCTGCTTCAAGAATGCGCAGATGTGGTAGCCGTCCAGAAACTTGAACGGGGCCTCGCCCATGGTGTAGTGCCCGCAGGGAAGGGCAGCTACCTTATGGTCCAAGCCGAGCTCTTCGAATCCCAAGACTACTTCCTTCGAGAATTCGGGCAGGAATGTCGTGTCGTACCGGCCGTAAATCAGCAGCGATTTCTTTTTTTTTTGCGCGAATCGGTGAATGTAGCTAGCCGGGGTGATCGCGGCCCAGACCGCACGCGCGCGTTCCAGATCGATGGCCGGTTCCATGCTCTGCCGGATGTGCTGGGTGGAAAGCCCGGTCCACACGACGTCGGCGAATTGCGTGGAGCAATGGTTGAAGACGTTCACCGCCAGGCGATCGTCATGCGCGCTGGTGAGGAACGCGTAGGCGGATCCGAGGCTCGTGCCGACGATGCCGAGCTTTTCGTAACCCTGCTGCTGGAACCAGTCGAGGCAGGAGCGCACGTCGATCACGGCCTGGCGCGTGGCGTCGATGGTCCGGGCGACGTTCGAGGAGACCGCATAATCGGCGCGCTTAGTCTCGGGAGGCATGCGCTGATCGTGATACGGCAAGCTCAACCGCAGGGCCGAGATGCCCAGCAGGCTGATGCCGCGGCACAAGGCTACGTGCTGGGCGGCGTGGGCATTCCAGTGCGGCAGAACGATGACGGCCTTCTTTCCGAGCTTGGGTTCGAATACGGTTTGCTTCCCCGCAAACCAGTGCGCGCGGGCGATATTGTTTTCCGGGTAAGGGGTTTCAATCGCCGATGTGAAGCGCAGCTCATCTCCGGTGAGCACGAAATCGGCGGGCGTCCGGTAAGCGAAGAACTCGTCGCTGCGTTCGACCGCTGCGCGGCTCAATAACCGCAGCCAGGCTTCATCGCTGTGACCATTCCGCTCGTTGTCGCAGGTCACAGGCCATTGGCGCGTCCATTCAAGACCCCATTCGAAAGGCCGGACCACGCGGTCGGTGGCGCGCGAGCACAGCCGCGCCTCCCATGCGTGCATCCACCGACGGTACACTTGAGGCATCTCTAGCAATTTAGCAGCTTGGAGCGGGAAATGAGCGAACGGCCGCCGCTGGACGAAATCCGCAACATCCTGCGAGCGGCGAAACTCGCACCAGGAAGGCCAACCGGATCGCCGATGAGATTCGCCTGGCCGGCGACTACCACGGGTGGGTGTTTACGAAGTGGATGCCGAAGAAATCGCCATTCTGGGCTGGAGCGGAGGCAGCCTGCCCACGCATCCGCGTTTCCGGCGACGCAGGGGCTGTGCGGCGCGGCAGTGGCGTCCCGACCCGCGGTCTTTGGCGGCGATGTATCGGCCGATCGGAGATACCTCACAACCTTCGGCAGCACCCGCTCAGAGATGATCGTACCGGTGATGGCGCCCGCGGGCGTGGGGGTGATTGGCCTCGTGGACGTCGAAAGCGACCGCCTAAACGCTTTTACGGACGATGACCGTAACATGATGGAGCGATGCGCGACGGCGTTGCTATCGCTTTGGGATGCCTAGTGCACGGGCTGAAGCAGCCGCCTTCTACATCGCGGCCTTACAGGTGATAAAATCGGAGCTTTCGGAGCCATAAACCATGAATCGAAGACATTTCCTGATGAGCACCGCGGCGGCGGCCGGGGCGTCCGCCCTGAAAGGCGCTCCCAGCATTAACGACACCGTGCGCGTGGCGTGCGTAGGGATTCGCGGGCAGGGAAACGCCCACATTCACGAATATTCGAAGATGCCGAACGTGGAGATCGCGGCGCTATGCGATGTGGACGAGAATGTCCTGAACAAGCGATTGCAAGAGGTGGAAAGCTCCGGCAAGCGGAAGCCAGCCGCGTTCACCGACGTGCGCAAGCTGCTTGAAGATAAATCCATTGACGTCATTTCCATTGCCACGCCGAACCACTGGCACTCGTTGATCGGGATCTGGGCCTGCCAGGCGGGTAAGGACGTGTATTGCGAGAAGCCGTGCTCCCATAATATTTTCGAGGGCCGGCAACTGGTGGCGGCGGCTCAGAAGTACAACCGGATCGTGCAACACGGCACCAACAGCCGGTCAGGCGTGGCAGTAAGGGAGGCCATGGACAAGATGCGCGCGGGCGTGATCGGCGACGTCTATATGGCGCGCGGCCTGTGCTTCAAATGGCGCGACACCATCGGACACACTCCCGAAGAGGCCGTGCCCACCGGCGTACACTACGACCTGTGGACCGGCCCGGCGCCGCTCCAACCCTTCACACGGAATCATTTTCACTACAACTGGCACTGGTTCTGGAACTACGGAAACGGCGACATCGGCAACCAGGGCATTCACGAGATGGATATTGCGCGCTGGGGACTCGGCGTAAGGTTTCCCACCCGGGTGAGCGGCATGGGCGGTCATTTCATGTTCGATGACGACCAGCAGACGCCCAATACGCTATCCTCGATGTTCGAATTTGAAGAGGGCAGCAAGAAGAAGTTTTTGGTGTTTGAAGTGCGCCACTGGATGAGCAATCATGAGGCGGGCATTGGCGAACGCCTAGCCGGGAAGCGGAAAGATTCCAACACCGTGGGCAATATTTTCTACGGATCCAAAGGCTATCTCGCCATCGACGGCTACGGCCAGTACAAGACATGGCTTGGCAGGGATCAGGAACCCGGACCGAGCCGCGCTGAGGACGGCAACAACTGGGCCAACTTCATCGAAGCCGTTCGCAGCCGCAAACAATCGGACCTCAATGCGCCCATCGAAGAAGGCTATATGTCGACTGTGCTGGTGCACCTAGCCAACATTTCGTACCGGCTGGGGCGAACCCTTGAGTTCGACGCGGCAACCCTGAGTTGCAAAGGCGACACGGAAGCCACCGCCATGTTCACGCGCAAATACCGCGAGCCGTTCGTGGTGCCGGAGAAGGTTTGAAGTCGGCCGCCCGGCAACCACCGGATATCAAGCTACCAGACCTTAAAGCGATGAGCGATCCGCTGGCCTACCTGGGCACGCAACTGGTAGCGTGGCGCCAGGCGGGTACTTATCAGCGCCTGCGTATTCTGGAATCGGCCAGCGAGGCCGAGTCTCGGTTTGACGGCCGGGACGTGATCAATCTCGCGTCCAATAACTATCTCGGGCTCACTACTCACCCAAAATTGATTGAAGCCGCGCTCGCGGCCACGCGGAAGTACGGCGTCGGATCGGGAGCGGTGCGCACCATCTCGGGCACGATGAGCCTGCACATGGAGCTCGAAGAGCGCATCGCGCGCTTTAAGCAGGTCGAAGCCTGCGTGGTATTCCAGTCGGGTTTCGCAGCCAATGCGGGGACGGTTTCGGCGATCCTTGGCCCGGACGATCACATCATTTCGGATGAACTAAACCACGCCAGCATTATTGATGGCTGCCGATTATCTAACGCAAAGATTCATGTCTTCCCGCACAAAGATGTAGCGGCGGCGGAGCGGATTCTCCGAGAATTGATCTCCGTTTCTGGTCATAAGCTGTTGATTACAGACGGTGTTTTCTCGATGGACGGGGATATCGGCCCTTTGTCTGGACTGGTACAGGCGGCCGGGACTTACGGCGCCATCATGATGGTGGATGACGCGCATGCGTCGGGCGTTCTGGGGCGCAATGGCCGCGGCACCGTTGACCATTTCAATGTGCATGGCAGCGTGCAGATACAGGTGGGTACTCTTTCGAAAGCCATTGGGGCGCTCGGCGGGTACGTGTGCGGGAGCCGCGACCTGATCGAGTTTTTGTATCACCGCGCGCGGCCGTTTTTGTTTTCGACTTCGCATCCGCCGGCGGTCGCAGCGTCGTGCCTGGCGGCGTTCGACGTGCTCGAGGAAGAACCGGAACGACTTCAGAATCTGTGGGATAACACAACGTACTTCAAGCAGGG
>Ga0126370_10001197_pt1 | contig 11674 bp, 10 predicted proteins | sample PanSoiMetaPlot_3_FD_92586 | JGI IMG/M metagenome (GOLD analysis project Ga0126370, IMG submission 92586) | Tropical forest soil microbial communities from Panama - MetaG Plot_3 | ecosystem: Environmental > Terrestrial > Soil > Tropical forest > Bulk soil | place: Panama | collected 2016-02-17 | reverse complement strand
CCGAAGCGGAGCAGTTCCACGGCGAAGCGCCGCCGACTACAGCGAATGGACCTACCACCGAGGCCCACGGCTAACGGTTTCATTTCCCGAACCAGAGTTTTCGCCGGGGCGGGATCCTCTTCCCGCCCCAGCTTTATTGCCGGCACCGAAAGGGAAGGTGCGTTGACCCCGTCACCATCCGCCAGTAGACTCTCCGCGATTCTCCTCCTTTGGAGGTCCTTGGGTCATGAAACGAGCCCTGGTGTCACTTGCATTCGTCGCCACCGCTATCTGCACGGTGGCGCAAAACACCCAGAGTGCCGCAAAAACCGGCCAGGTCACTCTGAAGTGGCTCGGAACGGCAGGGTGGGAGATCGGTGACGGCACAACCGTCATTCTGATCGACCCGTATCTCTCGCGAATCAATGGCCCGCGGCCGCCGGGTGCTGGCTCGGCGGGCACGCCTGTCCCCGGAGACACGCGTAAGCTTTATGGATGGGAAGATGCGGTGACCCCCGACGTGGCCGTCATTGACTCGCACATCCAGCGAGCGAATTTCATCCTAGTCACGCATACGCATTACGACCACGTGCTCGATGTGCCGCATATTGCTCTGAAAACGCACGCCACCGTGATAGGGACCGAGAGCACCGTGAACGTGATGCGAGCCTATGACGTTCCTGAAGAACGATTAATTACCGTACGTGGCGGAGAGGATTTCGAGTTCGGAACTTTCTCCCTCAAGGTGATTCCGAGCATTCACAGCGCGCTCGATCACAAGCACTACTACAGCTCAGAAAAGGCGCCCGCCGGGATGAAAGCGCCACTGACATTTCGGCAAATGAGTCCCGAGGGAGGGACACTGGCATACCTGGTGCGTATCGGTGGACATCAGATCCTCGCCTTCGGAGGGATGAACTATATTGAGCGCGAGATCGCAGGACTGACACCGGACGTGGCCATGGTTGGCGCCGCCGGTTCGCGCAAGGAAATCTACGACTACTGCGGGCGCCTGATGCGCGCGCTGCAATTTCCTTCTTTAGTGCTTCCGACGCATTGGGACAACTTCTTCGCATCGTATGACGAATCGCAGCAGCCCGCTATTGATGCCGTCCAGTCTTTTGTAAAGGAGGTCCGGGCGGCTTCGCCAAGGACCAGGGTGATCGTGCCGAAATATTTCGAGGCGATTCCGCTCGAGTCCGCCGAAAAGTAGGCAGTTTGGAAAACAAAGGTTAAGAAGAAATGCCCGGAAGCATCTGACCGTCGGCGTAGATGCGGCCGCGTCGAGAGTCTGGCGACACCGTAGGCATCCCGAAGCTGACGCTCTTGGCATTCTTCATGACCGCATCGAATGCGGTCATGAACGCATCCATCTCCGGCTGCGTGCCAACGGTGATGCGCGAGTACGTCGGCCAAGCGGGCCAAATGCGCCCGATGTATACGTTCTTTGCGGCCATGGCGTCGATGACTTCCCTGGCGGGCCGCTTCGCGTCCAACATAAAAAAATTCGTTTGCGAAGGCACGAAGGAATAGCCTTGCCGGCTGAGCCAGTCAAAAGTTCTTTGGCGTATGGTCGTGTTCGCCAGCTTGCGGTCGGCCACCAGATGCTCGTGCTTCAGGCTGGCGTTTGCCGCAGCCACGGCGGTGATTGGCAAAGCGCTCCAGCCTCCGCAATGCTCGAGCTTCGTGAGCAGGTCGGGACGCGCAATGGCAAATCCGCAACGCAGCCCGGCCATGCCATAAATCTTCGAGAACGTGCGCAGCACAATGATGTCCTGTCCGGCCTTCACCAAATCGATGGCCGTTTCGGCGCCGTCGGCAAAGTGAATGTAGGCTTCGTCCACCAGCACAACCGAATCTTTCGGTTTCTTAGCGAGCAATTGCTCAATGTCCGCGTGCGGCGTCAGTGTCCCCGTCGGATTGTTCGGTGTACAAACATAGAACAGGCCGGCTTCAGGGGCGGCGGTCAACATCGCCGGTATGTCATGCGCATAGCTCTTCGTGAGCGGAACTTTGACCACGCGCGCGCCGGAAACCTTGGCCGCCTCCATGCCGGCCTCGTAGCCGGGATCGGCGGTGACGTAGCTCCGCGTCGGCGAAGTGAACGAAAGGACAGAATAATGCAGCGGCTCGCTCGACCCGGGAAAAACGTGGATGAACTCGCGCTTTAGGCCCTGCTGTCCCGCAAATGTGTCGATCAGCTCGTCCGTGAGCCAGTAGGAATAACGGCCGCTTTGCGGGGCCTGCGCTACCACCGCCGCGCGCGCCATATCGCACGGACCGAGCGGGTTCTCATTCGCGTTGATGACTACGGAACCAGGAGGAAACGCGCCGCGATGACGCTCGACGGCGGCAGCGGCGAGCATCGGCTCATTCACGATGCGGAAGGCGGATGCGGCGGCAGCGGCGACGGAGAATTGCAAGAAGGTTCTGCGGGAATCGTTGCGAAGCGTCTGGTTCGGGCTCATGCGAACCTCCTGAACAGAAATCCGACCGGGGTTCTGGCTGTAGGCAAACACTATAGCATTGAAACGCGCGTTGCAGGAGAGGTGGTCGCCGCCCTTGCAGGGTTTGCCAAGGGCACCCGGCGCTCATGGATCGGGCAGGATGAGTTTGCCGGCGCATAGCGGATAGATTTGCGCGCCTCGCCTGACCTAAAATTTAGCGTTTGACGCAATTTAAATCGGTCAACATTAGATTGAGGGCCTTAGGGCCATAGCCTCTCAAAAAACATCGGAGATGCACTTGATGGAAGACCGCATTGGCGGGCTGGATTGGAAAGCGGCAGCCGATTCCCTGTATCAGCGCGGCTACGCGGTGACCGCACGAATTCTTTCGCCCGAAGAGTGTGCGTCGCTCGCCTCCATGTACGGCGATGAAACCCGTTTCCGCGGCCGCATCATCATGGAGCGCTACCGCTTCGGCGTGGGCGATTACAAATACTTTGATAATCCGCTTCCCGAAGTCGTCGCTTCATTGCGAACCGCCGTGTACCCGCACCTCGCGGTCGTGGCGAACGAGTGGGCTGAAAATCTAGGTGAGAAAACTCCGCGCTTTCCAGAGGAGCATCCGGCTTTTCTTAGAATCTGCCGCAAAGCCGGTCAAACCAAGCCCACTCCGCTTCTTCTGCACTACGAAGCGGGTGGATACAACTGCCTGCATCAGGATATTTACGGCGAAGTGGCGTTCCCGCTGCAGATGGTTTTTCTTCTGGGCCAGCAGGGCCGCGATTGGGAAGGCGGCGAATTCTTGTTAGTCGAGCAGCAACCTCGCGCGCAGTCCAAAGCCGAAGTGGTCCACGCCGATCAAGGCCAAGCGATTATTTTCACCACGCGTTACCGGCCCATCCGCGGAACGCGTGGCTACTACCGCGTCAACATGAAACATGGCGTCAGCCGCGTCCATCGCGGCACCCGCTACACTCTCGGGGTCATTTTCCACGACGCAAAATAGGGTCGCCGGAGCCACTCCGTAAGCTCCCCGCCCGTCCGAATTCGCGGGAAGCGTCCCACAATCGAACAAAATCCTAGGACCGAGATCGCATCGCCTTTGATCTAAACCCTTCCCTCGCTTGGACTTCCACACCTTGTTGGAAGGCCCCCCATTTGCACTCTCGATCCGTGTGGAGGTGTGATCATGGGAACGCTGCGACGGGACTTGCGCTTTGCTATGCGATCTCTCCTCAAAACTCCTGGCTTCTCGCTGGTGGTCGTTCTCACTCTGGCTCTCGGCATCGGGGCCAACACCGCGATTTTTTCTGTTGTCTATTCCGCCCTGCTGCGCCCACTTCCCTATCGCGAACCGGCTCGGCTCTTCACCTTCGGCGAAACGCGCAGCCAGCATCCGGATAGCGTCGAAATTGCGAACGTCTCTTATCCGGACTACCTCGACTGGAAGCGCACCGCGAAGACTATCCAGAGCCTTACCGCCTTTAGCGGTGACGCTTTCACCCTTTCCACAAAGGGTGAGCCGAAGAACATTTTTGCCGCACAGGTCACGCCCAGTTTTTTCTCCACACTTGGAGTAAGACCGGCCTTGGGGCGGGATTTCCTCGATAGTGACATGCAGTCGGACGGTCCTCACGTGGCCATCCTCACGCATTCCTTCTGGCAGAGTGAATTTGGCGCCGATCCCAACATCTCAGGCACGGTGATTCCGGTGGACGGCAAGCCGACCACCATCATTGGTGTTCTTCCGCGCGAATTTGAGTTTGCCCCCGTCGCGTCCGCGCCAATATGGGTCCCGATTCACCTTGGCGGAGATCCAATCACGCGGCGCAGCCTCCGCTGGCTGAATGTCGTTGCCCGCCTGGCCCCGAACGTATCCGAGAGACAAGTGCGCGCGGAAATGGAAAGCATCAACCGGCAACTCTCCCAGCAATACCCCAAAGAAAATGGTTCCACAGTTTTTGTGATGGGTCCTCTCACGAACACCATCGTTGGCAAGGTCCGCCCCGTCCTGCTCGTGCTTCTTGGCGCTGTGGGTTTCGTGCTCTTAATCACTTGCGCCAACGTCGCAAATCTCCTGATGACGCGTTCCATTGGCCGTCGCAAAGAATTTGCCGTGCGTTCGGCGCTGGGGGCCAGCCGGGCGCGTCTCGTGTGGCAAATGCTGACGGAAGGCCTGGCGCTTTCGCTCCTCGGCGCCGCCGTCGGACTAGTCGGCTCTCCATGGGGCGTCAACCTGCTCATCTCCGCTATTCCTGAGCTTCAGTTGCAAGCCATGCCCTATCTTCGCGACGCTTCGGTCAATCTTCCGGTTCTTGCGTTTCTCTGTAGCGTAACCGTGTTCACGGGAATCCTCTTCGGTCTTGCTCCCGGTCTGGACGTTGTGCGAACATCCCCCAACGATTTTTTGAAACAGGAATCGCGCGGCACGAGCGCTGGCCACATGCGCATGCGCTACACGCTGGTCGTCGCGGAAATTGCCATTTCTCTCGTCTTGGTCGTCGGTGCCGGGCTCCTTTTGAAAAGCCTTCACACTCTTATTGGCCGCGATCCGGGCTTCGACCTTCACAATGTTTTGAGTTTCTCAGTGAACTTGCCGGATTCCTCCTATCCCAGCGACAAGACTCCGCCTTACTACAGTGCCGCCGCCGTTCGCTTCGACCATCAATTCACCGAGCGCCTGCGCTCGATGCCCGGGGTCGTGGACGTCGGGCAAGCTTCCGGAATCCCAGCTGGCGGAGGAAGCGGCACCATCCGCTTTGTCGAGGAAGGTCGCCCTGTGACGACGGGGCAGGAAGATGAATGCCAAATCCTGACCGTTAGCACCGGCTATTTCCACACGCTGAAAATCCCTCTTGTCGCAGGTCGCCTCTTCGCCGCAACCGACACCAAAGACACCCCCAGAGTCGTGGTCGCAAGTCGCGCATTCGTTCAGACTTATTTTCGCGGCGAAAATCCGCTGGGCAAGCGCATTCGCTTTACCTTCAGCGCCCAGAATCCCTTTATCGAAATTGTTGGCGTTGTCGGAGACACTTCCTCGTCCGATCTTGCCGCTCCTCCGCCTCCCATGATCTATGTGGCGAACGACCAGGGTCCCAACACTTACTTGAGTTACCTGATGCGCACTTCCGGGGCACCGGCATCTTTTGTCGGCGCCGCCCGCGGCGCGCTGCGCCAGATGGATCCGCAGCTACCTCTGATTCAGCCGCAATCTCTCGAGCAGATTGCCAATGAGTCCCCTTCGGTTTTTTTGAGGAGATATCCTTCCTATTTAATCGGCAGTTTCGCGGGGCTGGCGTTGGTCCTGGCAGTCGTTGGTCTGTACGGGCTCATCTCCCATATGGTGCTTCAGCGCACGCGCGAGATTGGAATTCGTGTTGCTGTAGGAGCGCAGGGTCACGACATCCTGAAAACCGTTCTTCTGGAGGGAATACGGGCGGCCCTGGCGGGCATCGCCATTGGAATTGTCGCCGGACTGGCTCTCACTCGCGTTCTTCGTAGCTTGTTGTATGGCGTGTCTCCAGGCGACTGGCTCACGTTCTCGAGCGTTACTCTTCTCCTCCTGGTTGTCACGATCGGAGCGTGCCTGGTTCCCGCGCGGCGCGCAATGCGCGTCGATCCGATCGTGGCACTCCGTTATGAATAAGGGCAAAACGGCGGGCATTCAACAACGCGTTGAAATTCCTCAGCGGGCTCTCCCGCGCCAGAAACCCTACTCGTGGCCGCCAGCAAGCTCGCGCACGATGGCGCCAACAAAATTCTTCGCGTCGCCGAAGAGCATCAGCGTTTTGTCCATGTAATACAGCGGATTCTCGATGCCCGCAAAGCCTGCTCCCATGCTGCGTTTGATGACCATCACCGTGCGCGCCTTGTCCACGTCGAGAATAGGCATGCCAAAAATCGGGCTTGAGGAATCCGTGCGCGCCGCGGGATTGGTAACGTCGTTCGCGCCGATAATCAGCGCAACATCGGTCTGCGAGAATTCGCCGTTGATTTCGTCCATGTCCAGAAGTTTGTCGTAAGGAATGTCCGCCTCCGCCAGCAACACGTTCATATGACCCGGCATGCGGCCCGCCACGGGATGGATGCCGAATTTTACGTCGATGCCGCGCTTTGTGAGTCCATCGAAAAGTTCACGCACTTTGTGCTGCGCCTGAGCCACGGCCATGCCGTAGCCGGGAACAATCACAACTTTATTCGCAGCCGCAAGAATCGCAGCGGCTTCTTCGGGACTCGCGCTGCGCGCACTGCGTGTTTCCTTGGCACCGGCTCCGGCACCATCTTGCTCCTGTCCAAAAGCGCCGAAGAGCACATTCGTAAACGAACGGTTCATGGCTTTCGACATGTTGACGGAAAGAATGAAGCCTGAAGCTCCGTCCAGCGCGCCCGCGATAATCAGCAGCTTGCTCTGCAACACGAAGCCCATGGCCGCCGCCGAAAGGCCCGCGTAGGAATTCAAAAGCGAAATCACCGTCGGCATGTCCGCGCCGCCGATGGGAATAATCATCATCACCCCGAAGACAAGTGGAATGCCAACGATGAGAGGGAAAAGCGGCATCTTCTCCGGATGCGCAACGAGCACGCCGGCAACGACAATCGCCACGGCAAGCAAGCCCAAATTCACAAAATTCTGCCCTTTGTAGGTGATCGGACGCTGCGGAAGAATCTCCTGCAGCTTCCCTGCGGCCATCAAGCTGCCGGTGAACGTCAGCGAACCCAAAATGATCTCCATAGAAAGAACGCCCATCACGAACGGCGGCACGCTGGGAGCGCGCAGGTAATATTCCGCTGTGCCGACCAGCGTTACGCAAAGCGCGCCGAAGGCGTGGCTCAACGCGGTCCGTTGCGGAACGGCCGTCATCGCCACTTCGCCGAGCGGCACGCCGATAATCGATCCAAGCACCAGGGCGATGACAATCCATTTGTATTCAACAATGCCGTGGTACATCAGCGTTCCGACGATCGCCAAGAGCATGCCGATTTCGCCGGCGAAGACGCCTCGGCGTGCCGTCGTCGGAGAGCTGAGCCACTTCAACGAAAGAATGAAAAGCGCCGTAGCAATCAGGTAGGTGATTTCGATGATGTGTTCGGTTGGCACGCCGGTCACTGTTTCCTCGGCCCGCTGGCCTTGAACATGCGCAGCATGCGGTCGGTGATGAGGAAGCCGCCAACGATGTTACTTGTGGCCGCCACGATAGCGATGGTCCCGAGAATTTTCGCGAGCCGCCCGCCGTGCTGGTGGGATTCGCCGGCCAAGATGATCGCGCCCACAACCGCGATCGCGTCCAGCGCGTTCGTCAACGACATCAGCGGCGTGTGCAGCAGCGGCGAAACGCGCCGGATCACTTCAAATCCGATAAACGCGGCCAGCATGAAAACGTAGACACTGGTCAGCAAGTCCAGCTTCATGATTTCGCGATCTCCTTGGCTGCCCCAGGCAAAGCCGGAAGCGAAAAGAATTCCCGCACGCGCGCGTTGACGACTTCTCCGTCACGCGTGAGCAGCGTCTCACGCACAATCTCGTCATCGAGGTTCAATTGCAGCTTTCCGTCCTTAACCAGATGCAAAAGAAATGCGGTCAAATTTCGTGCGTACATCTGGCTGGCGTGGTAGGGCATGCCGGTCGCCAGGTTGAAATAACCGATGATGGTCACGCCATGTTCAACAATGACTTCGCCCGGCTTTGTGCACTCGCAGTTTCCACCACGCTCGCTGGCAAGATCCACAATCACCGAACCTGGCGCCATGCTCGCTACCATCTCCTTGGTAACCAGAACAGGTGGCTTTTTTCCCGGAATGACCGCGGCGGTGATAACCACATCGCTGTCCGCCACGGCCTTGCCAAGAAGCTCGCGTTGCCGCTGATAAAACGTTTCGTCCTGCGCCCGCGCGTAACCCCGCGAATCCTGTGCGTCCTTCGCTTCAATCGGAAGTTCCACAAACCGCCCGCCGAGGCTTTGCACCTGTTCTTTGGCGGCAGGCCGCAAATCGTATGCCGAAGCGACTGCGCCAAGTCGCCGCGCCGTAGAAATGGCCTGCAAGCCGGCAACTCCCGCACCGATAATAAACACGCGCGCTGGCGTAATCGTTCCAGCGGCCGTCGTCAGCATCGGAAAAATGCGCGGCAATTTGTCGGCGGCAAGGACGACCGCTTTATATCCGCAGACAGTGGCCATGGACGAAAGCGCGTCCATGCTCTGTGCGCGCGTCGTCCGCGGCATCAACTCGACGGAAAACGAAGTCACGCCCTTGGACGCAATCTCGTGAATCGGCTCAATCGAACCCAGCGGCCTCAGAAACCCAATCAGTACCTGGCCGGCACGGTACAAAGGAACATCTGCTCTCCCGGTTTTGTCATTCGAGCCGTAACACAAAACTTGCACAACCATATCGGCGGCGCGAAAAACTTCCGCGCGGCTCGTCACAATCTTTGCGCCTTTCGAAACGTATTCCGCATCCTGATAACCCGCGGCTATCCCGGCGCCTGCTTCGAGCAAGACTTCGAACCCTGTTTTTGTGAGGTTCGGTACCACCAGCGGCACTAACGCCACACGACGCTCTCCCGGGAAGCTTTCTCGCGGAACGCCCACAATCATGAAGTTTCCTCCAAGACCAAAGCCCTCAACTTATGGGATTGCACTGTTTCGACGAGACGCACCCAAGCGCTCAACAGAGGTCTACCCCACCACCGCCAACAATCTCAAAGCATACACTCTTCGCGAGCATTCAGTAAGAGCCGCGCAGATTCGTGCCGTCGAGCTATACTGAGTGGGCCCTGCAACAATTTTGGGACGAGGCAATTTGGAGGGCGACAGCCTTGCTGCCGCTTTTCGTGGCTTCTCGTCTTTGCAATGTGGCGAGGTCCAGTGAGTATGTGCTCATCGCGCCGCTTCTCTCTCACTTCCGCAATTCTTCCGAGTCTTCTGCTCGCAGCCGGTCTCTTTGCCCAGGACGGTAGCTTCGAACAGGAAACCGCCGCGTGGCGCCAACAACATACGGCAGACCTGCTGAAACCAGATGGCTGGCTGTCCCTTGCGGGGCTGGAGTGGCTGCAACCCGGCGACAATTCCGTGGGCGCCGCCCCGGACAGCAAGATTCATCTCAGCAAAGGCCCCGCACATCTTGCAGTCCTGCATCTCGAAGGGGACAACGTTACGCTGAATCCTCCTCCCGGCGGCTTCCCTCAAGACCTTCTCGTATCCGGCGCGCCTGCAAAACCCCAATCTCTTCGCGCGGAAGGCAACAAGGACAAATTCGCGCCACGTATGACCATCGGCGATCTCAACCTCTACGTGATCCGCCGCGAATCCCGTTTCGCCCTGCGTATCAAGGACGCCCACTCACCTTCGATCACCGGATTTCACGGCCTGAAGTGGTATCCACCAGACGAAACCTACCGCGTCACCGCAAAGTGGATTCCCCATAGTCCGTACAAGACCATCACGCTCGCCACTCTGATCGGCACCAGTTACGATCAGCCTGTCCCCGGGGTGGCGGAATTCACTCTCGCCGGAAAAACGTTTCGCCTCGAGCCAGTCCTCGAAGATCCGGCGGTCGCCAAACTTTTCTTTATCCTTCGCGACACCACCAGCACGACGACAACTTACGGCGCGTGCCGTTTCCTCTACACCGGTTTCCCGTCGAAGGGCCTGGACAAGCCGGGCGAACTGGTGCTCGACTTTAACCGTGTGGAAAATCCCCCGTGCGCGTACACGCCATACTCCACCTGCCCGCTTCCACCTCCTGGCAACCGTCTACCCATCCCCTTGCCCGTCGGCGAGCAGCGCTACCACGACTGACGTTGTCTTCTGCGTTCTGCTCCGGCCACTTGTTTTGAAAATGGGCCTATCTGGCGGAAAATAAGACGTAGACAAACATGGACTCCACGAACTCCAAATTGGAGGGCTCCAATCACGACTCTCCGGCACGCGAAAAGCTCATTGCCTTGCGGCTGGCCCTTTTGCGAGTGCACAAGACGCTGCTCGAGATGGAACGCCGGTCCTACGAGCGAGAGCACGGCCACGTCAACGCCGGAGAGCTTTTCCGCCTCGTTGTAGACCACTCCCAATTCGCCTGGCTGCACAACATCTCCGAGTTCGTCGTTCGCATTGATGAATCTCTCGCCGCCAAAGAGCCCATTACTCCGGAATACACGAAAGTGGCGTTTTCCCTGGCGCGCAAAATGTTTGTTCCCACGGAATCCGGCGACAATTTTCAGAAAAAGTATTTCGACGCCATCCAGAGCGATCCAGCCGTGGTCATAGAGCACGCGGAACTCGCCAAACTTTTTAACAACGAGCCGCCTGACTCTTCGGCTGCCTAAGGCCCGCGGAGATTCCTGATAGAATTCGTCGCTCCGGCAGGAGACTTATCGTGGAATTAAACTTGGAGGCCGTCGCCGTCACGCATAACCAAGAGGCCCGTCGCTTTGAAGCCACGGTCGACGGGTTCCGCGCGCTCATAACCTATCGCCGCTTCCCCAACCGCATCGTGCTCCTCCACACAGAAGTTCCCACCCCGTACCAAGGCCACGGAATTGCCGCCAAACTGACGCGCGCCGCACTGGATTTTGCGCGCGCGAATCACTTGCGCGTGGTTCCTTTGTGTCCCTACGTCTCAAATTTTCTGCGCAAGGATAGCGAATACCACGCCTTGCTTTCCGCCGACGATCTTCGCAAAATTCTTTCCGCTGAATCTGCTTGAAAATGTCCTCACCAAAGACCGCCCTCAAGGATCCTCCGAAAATTCCCATTCGGCGGATCCGCCGCTCCGAGCTTCCCGAGGACACCGTCAAACTTTCGCGTTTCCTCATCGGCAAAGTCGTAGTCCACGATCTGCCCGCCGGACGCGTCTGCGGCCGCATCGTCGAGACCGAAGCTTATCCTCCGGGCGATCCCGCCGGTCATCATTTCCGCGGGCCCACGCCGCGCATCAAATCCATGTACCTCGCCCCCGGTCACGTCTACGTTTTTTTCAACTACGGCGCGCATTTCATGCTCAATGTCGTCAGCGAACCTCCCGAAACCGCCGCCGCGATTTTGATTCGCGCGCTCGAGCCGATCGAAGGCATCGAAATCATGCAGCGCCACCGCAAAACCAATGAACTCCGTGCCCTCACACGCGGCCCCGGCCGCCTCGCGCAGGCGCTGCAAATCGATCGCCGCCACGATGGCGTCGACCTCTGTGAAAACGAAAAGCTCTGGCTCGGCGACATCGGGGGCGCGCCAGCACACATAGGCAAAAGCGTG
>Ga0126370_10001196_pt1 | contig 11676 bp, 10 predicted proteins | sample PanSoiMetaPlot_3_FD_92586 | JGI IMG/M metagenome (GOLD analysis project Ga0126370, IMG submission 92586) | Tropical forest soil microbial communities from Panama - MetaG Plot_3 | ecosystem: Environmental > Terrestrial > Soil > Tropical forest > Bulk soil | place: Panama | collected 2016-02-17 | reverse complement strand
TTGCCGTTCACTGATTGCTCAGAGAACAGGAGAGAGTCGAATGAGCAAGAAAATCATTTTGCCGTTGCCAGTAATGCTCAGCTTCTTCGTTTTCGCACAGAACCCTCCGGCTCTGCGCGCCACGGTCGATCTGAAATCTGCCGATGGTACCTTGCTCAAAGCTACCTATTTCTCCGCTACTGAGCCTGGCCCTGGCGTGTTGTTGTTTCATCAGAGCAATCGCACGCGCCAATCCTGGGAGGGTGTTGCCCGACAACTGACAGCGGCTGGCATAAACGTTCTCACAGTCGACAGCCGCGGGCATGGCGAAAGCGACGGCAACGCGAAAGATGCGGAGAAGTGGTGGCCTGAGGACCTCGAGCCGGCATTCAACTATTTGGTTTCGCAACCCGGGGTCAACCACGATGACATTGGCGCTGCTGGCGCAGGAGTGCTCGGCGTAGAAAACGCGGTCGAGATCGCGCGTCGGCATGCCACCCGGGTGAAATCGCTGGCGTTGCTTTCGGGCGAGACCGTCCGGCCGGGGCTGGAGTTTTTGCATCAGGCTTCACAACTTCCAGAACTGTTCGTTACCGACGATAACGACGAATACCCCCCGACACAAGAAGCCATGCAGTTGCTCTATGCCAGCGCCTCAAGCCCGGGCAAAAAGCTCATCCACTACGCCGCAGCAGAAAAGGCGCCGTGGTTGTGGTATGAGCCATTTGACATTGGCAAGGTCCCTGCCAAAGGGAGCCACGGTACTGACATGTTCCAGGTTCATCCCGAGTTGCCGGGCATCATCGTGTATTGGTTTGTAACCACTCTCAAGACGCCCGGTCACGCTCCGGCAGACGCTTTGGCGGCAGCGCCACTGCTGGCCGACGTCGAGTTCAACAATGACGCAACCCGCGCAGAGCAGCAATTGATCGAGGCACGCAAGAAAGATCCTCGTGCCCAGCTTTGGCCCGAAATCTCGATGAGTATCATCGCCCAGGATTATCAGCGCGCCGGCGATCTCAAGAACGCAATCGCTATCTTCAAGCTGAACCTTCTCGCTTATCCCGATTCCGCCGATGTCAATGAAAGCCTCGCCGAGGCGTACTTGGCTGATGGCGAGAAGGAGCTGGCGCGGGAATTTGCAGAAAAGAGTCTTAGCCAGCTCGGCACACCCGGCACTCCGGCATCGTCATGGACCAACACCGACGAGTATCGCAGCGAAATTCGCATAGGCGCTCAACACGTGCTCAACAAACTAGAAAAAGCTGCAGCCGACCCGGATGGCAAAGACTGAACGGCGCCATCTTTCTTCGGCGCGCGAACGATTGACTCGGTCGCGTTAGCTAAGGAGGTGAATCTGGTCGCGGTGAAGGCGAGCTGGCAGCACGCGAGCGAAGCAGGATGCAATTACAGTATGAAGAGCTATACGAAATTGGAGGTCCTGGGTGCATCTCGCGCGAGACATCACCTCAAGTCGGCCCACGGGATAAAACGGCTGGCGCAACAGATGCGCAATGGCAGTAGCCAGCCGTCGAGGAGAGAAGAGAGCTCCGTCGTTTCTCGAGTTGATCCGTCCCCGAAGTTAGGATTCTTACAATGAAGTCTGTGCCCGATCACTGACTTGATAATCGTTGTTGCAAGTCAATATGGGCTGTTGTGTTACCGTGATTAGCCCTTGACGGGAACGGTCAAGATCTACAATCACAATCAGGGACAGAGTTACAGCTAGAGAGAGCAGAGCGACCGAGATTAGATTTCGTTGCCTCGCCAAACCTAAGGCATATCCTACAAGCACTGCCGCCAGCAAAGCAGCCAACGCGTCCATGTGAACCACTGTCCATGGGACATGATCGCGGAAGGCGGTCCAACGGTCCGCATCCAAATCTATCACCTCGTTAAGCGACTGTAACAACAGCCCCACGGTGACTGGATTGGGTTCCTTTTGAGCTTGTAAAACCGCCCGGCGCCAGTAATCTTCCTGCAAATGTTCAGCCTCTTGCCGCGCCCTCTTCAATGCATTGGCGTCGGTGAGGACGCGCACATCATCCCCAGCACGGATATATTGGACACGCAGGTTTACATACTCCCGGAGTCGATTGGCGATATAACTACGATCGGGTTCAGGTACTAATTCAGTGCGAAGGTATGACGTACCTATTGCGTTCGCTTCCTCTAGGACGAGTTGCTTTCTCGTCTCAAAACGTGAAACGGCCATCGAAATGGTGAACGCGAGCAGCAGCCCGAGAATGGCTAACACCGATCCTTCAATAACGGCGACTTGCGTTTTTGTCTTCTCACTGAGTGTCGATTCCTGCCGCCGACCCAGACGAAAGCCCGCTTCGGCAGCGGCCAAGAGTAAGAAAAACAAAATAGCGGCAACGAGCGCTTCGTTAGTCGTGTAGAGGGGGCTCACATCGGGCTCTCCGAAGGCTCATGACTCGAAGGATTTCTCGGATGCAGGTGAGCCGAACTTATTGTCAGTGACGCGAGGCTCCAGCTAGCCCGAGCCCCACGAACCTTTTTCGTCTTCATTTTCACGCTAGCATTTTCCTACTGCCTTGCATCATTTCCCAGCAGCACCGGTTCCCTTGGCGCTCTCTCAGCTCCGTTACCAGTCCAAAGCAAGTGCAGCGAGAGTCAGTGCAACCATTCTGCGGGGCACCGCCGCGATCCCGCCTTTTTCCTATAACATCGGATTCCAGTAACCAAAACTGTCAAGAATACTAGAACCAGTCTCCTAAGCATCTGAACTTTGCAATGCAACTAAGCCCGTCAAGTTGCAGTGCTGATTGTAAGTTTTCACTCATGGGCAAACCGCAGGCAATAAACATCCATCGGGTTCGCACGATTCCCTTAAATGGAAAGGATCGCAGAGCTGCCCGGCGCAGCCCGTGGCCCCATAGTTCGGATGGCCGGGTGTGTTTGCATCGGTGCGCGTGCTCTCCGTTTGGAGAAACGATCAAGAGCGGGCGGTAACGCTAGGAACAGGAAAGAGAGATCGCCCGTCGCGAACTTCGGCCCGGCGCAGTCGCGAAGAGCGGCAACGGAGAGAGAGGGCGTCGTAAGCAAGAACCGCGCACCGCGAGCTGGTTTCATCGTGGACGACTGCGGCAGCGCCATTTGCATAGTTACCGAATCGTGATTCCGTATTCTGAGGTGACGACAGTCCAATTCACATTGGGACTCGGGTGCCGGTATCGCCTCTCGATGTCGAGCGCTTTGCTTGCTGAGGAAAAGCAGCCGAGAGCAACGCGCAGCAAGATGCTACAATTCAATGAGTTATCCTGTGCCGGGATGGCGGAACTGGCAGACGCAGCGGACTCAAAATCCGCCGGTACTTGGTACCTTGGGGGTTCGACTCCCCCTCCCGGCACCAGCCCTAATTAGCTGATGCTTCAACAACTTGATGCAGTGACGCGAGGGTGTCTTTACTTTGGTTCGCTGGGCAGCGTGGCCAAATTTAGTGACCTATCGTGACTGGCGCTTCTTCGAGGGCCTTCTCGGTTTGTTAAAGCTTACACATCGCATCGACAATATCGGTACGGTTAACGCGTAGGGAAGCGCACAGTCTGTTCGTGAGCCAGAGCCTTTGCAGAAACTCCTCGCGGCTCATCTCAGGGTTGATAAGCCCGGCAGGGATCTCTTGGCGAATGTGGGCTGCCGCAATTTGTAAGGCCAGTGCCTTTTTACCGTCACCTGACGGCCACCAATGCTCCACAGGTCTCCCTTGCAGATTCCGGTGGTCAGCTCATCCAAGGGCGGTGGTTGCTCGGAGGTAATTCCACCTGTGAAAGTAAACCGAAATCTTCTGTGCCTGCTTTGTCTTTTGATGGTAGCGCAGAGCTTCGATACATTCAGCACATTCAGTGACATCCTCTATTGACTTCTCTCCGTTACCAGGCGGATAATGCGCTCCAGTTTAGGAGAGCCAACCGCTCTTGCCACTTCGCGTTGTGAGCGACCTTCCCTTGGGTCTCCTAGGTTAATCGGCCCAACCCAGACCCCATCGGCCTTGCGCATCAGGTGGTGTTTGTCCGATGGAAGCCTTCGAGGAAGGCGAAACCGATCTTCCTGTGTTAGGAGTCGACGCATCGCTTTCAGCCGTGAAAAGCCACAATCAGGAGGAGAGTTATGAAAACTGGGGGGCTCTTCATGAGAATGAGCTATACAAGATTGAAATTGGTCTTGGTCCGCGCCTGGGTTCCGACCGCAATGGCCAGCACCACCTGGTACGTGAACGGATTGAGTGGGAACAATAGCAACAACTGTAGGTCACCCCAAACCGCTTGCAGAACCATCGGGCATGGTATCTCACTGGCTGCCTCGGGCGATTCCATCATGGTGGCCGCCGCGACTTATGGGGAGAATCTAAACATCGGTAGAGCCCTGAAGGTTGTAGGCTCTGGCGCTAACGCGGCAATCATCTCTGCCAACGACCCCAACCTCCCGGTTGTTCATGTCACCACACCAATAATGGCGGACCGACCATGACCATGGCACTTACGCCGGGAATCCCCACCACCGATGCGGGCAATCCGAACGGCTGCACCGACGGCCATGGCCATCTCCTAAAGAGGGACCAAGGTGGCCAGCCCCGCCCCGATCCGGAGGGCGCTGGCGGTTGCGACATCGGAGCGTTTGAGAGGCAGAGCGATTAGCACTGAACAATGCCAGCGTAATCAAGGCTCAATATAGAAGTAGATGAAAACAAAACGCAAAAATCGACCAGTACACATATGGTGCACTGGGTTGAATTGGCGGCATTCGTCTCGATGCTTGCCTGATCATGCGAAACATGCGTGGCTCGAGTTTGCCCGCGCGGTTTCTGTTCTCCTACTAATTCTCACTATTTTTCCCGTATCACAACCAGCTGTGTGCCAAGATGTTAGTGTCGCTTTCACAGGCAGTGTCTTGGATGAGACAGGTGCCGCGGTTGTTAACGCAACCGTAAGCGCCAGAGACATTGAAAAGGGAACAGTTTTTAGGGCACAAACCGATAATGCCGGCTTTTTTAACATACAGCGTCTCACGGTCGGCACCTACGATTTAACAGTTGCCGCACAGGGATTTCAGACAGCCGAGCATCCTCCCGTGACCGTGGTTCTCAATCAGATTCTTCGCGTCGATTTCCGATTGAAAGTAGGACCGATTAGAGAGACAGTGGCAATCAACTCAGTAGCTCCACTTCTGCAAGGCGACACGTCGCAAGTAAGTACCTTGGTTGACTCTCATGCAAACATCGACCTTCCGCTGGCGATCCGCAACTATATTCAGCTGACCTTGCTTGTACCCGGAAGTGTCAATCCCAATCCCCAGACGATGAACAGTGCCGACAGTACAGGTCCGCTGGCTGCCGGGCGCCCCTATATTAATGGCAATCGGGAGCAGGCGAACAGTTTCCTGCTCGACGGCATGGATAATAACCAGGTGTCAGACAATCTAGGTGGCTTTACACCAAGCGTCGACGCGATTCAGGAATTCAATGTGATCACCCAGAATGCCCCTGCCGAGTTCGGGAATTTTCAGGGTGGCATCATAAGTGTATCGGTCAAGTCGGGAACCAACAACTATCACGGCGACGTGTTCGAGTTCTTCCGAAACGATGCGCTCAATGCCAACAACTGGGCGAATAATTTTCAGGGAGTTCCCCGGCCGACCCTCCGTTGGAATATGTATGGCGGCACACTTGGCGGCCCAATCCTGAAAAAGAAGTTATTCTTTTTCGTCGATTATCAGGGCCAACGTTTTGCCCACCCGGCCACCAGCAGTGCCTTCACACTGTTCACCGGGCCAGAACGGCGGGGCGATTTCTCACAGCTACTAATCGAGAAAGGAATCCAACTCTACAACCCTTTTCAGCTGGATGCGAATGGCAATCGAACACCGTTCCCTAACAACCACATTTCTTTGAGCATGCTGGATCCGGTGGCCAGAAATTTGTTTTCGTCCAGCTTATACCCCCTCCCCATGAACAATAATCTGGAAAACAATTTCATAAATACTGCCCGAAGCTATAACAATATGGACCAGGGAGACATAAGAGTAGATTACAAACTCTCTTCCACAGATTGGCTATACTCTCGGGTTTCGGAGGGCGCTCAGGACAATCCCGGCACCAATTCCTTCAAACTGTTCTTCGACAGTTTCAATGTCGCGCGCCTGGAAAATGGGGTGATCAATTGGACTCATACTTTCACTCCCAATGTGCTCAGTGAAGCCCGGGTGGGCGGGAACTACGTGCAAATCCATAATGGGGGATTTGATAAGGGTTTAGGCAGTGTCGGCAAGGAACTCGGGATTGCCAACGCAAACGACCACGGCGCGGGTTTGCTCGCAATCGGTTTAGCAGGTGGAGTTGTTACCGGATTTGGCAATGCGAATATAGGTACAGCCGTACTCTTTGCAGATACCGTGTTTCAATACGACGAGAATCTAGTAATCACACGCGGTCGTCATGTGCTCCACACCGGTTTCCAGTATTGGCGGCAGCGCATCAATACCAATCTTGTTGGTGGCAATGGTCGGACTGGATTCATGAACTTCAGTGGACGGTTTACCGCGGGACCGGACCAATTGGCGGTCTCAGGCGACGGTACCGGCGCCGGCGAGGCAGATTTCTTTCTCGGGCTGCCCGACTCATTCGGCCGTGGGTCAACTGCCGGAACTTGGGGGCAACGAGCAAACGTATTTGGTGCCTACATACAGGATGACTGGCGTGCCACTCGCAATCTGACTTTGAACCTGGGCGTGCGTTACGAAAACCACACTCCCTGGGTTGAGGTGCAGGACCGCCAAGTCAACTTCGAACTAATTACCGGTCAAATTCAATTTGCAGGTCAGCACTGTATATATATCAATTGTAGGGCGCTGTATGATCCTTATAATCTCGGGTTCGACTTTCAACCGCGGCTTGGTTTTGCCTGGAATCCATCATTCCTAGACAAAAAGACCGTGTTGCGTGGCGCCTATACCATCTCATCGTACCTGGAGGGTACAGGCACAAATTTGCGATTGCCTCTGAATCCACCATTTGCGAGTGCGGAGTTTGAGACCGATTATCACGACGCCAATCTGCCGGTCACAAGAACAGAACAAGGTCTACTCCCGCCGACGACTGATCCCTTCCAGAATGCCATCATTCGCTTGTGGGATCGGAATATTCAACCGGCGGTCTCTCAGCAATGGAATCTCACTGTCCAGCACGAGTTTACGACCTCTACTACAGTTCAGGCTGGCTATTTGGGCCAGCACGGGACACATCTGATGGTCCCCATGCCATATCTTCAAAGCCAGCTCCATGCGGATGGAGAAATTGCTCCCAGTCCGTACCTGAGCGGAAATCCTTCACTGGAGTCAAAGTTGTCGCAGGTTTCAGGAACGGCTTCTGTTGGCAACATGCGTTATGACGCAATGCAGGCGATTTTGCAAAAGCGGCTCGGAAGCGGCCTCCAGGGACAGGTCGCGTACACCTACTCGAAATGTATGACAGATTCGATCGGCTATTTCGGATCATGGGGCGGCCAAGCCACGCCGAGCTCCGCTTATTGGCAGAATTTGTACAATCCCCGTGCGGAGTGGGGACCGTGCTACTTTGACGTGACGCACTCTCTCACAGGCTATGGCGTTTACGAACTGCCCGTCGGCCGAAATCGGAAGTGGGGGAAGGATTTACGTCCGGTGCTAAACGGTATTCTCGGCAACTGGCAAGTGGGTGCGATTGCCCAAGTGCATGGCGGCTTCCCGCTCACAATTTTCGCGGATGACGCTTCCGGCACGAATTCGCGCGGGTCGCGTGCGAACTGCAATGGAGCTTCTCGAATATTTGGAAAGAAGCCGGCATTCGACAGCGGCAATTTTATTGGCTACCAGTGGTTCGACCCTTCAGTTTACGGACCGGCTGCACCCGGTACGTTCGGAACCTGTAGTGTCGGGACAGTAAGGGGTCCGGGACTGCGTACAGCGGATATCAGCCTGGAAAAGGAATTCCTCTTCAGTCAATCGAAGAAGCTTGAGTTTCGGGTTGAGTTTTTCAATTTTACGAATACGCCGATTCTGAATGCGCCTGGCGTGTTCCTTGGTAGTGGTCTGGGTTTGATTAACAGTTCTCAGGGCGAACGCAACATACAACTCGCGCTCAAGCTCTATTATTGACAAGTTGTCCTTCGAGCGAACGCTTTTGACGGACACTCTTGCGCAAACCGACTCCAATGCGCTGTTCCTGAAGTGTCTCATTCATTAATTGTTCAACCTGAACCCGGTCCGAACTCATTGTCAAATGGGATCGAACTGAATCAGTGCTGAGTGCTGAGTGAATGAAACGTGGGACTTCGGGGGGAAAAGATAGGAGGTCGGCAGAATTCCAGTTCTGCGGATGAGGCCCGCTTACGAGCCGCTACGGCGGGCCTCGGTATCGCAAAGCTCTTCCGACGAACGCTTCAAAAACGCGTCTATATGCGTTCCAGGAGACACCCTCAACCAACCCCCAATCACTTGTCTCGACTCCCGAGCAGTTACTCCGAGATCGGGACCAAACGATCAATCTGGTCAGAGCGAGAAGGGTTACTGCCAAACGAAAGCCCCTACCGGCTACCCTCGCTAAACAAATGTTACTCCCGTGTGGTGCGCTGCGCTGCTCCCCCTGCGGGGCAAATCTCCCTCCGCCACTCCGAGCTCTAACCTCCTGGTTGAACGAAATACGATTCAGATCTTGTGTCAGGCAGACGTGCGGAACAGGCGAGCCTCGTCCCCCAAGTCGGGGTGTCAAACCTAATGCGAAAGATACTTCCCATCACGACAAAGATGGGCTCGCGGGTGGGTTCCAGCCAGTTCGCGAATCGCCTGGTACAGCAACTCGCGTAGCTTGCCATAGTCCTCAAGCAGTTTCTGCACGTCGACAATCTCCAAATGCCATAGTGCTTCGTCGATCATTGTTCACCTGCCGTGATCCTTCAACTTGAGATTAATCGTGCGTGTCAGCTCCTCTACGCTGATCACTTTGACTTCTTTCCAAGCGTAGTAGCGGTCCAGCCAGTACAACAGAGAGTTCACCACCAGAAGCACTGGTCGAGCGATGAATGCTGCCAACCGCAATGCCCACCGCTTCCATCGTGGCCTTGGTGGGTATACTGGTCTAGTCGTGCTCAATTGCTCTCCCGTTCGTGCTCGATGAATTCGATGTTGTCCGATTTTTCCACTGCACGCATATGGTCGCGAACAACCCATACAGCCCGATGCATTCTGTCCGCTGAGTGTCCGCTGAAAAAACCAGTGAAGAAATTGACGCTATTTGCCAACGCAGTCTGCGGTCAAAGCCAGACAAAAGCGTCAACAGGCCATAAGTGTCCTCCCACAGGACAGTTTCTGGCACATCTCAATGAAGCGCAAACGGCGGGTGGGGTCCTCAGCCTTTTTCTCCGCAAAATACGGCTCAATCGCTCCTACGATGCATTCCACTGTCAGGAGCAGCAACTGCCACTTTTGACAGTCGGAGCAAAACCATGCAGCGTTTTGCGGGATTCCCCTTAACGCGATTCCCCGTTATCCGGGGGCGAGCGGGCGCTTAACCCGCTGCGCCGCAAAGTTCGGGCCTCGAGCAGGGCCGCTTGACAGAAGCAACCGCTCAGGCCCAATATGGCGTCATACGACATGTCGGTTAACAAACTATGGAGACATTCGCGATAAGTGAACCGGTATTACTGGTCCTGCTGAGCCTGGCGGAACGGCCGCGGCATGGCTATGCAATCCTGAAAGACGTTGAATCCATGAGTGACGGCCGCGTGCTGCTCAGCACGGGCACATTGTACGGGGCGCTGCAGCGCCTGTTCGACCACGGCTGGATCGAACGCGTCGAAGAGGACAACACCGCTCGCGATCGTCGTACTTACAGGCTCACCTCACGCGGGCGGCGTAATTTGCAAATGGAAATCGAGCGCATGCGCCGCCTGACCAAGGTGGCTGCCCTGCGCATGGCCCGTAAGGAGGCGTGATCGAGTGCTTACGGTTTACTGCTGGTTGCTATGCCTGTATCCGGGGAGCTATCGCCATGAATTCGGCGAGGAGATGACCTCCGTCTTCTGCGAGGCACGAAGCGAGCTTCCGTTGGTGATGGCTGCGAAGATCAAATTCTACCGACGCGAATTTTGTGGACTCTTATTGGGTGCCCTGTGTGCACACTTTGACCTCCTATTCGGCCATAGCATTCCATTTCGGAGGTTCGATATGCAACCCCAGTTTCGTTTTCCCCGCTCCACCGTGTTTTTGATGCTAGTGATCTTCGCCGGTGTAATGCTCACTATCGCGAAGGCCAGTAGCATTGCTGGCGACACGGTGGGATCCGTCTGGCCGTCATTAATATCCGTCCTGGCGTTTATGCTGGTGACCATGTGCACCGCTGCCGCAGTCGTCTGGCGAATCCTGCACACGCTGCGGCGTAGCGGCGTACGTCGCCTCGAGAACGTGCAAAGCTGGATGTATTCAGTGGAGTCGAACGGCAAACAGTAGACGAGTCTACGAGCGCTTGCATGAGCGAGCAGGCGCTTCGTCAGATTCCGCGAGACTCGGCAAGTGATACGGGACGGCGCAGCTCAGGCTGGGAAATGATTGAGTTGCAAAGTTCGGGCACCTGACATTTAGGGTGCCCAATCACGTTCCACAAGGCGATTTGTCCGTACTACCTGAAAACGGGATAGGGCTAACTCAGCATCGCCCTCGAATCGTCGTCTACAGGGGCAACTTGACATTCCACTCGAAACAAAGCTCTCGCCTCGAAACAAAGTTCTCGCCTGGAATGTCTGCTAAGGTAGCAATAGAAGGTGGCGACGTAAATGCCGGATGTGCAAACAGCGATGATGGCGAGATTCCAAACAGCTTGTTTCGCAATGCAAATCTTGCAAACCATGGCCCAAGTCCTTATTCGCCGCAGTTCCAACCGAGTCGAGGGCCGCGACACTACCCCAGTGCGGCAGAACAGAAAGGGGTAGAGCTGCCAAACCAAGTTTACTGGTTTCTGAAAGCCTGAATATATGCGGGTGGCTCCAATCAGCCAGTGACTCGCGCACAAGGAATTGCACTTGACCAGCAACACTTCGACAGCACTGATCACTGGTGGAACAAGCGGAATCGGTCGCGCGACAGCCAAGAAATTAGCACAGCTTGGCATCCACGTTTTAGTTGTAGGGCGCAATGCGGAGCGCGGGAAGAAGACGGTCCACGAAATTTGTGCAGCAGGAGGCAAAGCAAACTTTATTCTTTCGGATCTTGGAGATGCAGCCAGCGCCCGCGAAGCGGCAAAAAGAGCGATCGAACTGGGAAATGGCCACGTCGATATTCTGATCAACAATGCGGGGATCTATCCGTTCGGGCCCACGCACGAAATGACGGAAGAACAGTTTGACCGCGTTTTTTCGCTAAATGTGAAGGCGCCCTATTTCCTCGCAGCGGAACTTGCTCCGCTGATGGCTAAGAGAGGGAAAGGGGCAATCGTAAATCTGTCGACCTGGTTGCTGATTACGGGGCGCCCGGGATGAGCCTCTATGGTGCGAGCAAGGCGGCCATCAACCTGTTGACCAAAACTTGGGCTGCCGAATATGGGCCGAGCGGCGTCCGCGTTAACGCCGTGAGCCCTGGGCCCACGTGCACGGAAGGTACGGACGCGATGGGCGAGGGTCTTGACCAGCTAGCTGCCCAGGCGCCCGCGGG
>Ga0126370_10001195_pt1 | contig 11679 bp, 12 predicted proteins | sample PanSoiMetaPlot_3_FD_92586 | JGI IMG/M metagenome (GOLD analysis project Ga0126370, IMG submission 92586) | Tropical forest soil microbial communities from Panama - MetaG Plot_3 | ecosystem: Environmental > Terrestrial > Soil > Tropical forest > Bulk soil | place: Panama | collected 2016-02-17 | reverse complement strand
CTAGCTAGTTTCTGTCTCGAAACTCCTATTTGCAAAGAAAATTTTCCGTGCGCAGCAGAGATTTCAAGGAGTTAGCGGGGCCCAGGTTGGTTTTCAACGGAGTTGCGCAGGCCATTTTTGTTACGGGTTCCGGGATCGAGGGGAAGATCACTCTTGACGTAAAATTACATTAAGAACAACCTGTCGGCTTCGCTGAGTAAGAAAGAAAAGCGGAAAGAAATGTTATGCAGCTCTTCTTTTGCGAGATCGTTTCGTCAGCAAGCCCGCAATTCTCATCAAGTTGTTGGCCAGCACGGCCGCGCCAACCCATAACTCAAAACGCTTACGCCCTTCGTCGAGACAGCGCTTCATGCCACGACCGCGGAACAGCACCGAGATGGTCCCTTCGATGCCAGCTCGAAAGCGTTGTCCTTTTTTGAAATCGGGACTCTTCTCGAATTCTTTGCGCTCGTCCGTTTTCTGTCCGCCGCGCTGCGGGATACACACCATCTTCACACCTTCTCGCTTGGACAACTTCACATTCTTCTCACTGAAGAAGCCCCGATCTGTACCATACAGTTCTGGGGCGTGGCCGAACTTTTTCTTGTGGCGTTTCAGGGAAGGTTCGACGTGTTGTTCATCGTAAGGGTTTCCCTCGAGCACTTCGTATTGCGTGATCAACCCTTGGGCACTTTCGGCAAGAAAAACTTTGTGGCCGAACTCCAGCGGTGTTTGCACCTTCCCGCGCTTGATCAGGTCGGTGTGGACTTCAAAGATGGAAAAGATTTTTTTGAAGTTGGGAACTTGCTCTCCCTCGAGCACGCGACGGCGGGTCTGGGAGATCACACCGTCTCCCAGCTTACAATAGTGTTCGATCTCCTTCCGGAGTCCGGGGATCGCCACTTCAGCGGCCACATCCTTGCCGCGCGCCTTCGCGGTCTGCTCCACTACCTTTCGCGCTCCGATCACGACCTCTTCGGTCACTCCGATGAGTTCACGATATTTCTTGGTTTGTTGTTCGTGCCGTTGCTTGGGCGTCATCCGCTGGATTTCTTGCATGCGACGTCGGGCCACCCGCTTGCGATTGTGGAACCCCCGAACCCGCTTCTGGACTGCTTTTTTGAGGCGGCCGACCAAACGAGTGACCACGCGTACGACATCCCATAACAAGGTGTTGTCGGTCGGGTGATGAACGTCCGTCTGTGTAACCGTGGTGTCCACCCGAAGTTGGTTACCATCTTCCAGGCCGAGAGCCACCGCCGCATCCACCACCAGCTCATTGATGGTTTTCACCGTCTCCGGAGTCAGCCGATGAAAGGCGCGGTTAAACGCAAGGTGTTTGGGTACCCGCTGGCAATAGAATTCCGTGAACTGGCGCAGCGTGTATCCGTCGGCAATGCGTTCCCGCAGTTCGCGATAATCCCAACTCTTGACGCTCTTCAGTACGAAGGAGCGCAGCACCTGCGAGGGAGTTAACCCGTTGCGACCCGTCGCGGGATTTTTTAGGCTTCGTTCGAGATCGCGTCGTACCGCCTCGATCATCTCTTCGTGGTCGTTCAGAAAATCTGAGATGCTCTGCAGAACAGGTTCCAGCTCGATGCCTTGCCGGAGCAGCTCCCAATCGGCGAAACTGATCTGTGGCTTCGCAGCCCTGGGCACCTTTCAGTCCTCCACTTTTTTCGGAGCCTGATCCCGCTCCCGTTTCAAAGCTTGGAGATTTCTGGACGCGGCCTGGTACAGCAGCTCCTGCAGAGCACGCCCGTTATCCAGCCAGCGCTGGACGTGGGGAACCAATTCTTCGGGCACGTACAAGGAAAAACGACGTCCTTTCTCACGACCATAGAGGACATAGCTGGGATGTTTCTCGCCGGAAAGACAGGCAGGGCAATTCGGACGAATGCAGGGACTGCGGCGGAAGCTAAGAGAGCCGAGGGCAGCGGGCCACAGGTTGGCACTCTGCTGTTGCAACCAGCGTTGGACGTCGGCCAGGGATTCGGATTTCGCTCGGGATTTCGTTGGCATGGCGTACGTATGCCACATATCCTACATACATGTCAAGCAAAAAAATAACACATGCACGAAACTCCGCTTAGAAAATTGCGCGCGAGCCTGATTTTATGCTGAAATTTGGGTTTCGAGACAGAAACTAGCTAGTTTTGCGAATGGAGATGGAGCCGTAGCTGGTTTTTAGAATAATTTTGGGGCCGCGGCCGTTGCCGTATTTCCCTTCCAAATGAGCGTCGCCGCTGTTGGAGGTTTGTTTCAGAGAATCCCCCGAAAACTCGGAGTCGATATCGCACGAGTGGCAGTCCGCGGCAATCTCGAAGTTGGAGGATTCCGGCAGAATCAGTGTGATGGGTGAAGAGGAATTGGTAATTTCGATGTCCTCTTTGGGCGGCTGCGGAAATCGCACTTCGATGTTGCCGTTGCGATTGTCCACCTTTACTTTGCCGCCGGGGTTTTCGATGGAGATGTCGTAGGAATTCGTACGCAGAGTGAGGTTGCCGGGAGCGTCGGCAATTTCGAGATTGCCGGAGCTGGTTTCCAGGTGGCCGGTGAGCTGCGTCAGCGTAAGGTCTGTCCGCTTGGAAACGAAACGCACACCCTTGGCGATTTTGTCGGCACGGATGGGGCCGAAAAATTCGCCATCAATCGTTAAGGCCCCCGTTGCGCCGGAGACATTCACTTCGCCGCCATGTCCGGAGATTCTTACGTTGCCTTTCGTGTCGGAAACTTTGACGTCCCCTTTGCCCGTATCAATGGCAACGTCGCCGGCCGTGTCGCGCACTTCGACGTCCCCCCTCACCGTGCTTACGTTTATAGGCTTGTCCATGTCCGAGACAGTGACGTCGCCCCGCTCGTTGTGAACCGCGAGCGCAGTTTTTTTGGGGACGGCGATGTCTAAATTCAGACTTGCGCGCGAGTCGCCACCGCTCACAGGGCGCACTTCGTAGGCGTCACCGTTCTTTGCGATTTCGACGGAGATCGCGGAAGCGATGTGTTCGGCGTCTCTTTCGTTCCACGCGTTAATATTCTTTTTGCCGTCCACGTGGATTCGGGAATCATCGGCTAAGCGCACGCTGATGTCGCCGTGAGCGTTGCGAATAGTGATGTGCGCATCGACCGGGACCGGTTTCGGCTCTATGTTGAGATCGAAATTGAATCCCTCTCCATGAGCATGCCCAGGCAAGTCCTCAATCGCAATAGGCCATCTGTTCTTTATCACGTCGAAGGTCGCTACCATGCCAAGAAGCGACAACAAACCAATAACCAGAAAAACCTCGCCACCAGTTACCACTGAAGAGCTCGCCTGGCCCGAACGGCTGGCAACCGCGCGTTCATAGAGCTTGATGACACCCCAAAAAATAATGAGGAGTGGCCACCAATGGCCAAGTAGATGGCGAATGTCCAATCCGCGATAGTTGTGCACCAGCAGAAGCAGGCCGACAAATAACAGGGCTAGGCCAGGGAAGAGCGATCTTTGAGCTAAGCGGGAATCTGCCATAGAAGGTTAGCGTGCCTGGCCTTGTCCTGGAGGGTTTTGCGCCGGCGGAGGCGCGCCCATCGGAGGGGCAGAAGGAACAAACCCAGAAATGTGTCCATCGGCGGGAGCCAGGTTGCTGGCAAGGCTGATTGCGCCAATCACAATCAGAATCACAGGGAACGTGTTGCCAAAAGAAAAGTATCCGCTACGCATCTGGTCGAGCAGGAACAATACGCCAACAGTGATGATAACCGCCGGGCCCATGAGGCCGCGGATCATGCAGCGGCGGCAATTGCAACGAACGCGATCACTCATCGAAAGTCATCCTTTTCTCAACCCACTGTTCAAGGGCGACCCAACCGATTGCGAAACATCAAGACACCGACACCAACCAAGACCAGTGGCCACAAGCGCCATATTCGCCAGAATGGGAACCAATTGAAATTGTTCAAAAGAAAGAGCACGCCCAGTCCAATCAAAATGATGGGGCCAACGGGACGGTTCTTACTCCAGGACTCGAGCGGATCGACCGGAGCTTCGCCGAGATTCTTAGCCCTAGTAGTCTTCATGGCATCGGCAGCCATATACAAAATGAAGCCAGCAAGCAGAAGGGCGAGCAAGAGGGTCGCGCTATCACCCGGGTCGCTGTTGAGCCCAACGATCATCGCGACAAACACAACGATGTGAATCAAGGCTTTGTTGTATTCGCCGTTGTAGACGGCGCCAAGTCCGGGAAAGAGGCCGAGGAAAAAAGCAACGCCGGGACTGCTTCCGGAACGTGCGCTCGGGCCAGGAGGCGGCAGCGTTCCAGGCGCGGAAGTTGGCGTTCCGTACGCTGGAGCAGCGCCAGGAACTCCCATAATGCTGGCCAGGCAATCTTCGCAATAGAGGACGTCGCGCACCGGGCGCACGCACGTCGAACACATGGCCTTGCCGCAATTGCGGCAGTAACCGACAGCGTCCACATCAGTATGGACGGCACAGTTCATGGCACTCTCCTGTCCGCCAGTGAGCCACTCAAGATCGGGAATTCGCAGGCCAGCACTTCGAGCCTTCTGCTAATATCGTCGGCCCGGTTCTGCTGCTTCGGAGTGGACGGATTGGTATTGTCCGTCCGGCCCGGCTCCTTCTTGGGAGAGGACTGGGGAATCGTTTCTTCGCGCAAATTCTGCTGCTGGTTTTGGTCGATGGCCTGTTGAACTTCGTAAACCACGCGCAGATCTCTGACAAATTTTACGCTGTGGCCATAAAACAAATGGATATTGCTGTCTGCCCTGCGATAAATGGTTGCGGGAGAAAGGTCTGCCAGCTTGGGCTTGCGCCAATTGAAGCCCGTGGCGCTCAGCAACAGGACGAACGTAGCAGCCACAGAAACGGCGCCGTAGATGAACCGCGGCGATTGCAAGTTGCGCAGCCAGCCCCAGAAGTCGAACGTATGGCGGGCGACGCCCACGGTGGCCAGCAGAATCGCTGTTTCCAGTTGCGGAGGCGGCTCAACCTGCTCGAGTGCATAGAGGCCGCCGAGCGTATGCGCTACACTCGAGACCAGTGGGGTGCATACTGCGCAGGCGTTCACGTGCTGATTGAAAGCGCTCCATTCGTCGGCATTCAACAGCCCGTCGAGGTAATCGCTCAAGCGTGCTTCGGTTTGTTCACAAGTCCAGGTCATACCATGCTCCGTGCTATGACATACGGACCATGCTCGCTCGTAACACTCCGAGGACAGGCTAAAGCCTGTCCCACGAAAAGCCAAATCCTCATGCCGGGCGCACTCCCATCTGCTGCAGAATTCTTGCCAATTCGATGCGCCCGCGATTGATGCGTGACTTCACGGTTCCTTCCGGCACTTCCAGTACTCTCTGTATCTCGATGTACTCCAATTGCTGCAGGTCGCGCAAGATCACTGCTTCACGCAACTCCGGCGAAAGCCGCGTGAGCGCCGACTGCACCTGTCCGCTCAATTCGCCGAGAAGCGCTTGCTCATCGGGGCGACGCGCGACGGATTCCTTGTTCTCGACTACCGGCATGGCATCGTCCAGGGAATCGGTGACGCGATCCCTCTTGGTTCTACGGTAATGGTCAATCAGCAAATTGCGCGTCACGCTGGTCATCCATGTAGCGAATCCGCCATGGGCCGAGCGGTAACTCGCCAAAGTCCGATAGACCCTGAGGAACACCTCCTGCGTGAGGTCCTCGGCTTCCGTGCGGTTGCCGGTGAACCGGTAGCAGATGTTAAAGATGCGGCGCGTGTGGCGACGCACAAGTTCCTCCCAGGCCGACCCGGCGCCCTGGAGGCATTGCTGGACAAGTTGGGCATCCTGCTCCAACGTATCATCAGCCTCTGAGCCAACTACGGTGCAAGGCGTGTCTGCGAGGCGGCTGCTGTTTTAAAAAACCGCTGGCAGTCCATCTCGGCCTGCCAACTATGGAACGAAAACTGCTAGCAAAATGTTCCCTTTGAATCTGGGCCAGACTTTCCACGGTCATTGCACGCATCTTACTCAGGAGTGGTTGGCGAAACAACAAAATCTGGGGCAGGAGAAGCTTACAGCCCACGTTGATAGCTTACGGCCAGCGGAGCCAGCAGGATGGCTTCAGAGGCAAGGTCGTTCAAGAGAACCGGGAATCCCACCAAAAGCAAAGTCAGCGTCATTTATGCAAATGACGTTTCCCTTTGCCAGTATGTAGTTGCAACAAAAAGACTTAGTCACCTTAAGTGAACATGTTCAGATTTCTCTTGACAACCAAGGGCGGTTTTAGCTAATATTTGAACATGTTCAATGCCGCTGAGGCCAAAGTCCAAGGCGCGCGTAAGTCGGCTGGAGAGAGAACCAAGGGGCTAATCCTTAAGAAAGCGCTGGATTTGTTTCGCAAGCAGGGATTTGAAGTCACGACGATGCGGGACATTGCTCGGGCGGCCAAAGTGGCGACGGGAGCGGCCTATTACTACTTCCCGAGCAAAGAGGCGATCGTATCGGCTTACTACGATGAGGTTCAGCGATTGCACGCCGTGAAAGTGCGCGAAGAGCTTGCGGGGAAAGAAGGAGTACGGAAGAGGCTTGCGTGCGTGTTGCATTCGAAGCTGGAAATTTTGAGGGACGACCGAAAGTTTCTGGGCGCGCTGTTTCGCTACAGCGGGGAGGCGGGGCATCCGTTGTCGGTTTTTGGGAAGGCGACAGAAGCTCAGCGCAAGCAAAGCAGGGAGATTTTTAGAGAATCGTTAGCGGGAACGGAGTTCAGCGAGGAGCTAAAGGAACTCTTGCCTGGGTGGATTTGGCTTGCGCACTTGGGAATGATCCTCTACTTCATCCATGACGAATCCGAAGGCCAAAGGAAGACACACAAATTAGTGGACCGCTTTGCGGAGATGTTCGGTGGCCTAGTGGAGTTGACGAATTCGGCGCTGGTGCGGCCATTTGTGAAACCGTTCCAGGCAAAAATGCTAGAAGCTTTGCGTGAGGCGGGCTGGAGCGAAGAGATCTAAGAGTCCGCTGAACATGAAGGAAGAAGCGCAAGCAAGGAGGAACGATGACAGGCACGCACGAAGTGGTCACGCACTGGTATCCGACATCGGTGGCAGAGAAAAGGCCATCCGCGTGGTGGTATTGGGGCCGCGCCCTGTATGTGAGCCGCCGCGACTATTGGAAGATCACGAAAGTCTTTCTGGCCGTTGGCATTCCTCTGGGAGCGATCGGGGTGCTTTTTCACATCCCAATAGCTTTTCAGGCCGCTATCGCGCTTGCCGAGATTGGTTTGCTGCTGCTGGCCTACTCGCTTTTCGGTCTGTACCGCATGTACGGTCATCCGGGAGTGAAGTACGTGCGCAAACTGGCTACTCTTGGCGGCGTGCGAGGCAAGGTGACCGTCGCAGATTTGCATATCGGCACATACCGGCACGCATTTCTGCTATCCGACGTGCTGCCGGAGGCCCAGATCAAGTCGGTGGACTGCTGGAACGTGGAAGGCGAATCTCCCGAAGAGGCGGTTGCGGACGTTCGAGACCTGGAAGTGCCCCCGAAGTGCGACGCGCGAATTCAAACTTTCAAGGCCGAACATTTTAGTGTGCCACTGCCGGATGCATCTTGCGACGCAGTGTGCTTTGGATTTGGAACACACGAACTGCCAACTGGGGGTGCGCGCGAGAAATTGTTCAGTGAAGCGATTCGAATCCTGAAACCGCTGGGCAAAGTGCTGCTGTTCGAACACGGTTGGGACGCGCACAACTATGTGATTTTTGGGCCGGTAATTCATCACGTGACAAAGCGGCAGGATTGGGACAAGTTCTTGCGCGAGCGGTTTGATGACGTGAAGTATGCGCGCAGCACACAAGCGGTGGATTTGTTCACGGGAACGCGGCGGTAAAGTGACCGGCGATGAATAAGCACGACGGTGACGCGGACGTATTTGTCATTGGAGGAGGAATCGCAGGGTTGGGAGCGGCGGTTCGGCTAAAAGACCGCGGACTGGAACCGATGGTATTGGAGGCGGATTCGCGCGTGGGCGGACGCATGACTACGGATCGCGTGAACGGATTCGTGATTGATAGGGGCGTAACACTTTTCGGGAACGGGTTTCGAAGCATGCGGGCGCTGGTAAAGCGGTTGGGTCTGTCGTCTCTCAAGTGTCCGGGAAGCTTTAGCGTAGGAATTCAGGATGCCACTGGCGTACGCGGGTATCGCGGTGGGCGATTTGAGGATTTGTTGTTCGATGGCGGCATCTCGTTTCGGGCACGATTGGCCGGCATGCGTTTTGGTTTTGATTTATTTCGAAATTTCCGTGCGCTGTCACATGGGAATAGCTACTTGAGTGGGCCGCTCGACGGAGAGAACTGCCAGGAATATTTCCGGCGGATTGAAGGGGCAGAGTTGTTTGAGCGGATTTTCTGGCCTGGCCTGAATGGGCCGATGGGCGGCGCAGTCGAGAAGTCATCGCGCGTTATCTTGATGCAGGTGATGTGGAATTTGCTTGTGCGCGGACAGTGGAATTTGACGGACGGCGTGGATCGAATTCCGGAGGCAGCGGCTGGGCAATTTCGAGTCGTTACCGGCGCGCGTGTTTTGGGCGTGGAGCGCAGCGAGGACGGAGTTGAAATAGAAGCCGAAGTAGAAGGGAAGCGGCGAAGCTTTCACGCACGGGCAGCCATTTTTGCAATTCCCGGCCAGCTTGTTCCGACGCTATGCGCGGATCTGCCTGAAGAAGTTTGTGAGGTTCTGGAGCGCACGCAATATTCGAGAATCGCGAATGTCGCCGTGGCGCTGTCGAGTCCGCCGAAGACTCCTTATGCGGGATACGCGTTCACGCCGGAGGTCATGCCCGGCGCAGAAATTGAAATGGAGCACTTGCGGGCACCAAACCGGTGCCCGAGCGGAACCGGCATGGCCAGCGTTTTTCTATGGAATACCCCCGGAAACTGCCGCCTCAATGCGGATGATGAATCCCTGAAGCAACAAGCGAGCGAGATCGTGGAGCAAACGTTTCCAGAGTGCCAAAGCAAGGTCCTGTTTGTTCATGTGGTGCGATGGAACATCGGGATTGCTCAATTTCCGCCGGGCAGGCTGCGCGAGATGACCGCTCTTCGCAAGTGCCTGGCGGAGTGGCGAGAGCCGTTCGATTTTTGTGGAGATTATCTGGATGGTCTTTCGAGCGAAGGCGCGTTGCGCACGGGCGAAGAAGCGGCCGAGCGCGTAGCTCTAAGGCTTAGACCCCAATAGGAAGTCCTCTGGATGATCAAAACTTGACGTCATGGATGGCTCCCGCTAGTCTGGCCACCGCATGCAAACATCGTCGAGGAAGCTTCTTGTCGTCCTAGGTAGTGTGCTCCTGGCTGGGGGCGTCGTTTATCAATCCAACCGATTCCTGCATTCCGTACATTTCAGCGGAGAAAAGCTACTGGACGCAGTGGTCAAGGCAAAGCTTTCCTTGCTGCTGCTTCCGATCTTTGTAATCTATGCGTGTTTCGCCATCCGTTCCTTACGGTGGCAGTTGTTCCAAGGCAATCTCGGGTCTTCCCGTTTCTGGGTGATTTACAAAATGACGCTGGCAGGCTTCGCCGCCATGTTTATCCTGGGCCGAGCCGGAGAACCTGTTCGGCCGTTATTACTCGCACGGAAAGAAAAACTTCCCATCGCCGATATGTTCGGGATTTATGCCTTGGAGAGATTGTTTGATACTGCCAGCACGGCAGTGATTGCCGCACTGGCTTTGCTTTTCTTTCAGTCGCACACAGGCAGTGGCGATGCCTCGACCGCGCTGGGAACGGCAGCGCGAACCGCGGGCAGTTTGTTGTTCACGGGAGTAGGAGTGGCGGTAGCGTTTCTTGTGTATTTGCGGCTCCACGGTACGGCGTTGCTGGAGCGACGGGTCGAGGGTTGGCGCCATGGGCATGGCTGGCGGAGATCCGTCGCCGGGATCTTGCTCGGTTTTGTGCGTGGCGTACAGGCCATTCGCGATTTCCGTGAACTGGTGCTGGCAATTCTGTATTCGGGCGCGCACTGGTTCCTGATTCTTCTGGTGTACTACTGGGGAACGCATAGTTTTGGCAACACTTCGCTGAAAATGGCGGAACTCAGCTTGGGCGACGTCATGTTAGTAATGGCATTTTCGCTGGTGGGATCCGTCGTACAATTACCCGGGGTTGGCGGTGGTGCGCAGTTAGCTTCGTTCATTGTCTACAACCAAATATTTAAGGTACAAGCTGAACCGGCAATGGCCGCGGCGGTGGTTCTCTGGCTGATCGGCTTCGCAGTCGTGACGCTAGCGGGTGTGCCGTTCCTCATTCAGGAAGGATTGTCGCTCGGGAAACTGCGCGAACTGGCGCATGAAAAAGATGCGGCGGGCGAAGCCGCCGAATAACAACCAAGGAGACTCAGCCCAGTGAAGTGTCCTTTTTGTGCGCATGTGGATGACAAGGTGATCGACTCCCGGGAAGGCCGGGGAGGCGACACGATTCGCCGCAGGCGCGAGTGCCTGAAATGCGGCCGGCGATTCACCACGTACGAGCGCATTGACGAAATTCCGTACATGGTGATCAAGAAAGACGGGCGGCGGGAACGATTCGAGCGGCAGAAAATCCTGCAGGGGCTTTTGAAAGCGTGTGAGAAGCGGCCGGTGGCCACGCCCAAGCTGGAAGGGATTGTGGACGAGATTGAGGCGGTGGTGCATGAGTCCACGGAGCGCGAGCTGACCACCACGGAAATCGGGGAGATGATCATGCACCGGTTGAAGAAACTGGACAAAGTGGCGTATGTCCGGTTCGCATCGGTGTACATGGACTTCAAAGACGTGCAGGAATTCATGAGCGAGCTGAAGAATTTGCTCAGAGATCGTGTCGTGAAAAAGTAGCGGACTTTAGGGGAAAGCGATGAATCGGAGAAAGTTTCTGAAGTCGGCAGCTAGCAGTTCTGCTGTAGGCGTGGCTATGATCCACCGCGGGCGCTATGCCCTGTTTGCCGGCGGACCGGAATACTCTTCGCGAGCGGTGGAGCTGGTGCAACGCTCTACAGTTATAGACATGCTCGCTCCGTTGTGGATCAGTCCCAGCCAAACGCAGAAGATGCTGAGCAATCCGGAAAACTTCAAAGCCGAGGACTTCGCTCCCTATAAAAAATCGAGCATCAATGTCTTTCATATCGCGATCGGCACGGGCGGGCCTGATGCGTATTTGGAGACGCTGCAGTTTCTTTCTGGGTACAACAACCTTATTGCCCGGCACGATGACTGGTTCGAGCGCGTAGAGACTCCGGCACGGCTCGATGGTATTAAGGCTTCGGGGAGAGTGGGCATCCTGCTAGGGGTTCAGAACTCGGAGCATTTTCGCAAAGTGGATGATGTCGACTATTTTTATGGGTTGGGCCAGCGCGTCTCGCAGCTCACTTACAACGCGCGGACGTTGATCGGCAACGGTTCCACGGAACGGCGCGACGAAGGTCTTTCCGACTTTGGATTGAGCATCGTTGAGCGCATGAACAAACTAGGCATGGCGGTAGATGTTTCCCATTGCGGAGACAAGACGACCGTCGATGCGTTCGAGGTATCGAAGAAACCCGTGCTTATTACGCATTCGAATTGCCGCACGCTAAACCCGAATCATCCGCGCTGCAAGACCGATGAGGCCATCAAGGCGATGGCGGTCAAAGGCGGAGTTATGGGCATCACGGAAGTGCGCATGTTCGTCAGCCCGAAGGAACCAACGGGCGTAGATGCCATGCTGGACCACT
>Ga0126370_10001193_pt1 | contig 11684 bp, 10 predicted proteins | sample PanSoiMetaPlot_3_FD_92586 | JGI IMG/M metagenome (GOLD analysis project Ga0126370, IMG submission 92586) | Tropical forest soil microbial communities from Panama - MetaG Plot_3 | ecosystem: Environmental > Terrestrial > Soil > Tropical forest > Bulk soil | place: Panama | collected 2016-02-17 | reverse complement strand
GTCAAATTGCCGCGACCCACCAGGCGCTCACCCAGTCGCGCGTCTGCGGCGATGATCAGCTAGGCGGCCTTGGTCAAGTCCCTCGCCACGTGATCCGGCGTTCGCTCGCGGCCGAGTCGCCGGATCGTCTCGCCACCGGTGTCGACGAGCGCGGTCCGGCAGCCCGGGCGCCACGCATCAACAGGCCGGGCGCGGGCTTGCGACAACGACATACGCGTCGGTAGCGCGTGATCGGGCTGGCGGCACCGTGTAGCCCGATCGGCGTGGCGCAATCCTTACTCGGTAATTCGTGTTTCGCCCCGGGCGGTCGGCGCGTCTCATCTCCCGGATCCGCGCGAAAATGCAGAGAGCTGATCAACGACCATCCCGACGGCACGTGGCTTGCCTGGCAAGCTTGGTATCGCGTGGACAGAGAAATGGAATATCTCCCCGTCGTGATCTATGCGGTGATTTTCTTCCTCGCGCCGATCCTGGCCGGAATCGTGTGGTGGTATCGGCGCCAAGCTCGGCGCCCAAATCGTTCGGTTTGACCGCGGGGCGCGTCGCGGCGCGATCCGCTCGGCGCCTGCCGCGTGCGGACAAGTCTACTGAGTAATTCTTCACGTGGCGTGCCGCGGCCCGGAGTCCGCCACCAGAGATCCATACGAAAAGCCGCCCGTCGCACCGGCGAAGCGCTCGGGCGCGCCCGCCGAACCTCGACTGGTTTCGGACGCGACGTGTTTCGAGATGTCGCGTGGCCGCCTCGATGCGCGTCTCCCCGACGGCCTCGAGGGGCCGACGACATCCCGGGCCGATGTCGTGGCACGGTCGATGCCGCGCTCCAACTGCATGAGAAATCGAACGCGGGCCGGAGTCGGCATCACATCGGGTGCGACATCCGCGCACCGCGTATCGGAGCCGGCAAGACGGAGACCTTCACTGAACGATAGTTAAGCTGCACTCAACCAACGTCAGGGCGCGGTCCCGTATTGACCCCGATTCGGGATGTGCTACCGTGCGGGCCTCGGGTCCAGACGTAGTATGGCTCACATGAAGTGCGCGCGGTGTCTCCAGGTGATTGCTCCCGAGGACACGTTTGCGGTCGATGGCAGTCAAGTCGCACATCTGGACTGCCGACAGCCTCGCGACCTGAGCCATGAGGAGCGTGCGCTCCTCTTCAAGTATTGCCATGAGCACGTGGTCGCCACGTGTCCCGCCTGTGCTCGGGAGCTGCGGCAAAGCGAGCTGGGCGCTGACCTCTTGAGCCACCGATCGAACTTGTGCCCAGGCTGTCGCATCGATCTGACCGCGGACCTGAGAGCCCATCTCTACGGCTGCACGACGCTGCCGACCGAAGTGCGTCGAAGAGCGCGAGCGGCCCGTATCGTCGCCCAGATGCTGGTGAAGCGAACCCAGGGGCTATGCGATCACGCCGACGTGCTGATACGCGAGGCCGAGGCCGCTATCGCCGCTCTCCGGGCGACGGTGCGACGGGTGAGCTAGCTGCTGAACGCTCGAGCCGTTACGGCGCCCGGGGCGGGACCTTGATCCACGGCTCCGGGCACGCGGGAGCCGTAGGATAGTACGCCCCCGCACTGGAACAGTAGTACCAGTATGCCCGGGATGGTTCCTGCGCCTTCGCCCGAAGGCGCCGCACGGCGTCCATCGTGTCCTTCTGCTGCATGAGGAACGCATCGCCGAGCTTGTGCATCCACTCGAGCTGGCCGTCCATCATCGTGAGGACCTCAGGGAAACCAACGAGGGCCTTGACGCTGTCGTCCCAGCTGCGCTTGCTGAGCTCCTGGTTCAGGGCGTCGCCCTTCAGGGTCGGATTGGCTTTGGCGAATCGTGCCGCCTCGATCACCTGGAGCGGGTACGTGGATGCCATGAAGATTTGCGCCAGGACCGGGTCCGGATACTGCACGATGGGCGCGACGATCTGCTCCAGCTCCTCGGCCTTGTACTTGGGCGCGTCGCCACTGCGTGGCTGCTGCGCTCCCAGCAGCGACGGCGCTGCGAGCATGAGCACAAGCGCAATCCGCATGCCGCTCGCCAGCCGTCTCCCGATCTGGCGTCGCCTAGTCGAAGTCCTCGATGCCACGGAAGTAACCCGCTCCTCCCGGCCCATTCTCCCTCACCCATCCGCGTTGCCGTAGACAAGCCTTGTAGATCTTCTCGCTGGCGATCCCGTATTTCGCCGCTTCCGGCGTCGGACTCGACTCCTTCACACACTCCAGGCTATCGCGATTGAAATCCGCTTCGGTGCCCCCCGACTTGCTCCAGTAGAACTTGCAACCGGTGAGCGCGGTGACGACCCACAAGAGCAGGATGACTTTATACGCGGCCCGGCGGGTTCGTGAATTGGTCATCGTCCCCTCTATCAGGTGCCGGTCAGGTGTTTGCATCGAGCGACGAGGCTCGAGGCTAGACGGCTCGCGTCAGCGCATCGTCAAAGGATCTCGAAGCCCGATACGCTACTTCTTCGCCGCCACCAGGTCGCGAATCCCCCGCAAGGCGAGCGCATAGCCGGCGATGCCGAAGCCGGCCACGACGCTCTGGCTCACCGCGGCGGTCTGCGAGGCGGGACCGCGACGGATCGGGTTGGAGATGTGCACCTCTGTCGTCGGGAACTTGACCTGCGAGATGGCCGCAACGAGGGCCGCGTAGCCCGAGCCGAAGGCTGCCGGATTGAAGATCGCAGCATCGAAGCCCTGATCGTTGGCGGCATAGAGCCTGTTGACGATCTCGCCCTCGACGTTCGAGTGGAAGATCTCGACCTCCACGCCGAGCTCTTTGGCATAGCCGCGGATGCGCTCGTCGTATTCCGGCAAGGTCATGGGACCGAAGATCTCGAGCTGGACCTTGCCGCGCATGTTCATGCCTGCGCCGTGGATCACCAGGACCTTGGGCATCTGTTCCTCCGTATCAAACCTTTCGTTCCCGCAGGAAGCTGAGTATGCCGTCACGCGTGGAGGCTGTCACGCGGGAAATCGCGGCCGTGTCCGCGTGGCGGACGTCGACGATCTAGCGCCGCCGGGGACGGAAGGCGTTCCTAAACACCTCATCGGCGACGCGTCGGCCTTGCGCGATGCCCTGCGTCTTGTCGAAGGACCAGTGGATGCCCAGATAGATCCGGCTCTGGCCGTTTTCCTCTTCGGCATCGGAGAGTGCCAAAAAGCTGCGCGGAAGGAGCGGTCGCACGACTCCCTGGTTGTCTTCGGTCTCGCCGTTGAACTCGTCGGACACGAACGTGAAGGCGATACGGTCGGTCCGGTAGAAGTTCCTCAAGATCTGGAAGAGAGCGCCCCCGAATCCGGCATGGCCGGACGGATAGGCGGGAAACGGCGGCGTGAAGTTGGGCCCGTCGAGATTGCTCGCCGGCGCGCCGAGCGGTGAAAAGGTCGGGTCTCCCGCCGTGCTGTCGTTTCCGTCGCCCTTTCCAGTCGGGCCACTCCCCTGATCGGACTCACGGATGCCGGTGATCGGGCGCCAGAAGCCGTAGTGGTACTTCGATTCCCAGATCGCGATGCCGGCATCGGCCATCGCCACGTTGATCAACGCCAGGAGCCGCGTCAGCTCCACCATGTCGGAACGCATCTGATCGGCGATCTGCACCGTGATCTGATTGTAGAGTCGCGGCGGCGCGCAGAGGCTCGGGGTCCCGTCGTATGCCCAGTAGATGCCGATTCTGGTTTGCTCCGGCGTGCGCTCCGTGGGCGTGACGACGCCGTCGCCACCCAGGCGCTTGGCTTCGTCGAACGCGGCCGCGTATGCCGCGCTCGTCAAAGCGGGCGGAGGTGGCACTCTGAACTGGTCGGCCGACGTCATCACGAAGGGCCTGACCTCGTGCCACCGGGCGCCGAGCGCGAGTGGGATCTGGCTGATCGGATCTTGACGCCACTGCCCCGGCTCGTCGCCGGTGATGAAGTCCACCCCGACGCGGGGCTCCGGGTGCTGCGAGCCGTCGGTGGCGCGTATCGCGAGAATGGCGGCGGCCGCATCCTGTCCCAGCGCGATCCCCCTCGTCCTGGAGACGCGCTCGGTGATACCGGCGAGGTCGTCGTCGAGCTCCGCATCAAAGGTCGCTTGCTGTGAGGGAAAGAGCGCGACCAGCGTATCGTGCGCGGCCTGCGCGATCGCGGCTCTGATCGACGTGCCGTCGCGCGCGGGCGCCAGGCCGGCGAAGCTCTGATACCCGCCGGTGACCGCGTTCACGGCATCGAAGATCGCAATGTGGACGATCGCCATCGCTCGACTCGAGCGCCCAGGCCCCAAGTTCTCACCGAACACCCGTTGCTCGCCGGGCTCGACCGGCGTGTGATCGAGCCCGCTGGCGTCGATGGCGATCTCGTTCCAGTGATGCACCCAGCTTCTGGCCGCTCGAGGTTGCCGTGAACGTCTGGGACCGGGGCGTGGACCAAAGCGCGGGCCGTACGCGCTGCGCAAGCCATTGCCGAATCCGTCAGCTCGCACGCCTCCGCGCGGTATCGCCACCGCTGAACCTGCCAGTCCCGCGACCGTCATCAGAAACGAGCGTCGATTCACGGCGCACCTCCTGCCTGTGATTGTGTTGGAGGCGCCGCCGACCCGATTGACCAGAGGTCACGCACGCCCCCACTGCTGCGGGCTGTCACGTCTACTTGATCCGGACTGCGAGCGAAAATTGCCGCACGCCGCAAGTGAACACCTGCTGTCAACGTGCGCTCAGGGGAAACCCGGATAAGCGTATGGACGTGTCACGCGTGACGCTTCCGCTTGCATTGAGGGCCGCGAGCGACAGACTGAAGAGAGAGGACGATGACCAATGGAGGAAAAACGACGGGGCGCCGAAACGAGAAGGATCGACGCGACCACGGGGGTGAATGACGTGCTGCGCCGTCATCCGCGTACCGGCGAGGTATTCATCCAGCACGGGCCGCTCGCCGTCGCGGAGTCGGGGAACGTCTACCTCCGATACCCGCACCAAACGGTGAGCGAGTTCGCGAAGCGCAACGGCGTGGATCTCGCGGCGCTTCTCCATCAGCTGAACACCGTGGCCGAGGCGACGGACCTCGAGGCGACGGGCCTGCGACCTCGACCGACCACGCGAGGCCGCCCGCCGGAAGGGCCGATCGGCTACACGTCAGCGTATCGAGAGCTGAAGGACTCCGACATCGAGACCGAGCCGTTCGTGGCCAGCCTCCTGGCGCACGGACCGGACTGAGCTCGCAGACCGGCTCGAGCTCGCGTCAGAGCGGCGAGACTTCCACGCGCGCGTCGTAGGCGGACTGGCCCACGGTGAAGGGAAAGAGCGCGCACGCCTCGTCAGGGACGGCCGGCGCCCCGCTGGTCACAGCGTTCACGCCGCGCCAGCCGTCGCGCATCCACACCGTGCCGGCCGGGACCTTGTCGGTCACGCGCGCCCGCGCCTCGAGCGCGCCGCGCTCGTTGTGGATGCGGATCGCCGCGCCGTCCGCCACGCCGCGCGCAGCGGCGTCGGCGGGCGAGATCCACAGCACGGGCTCGGCGTCGGCCCTGGCCAGCGACGGCAGGGCGCGGCCGTGGTCGTAGAAGCCATGAAAGTGTGTGAGCGTACGCCCCTGCCGGAACGTCAGCGGATACGGAGAGGCCGGCAGCGGCTCGTACACCGGCAGCGAGGGAAGCCCGTGGCGCTTCGCTCGCTCGGAGACGAACTCGACCTTCCCGGACGGCGTGTCGAACGCGAGAGTCGGATACGCGACGTGCGAGACGTTCATCGGATGAATGCCCCCGGCGCCGCGGATCTCGGCCACGGTCGCGCGGCCGGTGGCGGGGTGGTCGAGGACGGCGTCGATCATGCCCTCGTCGGACGCCCACGGGAAGAAGTCGTCGAGGCCGAGCCGGCGCGCCAGCTCGCGTAGCACCCACGACGCCGAGCGCGCCTCGCCGGGCGGCTCGAGCGCCTGCGGCATCAGGTAGAGGTGAGTGTTCGTGCCTTTCATGCCCAGCTCCTCCAGCCACGAGGTGGCAGGCAGGAGCACGTCGGCGCATTCGCGCGCGGTGTCGCTCATGAACAGATCGTGCACCGAAACCAGATCCGCACCGCGCAACCCGGCCACGACGCGGTTCGCGTCGGCGAACGACGAGACCATGTTGGTGCCCCACAGGAGCATCACGCGGATGCGCCCTTCGACGAGCGCCTCGGTGATGCGCGGCATCTGGTCGATGACGTAGTCGCCGGGCGGCCGCCGGTCGTTGGCGGCGATGGTGGCCAGCCCATGACCGTGCGAGGTGGAGCCGTGGCGAGGGCCGAAGCCGCCGCCGGGCACGCCGAGATTGCCGGTGAGCGCGGGTAAGCACGCGACGGCGCGCCCCGCCTGCCAGCCGTTGGCGCCCTTGTACATCGAGCTGCCGCCGATCACGATCATGGCCGGACGGGTGGTCGCGTAGCGGCGCGCGAGAGCTTCGATGCGCACGGCGGGGATGCCGGTGATCGGCTCCGCCCATGCCGGCGAATGCGCGCGCAGGTGGGCCGCCAGCTCGTCGAAGCCGAGCGTGTGCTGCTCGATGAACGGGCGCGCGTGCAAGCCCTCGCGCACGATCACGTGCATCATCGCCAGGGCCAGCGCCGCGTCCGTTCCCGGGCGGAGCACGAAGACCTCGTCCGACTGAGCGGCCGCTTCGGTCTCGCGCACGTCCACCGTGACGACGTGGGCGCCGCGCCGGCGCGCCGCGGCCACGTAGCGCGCGGTATTCGGCTGGCTGGCCAGGTTGGCGCCCCAGAGAATAATGAGATTGGCGTGGGCGCCCATGTCCTCCTTGGTGCTCGTCTCAAGGAGGCCGGTGAGGCCGAGGCCGAAGCCGCCCAGCCCCCAGCAGATCATCTGCGCGCTCCACGTCTGGCAGCCGTAGAGATTGGCGAACCGGCGCACGAGATTGCCGGTGAGCCGCACGCCGTAGTTGTTGGCGGCGACGCCGTGGCCCGTCCACATGGCCGTCGCGAGCCGGCCGGCCTCGCGCATCCGCGTGGCGATCCGGTCGAGCACCTCGTCCCAGCCGGCGCGCCGCCAATCGCCGCCGCCGCGCCGGTCGCGCACCATGGGATGGAGCAGCCGCGACGAGTTGTCGACGATTTCTCTCGACGCCTGGCCACGGATGCAGAGGAACCCTTGACTGTCGGGATTGTCGGGGTCGCCCTTGACCGACAGCACGCGACCGTCCTCGATCTCGACGAGCATCCCACAGAGCGTGGGGTGGCAGTTCATCGGGCACATCGTGCGGACGATGGTGCTCATCGAGTCCTCCGGCCGGCGTGGATCGACGGTGCGCGACACATGCGGCTAGTGTAGCGCTCCGCCGCCGGGCGCGGCGGCGATCGCGCTGGCGACGAGGCGGTCCAGCTCGCGCAGATCGAACGGCTTGTGCAGGTAGGCGTAGGCCCCCTCGGTCAGCGCGTCGGCCTCCTTCCGGCTCTCATAGTCGCCGCTCATCATGAGGACCGGCGCGGTCACACCCATGTCGCGGATGCGCTTGAGCACGTCGAGGCCCTGTCTGCGCTGCAAAGGGTCGCCGATGCCCGGCATGACCATGTCCAGCAGAATCAAGTCGAACCCCTGGCGGTGCACGAGGTCGAGCGCCTCGGTGACGGACGCTGAGGTCGTGATCTCGTAGGCGTGTGCATGGCGGAACGAGGCGAGGATCTCCCGCAGCGTCTCCAGCACGCGGGGTTGGTCATCGACGATCAGTACGCGCTTCATTGCCCTGGTGTTGATTGTTGACCACTTCGTGCTCGAATGGAACCATGCGATGGCACGCTCACACCCTGTTCGTCCTGTTCGGCTGGCTGCCGTTCGCCGCCGTGTTCGCCGGCCAGCAAGGATCGGAGACGCCGGCTCCGCGCGAAGCGCTTCCCGGCAGCCCGGCGCCCGAGGCGGTCGTCGCCGAGATCCGGACGGCGCTCGACGCCGCCGTCGCGCGGTTCGCCGCGATGGACGAGACCGGCGTCCTGGACTACGTCTCGCCGCAATACCGGACCGGCCCGCTGACGAAAGCCGGCATCGCCGAGCAGCTCCGCGCCGTCTTCGCGATCCACGACCGGGTGAGGGCGCGCGTGCGCATCGACGACGTACGGATCGTCGGCGGCCTCGCCTGGGTCTACTCGACCGGCGACGTCACCGGCCGCCTGCGCTGGGTCGGGGGAACGGTCCCGGTGTTTTCGTGGCAGCGCGAGCTGGAAATCGCCCGTCGCGAGAACGGCCGGTGGCGTCTCTTCGGCTATCAGCAGTGACGCGAGCGTCGCGCGGCGCGCCGATCAGGATGCGGCCACACGTCCGTCGGCCTGCGCGGGGTCGTGCCGAAACACGTATTCGACGCACCCGCAGGTGCCCCCCTGGGTCACCAGATTGGTGAGCCGATAGCCGCGCTGGGTGAGCGCGAGAATGATCTCCTCGGGCTTCGCCACCTCGAATGGATATCCCCCGAGCCAGTCGATCCAGTCGCGCATGGGTGACATCCCGCGCGCTCGGCTGTATTCGGTGTAGCGCTTCCAGGGATTGCGCCGCCACACGATGTCGGCCGCCAGGTCGCGCGTGATCTGATACGGAATGAACGTCGCGCACACGACGAACCGGCCGAACGGGCCGGAGCAGTAGTAGCGCTTGATCTTTTTCCAGCGGCGAGACCACGCGCCCTGATCGTTGTAGATGGCAATGAAGAGCCACCCGCCGGGCGCGACGCGCTCCAGCGCGGCATCGATTGCCGTCCACATGGCGCCGGTGTGATGCAGGACGCCCCACGAGTAGACGACCTCGAATTGCCCGAGCGATCGCATGAACTCCGCGTCGAGCACGGAGCCCTGCAGAATCGTCCAGTCGTTCGAGCCGGCGGCATAGCGACGGCGGATCTCGTTGGTGCAGCCGACCGAATCGCTGTCGTAGTCGAATGACGTGACCAGCGCGCCGAGACGATGCGCGGCAAGGCTGAACAGGCCGCTGCCCGAGCCGATATCGAGGAAGCGCAATCCCGCGAGCTTCTCGAGGCCGAGCATCGTGCGCAGTGACCTCACGGCGGTCTGGGCGCGCTCCTCCGACATGGTCTGGAGGAATCGCCGCCAGTTCTCGCCGAACTTGAAGCGCTCGCCGCGCGCCACTTCCGCGGCATGCGCGTCGGCGGCGTGGCGGCCCGACGCGTCGTTCGCGTGATCCAGCGTGTGTGTCGTCATGACGAGGATGTCCTTGTCGAGCGAAGCCACTGCATCGCGATCAGCACCGGCCACAGTCGCGCCGCGTGATCTTCGCCCCGCTGGTGTGCGGTCCACACGGCCCTCACGGCAGCGGGCTGGAACCAGGCTTCGAGCAAGGCGTCGGGTTCGAGGACCGCATCACCCCAGGACTTGAGCGCCCCGCGCAGCCACGCCGCGAGCGGAATCGCAAATCCACGCTTGGGACGCTCGACGAGCGCGGGCGGCACATAGCGGGCCAGCAGGTTTCGCAAGAGGAACTTGCCCTTGCCGTCGCGAATCTTCCGATGGAGAGGCTGGCCCAGCGCGAATTCCACCACGCGATGGTCGAGCAGCGGGGCCCGCGTCTCGAGCGAGAAGGCCATCGCCGACCGGTCCACCTTCACGAGGATGTCGTCGGGCAGGTAGTGCTCCATGTCGAACGCCATGCGGGCGTCGACGTCGGTCCGGGCGTCCGGCCAGCGCGCGCTCTCGTGCGGCCCGGCCCGTCGGGCCTGGACGGCGGACATGACCTCCGCCGGCTCGACCCATGCGGCGAGGAGATTCTCGTACGACCAGGCTCGCGAGGGATCCGTGAGCTCGTGCACGAGTCTCGCGCGCGCATTCGGAGCCCACGTGCTGCCGCGCGCCAGCAGCGGCGCGAGGAGCGCGGGCGGCGTGGCCGCGAGGACCGACGCCAGCGGTCGGCGCAGCGCGTGAGGCACGCGCTTGACCGTTTCCCGGATGGAATCGCGCGTGAGGTACTGGGAATATCCCCCGAACAGCTCGTCGCCGCCGTCGCCGGAGAGCGCCACGGTGACGTGGCGCCGGATGACGGACGACAGCAGCAGGGTGGGAAGCTGCGACGAATCGGCGAAGGGCTCGTCGAAGACGCTCGGGAGCCGCTCCACGAACGCCAGCGCGTCCTCGGCGGACAGGATGATCTCCGTGTGCTCGGTGCCGAGATGCCGGGCCACCGCGCGGGCGTACGGGCTCTCGTCGTGCGAGTTCTCGCGAAACCCCAGTGTGAACGTGCGCACGGGCCGGCGCGCCACCTTCTGCATCAGCGCCACGATCAGCGAGCTGTCGATACCGCCGGACAGAAAGGCGCCGATCGGTACGTCGGCGATCATCTCGTCGCGCACGACCTCCGTGAGCAGCTCGTCGAGCGCATCGGTGGCGGCCTCGTCCGACGCCCCCTGAGCGGTCACGCCGGCATGGAGGTGATCGTGCAGGCTCCAGTACTGCTTGGTGTGGGCGACGGGGCCCCGGTCGGTCAGCGTGACCACGGCGAACTCGCCGGGGCGGAGGCGACTGACGGCGCGATAGATCGTGTGGCGACCGCCGATGCAGCCGCTGCGCACGACGTCCGCCATGGCCGCCGGGTCGATGTCGGCCGGGAACTCGGCAAGCGTCTGGAACGCCTTGAGCTCGGAGGCAAACGCCAGAAGCCCGTCGAGCTGCGCGATGTAGAGCGGCTTTTCCCCCATGCGATCGCGCGCCAGCCACAGCTCACGCGCCTGGGCGTCCCAGACGGCGAACGCGAACATGCCGCAGAGCCGGGGAAGGGACTGGGCGATGCCCCACTGCTCGAAGGCCGCCAGCATGACCTCGGTGTCGGAGGTGCCCCGAAACGTGGCGCCCATCGCTGCGAGCTCTTCCCGCAATTGCGGGAAGTTGTAGATCTCGCCGTTGAAGACGATGGTAAAGCGGCGCGACGCCGAGTGCATGGGCTGGGCGCCGGTCGGCGACAGATCGACGATCGAGAGTCGCCGGTGCCCCAGGGCGACCCCGGATTCGAGGTCGATCCAGTGGCCGTCCGCATCGGGCCCGCGGCGGGCGAGCGACCTCGTCATGCGCGTGAGCGCCGGCAGATGCGCCGTCGCCCAGCCGGCGTCAGGGCGCCAGAAGCCCGCTATGCCGCACATGGATGGCGGAATCCCCGGCCCACACTCCGAGTCTTCGCCGGGCGAGTGGGCTGGGCAATGCGGGAAATCCCCGAAGAGAGCCTCAGCAACCCCCCGGGGAGGCCGCGAGTCTCAGAAGCGGAACGAGACCCCGACCAGCACGTAGTGCGTGTTGACGGTCGTGGTCAAATCCGTGATTCCACGCGTATTGTCCACGAACGTGAAGTTCGGGCTGAAGTGCGTCCATCGATATTCGCCGAACATCGCGATGACCTTCGTAAAGTGCCACGCGACGCCCGCGCCCACCTTCACGCCGAGCGACGTATCGTCGTTAGACTGACCCGACGGCTCGAAGTTATGGCTGTCCTCCGCGTGGGCCACGACGACGGCCGGCCCCACCGTGATGTACGGCTGCAGCTGCCCGTTCGGGAACGCCGCGCTCTTCAGGAGCGGAAACCGGAACATCGCGTCGATGCCGACCGTCCAGACCGAGAGGTCGACGTCCTCGAAGACGCCGTTGACGCAGAAGCTCGAGCTCGAGCAGAAGGAGCGCGTCTGCCGGCCGATGTTCGGTCGGAAGTGAGAGAGGTCCAGCCCGACGCCGAAGTTGACGGGCCCGAGCT
>Ga0126370_10001192_pt1 | contig 11687 bp, 10 predicted proteins | sample PanSoiMetaPlot_3_FD_92586 | JGI IMG/M metagenome (GOLD analysis project Ga0126370, IMG submission 92586) | Tropical forest soil microbial communities from Panama - MetaG Plot_3 | ecosystem: Environmental > Terrestrial > Soil > Tropical forest > Bulk soil | place: Panama | collected 2016-02-17 | reverse complement strand
GCTGCCGGCTATGGCCGCGCCGGGCACCGTCTTGCCCTTTGGAATTCCGCTGCCGGTCACGCCAGCACCCCCGCCTGACACCGATTGCCCGGCTGACAACGTGCGCAAGCAGAGTTGCGAGGCTCGCTACGTCTCTTCCACCTGATCGAGTTCTAGAGCACAATTACCGCAGCTCCGTCAATTGAGTCTCGTTTGATAGCAGCTAACGCCTCATTTATCTCGGAGAGAGGGAAAACAGTCACTTGCGGTCGGAGGGAGATCTCGGCGGCGAGCTTCAGGAAGTCGGATGCATCGGAGCGGGTCATATTGGCCACGCTCCGCAACTGCCGCTCTCCCCAAAGCAGGCTGTCATAGTCAAACTGCGGAATCCGGTCGAGGTGAATAGCATTGATAGCGACCACTCCACCTTTGCGCAGGCTAGCGAGTGCCGTGACCACTACATCGCCACTCGGGGCGAATGTAATTGCCCGGTCGAGAGTGGCGGGTGGTTTCTCCGTCTCGCCACCTACCCAGGTTGCACCTAGATGAGACGCTAGCAGGCGATGTTTCTGCCCACGCGTCGAGACGTACACCTCACATTTCCAGGATTGCAAAACGGGCAGCGCCAAATGAGCCGAGGCTCCGAACCCAAATAGACCTACGCGTTCGCCAGCCCTTACGCCCGCAACACGCAGGCTGCGGAAGCCAATAATCCCCGCACAGAGAAGTGGCGCGGCGTGTAAATCATCAAGCCTTTGTGGAAGCGGGAAGACAAAGTCTTCCCTGGCCAGAGCGTACTCAGCATAGCCTCCGTCTACGGTGTAGCCGGTGAACGCAGGAGAATCGCAAAGATTCTCCATGTTGTGATGGCAGTACCAACAAGTTCCATCGACACCGCCCAGCCAGCACACACCAACTCGCGTTCCCACGGGCAGGGAAGTGTTTCCTTGGACGATATCGCCTACGATCTGATGTCCCGGAATCAAGTTGGAAAGTCGCGGAGGAAGTTCTCCTTCGACAATGTGCAAGTCAGTGCGACAAACGCCGCAGGCACGCACGCGCAATAGAAGACGACGCTGTTCCAGTGTCGGAGCAGGTCTATCGAGCACCCGCAGTGGGCGGCTGGAAATTTCCGCGGGAGCGGTCAGGACGGCGGCTTTCATCGATATCTTCGTTCAGGATAAGGCAACACGATTGCCGGGGTCGACGGCAGAGTGTTACACGGCTTGAGCGGGAGCGCTCAATTGAGGCACTGCAGGTAGGCTCGCCTGCACCGTGGTCCCGCCGGGACCAGAGACGATTTCGAGCTTGCCCTTCAGTTGCCGGAGGCGCTCGCGCATACCCTGCAAGCCAACGCCGGCCTGAGCCAATCCCCGCCCATTGAGATGTCCCGCGGGCATGCCTTTGCCCTGATCACTGATTCGCACGCTGATCTCCTGCCCCTCGCGAAAGATGCGCACGCTTGCAGTAGGGCTCGCAGCGTGACGATGGATATTGGTTAGTGATTCCTGGACAAGCCGAAAAATAGCAATTTCCGCGTCTCGTGAAAGCCGTCCCAGATCTGGAGCAAGCTCGAAATCGACTTCGATATTGCTTCGCTCCGCAAAGCCTTCTACATACCACTGCAGCGCGAATTCCAATCCGGCTTCGTCCAACATCGGCGGGTGGAGCAGGTGCGAGATAGTCCGTAGCTCTTTGGACAATTGCTCAACCAGTTCCAGACTTTCGTTTACGGCGCGCACGCACACAGGCCCTAATTTTTCCGCTTCGCTTTGGATGGGCACCAGATTCATATTCAGCGCCGTGAGTAATTGGCCAGCGCTGTCATGCAGTTCCCGGGCGATGCGTCGACGCTCTTCGTCCTGTGCCTGCAGCAGTCGGCCAGAGAGCGCGCGCAAACTTTCCTCCGCGTGTTCCAGATCGGCAGTACGTTCCTTCACTCTGATTTCCAGCTCATCATGCGTCTTGGTGAGTTCCGCCAGCGCATCGCTGAGCCTTTGTTGGCTAACCTGCAGGGCTTTGCGGGCCTCGCGTTGCTCATGCACGTTCGTGTTCGTGCCAAACCAGCGCAGCACTTTGCCCTGTTCGTCCCGCACTGGTACCGCCCGAGTGAGAAACCATCGAAAAACACCATCGGCTCCGCGCAGCGGGAATTCCATTTCAAACGGCTCTCCCGTGGCGAGCGCTACTTTCCACCGTTCCAGCACTTTGGGAAGCCATTCCGCATGGTGCACAGATTGCCAGCCCCACCCCGCCGTCTGCTCCGGAGTTGTCCCCGTGTATTCATACCAGCGCCGGTTGTACCAGACGACATGGCCGTCTCGCTCCGCCATCCAAACCAGTTGGACGATGGAATCGGCAAGGGCACGAAACTGCTCTTCGCTCTTGCGCACCCGATCTTCCGTTTTCTTTCGATCAGTGGTGTCCATAACAATGCCGAACAACCGCAAGTCGTTCTCCGAGAAGCGGCGGCCTCTACAGAAGAACCAGCGTAGCCCCTTTTGTGGGTGATAATAGCGGTACTCGAATTCCATGCTGCCAGTACTGGCGCTGTCTCCCATGTTTTGAAAGATTTTCCCTGCGTCCTCAGGATGAAGCCTGGATTCCCATAGCTTGCGATGATGAGGGTCGGCAGGATCGGTGCCGAACATTTCATGCAGTTCGGGTGACAGGAAAGTGAAGCCGATCTCAGGATCGCATTCCCAAGTCCCGATATGAGCTGCGGCTTGGGCTACCCTCAGGCGGTTCTGGCTCTCATGAAGCGCGCGTTCCACCATGACCCGCCTGGAAATGTCGCGCGCAACTTTGGAGGCACCAATGATGCGGCCTTCTGCGTCCCGTATAGGCGAGACCGTAAGTGAGATATGAATGCGCTTACCCGACTTGGTAACACGGACGGTCTCGAAATGATCAATCCCTCGGCCGGCACGGAGCCGCTGCAGAATCTCTGTCTCCTCCTGCCTCAACTCAGCAGGGATGATAATCGTGATGGGCTTGCCTATGGCTTCGTTTGCCGTATATTCGAAGATGCGCTCAGCACCCGCGTTCCAAGTCTGGATGATCCCATTAAGGTCCTTGGACACGATCGCGTCTTCCGATGAATCCACGATAGCTAACAGCCAGAACTTCGCTTTGTCAGCTGCGATGGTTAAAATGTCTCTTTCTGCCATCCACGACCTCCTCCTACCTATGTCGTACGCACGCTTTTGCTACGCCGTGAGCAGGAGCCTTGGGGTGCACAATTGGTCACGCTGCGGGGGAGCCCAGTCGAGCACCGGGACACGGGTCTAAGGGTAGGGGTCAATTCTGCTGCTTGTCGATACAGAATTTCCTGTAGAGATCTGTGCAACTACCTGTGCATTTTTTGGAAGGGGCTCCAGGTCCTATTTCAGCTGCGCTTTGCTTATCCGTGGGCAAGCCGGTAAAGCGGAACCGTTGTAGACCCCGTGTCGCCCGCATTGGGGAACAAATTTGCCAATTTGGCTGCGAAGGGTTGGCGAGCCCACATGAACCGCCGCCTCTCAGTAAGCGGGTTCGTGATGCTCAACAGACGGCCATTTGCGGAGAGCTGGTCGACAGATACCCGCAGGTGGCTTTTGTTATCCAATTGGCCAGCGCAAGAAAGGGGCCTTGAAACTCTACCCCGGCGGACCGGCGGCGCAGGTAGGAATGAGGAAGGGTTGAGCAAGTTTTTTTGGTCGTACGCATTCATCTCGAAGAGGCTGTTTGGAGTCGACTTAATCACCGTCTTTACTTCAACGAGATTTGTAGCGCCACTGCTCAACGGCATCGAAGGTCGCCAATACCAAGTATCCGCTGACCAACTTCAGATCAGGAATGTTCCGGCACAGAGCTCCAGCCTGGTAGTCCCTAAGGGAAACCCTCCAGACTGGCCACAGCGCTATATCGCTCTACCCGAGACCGTTTCCGGTACTCTGCTTTAGCGCCAGGTAGCCGATTATCCTGCGAAAGGCGCGACGGCACCGTGGTCCCGCAAGCCTCGATTGCTAGAGATTGCGGCGGAAAGGTAGGCTGCTGGGGAATCGCTGGGCTGGATCTTGAGTGCGATGTTGGAACTGCCCTGGACCGCGGCGAGGTCGATGCCTGATGCTTTTTGTACTACCGGGCTTTCGGTCAAGAAAATAAGCGCGTCATTGTCTTATTAGTCGGCTAACAGATTTGGCAACTCGGTCATTGGTTGCCAGGAATCGGACGAACCCTAGTCAATCACGAGAAGGTGCAAGGTTTCGCGCGTAATCTCGTCGACTGCCGAAAAGGGTTTCTTCGAGCGACGAACCTCGCAGCTGATTCCGACAAGTGCCTGATGCAGGATCCCGCCTACGTTCTTGTCAGCCGTGAAGACCAGAGCGCGGCGGCGCCTCTCGGGAGCGTACGTCGCCCCCGGGATCGTCTCAAGTTACATTGGTCGAGTAGGCGAAGGGACAACGACTTTTTGGGTAGCTACCGTAGATTTCGGGAAATGGCCTAGGCCGAAGCAGGTTGGTGGCCAGCAATGGTGGGTTCAACTCAGTTATGCCAACGCCCAAACCTGTCTGTAGGTAGAGGCGAATTCATGGTGCGTTTCTTTTGGAGTTCCTCCTGCCGTGCCTCTAAAAGGACGTTCAATTCCACGATAATTTCCAGCAGCTTTTCCGGGTCGTTCTCCGCCGCTGCGGCGTAGCAAAGCGCTTCCCAACCTCTAGATTCTCTCGCCATAGAGCACCTCGCGCCTGTCTGCTTCGGATGAGCAGTTTGGTTGCCTGGGGACGGACGTAGGTTTCACCCGGCACAACAAAATTTCGTTTGTGTCCTGGCCCAGGTAGGTCTCACGCCCCGCCTTAGGGCATAGCACGTCGGTGTCCTGCTCTGGCACTGAAGTGCCATTCTCAAAATTCCGCCGGGAACTTAATCTCCTGATTGAGCAGTTCTGGGGGAGGGCTGCCCGGGCGTCCCGTGACTCGTAAGAGTTCCGGGGCGCCCGTTATTTTTGAAATGAGGAAAACGCTCGTCGACGGGGAGTGCAGGGATCTCTGGGATTGTTTGGTTTGGTTGCCTTGCGCTTCATTCATCAGTCCTGCGGCGCCGGTTTCTCGCGGATCGGACGTAGTGTTTCCCCTGCTGTGCATCGACCTGGGCAATAGCGGACGTGAACCAAATCTTTGACTTCAGCTTGCCCCGCCACCGGTGAACGGACTTGCTCATACCTATCAAAATTGGTTCGATGATTTCTGCACCGCCCGCCTTTATCAGCAGCTTATAGAGCGGTGTTGGCGGAATGGTACTTGGGTCCTTCCTCGATGCGGAAGGACTCTAGCGCCTTGATATCTTCGAGATTAAACCGCTAGAAGCGGGTTGGAGAAGCTGACAAAACGTTAATCATCTTGTTCGGTCTGTGGCTATATGATTTCAACATCAAACAGATCTACCGGGGCGAAGCTTCAACAGAACGATCTTGCCTTCCACTACCCGCTTGCCCGCCACGGTCCCAATATCGCCCCCGCCGCGAAGCGCCGGGCGTTGCAAAATAGCCGGCGCAAGATTACCGCGGCTGTGTACTTGAATGCATCGTGGGGCTTCCGCCGAGCGGTGCACCGCAATTGCAGGGTGGGTAGAGCCAACTCACGTCGGACGTGTCCGGCGAGGCTTGCTCAAGCTGAGGTTTTTTCTGGACGGCCCCGCTGGGGTGTCCTCGTTGCTGCTTTCAGATGGTCGCGGCTCTATCGGCCGTACTTTCCCATGATCTCCGCCTTGCCGATGGTATGCCCTTCGATAGCTTGCTCCAAATCTTCTCTGGTTGCCCCTGGTTTGAGGTCGACCTGCCTATCCAGGGCGTAGAGCTTGAAGAAGTATCGATGCGGCTTTCCCGGAGGCGGGCATGGTCCTCCGTAACCGATCTTGCGGAATCCGTTTTTTCCTTGCCGGGCGCCGTTCGGAAGTTCGTCGACTTTGCTCACATTGGCCGAGAGGTTGCGGATATCGGCAGGCAGGTTGAACAGCACCCAGTGCGTAAAGATACCGCCAGGCGCATCGGGATCGTCTGCAATCAGGGCCAGGCCGCGCGTGCCCGTGGGCGGATCGATCCAGGAGAGCTCAGGTGAACTGTCGGCGCCGTCACAGGTGAACTTCTTGGGAATTTCAGCGCCATTTTGGAAATCGCTGCTGGAGATTGAGAATGCCATGTTACCTCCCGGTGTCGAGCCTTGGCCTACTCCGAACAGAACGCTAGCCGTAAGAACAGCCACGGTCACAACAGTCAGGCGTATCAACCAATGCGCTGGCAATCGATTCCTCCTAGCTGCAGCTAGCTGCTGGCTCAGAGCGTTGAGATGGTGAAGTTGACTGTGATCTTTGCCTCGGTTTCGAGCGGAACTCCATTCTGCAGGTAAGGCTTGAACCGCCATTGCCGGACGGCTTCTTCTGCAGCCGAGGCCAGAATCGCCGGGCCACTGAGGACTTTCAGATCCTGGATAGTTCCCTCCGAGCCAATCAGCGCTTGCAAGACCACGGCGCCCTGCACCTTCATCTGGCGGGCCAGCATGGGATACGAGGGCTGTACCGGATGTACCAGCGCATGACTTGTGTCAGCCGACATTCTTACCTGTGCCCCGGCATTGGCGGCAGGTTGTACCGTTGTCGACCCCTGCGGCTGCGCTTCACCGGGAGCCGTCAACCGATCGGGATTGGTCAATTCAACACGTACGGCGTTATCGCCGGCGCGCACGATCCGATGACTATCTCCGGCAACTACCTCGACCTCCAGAGGAGGAAGCGCGGTTCGACTCACTACCGCAGGTGGGGCGGGCGGCTCTGTCGCGTGGGGAGCCGCAGCCACCGGACCCTTGTTCTTCTGGGGTACAATAGCCGGCATAGGCGGCTTGCGCGTATGGGATGAGGGTCCTGATGTGCGGTCGCTATCACTGCTATCCCAATCGGCCACGGAAGCGTCACTCGAGCCAAACAGGTTACGCCAGTCGCGCGCTATAAAAATTCCAATGGCCATCAAAATCAGCGCGAGTGCCAGAACCATCTTGTGGCGCTGCTTTCTATCATACGGTGTAGCCAATCGCAGAGCAGTCTGTTGCAGCTTCGGCGTATAGTCCCGCATTCAGCCCTCGGAGCGAGTAAAGGTAAGTAATGGCCTTCGCGCTTAGTATGCCTTGAAATTTCAACTAAGACCAGCGCTTAGCGAGAACTTAACGGTTGGGACCTTTGCCACAAGCAGACGTGCCGAGTTACGGCCGGCACAGAGCCAATACCGACACTTAAGCCGAGATGTGCGGCACAACCGGTTGCTGGAGTCGCTGCGGTCGTGATGCTGGACACGCAGGAGTCGCAAGTGCCTAGGCTGTATGCGTCACATCCAGTGAGGTCCGGGCCTGCGGCACCTCGCACGGAACAGTTAAAAGTCTTATTGCCGACCTGAAGAAGAAGCAAATCGTGCAGGCACAAGAGCTCGACCTTGTTGCTGCCCGGACAAAGCCGTAATGAAAGTCTTAGCCGATCGGGTGACCGCGATTGCGTAGGCTTGCTGTCACCGTGACGGGTATTTTCCTGGTATCGGGTAATCACTGGAGAACACGCAACTTACCAATGCGGGTTCGATTTGCAAGTTGCGCGCCGATCGGTGTTCTGCGATTTCGCCTGCGGAGTCGTGGCATGCTTTGGATTCCGCCCAATCCCTCCATTTTTGTCCTCCCGGTCGGTCATTTTTGCGAGAAGGACATGGGCTCGCGTACTTCTTAGGTGCTGTGCAGGGCACGCCAAATTCTCTGTTTGTTCGCGTAATGGCCGAAGGTGACGCTTCGGATTGCCGGTCCGGCGAAGTCTTGGTTTTGAGCGCAGGTGCTGTCCGCAACCCCCCAAGGTGAGGGCGGAACCCTCGATCATGGAGAGATCGCATTCCGACGTCACAAAGATCTCGTGCACTGGGAGGAAACTAAGGTGGGGCTGCCCGGAGGAGCGGAACTGATCCGCATGGTTCGACAACTCCGCCTCCAAGCCTAGCGCTGACGTCGGATACTAAATAATCCTGGCGGCGGATACTAAATACTGAGCCGGCATGATTCTTCTCCTGTCACTTTTCTGCGTGACTTCGAATCTCATTTAGCATAGTAGACGGGACAGCGTCTGCTGTTCTTGGGTTCATGACATCAATGGAACAGCGTAAGTTCAAGAGCATTACGCGACGCGAACTGTTAAAGCTGGCTCCCCTGGCGGCAGTGGGTGCTTTTGCAGTACCTGCACTTCGGAAACCGTTGCTCAAGGCTGGCCTCGGTTTCAGCGACTGGGCGGCGAAAGGCATGTTCCGCACCACCCATCTGGCTCCTACGTTTGCTGACTCCGAGCTGACACCCTTCGACAAGTTTCCCATCAATGACTACGATGTCGACGATCCCGGGATAGACCTGGACGCGTGGTCGTTGAGGGTAAGTGGTGCTGTCAAGAATGCGGGCGATTACAAACTGGCGCAGATTCAGGCGCTGCCCAAGGTCCGGCAGAACACACGCCACGTTTGCGTCGAGGGCTGGGACGTTATTGGCCGCTTCGGGGGCGCTCGCCTTTCCGATTTCCTTCGCCTGGTCGGCGCAAATACGACCGCTGGTTTTGTCTACGTGGAGTGCGCGGACGATTACTATTCATCGATCGATATGGCAACCGCTCTTCATCCGCAAACACTGATGTGCTACGAAATGTACGATCAGCCACTAACGCGCGAACACGGCGCCCCCTTGCGCTTGCAAATTCCAACTCGGATCGGCTACCAGCAAGCGAAGTACCTCACGGATTTGCGTGTTACCAATATTCTTGAGCGAGTAGGATACTGGGAAGACCAAGGCTATTCCGCCACCTACAATCTCTGACCCGCATGGAATCAATGGCAACACAGACGGTCGCTATTGAAAATGGGAAAACTGGAAAGAGAACCAGCGCCCGCTACGAACACCCATATGTCGTCCGGGTCTGCCATTGGCTGAATACGGTCTCCTTATTCGTCATGGCAGGGAGTGGTCTCCAGATCTTCCGCGCGTTTCCCAGTTTTGGAGCGAAGATCCCGCAGAAGGACCTCCTCGATTGGCCCAAGGCCTTTGCCATTGGCGGATGGTTGGCAGGCGCGCTGCAATGGCATCTGACGTTTGCCTGGATATATATCGCCACTGGACTGGTTTATGTCGGATATCAAATATTCAGTGGCAATTACAAGCAAGTGCTATTTATGCGGCGCGACGTTCCCGGAGTTTGGCCAACGGTGCGCCATTATTTCTTCTTCGGCCCCAAACCGCCGCAGAACGAGAGTTACAACCCGCTGCAGAAGCAGGCCTACACAACCGTGATCCTTCTCGGCGTTCTTTCAGTGCTCACCGGCGTGGTGATTTGGAAGCCGGTACAGTTTTCCTGGCTAGCGTGGCTGATGGGCGGATTCCATTGGGCGCGGGTTTGGCATTTCGTCATTCTTTGGGCTATCGTTGCTTTCGTGTTCGTACACGTCGTCATGGTTGTACTTCATGGATGGAGCAACTTTTTATCGATGCTTACCGGATGGAAAAAGGAGAGAGATTAACGTCGTAATCGGGTGAGTAGTTGATCGTGCCCAATGTTGCTGTCCTGGCTCTTGATGTCTCTTGCGGGCGAGACTGGTTTCAGCACAAGGGAAACAAAGAAGCGAAGCAGGGAAGAAGGGGCCGGTGGGCTACAATCTCAACACCCCAAAATCGGGATATGGAATCGGCGCAAGCGACTTCAACCGACAGCCCGGCTGCTCGGCTAAGGGAAGAGATCCTGATTCGGCGCGTCCGAAATGGGGAGCGTGAGCTTTTCTACGAGCTCATCCGGCCTTACGAGCGGCGAATCTACGCTGCCGCTTTCGGCATTGTGCACAATCCAGCTGATGCCGAAGATGTTGCCCAGGAAGCCGTCCTCAAAGCTTTCAAAAATCTGCGGCAATTTCGCGCCGAAGCCCGGTTCAGCACCTGGCTCCTTCAAATTACCGCCAACGAGGCGCGGATGCGCAGACGAAAACAGCAAGCCAGCCGTATTGAGCCCATGGACGTGCAGGAGACCGAGGAAGGGAACTACACCCCCCGCGATTTTGCCGATTGGCGCGAAATTCCGTCCGAGACGCTGGAAAGAAAAGAGGTTCGGGAAGCCTTGACGCAAGCGCTGAGTTCACTGAATGAAATATACCGAGATGTCTTCGTGCTCCGTGATGTCGAGCACCTCAGCATAGAGGAAACGGCCAAAATCCTCGGCATTTCGATAGCGAACGTTAAGACGCGCTTGCTGCGCGCCCGTTTGATGCTGCGTGACCTGTTGGCGCCCGGCCTGGACGGGAACTGGTCAAGCAAGTTGCGGTTCGTCAAGGGGAACAAGCTATGGTAGTCAACTGCGAAGAAGTCTGGCAGGAAGTATCGAATTATCTGGACGGCGAAATCGACTCTCGGTTGGGTGCGGCCGTCGAAGAGCACCTGCGAGGCTGCAAGCACTGCACCGCGGTCATAGACGGAACCCGGAACGTCCTCGAGCTTTACGGAGACCAACGTCTGCTCGAAATTCCTTTGGGCTATAGCCAGCGCCTGCACCACCATCTCGGCGCCGCAATCGCGGGCAAACGTGGGACCGCCTTCGGCTGGATGGTGGCATTCGCTGCTGCCGCAGCGCTCATGATCGGATTCGAAGTCGGCAATTCTTCTGCTTTTTCGCAGCCACATCTCCGCTCGGCGCACGCCCAGCCGCCAGCCCGGGCAATTCCGGCGAATCTAATCGTGGTGGTGACCGACCGGGCAAAGATTTTTCATCTGCCAGGATGCGGGGTGATTCACAACAAGAGCACAGAAAGAATGCTGACTGTCGCCGAAGCTGAGCGTGAAGGTTATGTCCCGTGTGTCCGCTGCCTGCGAAAGTATGTCAACCTTACTGGGCGGATATTGCGCGAAGATAATAAAGGCGGTGCTCTCCGTAGGGCGTCCCACTTGGCCGCTTTTAATTTGGGAAGGGCGGAGCAATCGCTAAAATCCGTTGATCACATACCACTGCTCAGTGCGCGGGCCACGGATTTTCAGGAAAGGAACACGGATAACCGTCATTATCCGTGAAGAACTGTGGCGGCCAGCCGCTTCTATCCACCAGGTTCGGGTTCTTACCTTTCGTATGCTCCGATATTGATCGGTCCGTGGCAGTGCAAGTTTTCCAGAATCGGTGTAGTGCTGTACATGCGCACTACCTCCTGTGACCCTTCGCAGTTCACTGTCCAAGTCGAGTTAAGGTCGCGAGAGAGAGCAGGATCTGCTTTGTTGTGACCTGCTTAGCGCTACAGGACCACACTTTTACCCCGACGCTGGTGAGTTTCCGACGTCAATCTCCACCAACGTGATTTGTCTTGACTTCTAGCAAAAACGAAAGTAATAGTACTGAGCCGTAAGGATGTGAAAGTTGCGTAGGAGGTCCTTATGCGTGTTTCTGGGCGTCGTATCCCGCAGGCTGTGATCTCGCTGCTCTCAAGCTTTGTTCTGGGCGCAATAGCACTTTTTGCGCAAGCCAGCTACACATCTCAGATTCGAGGCGTCGTACAGGACCAAAGTGGTGCGTTGATGACACATGCCACTATCACCATTACCAATGACGCCACGGGTATTTCCGCCACTACACATAGTGACGATCATGGAATGTACATCCTGACCGGCCTGCGACCAGCGGTGTACACGATCAAGGCG
>Ga0126370_10001191_pt1 | contig 11706 bp, 12 predicted proteins | sample PanSoiMetaPlot_3_FD_92586 | JGI IMG/M metagenome (GOLD analysis project Ga0126370, IMG submission 92586) | Tropical forest soil microbial communities from Panama - MetaG Plot_3 | ecosystem: Environmental > Terrestrial > Soil > Tropical forest > Bulk soil | place: Panama | collected 2016-02-17 | reverse complement strand
TCATGTCGCCAATAGCTAAAAGCCTTGCGCAGGACGATCTTCGCAAGATCAGTGCTTATTTCGCGGCCAAAAGTTGGCCAGCGCAAGCCGGGGCCGGCGCTTCCGCGCCGCCGCCAAACGGAATCGCGCAGTGCCAGCCGTGCCATCAGCCGAATTTTGAAGGCGGCCCGCCGGCGCCGCGGCTGGCGGGACTCAGTTACGAATACCTTGTCGCAGTGATGCGCAGCTTTGCTGCCGATGAGAGGACCAATAACGGCGACATGCCGAAATTTATGCGAGCGCTAACAGACAGCGAGCGAGACGCTATGGCGCGCTATCTATCCGCACTGTGATGCCGTGATTAGCGGTGCAGAGCACGCCAGTTCGAACAATACAGCAATACGCACTGCATGATCGCAGAGCAGCTTAACATTCGGGGAGACGGCGAGGCGATCCTTCTGTTTGCCAGATCAATTGCCAATATCCGCTTTTGGCCCAAAGCGGACATTCCTAATTGCACCGCACATGTCGCTTTCAGAGGCAAAGCAGACATGCCCTTTTGCACCGCATATATCCGCTTGTGAAGTGGTACGCTTTGTCAACAGACGGGCGTGGTCCTGGCGGAGGGCACATGAAGCGACGCGAGTTTATCTCGCTACTCGGCGGTTCGGCGGCTTTGTGGCCGCTAGCCGGGCGCGCACAGAAGTTTTTCAAAATCGGACTGCTCGATACCGGCCTCGGTGCGAATTTCTCGGTGCCGTTTGTTCGCAAGCTCGTGGAGCTAGGTTACGTAGAGGGACAAAACGTCGTCATCGAGCGTAGGTCTGCGGAAGGAAATGCCGAACTCTTGGCCGGCCTTGCGGCAGACTTGGTACGCCAGCGGGTCGATGTCATTGTGACCGCCGGAACGCCGGCGGGGTTTGCCGCCAAAAAAGCTACCACCACAATCCCGATCGTTCTTGGCGCCAACAGCGATCCGGTCGGTGTAGGCCTGGTCGTGAGCCTTGCTCGGCCGGGCGGAAACGCGACCGGCAACTCGCTCATGGCGCCTGACTTAAGCGCTAAACGCCTCGAAATCCTCCACACACTGGCGCCAGAAATTTCCCGGATTGCAATCTTGTGGGATTCGTCGAACCCCGGCATGGCGGAACGCGTGCGTGAAACAAAAATCGCTGCGGATCAATCGCACGTCCTGCTACACACCGTCGGTCCACGCAATCTCGATGAGTTGGATGCGGCATTTGCCGACCTTCGGAATGCGCGGCCTGATGCGCTCTTGGTGACGGCGGAAGCATTTACGCGTCAACATCTCGTTCGCATTCTCGATTTTGCCAACAACAACAAGATTCCGGCGATGTTCGAGGACAGCTCATATGTGGCGGCCGGCGGGCTCATTTCTTACGGGCCTGACTACCAAGACGTATTTCGGAAAGCGGCAGTCTTTGTCGACAAGATATTAAAAGGCGCCAAGCCGGCCGATTTGCCGATCGAGCAGCCAACAAAATTCGAGTTGGTGATCAACCTCAAGACCGCAAAGGCGATTGGCCTTTCGGTCCCGCCAACACTACTCATCACCGCCGACAAGGTGATCGAATAGGATTGGAATGTCCGCTTTTGGCCCGTAGCGGACATCGCAAAGGAGCGTTATGGACCACCGGCAGCTGCGGCATACAGATCGATCGGTTCGGCCAGGCCCTTAAGATCGCGTTTGCCGCGTTCGGAAAAATGGATATCGGCGCCGGCCACCAAATCCCTCACGGTTCGCGACACGAGGCACTCTCTCGCTTGGGCTAGCGATGCGATGCGCGAGGCAACATGCACGGCGATGCCGCGCACATCATTCTTTACGAGTTCGACCTCACCAGTATGCAGACCGGCGCGGATCTCTATACCCAGAGGTCTGACCGCCTCAATCAAAGACACGGCGCAATGGATAGCTCGGCCAGGGCCATCAAAGGTTGCCAGAAAACCATCCCCGGTCGTCTTAATCTCTCTTCCTCGATATCGCGCCAATTCTCGACGAAACAAATCATTGTGCGCGTCGAGCAGTTCGCGCCAACGTCTGTCGCCCAAAGCTTCCGCCCGCTTTGTGGAGTCCACAATATCGGTGAGAAGCACGGTCGATAGAACGCGCTCACCCCCTGCGGGCGGCTTTACGCCAGTCAGGAATTCGGCGACTTCATTTGTGATTTCGTCGGAGTCGTCGCCGAGGAACGGGAAGTGATTGATCCCGGGCAACTCCAGCAGTCGGGCGTTCGGGATGTTTTTGGCTAATTGTCGGCCGCCCTCGATGTTGACCACCGGATCGTCAGTCCGGTGAACGACCAGCGTTGGAACGTGGATGTATGGCAAAATTCCCGAAATATCGATCATCTTGTTCATTCGCATTAGGGCTGCGACGGCTGAGGGGCTTGCACTCGCGCGTTCCCGCTTTGCGAACCATTCACGAAATGCAGGGTCATCCTTCATCGAAGGAGCCCAAACGCCAATGTTTGCTCCCGTTCCCCAGCCTTTCTCAACGTACTCAAAGAACCGATCAAGTTTCTCGTCAGTCTGAAACCACGAGCTAAATTTGGCAAAGGCACCCCACAACACGAGTGCGCGACAGCGTTCGGGATAGTGGGCGGCAAAGAGCGCCGCGAGGGACCCACCTTCCGATAGTCCGAAGACTGCCGCGCGTTCAGAGCCCGCCGCATCCATAACTGCTCTTACATCGTCCATTCGTTCATCCATGGTCGGCAGGATTTCGAGACGATCCGAGAGGCCGGTGCCGCGTTTGTCGAATGTGATGACGCGCGAGAACGATCCAAGCTTGTGGAGCCAGCGGGCGAAATGTGGCTCCTCCCAGTAAATCTCGATGTTCGAAACGAAACCGGGAAAGAAGACGAGGTCAATCTCACCGTTGCCAAAAACTTGGTACGCTACATGGATAGGACCGCTTTTGGCGTATCGCGTGGTTGGCAGCACGAAAATACCTCATATCCGCTGAGCAACCTCATCATATGCTTTTTGCTTCTGCATGCCGATGCCCGCTATTGGCCCATGGCGGACATTTCCGCTTATGACCCAAAGCGGACATGTCAGCCAACATAGGTGAAGGCAACATAAGGCACACCGTCATTGACGAACTCACCAAGCTCTCGCATCCCCATCTTCTGATGCGCACGAAGTGAGGGAGGGTTATCGGCCCGCACAAAAAGCATGGCCGTCCGTCCGCGCCGACGTGCTTTCAATTCTTCGAACATAGCGCTGGCAAGACCGTTTCCACGTTCGGTTTCAGCTACGCAAATGGGCCCATATAAGTAAAAGTCGGGCTGAGGAGGGAAAGCGCACAACATGGCTCGAATGATTGGCACATTCCCCCAGGTGGCAACCGAAGCTCCTAAGAGATAGCCAACCACAGCGCCCTCCCGCCGGCAGACCACGAGCGATTCTTCGAGTATTGCGCGCTGAAACCAATCGGCACTTAGGCGCACTGAAAGAGTGCCGCCGTTGTGGGGAAGGTTGGCTTCCTGAATCATGAGGATGCCCGGAATATCGCCAGGGGCGCCAAAAACAATCTCGTAGTCGTCAATCATTTTTAAGCGCAGGGCCGCCATCCAAAGAACGAAAAATGCGCTTCCTCGTGAACTCTGTCATTGTTACGAATGTCTACTCTAGGAGGCAAAGCGGGCATAGTAGTTGCGCTGCGAAATGTCCGCTTATGACCCGAAGCGGACATCGCCAGCCACTTCAGTGGGATTGACGGAACTGGTACGCTGTTTGCCGAGGAGCGAACATGCGACGGCGGGAATTTCTAAGTCTGGTGGCTGGTGCGCTTGCTGTTTGGCCACCCGTCGCGCGAGCCCAGCAGGGAGATCGCGTCCGCCGTATCGGCGTGCTGTACGGTGCTGCAGACGATTCTACAGCCCAAGCCCGTGTGGCAGCGTTCCGACAGAGCTTGCAGCAATTAGGCTGGATCGACGGCCGCAACCTTCATATCGACTACAGATGGGGCGGAGGAAAGACTGCAGACACTCGGAAATACGCGGCGGAATTGGTCGCACTTTCTCCAGATGTTATTTTGGTAAATAGCGCTGCAGTGTTGGCGCCATTGTTGGAAATAACGAATAAGGTGCCGATCGTGTTCGTGTTGGTCGCTGATCCCGTCGGCGCCGGTTTAGTCGATAGCTTGGCGCGACCTGGTGGTAACGCCACGGGCTTCACCGCGCTCGAATACGGTCTCGGCGGCAAATTTCTGGAACTACTCAAAGAGATCGCGCCTAGCACAACCCGGGCGGCGGTCGTCCGGGATCCCGTCACTTCAGTCGGAATTGGCCTTTTCGGGGCAATCCAGAATGCCGCACCGTCGGTCGGCGTAGAAGTATCTCCTGTCAATGTTCGTGATGCAGATGAGATCGAGCGAGCCATCGCTGCTTTCGCACGCACCTCGAACGGCGGACTGGTTGTGACCGCAAGTCCCTCCGCCTTCGTTCACCGCGATCTGCTCATCGCTCTGGCAACTCGACACAAGTTACCAGCAGTCTATCCCACTCGCGAGTTTATCATTACCGGTGGATTGGTCGCTTATGGGCCGGACACAATCGACCAATATCGACGCGCGGCAAGCTACGTCGACCGCGTTCTCAAAGGTGAGAAGCCGGCCGACCTCCCTGTGCAAGCGCCGACCAAGTATGAACTGGTGGTCAACCTCAAGGCCGCGAAGGCACTGAGCCTCACAATTCCACCGTCTGTACTAACCCGTGCGGACGAAGTGATCGAATAGAATCTCTACGCCCGCTTTTGGCGCTTAGCAAACATCAGTTGTTGCGCTGCATATGTCCACTTTGGGGGTCTGCGCCGGATCTTCTGGACAACTGATCAATTTTACTGACTCAGGCAGCAAATTTAGAAACTCCTCCAGTTTATCCCTTGGTGTTACTAGGGTCACGGTATCGTCGACTTTTTGCCATGGAGCGTGCAGCCGCACCGCATCAAGAAAGAATGTCCCAAATCTTTTGTGGGGCATCTTCACCTTCACCTTGATGCCCTTAGGCAGTTGGTTCCAAGGAGTTGTTAGTCGGAGTTTGACACCCTCTTGCCCCTCTATGCTGACCGCTCTCACCCATGGCACATGGGCCAAAAAACCATCGAAGAATTCACGGACCTCAGATTTATTTATTCTCACCACGACGTACGCGTAGTTCTTCGTTGCCAATTCTCCAAATGCATCAGCGGTCTTATGCGTGACGGTCATAGGATTGTCGCTTTCCAGTCACCTAAGGGCGTGGCTCTTCGACGGCCCATCTGGCGCAGTGGTGAGGGACATTGCGAGTTGAAGTAAATTCCCAACACTCATCGGCCAACGCTTTTCGCTCTGAGAAACTCGACGGCGGAGTGGTGCCGGTTGCCGCACTAAAATCGTCGGTCGTTTCCTCCCTAGACGACCGGCTCAACTTCAACTCACGTCAGACACGCCTGTTCCATGCCGAAAAGACGATGGGTTTCGAATGATCGCTTGCGCGCTTTCGAAATTTGGAAAGACCGCCACGAGGTGGTCTTTTTTGAATTCTCCTTAGCAGGCCTGACCGCGTCGGAGCGATGTCCGCTATTGGCCCAAAGCGGACATCGAACGACCTAAATAAGAAGCTTGACGTTACTAGGCCCGTTTTGGCGGAGGCAGCGATAGCGTGTCCTCGAACACGGTTTTGATCAGTGAGTGTTCCGATAGGTATTTGTGATATTGCGCCACGACCGCTTTAGCTTCCTTCAGTGTCGCAGGCCTCCATTGAATTTCTAGATTTTCGCTTCCTGCGATGCTTTCCACAATTCTGCGCTCTTCTACAAGCAATTTGAATTCGCTCGGTTGATCATCTTCTGTTGAATTGCCGTTGAGACGGGTTGCGAAATCGATGCGCCCAGTCGGGACCCAATCCCGCTTTACCACGCTTTGGTACGTCAATTGTTTTTCGTCTGTCCATTTTCTCAAGGTTTCTACCTTGGGCAAATACGTCAACACGTGAGCCATCTTTTTCTCCTTTTCAAAAGCGCACCACAACAAAAGGTCGTGCACAGCGCTTAATGCATGTCCGTGAGCAGATCACTTACTCCCGTCGCCGCACCACACGGCGGTAGCGGATACACCAATTTGGAAAAAGCACTTAATGCTTAAGGTTACTGAGTGGGGCTGCCCGTGGATTTGCGCCGGCACTGAGGGCCAACAGCTGCAGACCCTCCATGCGTTGTATTTTATGGCACCTGCTTTGGTCCCGTAAGGCTGGCGGCACGCGCCCTCGCACTGACTAGCCAACGTCTTGTGTGATCGGGGCCATCATTCATGGGTCGGTCGGAATGCCCGGTATGGCCAGTGTTCGAAGAACCAACGCCGCGTAAAATAGCAACGAAGCTCAGCTGCCTTCGAGCTCGTGCGATTCCGGCATGTACATTTCCTTCCACGACGAAGGTAGCCGTTTCATTGTGCCTACACTGTTCATGAATGTGGCGTATTTCATCGACTGCTGTGGCGTGGTCGTCCACACATTGTCGGTATCGGAAATGAACTTAGTCATCTCCTCAAGGCTGCTGCGCTTCTCGTTGGTGGTTCTGATGTAAATCTGGGCGGCCTCGCCAGCATTTTTATTGATGAATTCTTCCGCCTCGCTGAGCGCGGCAAAAACCGCACTCGTCACCTTCGGGTTCGCGTCGCGGAATTTCTTCGTCATCAGCATCACGCCATTGGTCGCTGGCCCGCCGAGGGTGTCGTAGGAATTAAGTACGTTGTGTACATCGGGTGTCGCCAGCTCATAGTAGTAAAATGGCGCCACAGAGTAATGGCTGTTGACCTCGGTGGCTCTCGAGATCACCGATGCGGCGGCGTCCGGATGGGGGCGGTTTATCGTGAACGGATCGAGTCTAGCGTATTGATCCTGCCCCCACTCCTTGGCGGCCGCCATTTGCAGGCAGATCGCTTGGCTTGAGACTTTGATTGCAGGCACCGCGATCTTGTCCGTACCGGTGAAGTCCTTGATCGTTTTAATCGACCCACGGTTGGTCACCAGCATGAATGGCATCGACTGCACGGCGGCGAGCGCCCGCACCTCGTTGGCTGTACCGGCAGTTTTGTCCCACAACGTCGCCAGGCCAGGCACGCCGGTGACGCCGAAGTTCATCTGTCCGCTCAATAGGGAATCGATCAGTGACTGCGTGCCTCCCAAGGTTTTGTACTCAGGTTTGAGCGAAAATATCCCTGCCTTGGCGGCATGCTTTTCGACCAGCTTGAGTGTGTCCATCACCATCAACGGCAAATAGGGCAAACCGTGCTGGCTCACGATCACGATGCTTGTCACTTCGTTGGCGAAGGCCGAGCGCAGGGACGCTGGCGTCGCAAAAATGGGGGTAGCCGAGAGCGCTTTGCAGAAGGCACGCCTGTGAAGCATAAAAATCTCCCGTCGACTGAGCCGGCCCTCAGGGCAATCAGGATTGCGTGCCCCAGTGAGCAACCGCGCATCGATGGTGGCTCAGATAAAAGCACGATTAAAGGGGCTAAAAAATCGAAGGTGTGATCTCTGTCAAGGTCTTTGCTCGTTGCGAAGGCAATGAGATCAAATAGGCCATATCCGCTTTCGCAGTCGCTATTGGGAGTAAAGCGGACGCGGGCTGTTGCGCCGCATAGGTCCACTTTGACTCAAAGCGGACATACGGCAGACACTGTTTTAGACCGATGATGCATCCTAATTATAACGCGTGGCTTTTCAACGGCGTTTAAAGAGTTTGCCGAACAAGGATACCTTCGCCCGCTGAGTTTCGTCGTCAGTCTCGCTCAATCCAATGGCTTGTGTCTTCTGCGATGGATCAATTGTCTAGCCAAAGCCACACTCAGCTAACCGTCAAAGCTTTTTTGCTTGGAGATCGCATCGAGACGGCAGGTCTCGAACGTCACAACGTGCTATCAACGGCACCATTGGCTTTTCGTATTGAAGGCGGTGCGTTTCTTGTACTTTTTCGATATGGCATCGCAGTTTTATTCGGCATGTCGCCGCTGCAAGAGGACGAGATACTACGGAGTCTCGATGGACGGATTATTGGGCGCTTTGCCCGATCAGAAGTAGAGTCGGCAAAGATTGAAATTGCACCTGAAAAAGACGAACAAATAACATCTAATGGAACAATTGTGCTTAAGGTTCTGCTTCCGGAGCACATTCTTATCATCGCTGATGCCGTAGCAACGAATCTGATCTTGACGCATGATGAGCACAATGTAAGTGCGGTGTTTGATGTTATTGAACCACTCGCACGTGAATTAGCAGAACAAGGTCGCACTCCTCGGAGCCGTCGGACAATTTTGAAACACATCGGCAACGCGTTACTCGTACAACAGCATATTTCTGGGCTCGTTGCTGTCGCCGAAAAGCCGGATGTGCTTTGGGAGCGAGTGGACCTTGAGCGGTTTTATGCCAAGCTTGAGAACGAATATGAACTAAAGGAACGCGCAGATCTTTTAACCCGGAAACTCACAGTGATTTCAGATACAGCAAGGGCTTTGGCTGATATCATTAATACCGAACGTTCATTGCGCCTCGAGCGAATAATTATCGCCTTAATTCTGATTGGAACCATTTTCGGTGGATACCAGGTGTTCTTTCGGTAACGTTCGCGCTTGCCATACAGAAAAATTTGGATGCGCTTGTAAAACGCATCCCGCTGTTTTCTCTCAGAGGGGTTAGGCTTTTGGGCTCTTCAGGGAGGCTGCAAGCCTTCACCGACGTGAGCGGCAGAATTGCGCCGCGCCCGACGCACGCAGGTTTCTGCTCCTCAGCCGCGAAACCATTCGTCACGTGCCGGCATCAATACAGGTCACGGACGTCCTGATCGGGAAGAGACTTTGGATTGATTCCCGAATGCAGCGCGTATGGATTTATCTGTGCCCGGGTTTGGTCCGGTGCCGCTGCGGTCGCATGCGGCGTCGGGCGTATCGTCAGAGCTGTGATGGCAAATACGATTGCGACGGCGGCTATGGCTGCTACACGCATGATGGCCTCCATTGCTATAGTTTCACGTTGAGTCGATGGCGAAGCCTCGAATGTTGTGACCTTCTGACTAATCTGCGTTGCGGCCCGATCGATCTGTTCAAAATCGGGCCTTAGGTAAGCTCCTAGATCGGTCAGTCGGACACTCAGGTTGTCCCGTTTAAATAAGCGCTTGCCGAATTCCTGCTCCAGTTGCTGGATTGCCCGCGTGAGAGAAGGCTGGGCAACACCACAGCGCCTCGCTGCGCGAGTAAAATTTTGTTCCTCGCAAAGCGCGAGAAAGTAAGAAACTTGGTGCATTTTCACCGGCATGGGCTTGCGACTATCGAGCTGCAAGAGTCATCATGTCCGCGACGAAGGGCGATGTGATCGCAACTCCAAGTGCCAGGACATAAAAGATGAGCCAGATTGTCGCGACGGCGCTGTCGGTCCCGTGCTCGCTCTTCCGCCGACCGGATGTCCGCATAGTGGCCTCCATTGCGGACTCCGTTATCATGCGCTCGCCATCGCGATGGTGAAGCAGCTCACATTGGGTGGACGCTTTTCTTGACGACCCGAGGAGCTCGGGACGCAAGGATTGTTGCCAGGCTGGGATGAACTACGGGCGGAACATGGTTTTTGTGGTTTGTTTACCGACCTTTTTCAATATCCCTGCCGCGCCGCGCGATTTTGTCGTATCTTAAGCTTCGTCAAAGCTAAGTCTGGTGGAAACGGGTATGGGGGTGGGTAGTCAAATTCAATCTTTTGATAAACAGGCACTGCTTCGGGCCCATCCATTTTTTAGAGATTTGGGCGATACCGTCATCGATCGCCTCGCCCCCCGCGTTATATCGACCAAAATAAAAAAGGGCGCCGTTATTTTCAGAAAAGGGGATATTGGCTCGAAGCTTTATGCCGTTCGTGCCGGCGCGGTACGAATCAGCGCGCCTTCGGAGGAGGGAAAGGATGCGATATTTAACCTGGTGGTGCCCGGCGAACTCTTCGGCGAAATAGCGTTTCTGGATGGCGGTCAGCGGACTGCAGATGCTGTTGCAATTGACAATTGCGAATTGATGGTCATCGAACGACGAGATTTCATCCCTCTGATTCAGGACAATCCCGAAGTTGCGATCAGATTGATCACAATACTTTGCGGCCGTTTGCGCAAAACGAGCGAGCAGGTCGAAGACATCGTCTTTCTTGGCTTACCAAATCGTCTTGCCAAGGCTTTGCTGCATCTCTATCAACCTTCGGCCACGGCCACGCCCAACAAAAAGATCCAGGTCACTCAGCGGGAAATCAGCCAGATGATCGGTGTCTCACGCGAAAGCGCCAACAAGCAGTTGCAGGAGTGGCAGCGAAAGAAGTGGTTGAAGTTGGAGCGTGGTTGTTTGGTGATTTTTGCGCCTCAGGCTCTGCGCGCTCTTGTTTCGAAAGACACAGCCTGAACGGCTTCATCCAATTGTGGATGCGGCGTTTCCATTGGTCTAGTCAACAAAAGAGAGCGGTCGGGCGACCGACTCAAGTGATTTGCGCTCCGCGTCAACGCCCCACCGCCACGCGATGCAACCACCGGCGATCATCAGCGCTGATGCCATCAGATAACCCCAGAACACACTCGTGCGTGACCCAGTATCAATCAAAAAGCTGAATAGCGATGGCGCAACGATTCCGCCGACACCGGTGCCCACCGCGTAAAAGAACGCGATCGCCAATGCCCGAATTTCAAGGGGAAAAGTTTCGCTGACGGTCAGATAGGCCGAACTTGCTGCCGATGAGGCGAAAAAGAATATGATCATCCAGCAAGCGGTCTGAGTCACGGCGTCAATCAAGTCGCGCGCGAAGAGCCAGCCGGTCAACGACAGGAGCAGGCCAGAAGCGATATAGGTAAGGGCGATCATCGGGCTGCGGCCGCGCGTATCGAATAGACGGCCGAGCAGCACCGGCCCTAGAAAATTGCCGGCCGCAAAAGGCAAGAGATACCAGCCCACTTGGTTGGCCGCGATGCCGTAAAAATCAGTAAGGATCAGTGCGTAAGTAAAAAAGATAGCATTGTAGAAAAATGCCTGCGAGATCATCAGGCTTAATCCGACCATCGTTCGGCTGCGGTGCTCTTTGAAGAGCGTGCGGGCTACCAGGAGCAAAGGTGTCGATTTGCGCGCTCGCAATCGTACGCGGGGCAAGTCGTGGGCGGCGGTGAGCGTTGGAAATCGGCTCTCGATATTGGCGATCACGTGTGCGGCCTCTTGGGCCCGGCCGTGCGTCATCAGCCAGCGCGGACTTTCCGGAATCCAGAACCGCATCAGGAATATCAGGCAGGCAAGCCCTGCGCCGATCAGGAAAGCGAGCCGCCAGCCGAAGTCCGGGTCGATGACGTGCGGATTGAGCAGAACAATCGAACCCAGCGCGCCGATGGCTGCGCCGATCCAAAAGCTTCCGTTGATCACCAGGTCAGTCCAGCCACGCACGCGCGCCGGTACGAGTTCCTGAATTGTGGAGTTGATCGCTGTATATTCGCCGCCAATTCCGGCGCCGGTGATAAACCGAAAAAAAGTGAAGCTCAGGATATTCCATGAAGCGGCCGTTGCGGCTGTTGCCGTGAGATAGACCGCCAGTGTGATAAAGAACAACTTCTTGCGGCCAAGCCGATCGGTGAGCCATCCAAAAAAAATCGCACCGACGACGGCACCCGCGAGGTAGGCGCTGCTGGCAAGACCGATGTCGGTGTTGGAAAACCGTAGAC
>Ga0126370_10001190_pt1 | contig 11717 bp, 9 predicted proteins | sample PanSoiMetaPlot_3_FD_92586 | JGI IMG/M metagenome (GOLD analysis project Ga0126370, IMG submission 92586) | Tropical forest soil microbial communities from Panama - MetaG Plot_3 | ecosystem: Environmental > Terrestrial > Soil > Tropical forest > Bulk soil | place: Panama | collected 2016-02-17 | reverse complement strand
CTGGGAGAAGTGGTTTTTGGAGGGGTGGGAGCGGGGCTTTACGGCATGTTCGTTTTCGTGGTGCTGGCAGTGTTTATCGCGGGGCTGATGGTGGGACGCACGCCGGAATACTTGGGCAAAAAGATCGAGTCGTACGATGTAAAAATGGCGATGCTGGCGGTTCTGATCCTGACGTTCACGATCCTTGTTTTTGCTGCGGTTTCCGTGGTCAAGCCTTATGGGACTGCGGGCATATCAAATCCCGGTCCGCATGGACTGACGCAGATTTTGTATGCGTATGTTTCGTCGACGGGAAATAACGGTTCGGCATTTGCGGGGTTGAATGGAAACACGCTTTGGTACAACACGACTACGTCGGCGGCGCAGCTTCTGGGGCGCTTCTTCATGATCATTCCGATCATGGCGATTGCGGGAAATCTGGCCAGAAAAAAAATGGTTCCTGAATCCGCGGGAACTTTTCCCGTGACCGGCGGTTTGTTTAGCGGGTTGCTGGTTTCGACGGTCTTGATTGTGGGGGCGCTGACGTTCTTTCCTGCATTGAGTCTTGGACCGATTCTGGAGCATCTGCTGATGCATACGGGCAAGGTTTTCTAACAACGCCATGGAACCCATTTCAGAAATCACGCAAATCCGGAAGAAATCGCTGGCCGACAGCGCAATCCTGTCGCGAGCCATTGTGGATTCTTTCCACAAGCTGAAGCCACAAACGATGGCGAAGAATCCCGTGATGTTTGTAGTGGAAGTCGGCGCCGTGGTGACGACGATCCAATTGATCTGGAACGTAATCCATCACGCGGGACAGTTTGGTTTTGGGTTGCAAATCACGCTTTGGCTGTGGTTCACGGTATTGTTCGCCAACTTTGCTGAGGCGATGGCGGAAGGACGCGGGAAGGCGCAAGCGGACACCTTGCGCAAGGCGCGGGCGGAGACGGAGGCGCACCGGCTACGCACCGACGGCAGCATTGAAACGGTGATCAGCTCAAAGCTGCGCACGGGCGACATCGTGGTCGTTGCGGCGGGAGAGTTTATTCCGGGCGATGGCGAAGTGATCGAGGGCGTGGCGTCGGTGGACGAGTCAGCGATTACCGGCGAATCGGCGCCTGTGATTCGCGAGTCGGGAGGAGATCGTTCGGCCGTTACCGGAGGGACACGAGTCCTCTCCGACGAAATCAAAGTGCGGATTACTTCCAACCCAGGAGAGACTTTTCTTGATCGAATGATCAAGCTGGTGGAAGGGGCTTCGCGACAGAAAACGCCTAACGAGATTGCGCTGAACATTCTTTTGTCCGGGCTGACGATTATCTTTTTGCTGGCGGTTGTGACACTACAACCGTTTGCCGTGTATTCGGGAGCGCCTCAGAATATCTTTGTGCTGGTGTCCTTGCTGGTTTGCCTGATTCCAACGACCATCGGCGGCTTGCTTTCGGCGATTGGGATTGCGGGAATGGACCGGCTGATTCAGCGGAACGTTATCGCCATGTCGGGCCGAGCGGTTGAGGCATCCGGCGACGTGGATGTGTTGTTGCTGGACAAAACCGGCACGATCACTCTCGGCAATCGTGCTGCGACGGCGTTTTATCCCGCGCCGGGAGTCGAGGAGAATTATCTGGCCAACGCGGCGCAGCTTTCTTCTTTGGCGGATGAGACTCCCGAGGGGCGCTCGATCGTGATCCTTGCCAAGGAACGCTACAACCTGCGAGGGCGGGATGTTGCCGCTCAAGATACCAGCTTCATTCCGTTTTCCGCGCAAACGAGAATGTCGGGCGTTGATATGGGCGGGCGGGAAATACGCAAAGGCGCTCCCGAAGCAGTGGCACGATTCATCAGCCCCAGCGGAGGTGGTATTCCTTCTCCACTGAAGGCGCGCATCGAAGAGATTTCGAATTCCGGCGGAACGCCGCTATTGGTGGCGGAAAACCGGCGCGTGCTTGGCGCCATTGCATTGACTGACATCGTGAAGGGCGGGATGCGCGAGCGCTTCGATCACCTGCGAGCGATGGGCATCCGCACGATGATGATCACGGGTGACAATCCGCTTACGGCAGCGGCCATCGCGCGACAGGCAGGAGTGGATGATTTCCTGGCGGAGGCTAAGCCTGAAGACAAGATGGCGCTCATCAAGCGTGAACAGTCTAAAGGAAAGCTCGTGGCCATGACCGGCGATGGTACGAACGACGCTCCCGCGCTGGCTCAGGCCGATGTGGGAGTTGCGATGAATACCGGCACGCAAGCCGCTAAAGAAGCGGGGAACATGGTGGATCTCGACTCCAATCCGACGAAGCTCATCGAAATTGTGGAGATCGGCAAGCAGCTTCTGATTACTCGCGGCGCGCTGACGACATTTTCGGTGGCGAACGACGTGGCGAAATACTTCGCCATCATTCCCGCGATGTTTGCCGGAGCGTTTCCGGTGCTCAACGTGCTGAACATCATGCGGTTGAAGACGCCCGAATCCGCGATTTTGTCAGCGGTGATTTTCAATGCGCTCATCATTATCGCGCTGATCCCGCTGGCTCTGCGCGGCGTGCGCTACCGGCCTGTGGGTGCGGCCGCCTTGCTGCAACGTAACCTTCTGATTTACGGCGTCGGCGGGATCATCGCGCCATTTTTGGGAATCAAGCTGATTGACATGTTGCTTCCCTACCTTAGGCTGGCTTGAGGAACTGCTAATGAGGAAGAATTTCGTGATTGCGGTCTGGTTCACGCTGGTGACGACGGTTCTCTTTGGAGTGGTTTATCCACTGGTGATTACGGGATTATCACAAATGCTTTTCTCGGATAAGGCGAACGGACAACTTATTGAAAGAAACGGAAAACTCATCGGGTCGCGGATCATTGGGCAGAACTTCACGGGGCCGGGCTATTTTCATTCACGGCCGTCGGCTGCAGGAGCTGGGTACGATCCCACAGCAAGTGGTGGATCTTTTTTGGGGCCCACGAACAAGGCATTGCTCGAACGGGTGAAAGCAGACGTAAAAAGAGATCAGACGGAGAATCCTTCGCATCCCGTGCCCATTGATTTGGTCTCGGCGTCAGGTTCGGGGCTGGACCCGGAGATTTCGCCGGCAGCAGCAGAGTTCCAGGTATCACGCGTCGCGAAGGAACGCGGGATGAGTGAAACCGAAGTTCGCGCCCTGGTCGAAAAGCACACTTTGGGAAGACAGTTTGGATTTCTCGGAGAGCCACGCGTGAGGGTTTTGGAATTGAATCTGGATTTGGACGACCGCCATCGGAAATAGAAAATCCTCCGCCGGCAGGATAGTGACTAATTTGGATCGGTCGAGATTCTTCGGCCGCAAAAAGAACGCGGCCTCAGGATGACAAGTCGCACGCGTTTTGCCCGGTACAAGCCAGAGTTGCACAGCTGTGGCCTCGTTTATCCTTTTCGGGCAGCGGACTTAGGGACACTTGCGCGAGGGGGCTGAAAGCGGTAGCCAACCCAGGGTTCGGTGAGAATGTACTTGGGACGTGCGGGATCCGCCTCGAGTTTTTTCCTCAATTGATTGATGACCACGCGCAAACTTTCCGTTTCCTCGCCATAATCAGGTCCCCACACCGCTTGCAAGAGACGGCGGTGCGTTAACGGCTTGCCTTGATTGGCAACCAGGTGTTTCAGCACGTCGTACTCTTTGGGGGTGAGGTGGACGTCGCGGTCGCGCGCGGTGACCTGCCGGGCTTCGAAATCAATCGCCAGGTCTTTTGACACGAACGGAGGGAGAGCGTCTCCCGGCGCATAACGGCGCAAAGCGGCGCGGATTCGCGCGAGAAGCTCTTCGATGCCGAAAGGCTTAACAACGTAGTCGTCGGCTCCGGCGTCGAGTGCAGCGACTTTGTCACGCTCGGCATTGCGCACGGTGAGCATGATGATCGGCGCATCGGAGGCGCGGCGAATTTCGCGGCACGTTTCCACGCCGCCAATTCCGGGCATGTTCATGTCCAAGAGCACGAGGTCGGGGCGTTCTTTACGCAGAGATTCGAGAGCTTCTTCGCCTGTCTTCGCTTCGGTAATAACATAGCCTTGCGTGGAAAGCGTGGAGCGCAGAACGCGGCGAATCTGCGGCTCGTCATCAACCACGAGAATGTTGGCGGCGTTCACCGGATGTCCTTCTCGACGTAACTGACGGGTTGCGTACGATCCACAGGCAAGGTGAATGAAAAGACGGACCCGTGGCCCAACTGGCTCGTGACGCTCATATTTCCTTGCTGCGCTGCAATGATGGCCTTCGCAATGGGCAGGCCCATGCCGGTGCCGCGGACGAGATAACGTTGATCTTTGCCCCGATAAAATTTGTCAAAGATCATGGTCTGCTCGAAATCGTCGATGCCAGGGCCGCGGTCCGCGACGCTGGTGGTCACGGTGTCGCCGGTCAGCTCGGCCGTGATGGTAATGGGCTTGTCTTTTGGGGAATAGATGTTGGCATTGTCAATGAGCTGCACTAGCGCCTCTTTTGCGCGCTCGAGGTCCGCGCGGACAGGAGGAAGAGCATCGCTTACGCGAACGGCAACGTGACGACCGGCTAAGGCGCCTTTGCAGTGCGCGAGGGCGGCATCAATGATTTCCTCGATGGGCGTCGGGGCCAGGTCGAGGGTGACTTCCCCGGCTTCCAGCTTGGCCATTTCACCGGCTTCTTCGACAAGGTGATTCAACCGGTCGCACTCCTCATTGATAATGGTGAGAAGTTCGCGGGATTGCGAAGTATTCGAATCGCTTGAGGTTAGCAGGCCAGTGACGGCAGCTTTCATCGAGGTTAACGGCGTTCGGAAGTCGTGAGTTATGGAATCGAGCAGGGCCGACTTCAGGCGTTCGCCCTGCCTCTCTGCTTCGGCCTGCCCGAGTTGCTCGACGGCACGCGCGCGTTCGATGGCGATGGCGACCATGCTGCCGATGGCTTCCACGGATTGTCGTGAAAGCGGAGCGCCAGAGATTCCCAGGCTGGCAATAGGCCGCACGCCCATGCGCACGGGAACGAAATACTCGGCGTGCTCGGAGTCCAGCGTCATTTCATCGCGCAAGAATGCCGACTTCATTTTCTCCTCATCGAGGTGAGAAGCTCCGAATCCGGAGCGATAAAACTTGTCCTTCTGAGGAAGGAAGAGCTCTGCCGCGCCCGCTTCAAAGCACTCGACAATGTAATCAGGGATCGCGTTCATTAACTGGATGACGTTGCCTTCGCCCAATAATTGCCGGCTGAAACGGTAGAGGCGCTCGACTTCCCTTCTGCGCTGGTTGGCCTCAAGAGCTTCCTTGCGAATGCGGGTGGAAAACTGGCTTCCGGTAATCGAGGTAACGAGAAAGGCAAACAGGGCAACCCAATTTTGCGGGTCGGCAATGGTGAGGGTACCGATCGGCGGCAAGAAAAAATAATTGAAAGCCACAGTAGCAACGACGGATATAAAGGCCGAAACCATCATTCCCCACACTGCCGATACTGCTAGAATGGCGAGGAGAAAAGACAGCGCGACTGTCGTCTGGTTTACGTGCAGTACGCGCGAATAGAAAAGAGTGATGACGGCCACGGCCACGAGGGAAACTGTAGCTCCCAGGATGCGGCCGCCGAGGAATCTCTGCATGGGTACATTCTAGCCCAGGCGGCGGATTCCATGTGGAGATAGGGTTGCCGAAAAAGCCAGAAGAATGGCTGGAAGTGGCTTCGCCGCCGCAGAAGGCGCGCGGAAGTTTCAAACTTTTCTTGGGCTATGCACCGGGCGTGGGGAAGACCTTCAGCATGCTTAGCGAAGCGCTGCGAAGGCGCAGCCGCGGCGAAAACGTGGTAATTGGCGTGGTGGAAACACACGGTCGCCAGGGGATCGAAGAACTCGCGCAACAATTGGAGTTTGTGCCTCGCAAGAAGATCGAATACAAAGGCACCCTTTTTGAAGAAATGGACGTCGATGCGATTTTGGCACGGCGTCCTGAGGTCGTGCTGGTGGACGAGCTTGCGCACACCAACATTCCGGGGAGCAAGCATCGCAAGCGCTACGAAGACGTGCAGGAGATTCTTGCGGCCAAGATCGATGTGATTTCGACTTTGAATATTCAGCATATTGAGAGCCTGGCTCCGGTGGTGCGCTCGATCACCGGAATTACTGTACGCGAAACGGTGCCGGACTGGGTTCCGCTGACAGCTTCGGAAACGGTGATGGTGGATCTGACGCCCGAAGCGCTGCACAACCGCATGAAACGCGGCGACGTCTACAGCACCGAAAAAGTCGAGCGTTCGCTGAAGAATTTTTTTCGCCGCGGCAATTTAATCGCTCTGCGAGAATTGGCATTGCGCCAAGTGGCGGAGCAAGTGGACCGCAGCCTCGAATCGTATATGGAGGCACAGGACATCCGGAAAAACTGGGGAGTGCGGGAGCGCATGGCCGTGTGCGTTTCCGCGAATCCCGCGGGACAATATCTAATTGCCAGGGGGGCGAGGATGGCACGGCGGATGGACGCCGAGCTGTATGTCGTGCATGTGGACCGGGAGTTTGGGCCGAAAGAGTCGAATCAAAACGCGCTGGCAGCCAACCTGAAGTTCGCGGAGAGTTTGGGAGCGAAAGTCATTCGCCTAAAAGGAAAAAGCGTCGCGGATTCGGTGGCTGAGTTTGTTCGCTCGAAGCACATCACGCAGGTGATTTTTGGGCGAGCACCCGTGCACGATTGGAGAAAATATCTTTATCTCTCCGCGGTGCACCGCTTCTTGCGTGAGTCGCCTGCTGTGGACGTACACATTGTGACGCAAGAGCCGGAAGATTGACTCGCAGGAACCGGCTCCGCACTTTGGATAGTGCCGCCTACTTTAGCCAATCTTTGTCGCGTGACTGCCCCTTAGACGGATGCGTGCTGCCACGTTTTATCGCGTGGCCGCCAATTGAGGAACGCGGGAAAGCTTCTGAAACTCCTCGTTGCTCAATTGCACAGTTCCGGCGGCAACGTTCTCTTCGAGATGCTTTACCGAAGAAGTTCCGGGAATAGGCAACATGACGGGCGATCGCTTCAAAAGCCAGGCAATCGCCACCTGGTGCGGCGTGACTTGGTGTGTGCGGGCGACCTGATCCAGAGTCTGGCCCGCGAGACGACCTGCTCCCAACGGGAACCATGGAATGAAGGCTATTCCATTGCGCTCGCAATAATCCACGACGTAGTCCCACTCGCGGTCGGCAAAGCTGTAACGATTCTGCACGGAAACAATGGGGGTGATGCGGCGGGCGCGCTCGATGTGCTCCTGCGTGACGTTTGACAATCCAATGAACCGAATCTTCCCTTCGCTTTTGAGTTCCGCCAACGTGCCCACGGAATCCTCGAGAGGCACGACGGGATCAGGATGGTGCAGTTGATAGACGTCAATGCGCTCCAGCCGCAGCCTTTTCAGGCTGCCTTCGATCGCCTTTCGCAGATGCGCGGGAGTCGCATCGTGGGTCCACTGGTTCGGTCCCGGCCGATTCCACCCTCCCTTCGTCGCAATCACCAGATCTTTGGGATAGGGGTGCAATGCTTCTGCGATGATTTCCTCGTTCACGTTGGGGCCGTAGGAATCCGCGGTGTCAATGAAATTCACCTTGAGCTCGGCAGTTCGACGCAGGACTTTTACCGCCTCTGGGCGATTCTTAGGCGATCCCCAAATACCTTGTCCCGTGAGGCGCATCGCCCCAAACCCGAGCCGATAGACAGAGGCCTCACCACAAAGTGAAACAGTCCCGCCAAGACTCGCAGTTATTTCTTTAGGGCTCATGATCCCCTCCCCAACTCTCATTTTACTTCCTAGATCGTCTGAGGCCACGGCAGCGAGCAATGGAAAGCGTCTAAAAAGCGCCGCAATTCTACGAGTAAACTTTACATTTCTCGCGCCCTCAGGCATAAGGGGAACGTGCGTTCCTTCGGACGAATCCGAGCAAATGCCACGCTCCGGACAGTTACATGAAGGCGATGCTTCTTTCCAAATACCGGCATCTGGAAATAGCGGACCTTCCGATGCCGGTTCCCGGGCACGGCGAACTACTGGTTCGCGTTGCCGCTTGCGGCATTTGCGGTAGCGACGTCCATGGCTACGACGGTTCTTCCGGCCGTCGTATCCCTCCCATCGTGATGGGACACGAAGCCGCCGGCCGCGTGGCCGCCTTTGGCCCGCAAGTCACGGGTTGGTTGGAAGGCGATCGCGTCACGTTCGATTCCACGGTTTCTTGCGGTACCTGCGGGTATTGTTCGCGCGGTGAAATCAATCTTTGCGACCGCCGCCAAGTGCTTGGCGTTTCCTGCGGAGACTACCGTTGCGCAGGGGCATTCGCTGAATACGTCATCGTTCCGCAGCGCATTGCCTACAGACTTCCAGACGCTCTCAGTTTTTCTGAAGCAGCCATGCTCGAAGCGGTAGCCGTCGCGGTCCATGCAGTGTCCCTCTCGCAAATCTCTTCCGGGACTCGAGCTCTGGTTCTCGGCGCGGGAATGATCGGCCTGCTCACCCTGCAAGCGCTGCGGGCCGCGGGCTGTTCTTCCGTTTTTGTTGCCGATGTGGACGCTTCACGACTCCGACTTGCCAAGGAGGTTGGCGCAACAGAAACGCTGAATGCAACGGGCGATGAACTTGTCGCTGAGATTTCTAAGCGAACGAACGACGCAGGTGCGGATCTTGCCATCGAAGCGGTCGGAATCGATGCCACCGTTCGTGCCGCCATCCACTCCGTCCGCAAAGGCGGAGCCGTCACTCTGGTTGGCAACGTCACTCCGGAAGTGACCTTGCCCTTGCAAAAAGTCGTGACACGCCAGATTCGAGTTCAGGGCTCTTGCGCCTCCGCCGGAGAATATCCACAAGCGATCCAGCTTGTGACCAGCGGGGCGATTCAAGTGAAACCGCTGATCACGGCTGTCGCGCCTCTTGAAGACGGCCCACAATGGTTTGAGCGCCTCTATGCTCGCGAGCCCAATCTGATGAAAGTGGTCCTCACTCCGGGACCTGTTTCATGAGCGTCTTCGCATGAGCAGTATGCTCTTCGATCTTGGCGGCCGCGTGGCCATCGTCACCGGCACAAGCCGTGGCCTGGGCCAATGCATGGGGCGCGCACTGGCGAAGTCCGGGGCCGACCTCGTGCTTACGAGTCGTAACCGTGATCATTTGCAGGCTTTTGAGTCGGAGATCAAGGCACTCGGACGCCGCGCGGTTTCTCTCCAGCTCGATGTGCGCGACAAGGCCAGCATCGAGCAATTTGCGAGAGACGCCGAAGCCGCTTTTGGCCGCGTCGACATCCTCGTGAACAATGCCGGGTGCAATGTGCGCAAGCCCGCGCTCGAAGTCACCTGGGAAGATTGGAATCTGATTCTCGATACCAACCTTCGCGGCAGTTTTTTCGTTGCACAATCCGTCGCCCGCCTGATGGTTCCGCGAAGCTACGGCCGCATCATTAATATTGGTTCTGTCACCAGCGTTGCCGGTTACGCGGGGCTCGGTCCCTACGGAGCAAGCCGCGGGGGCATTCGGCAGTTGACCATGAGCCTCGCCGATGACTGGGGCAAGTACGGGATCACCGTGAACTGCCTTGCACCGGGCTGGTTTCGCACGGAGCAGAACAAGGTGCTCTACGAAAACCAAGAATGGGTGGAGTATCTTTGCGAGCGGATCCCGCTCAAACGTCCCGGCCAGCCGGAAGATTTGGATGCCGCGGTAGTGTTCCTTGCCTCCGAAGCAAGCCGCTACGTCACCGGACAAACTCTGCTTGTCGACGGCGGCATTTCGACCGGGGCCATGCGTGCCTTGGTTTCTACCACTCCGCCTAAGGCGTCCGCCTCGTAGCAAATCGTTCGGGGAAAAAGTGAGAACTTGGTGGTTTAAGCCGGTTCTGGAATTGGCTCGATACGGCCGAGAAGGAAGATATAACCGGCAATTCCGATGAGCAGAAAAACTGTGGCGGCGATGAACGCTCCGGCGAAAGAATGCGTTGCTTGTACGACGTATCCGGTGACAACGGGCGCGGCTATTCCGGCAAGTTGATTGCACAAATTCAGAATTCCGCCAAGAGTGCCAACACTTTCGCGCGGCGCAATCAGGGAAGGGATTGACCATCCCACTGGCGAGGCAGCTGACAAGCCGCCGATGGACATGCTGATCCAGAACAATGCGCTGGCAGGGCTGTGCGCTTGCGCGGCACCAAGAATTCCCAGGCCGAAAGCGGTTCCCCCGACTAGAACTACCTGGCGAACACGGACCGGATCGCGGCCGCGTTGAATCAACGAATCGACGAGCCAGCCGCCCACAATCAAATCTGTGAGCGTGGCGAAAGTCCATGGAACGCTGGTGTAGAGAGCGGAGTGCAACAAATCGATGTGGAGTTCCGTGGAAAGATAAGTTGGAAGCCAGGTGAGAAGAAAATAGAAAGTGTAATTGTACGACGCGAAGCCGAGGCATAAGCCCCAGACTTTACGTTTTCGCAGCAAGTAAATGAGCGGGGCGCCCTCGGCAGCACGCGCGCGATCTTCGGGCTGCGCTCCACCGTGGGCGATGAAATCGCACTCCGAAGCAGAGAGTGATGTGTCTTCGCTGGGATTGTGATAGAAAAAGTAGAATAGAGCAAAGTAGGCCAGACTGATGAATCCGGTGACAGCGAAATTCCAGCGCCAACCGAAATAGAAAAGCACAATGCCAAGCAGCGGAATTCCGATGGCCGACGACAATTTCGCCGCGGAATCGAACATGGCTGTGGCAAAGCTGCGCTCGTTTCTGGGAAACCAGTAGCCGACTGCTTTGGAATTGCCTGGAAAGGTTGGGGCTTCGCCGATTCCTAGCAGGAAACGCGAGCCGAATAAACCGGCAACGCTGGTGGAAATCGCCGTGGCGAAAGAAGCCACGCTCCAAATCACCGTGGAAATGATGCCAACGCGGCGAACACCGAAACGGTCGAGCAACAGGCCTGAAGGCAGCTGGAGGAACATGTAAGTCCAGTTGTAGGCGCCGGAGAGCCAGCCATAGGTGACCGCAGAGATTCCGAAGGTGGCCTGTAGAGCGTCGCGGGAAACGGAAAGGTTCACGCGGTCGAAATAGTTGACCAGAACGCCGATGCCAAGGATGAGGGCGATGGTCCATCGCCTGCGTGGGGTTTTTTCGACCAATGGAACTGCTGATGGCATCACAGGTCTCCGAATGCGGCGCTAAATCATAGCCTATGCGGCACGAGGGCCGAAGCGTGGTTGTGGAGGCGAGCATGCCTATAGGCTCCTTCGCACTCGAGCAGCGGGAAGTCCGGGCGTAAAATGTATCCGTCTCACAGGCGCCTGGGGGTCGTCATTGGTACTACCTCCCTGCCGTTTGCCTGGCGTAAGCCGGAAGAAGCCGTACCGGACCAAGAATAGAATACCTGGACCGCCCTGCGCGGCAGGGCCGGAGGAATATCCGAGGCACTCATGAAAGTTAAGAAGATCGAACCCGAGGAACCCGGATGTTCACGAACGGCCATGCGGCCCTTCGGCTGTATGGAATTGTGGGCCGGCAATGAAAGAGTCCATCGGTCTCTGGAACTTGCTAACTTGGAAAGCGACGTCATCGCTGTGCCCTCAGGTGGCGACAAGGGTGGTGATCTGTCCGCCATTTTTTCCTGCACCGACAATATCGCGCGGGTGGTTTTGGCGGACTGTGTCGGCCACGGCTACTCGGCGAACGGAGTGGCGCGGCATGTGCATCATCTTTTGCATAAGTTCCAGGACATTCGGGACACTGCCGGCTTGCTCGCCGCGCTCAACGATGCCT
>Ga0126370_10001188_pt1 | contig 11722 bp, 9 predicted proteins | sample PanSoiMetaPlot_3_FD_92586 | JGI IMG/M metagenome (GOLD analysis project Ga0126370, IMG submission 92586) | Tropical forest soil microbial communities from Panama - MetaG Plot_3 | ecosystem: Environmental > Terrestrial > Soil > Tropical forest > Bulk soil | place: Panama | collected 2016-02-17 | reverse complement strand
GCTTTCTGGACCAACTAAAACAGTCAGTACTCTGTCAGTATTTGTATTGTGTGTTTCTTTAAAGCTATTAAGGATGTTAGGACAAGTTCCAACGCATATACCGCTTGGTTCTCCACTTATTCGACTACCATCAACCTTAACAATGAACGGGGCATCCTTTCCTTCAGCATTTTTGGAATCTATGACATGTCTTGGCACGTTAACTTCTAGTGCTGCTCCATTTGCTTGGGGATTGACGGCAAGATCGAGGCTCTTTCTAGAAGGATCTGATAATATTCCAACAAGTGAACCATCTAGTACACTATAATCGATAGGAACAGTCTTTCCATTCACCGTGAGATTATACTTATTAGTAAATCCAGGTTTTAAGAGAGTTCCAATTATGCGGCTACTGACCTGATCGGTATCAGGCCCTCCGAGTTTTACCACGAACTGTGCGTTTACTGTTTGAGCAGTCAGTATTGCGTTTGTGCTGACAATGGCTATGCCTAAAACCAATGACAGGCCTAAAAATGACACCAGATTCTTCCTCTTATTATATTGACTAAGAGAAGTATTCATTCAAGCTATTATCAAAGTGTATGTATTTATGAATATCTATTATTATTCTTGACCTGAATACACTGCAACGCAACGCCTTGAATAATATGTTTAATACGTCGCCTTAGTAGTAGTTGTGAGTATACATGAATAAAAAATTAGCTGTAATAAGTGCTATATCCACACTCCTCTTGATGTCCTATACTCTAGCTGGTGCTAATAACTCGATGCTCCTGGCCAAATCGAAGTCAGATAGTCGGTCGAGTGGTTCTGGCTCTGGCAGCGAGGCTAACGTAGCTCAGACGGCTAAACCAGATAAGGATTGTGCCTTTAATCCTAATGGTCTAGCAAAATGCAAACCCGACCCGACAACAGGCAAATGTCCTAGCGGGTTTTCTGCTAATGATAAGGGGAACTGCTTTCCTAAGGGTCCATGTCCTACTGGTTACGCAAGACTTGATAATGACGAATCAGGCAAATGTTTCAAGAAATGAACTTCAGAGTTCCAGAAATAAACAAAAGGTAGTAGAAGTTGCTTATCAAGCCTCATATTTTAGAGTCATACTGGTATTAGACGTGGAAAGTAAGTTGTTAACGAATCTGGTACTAGGAGCAGTCTTAGTTCTGACGACAGGAGCAACGGTGACAACATCTTGCGTTTATGGAGTTCATAACGGAAGTAGTCACAATCACAATAGAGTCGTTGGAGGAAGTCAAAATAAGAACTACACGTCACTGGACGCCCATTCTGGATAACGAACAGTAATCTCTGTTCCAGTCTAATGTTAATTAGTGATATTCATTGATAGTCTATCTGGCGAATATCTGATAGGAATATACACCGTGTAATGTCAAGAATACACGGTGGAATAATAATGCTCAATGATATACATTTGGCCAATAGTGATAGCGAATCGTCGAATAGAATTACAGTCAAGCATTGTCAGCACAAACGCTATGACCTTTGCTTGTTGCAACCATTGTATTTTAGCTGACTCTGCTAGCAAGAATTAATATTTAAGAGTGCATTATAGTGTAACATCATGGTTTTCGGTGCGATGCTAGTAGGAGGCATGGTTGCGAGTGGCGTTGTAGCAGGTGGGCTTATTGGACACTACGCTACTAGAAATCGGTACGAATCAATGGCCAAGAACCAAGTACAGCAAGAACAAGTACAACGAGCTCAAGCACAAGCTGAGGAAGCTGAACGGGCAGCTAGGGCAGCTGAATTGCGATCTGTACAAACACAGACAAATAGCTTTAGCAAAAACAATGATGATACCTTTCAAAGGCTCGAAAAATTAGGTAAGCTAAGGCAACAAGGATTGATAACTGATGAAGAATTTCAAAGACTCAAAAGTCAATTAATATCTGGTTATTGAAAGTATGTTTGTAATGATTAGCAAGATCTAATTGTTAGTTTTGTCTCATGGGATTATGCACCAGCCATTTCAAATTAGGTTCATTATATATCGATATAGATAGATAGGCGATGCTCCATCTTATGAAAACTTAGTTATCATAAATTCAATCATTCAAAATTCTGATATGCTTCAGGAATTAAAATAATCTCTACGAAAACTATCAAATAGATACAATAAAATCACCTTGAATTACCCGCCAAATGTCAAACTCTGCCAATGGGTATTCAGAGGAAATTCTCAACATACCATAGCAATATTATAGATTTTGATAATGACAGTACTTTGCAGCGATAGATCGGCATGTGATCTCTGTAAGTCACTATTGGCAAATCGACAGCGAGTTCTAATATTGATGGGATGCTAAGATAAATATGTTGACCTAGCCGAAAGGGTAATCAATGTATATTTCTCAATAACAGTTTTGATATCCTCTAAACGAACCCGAATCATTCAATTAGCTTATAGATTGAACAGGAGATAAAAAGCAGTAATTAGCACTAAAAATGTATGAAATTTAAGCGAAGCCAGTTCGACGAGTGACTCATCATTCTCCTCGTGATCTCAGAACTAACGCCCATTTAACCAAAGTCCTCACCTATTTAATTCCTTAAAATCATAAAATCGTATCAAATTAAGTACATTTTATATCAAAATGGACTATTTTATAGTCAGTAATAAATTAATATATATAGGTTTTATATGTGGCGAGTAATGGAGTTAACATAGTTAAACTATTTATATTAATATCTGACCCCTAATAATGCTGGCGGACTAAATAGTTGTTATCGATAACGTCTTTAGGAAAAAAAACCAAGAAATTGACCATGTCCCCTTATCGTGACAGGGTTTACATCATTAAAGACATAATAGTCAAACTAGTAGACTATGGTTCCTTAAATCAGACTTCACTTATCAGTTTCTGTGGACTCAACCTAAAAAAACATAGATCAATTCTGTTTGAACTTGAGCTAAATGAGCTTGTAACCCGATCAGAAATTACTTCTGGTCACAGAACAATTACAGTGTACAAACCTACTCAAAAAGGTATAGAATTTTGTAACAAGATTATCGAGCCGTACGAGAAGATGTTCCCAAGGCAGAGGCAGCAAGGCAAGTCGGAAATTCCGGTACCATTAGAATCAAGAAATATTCAAGAAGAATTGAAAATTGCAAGCACAGTGAAAAACGATCAGGACATTTCCATACGAGATGACCAGCAGTCAATAGTCGCTGTACGTGAGATGGCCGTTCACTAATATTTGTCTGCTTTCATAATGTGAATAATGCTTTTATCTATGATCAATTTGCACATAGCAGAAAAATAAAAATGATATTCTGAAGTCGTTTACAGAATAACATGCATTACAATTTTTCCATCCAAGTACTGGTCCTTTATTGTTTAGGACTGGATTCATGTTTTAAGATGTTATAGGTACGAAGAATGTGACTTAGCTGATCTATTGACTTCCAGTCTTATATGGACTTGGACTGCCGCAATGGGCAAAAAAAGGGTTCTAGAAATCAAAGATAGATTGTTACCTATGTCCAGGAGTTACTGACACATTACCTGTCATTATTTGGTAAGAACGACCTCAGGACTGTTTATAACGATACCTGTCTTTGAGACCGTCAATTCTCCGTTCTTTTCAGCCTTCAGTATATCACTAGCAGATTTCAATATTCGAGGAGTTGCATCAGTATTCCATTTTACAAAATTCAGTGCATATAATGGACTGTACCCCTTTTGACCAGGAGATGCTGTCGAAACGCCTAATTGAAATCCCATTGGCGAGTTACCTTGTTTTACTCCATTGATGAAGTCATATCCTTGCTGAAGACTAGATTCTGGACTTGATGCAAGTGATGGAGAGTAATTAACATTAAAACCGGTTGTATTTGTAATTGAGGCCGCAATATGAGCATCTGAAGCGTCGGTAGCTATAAAGTACCCGATTTTACCATTTACATACCCTCTTGAAATAGGCACAGTTACGGAGCTAGTTGAACTCAGATTAGGAGCGGTGGAATTAGTTAGCGTAGTACCATTTGTACTTGGTTGCTGTGCGTGAGTCTTTTGTCCTAAAAGCTGTGGAGCCAATATGACAATCGACGCTAAAAAGAACACAACTACAACTATACATTTTCTTGAACATTGCAGACTTGTCTTCATATCATCACAACATTCAATAAATTACCATATATGAATTTTTTAAAATGGTCCGAAGGAATTGAATATGTCCTAAGTATGGCTTAAGTAGCAAATTGAAGTTTAGACCCACGAGAAAATTCATTACCCGTAAACTTCATCTTTGATGTTTGCCTATATTTGTAAGGTGTTGAGCAATGGAATATCCTCCGATGTGGATTTGGGCTATAATAATTGGCATTATTATTGGAACTAAGCTCGTTATTAGATGGCTTGTAACAAAACTAATACCCAGACAGGAAATTGATAACTATAACCTGAACGCAAATATTGAAAGTGGAATAAAGAAACACTCCAACACGTACAATAATAATGAGAAGATCAGAAATATCAGATATTACAAGTACGGTCCATTTCGATTATACAAGCGACGGTTAACTCCGAGGAAAGAGTGATCTAGAAGACAACTTTGATGACTCTGTTAATGGTTTAACCTTTTCCATAGTCGTTCTAGATTACAGTAATTAAATTGACATAAAAATTCTCAAATATGTGGATATCTGCTGTCAATTGTAATCGTATCAATATATAGAATTGTGTTTCTTAGAAAAGTATCATGACTACACTTAGATATTCGAAAGTTACTGTCCGACTCGAATCATTTCTTCAGAAAACTCAAAAAATGGACACAATGAAGTTTGTACTCTCTAAAAAAATATTAAAATTCATAGTACTAATTCTGACTTCTTAGATATTCTTGAACATCCGAAGAAGAGTATTAGGAGTAATCATAATGAAATTTAACCTTTTTTATCCGAGATTTGTATTAACAAATGCTTTATCTTCTGAGTGCCTCTAATGGTGATAATCGTGATGCTTTCCATGCAGGAAACAAGCCGGCTCCTAAACTAAGAAAGGTAGAAAGAATCCACACATTAAATAAGTCTCTAGGCACGAATACCGGATCAACATGAGAAGCCCCACCACCCTGAGCACCACCACCTTGTCCGGGAGCGCTGGGCGCAAATCCGGAGGTCAGTATGTAGGCTCCACCAATACCACTAAGAATTCCAAAAGTAGAACCAAGAAGACCTATAAATAGGGCCTCGGTGAGGAACAAGGTAAGAATAAACCTACTTTTAGCACCTATGGCCTTCATTGTTCCTATTTCCTTCGTTCTCTCCGTGACCGAAGTGTAAAGAGTCGTAATTATTCCTACAGCCCCAACAAGTAATGCAATAAATGCTATTGCTACAGTGAACGCACTATTACCACTTTGGAATCGTTGTCTAGTTTGAAGAATTGCTTTCGGTGTGATCACCCCGATATTGTTTCCATACAATCCTGTGATCTCTTGCTGTACAGTACTTACATAATCAGCAGAAAGAGTAACTACAACCATTTGATCGTATCTTCCTGCTTTGCGAAATAATGAATTTCCAGTAGGTTCATTGATTATAACCCGGTTATCAATTTGATTGTTTCCGGTCGGTTGCATAATGGCACTCACTACAAAGCTCTTAGATTGTTGTTCCGTTCTGCCAGTTTTAGAATCGACAAAGGAGAATGTCGCCTTAACTGTCTGACCGACTGTAACAAAGGGTGTCGCTTTTCCTGGAGGATTGGCAATTGTATCTCCTACTACCATTGCTGAAGGATTATTGGATTGAATGGAAGAACCTTCCGTTAACTGTAGAGAAGGATCTATAAGATAGATTTTTTGAGGATCCATTGATAAAACCTGAGCGTTTAAAATGTTACCTTGAGCGTTTAGTTCTAGCTGCCCTTGATATGATGGAACGACATCTTGGACATAAGGAAGGCTTTTTAATCTATTCACAACTTCGGAATTTAAATCAATAGTCGGAGTGCTTGAAGCTCCGGAACGGAACCCATTTTGACCTGAACTGACAAAAATAACATTTGGAGCTAAGCTGTTCAATTGTTTATTTAAGAAAGTGGCCTGACCCGCACTCATGCCATTAAGAGCTACCATCAATGCACTTCCCACTATCACCATTAAGATGGTGAGAGCAGATCTAGCCTTTCTATCATTGAGTGCGTCAAATGAAAGAAGGAATATTTGTTTGAAGTTTTTACTATTGTGTCGTTGATTGACATAAGACTTTTGGTACGTGGTTCGGATGACATCTCGTTTCCTGCCATTTGTTACTAATTTACCAGCTTTGTTAGGATGATTTCTGAACAAGGCGCATGATATCCACCTCTACCAAATTTGGTATCGATAATTATGTTTATAAACCTAGAGTAACGTTGTTAATCGAATAGTAGCTGATGATATCATCTTTAGTATAATGTTGAAGGCTTTGTGTTACAAATTGTCTTACTTTTGTTTATCTTGTGATACATTCGTCGAATGTATCACACTTTAATTTTAGGCAAAGAAAATTGGTCTTAAATCATTCGATGGTAGATGAAAATAGAATTTTCTATCACTCTGATCGTAATCTTATTATTAGTAGGCTAGTAATAATCTGAGAGTTTTGCTTGTGTTATATATTAGCTTCTGATACACTATTTTGAATAATTCGGCAGATACATTTGCATCCATTTGATTATAAGCAAATTCAGACAGTCATGGACGTCTATTAAGTTTCAATGTACAGATGCGTTACTAATCGTAGTATCCATTGAGCCATCAGACTCAGATTGTTGTTCAGAATTGTTATCATTTTTTAACTTTTCTCTTTTTTCCGTAGTTTTCTTACTTCGGGAATTTCTCTGAAGTTCTCTTCAGAAATCTTTGATAATTCGGCGTCAGATTCTATACCATGTGCCTGAAGGACTTCTGTCAATTCAAGAATTTCGTACTTGTGTTGTTTCTCTTCGGTCGAAAGCATATCATGAATTAGAAAACGAAAAAAAGCAAATTCGCTCATAATAAGTTCCAACTTTATTATACGTACTGAGAAACTAATAATCTCTTTGAGATCACATTGACAATAGAGCTATAAAGATGCAATTGAGCTCCGAGTACACCAAAAAGTGGATTTAGTAGGTAAGAACAGGTCAAAGTCTTCTTATGACAAAATATTTATTCGAATCCATTTAGACCAACTATATAACATTCTGGGATTAATCCTAGTACAATCTTGCTATTCCAAGCTTAGATTAATCGATAATTGCATGATTGTATGGATCGAGCATCCGATCAACTACTCATACTGATAATTCTGCTGGACTCTAAACCGATTTTGATTATTTATTCTCTCTATAAAGGCTGATATAGTAGTATGATGTTATTACTATAGAAGACAATATGGCACAATTGTCTGAACCAAATAAGGAAAGTAGTCATAGAGAGAGGCTTGAAAACAAGACAATCGAATATTCTTGTGGCTGTGTATATATATTTGATAATCAGATCATATTGAAACATATCTGCGAAGAGCATGAGACGCAGCTGATAACATATAACGGTTAACTTTATTTTTTTCAGATATTATTAAAAATCTTGTCTAAGCGAATTTGGATTTCATAAATTATATTAAATTAAATTAGTATAAACTACCCGTTGTAATTAACGTCACATTTATTTTTTACTCCATGGGAAATTTGTAAATTATACTAATAATAGATTATTAAATATCATTACTGATCATGATAAACATAGTTATGAATTGATGTAGGTATATGGAATTATGGATAAACTAGAATTAATTGATAGGCATGCATACCATCAAAGAACTAAATCACCTCTGGTAATCGTGGCTATGATTCTGGCAGGCATCATCGTTATTACTTTCGTGACTTCGATAAGTATCGAATCTGCACTTCAGAAGATCGATTTAATCGGACTCAAACATGCATTAGGTGATAAGGATGATAGCCAAGGGAAACAAGTGAAAATCCTTCCTTGTGATAACGAACATCCATGTCAGACGTTAGTCGAGTGATGGTCAAATATAGTGGATCATTCCAGCTAGATCCATATTCAAATCACTGCACTTCGTTATGTTAGCTTATAGTAATTTTTGGGTAAACTTACAAAGGTTTTGTTTGGGATGTTTTGTTTTGGACCCTCAAGGACTAATACATCACAATATCGGAACGTCAAAAGCGCTGTGAAGGGTCATTGTTATATGTCAGGATTAAGGAACTCTCATTAGTCTTACTCTTTCATTCTTGTTAAGTGCAGTTCTCAAATCTAATAGGAAATCGTACAGAATAGTGGTACATGAATAGATTGGGAAGATGGCGTTTCTTTTAAACCGATTATGGTACAAAGTAGATCGTGCCAGAAGGACGATATCTGTGAACATCCTGATATAGATATAAAGAATAAATCAGCATACGATACCAATCGATATTACACAAGTCAGAAAGCGGATTACTTGCGTAGATATTAGATTATATTTGGTTGGCAATAGAAGTTATTGCCATCATATTTATCACGGGAATAGCTGCGTATATCCTAGTTATGTTTGCAAGGATATCCTTTGCGAAAAGCCGAAGCAAAAGGATATCCTCGAATCTTCATGAGATTATTTTTCAATTCCTAAGAGGACTGCTAATTTCACTAGACTTTGTAATAGCTGCATATATTTCGAAGACGATTTTTGATCGTTCGATCGAAGAGTTGATCATCCCTGGCATCGTCGTGACTACAAGAATACTCTTAAGTTGGTCTCTTTCCAAAGATTTCGAATTTTATGACAAGAAAGAAGTCAGAACTCCCAGAACTACTGCTGCATTAGTTCTATGCAAATCAAGATGGATATATTGTTGCCGGTAAATTCCTAGTGCAATTCCATTGCATTGATAGTCCAATAAAACTAGAAAAATAACTCTGCGAATTACTCACGTTCATAGACCTAAAATAGTCGAAGTCCTTTAAAATTGTGTTGACGTTTTCGGAATTATGACGTAACAAGCTGGAATCGGAAAAGTCTTGACATGCTTAAACCTCAGTCTAAATTCTGTCCACCTAATTCTATGATATCAAAGTTCACTAAATGATAACCTAAGATATTGTATAAGTCAGGTGTTCTAAGGAGTCATCAATCAAGAATTCTTTGGTTCGACCTGGGATTATTAATGTAAACTAATTATTACACATTGCCTGTGAAGTAAATTAGTAAAACTTTCCAATATCCTATTGATGTAGATTTGACGATTATGGAGTTAAAAGACTGATTTTACAGATAACCAGGAATCGTTACAGAATATGGTCTAACATTCAATCAATTTTTGGTTAAATATACAATCCAACTCTAATCCACACCGACCCCCGTAGGAATGATTTGAAGATAGAAGAAATGGTGAAGGAAATAATTCCCTAGGAAAAGTTATCAGGCATAGCATCTTTACACTTTGAAGCGGCTGAATAAGTAATGATGGAGTTCCTTCAGGCACCAAATGCATAACTTATCCGTAGTGGTCTTACGTCTAAGTTAAATCTAGTGGCAGGAAGGATGCTAACAAATCACATCACATTCTTTGAAAATGAATCATTGAAAATTGGAAGAATGAATCTCAGGATCCTAATGGCATCCACAGGTATCGCTGGTAGAGTATGAGGTTGAGACCGTCTTGAAGTTGCCTTTTACCTACAATCTATTCATTCAAATGTACAAATAAATCAGACACTAAACGAGGGCATTTAAGAAGTTGTAGCTTCATTGTTCGGATAGTCCAACCACATTAACATGGAAAGGCGACACTTTGACATCATCACTCTATGACATAGAACAGGATTAGAAAAATGAACGAAATATGAGACTTATTCTATTGCAGGTGAACTTGAATACACAGATTCTAATCCTGTTGTGATTGTGGACCAATACGACATACTCATTTTTGACCTGAGCGAAATGCGGCCATTTGTGGTGCATAATAAGCAGATCCTGTCCTGTAGTTCGCGAAGTAAAAAATAAAATTGATTGACATTTAGTCAGATGACCTTCTTGTGTTGCGGAGAGTCCAATTCAAAACGTGGAGCAAGCTAACCAATCTACTAATATATCGGAAGTATTCTATCTACAAACATAATAATTACCATGTCAGATGAGAATGAATTCATAATTGAAGATGCAAATAATGAAAACTCAGATTCCAACTCAGGGGAAGATATCACTATAGTTGATGAAGTAGTTGAGAATCCACAAACACAAGAGAGCTTCGAGATTATCTCTGTAAATTCAGAGAATGAAGATGTAGATAAGCCAATTGATTCTGAAAACCTGCCTGTAGAAGAGAGTCTAGAGGAAGTAAGAATAGATAATGATGATTTGATTGCGGATGAATCCAAGGTGGAACTCCCTCCTGCAAAAACCAGAAAAAGGGGTAAAAAGAAGACACGAGGATTAATTGATTCTTCTGCGGATAAAAAGCTTGAGGCCCAAGAAGTCTCAAAGGTTAATGAAAAGGCTATCGGGGAACTCCGAAATGAGATCACAGAGCGGATAATGATAAACGAGCAGAAGCTCGACAAAGTCATCTCTGCGATTCGCCCCATTGAAAAACACATTCATTCAAGCGAAAAACAAGATCAATCGACCAAACAGATTCAAGTCCAAGTTAAACAAATACAAAAACAATTACAACAAATGGAAAAACTGACAAAGAACATGACTTCTGAAATTCTGAAAAAAATTGATAAGGAGGTCAAATTTAAGCTTCAAAAAATGCCAATCAGGGATATAAAACCTAATAAATCAAAATCTAATCGAATTCAAAAGACAAAAAGCTCGAAGAAGTCTAAAACAACGAAGAGAAAAAAAATATAAAACTAGCAGTGAGTTCTAGTGTAGTTTAACAAACCCAATGCTGGCAGTTCAGGCAAGTAACTAGGAAATCCAAACTAACTCAATTGATAGTTGAATATTGCCCTCACTGGTTTAACAATGTCTACTTCGGTTTGCGTCTATAGCGATTATTCAACTGATTCTTTTACTATTTTAAAGTGAGCTAAATTAAACTAATTGCAAATTTGAATTTGAAGTTTGCAATATCATGATAATATTGAGCAGTATTCTGTTAGTAAATCAAACATTTTACAAGAAAGTTAGTTCATGATCCCAACAAATGCAAAATCTATTTAAGCAAATTAAAATAAGGCCGTCCAAAAATTTTTTTTCAACGTGCCAGATTCTCAGTATGGAATCTTTGCAACCGGCGGTCCCAGATTCGTCTATATAAACAACCTTGAATCTCCTAGTCAAGCTCAAAGGGCCTTTTGTATATTCTATTAATTTCTACTTGTAGTTGCAGATTCTGGATGTTTCCATTAGAGCATAATGAGGGGTACACTTTATCGTTCACATAATTCTCGTAGAGTCGATGTTATTCTGCCTTTATTCCGGGACACTCTATAAAATGACCATTGTAACACCCCTGGCTAGGGGCACACCACGTTTTGGCACATATACTACAAGTCATAAATGTCCCTGATTTATTGCCACAATAGTCACACTTTGTATTGGTGTTCATTTTAAAGTCGTCTTGATAGATCCTCACCACTAGTATACCACCAAATTGAGTACTCCAAAAGAATTGCTAGAGTATCTTACGCCAACTTTCGACTCAGAAACTTTATAGATCAACAAAGGAAGGCATTCCATAAAGTTACCACCAAATCAGATCAAAATCT
>Ga0126370_10001187_pt1 | contig 11725 bp, 8 predicted proteins | sample PanSoiMetaPlot_3_FD_92586 | JGI IMG/M metagenome (GOLD analysis project Ga0126370, IMG submission 92586) | Tropical forest soil microbial communities from Panama - MetaG Plot_3 | ecosystem: Environmental > Terrestrial > Soil > Tropical forest > Bulk soil | place: Panama | collected 2016-02-17 | reverse complement strand
TGTGGGTGCGCGTATCCGCGTAGTCGGTGGTGGGATTACGCAAATTCGGGAGATTGCCGGTGGCGGAAGTTATCTGTCGCAGAGCGACTTGCGTGCGCATTTCGGCATGGGCAAAGCCGGTCGCGCAGAAACCGTCCAAATAAGCTGGCCCAGCGGCGAACAGCAGACATTCCATAACGTCGAAACCAACAAGTTTTACGTGGTCAGGGAAGGTGACACAACGTTGGTAGCCCAGCCATTCCTAAGCGGTAAAGCCGAAGTTTCCTCGCCGCAGAAATGAGCTTGACGCCGAAGTTTCAGCGGAATCTGCGGATCATCAGCGTGTGCCGGTCGGAACGGTACAAACCCAACGCATAGAGAGTGGGCTCACCAGTAGCGGAGAAAATGACCTGCCGAATACGCAGGAGGGGAGCTCCGCGTGCAACGGAAAGCAAGTCGGCGGTTTTACCATCAGCGCTGGTAGCGTCAACTTCTTCGTCAGAATGTGCTAGGGCAACGCCATATTCGCGGTCCAGAATGGAAAAGAGCGAGCCTCGCTCCAAGCGTGCGCGATTAAGAGCGGGAAAATTGGCAGCTGAAAGGTATACGGTTTCGAGCGCAAAGGGCTCCTCTGCTCCAAGGCGGAGACGCTCGACTTTCAAGAGGCGACTACCAGAGGGCAATGCAAGGCGGGCGGAGATTTCCGGTTCATCGTCAACTACTGTGCACGACAACATCCGCGAGAAACCAGTCAGGCCGCGACTGGCCATCTGCTCGGTAAAGCTCATCAGTTTATTGAAGTGAATCTTGGGAGGGGCGACGAACGTGCCGGCCCCCCGGCGCCTTTCGACCGTTCCTTCGCGTTCCAGGTCTGCTAAAGCATGGCGAGCAGTCATGAGACTCACGCGATGAATTTTCGCGAGTTCACGCTCGGAGTCAACGACATCGCCCGGCCGAAGCTGGCCAGCTTCGATGCGCTTGAGGATCGCCTCCTGTATCCGCTTATAGGCTGGTGTTCCGTTTTGCCGGGTCTGTGACATCAATTCTCCATCAGGTGGTCTGAAGATTGGCAGCCACAATTTCTAAAGTCACCACAAGTGCTATAGAGCATAATACAATTATTAATATTTCAAGACCGTAAAAATGACGCGACGAAAGTATGATTCCTCGTGCCCCGGCGTCTGGGTGCGCACAATAGCGGAACAAATGCTGTCTGCATCTGCAAGCGTGAGTAGCAGTTCTATGTCGCATGGTCCAAACCGACAGCCAAAATATGCTCGGGAAACCGCTAAAATCGGCACCGGGCACTATACCAATATTGGAATTTCCACAACGACTCTACCGTTTTCCATATCACCACTCTGTATTGCACCTACCGCCTCCACGGACTGGTGGACTCGCTTTCATAAGTGAGAACGAAGTTTTTTATTTTTTTCTTGACCTACATGAACGATGTGCTATATAGCATATCGCAATCACTTTGTCTCGTGATTTATGTCATGTGGGTTCGTGAATTCGTCAGCGGGAGCTTGCAGGAGGTCTGTGATGCGGAAACAACATGGGATGAGATTCGCCCTCGTCCTTCTGACTTTGGCCGGGCTAGTGTCAGCGCTACCACTTGCCTATGCGCAGGAAGTAACAGCCAACGTAGTCGGCACGATAACCGATCCTAGCGGTGCTCCAGTCAGCGGTGCCGCGGTTACGGCAACCGATACGGCGCGGGGAGTCAATTACACCACCAAAACCAATGACGTGGGCGCTTTCAATCTTTCGCGCTTGCCAGTGAGCAATTACACGGTGAAGGCGTCGGCAGCCGGGTTTCAAACGGCGGCATATCCAGCCTTCACGCTGGTGCTCAACCAGACCGCTCGTGTGGACATGCAGTTAAAGGTCGGGCAGGTAACTGAAACGGTCGAGGTTACCGGTGCAGCGCCTGTCCTACAGACCGATACCACTCAGGTCAGCACAATTGTTGATTCGACCTCCGCCGATAGGCTGCCGCTGGCCACACGTAACTACGTTCAGCTGACTCTGTTGTCGCCAGGTTCGGTTTCCCCTGATCCTGCGAACTTTAACAATGGTGACAACACGGCGAACGGCGCGCGACCGTATATTAACGGTAACCGCGAGCAGTCCAACAATTTCATTCTCGACGGTCTGGACAACAATCAGGTTTCCGACAACCTGCTCGGTTACACCCCTTCTCCCGACGCCATCCAGGAATTCAATCTGATCACTAACAATGCCTCTGCCGAGTTCGGTAATTTCCAAGGTGGCATCGTCAGCACCACGATCAAGTCGGGCACTAACAATTTTCATGGCGATATATGGGAGTACTTCCGCAATGACAAGCTGAACGCCAACAGCTGGGAAAACAATTTCACTGGAGCGACGAGAGTACCCCTTCGCTGGAATATGTATGGCGGCACCATTGGTGGACCAGTCGTCAAGAACAAGGTGTTCTTCTTTTTCGATTACCAAGGGCAGCGTTTCGATCACCCAGCGGACACGCAGTTCTTTAATGTGTTCACCACACCGGAGCGCCAGGGGAATTTTGGGTCCCTCTGTACCGGTGGTTTTGATTCCGCGGGCATCTGCCTGGACCGGACCAAAGGTGCCGTTGCGGACCAGCTTTACAATCCCTGCGGTAATTTCGTAAGCGGTCCCTGTACCGCAGCTAACTTTGTCCCCGGTACGCGGGTTCCGTTTAAAAACAATATCATCCCGATGGCGATGATTAACCCGGTAGCGGCAAACCTGTTTAACTCTTCGTTCTATCCGCAACCGGCCAATGGCAACACGCAGAGCAACGCATTCAACACCGTTACCCAGGCGTACAACAATTACCAGTTCGACATCAAAGGTGATTGGAATGCGACCGAAAAAGATCACGTCTTTGGGCGTTTTTCTCATGCCCACCAGAGCAATCCCCTGACCCGTTCACTCGTGATTACCGGTGGCGGCTTTTCCGACGCACCCATCAATAATGAAATGGCCGACTGGACCCACACTTTCAGTTCGAGCCTGCTGAACGAGGCCCGGTTTGGTGTGAATTACATCAAGCTGCACAACGGAGATGATTTCTCGAGTGGAATTAGTAACGTGGAGCAGCAGCTCGGTATTGCCAATACAAATCCCCAAGGTCTTATGACCATTGGCTTCTATGGCGGTACTCCGAGCCAGGAAGGTTCCGGTACCATCAACTCAATTGGCCTGAACGGGATTGAGCAGAACTTCCGCAGCGCTGTAATTCAATTTACCGACAACGTCGTGCTGACTCATGGCCGTCATGTGATCCACACCGGCTTCGACTTTCGTCGCAATCGCATCAACATTTTCTACAGCGGCAATAACGGAAAATGGGGCGCAATTCTCTACAATGGCCAGTACACCCAGCTAGATGGTGCCGGTACCGATACATCGACGGGGTTCGGGGGTGCTGACTTCTTCCTCGGAATGCCCAACTCTTACGGCACTGGTGTATCCGGTGGAGGGTGGGGACAGCGGCAGAGCGTCATAGCCGGTTATGTGCAGGACGACTGGCGCGTCACTGAGAACCTCACTCTGAACCTCGGCCTGCGATATCAGGCATTCACTCCCTGGGTGGAAAGAAATGATCGCCAGGACAATGCTACCCTGTTCGGAGGTCAGCTGATCGCGCCCAACTGCTCCCTGCTGGGTTCTGTTCCTTTTTCTTGCCAAAAGAGCAATCGCGGCCTGTACGACGGCACTTACGGACTTCCTGATTTTCAACCTCGCTTAGGCTTCGCTTGGACGCCGGCCGGGCTCGGCGGAAAGACGGTAGTCCGCGGTGCGTTCACGATTTCGAGCTATATGGAAGGCACCGGAACGAACTTGCGCCTGCCCATAAACCCGCCTTTCAGTCCGGCTGAAACTTTGACCCAATTTACGGGGTCACAGGTGCCGACTGCAACCGAGAATGGCATTGTGCCTCCCGCATCTGCAGCTGGCGACCCGTTCGCGGGTGCTCTGTTCCGCGTCTGGGATCCGAAGGTGCAACCGGCTGACACGGATCAGTGGAACATCACTGTCCAGCAGTCACTCAACAACAGCACGACTTTCCAGGTCGGATATGTGGGTCAGCATGGAACGCACCTGATGGTTCCGATGCCTTACCTGCAGAAGCAACTGCTGCCAAACAGTGCTTGCGCGACACCTCCGTGCACTGCACCTAGCTTGTACCTATCTGGCAATCCGGCGTTCCAAAGTGACCTCTCGCAGGTTTCTGGTACGGCTTCGGTTGGCAGCATGCGCTATGACGCTCTACAGGCAGTTCTGCAGAAGCGTTACTCCAGTGGCCTACAGTATCAGGTGGCTTATACCTACTCGAAGTGCATGACCGATAACAGCGGGTACTACGGCACCTGGGGCGCAACCCAGGCTACTCCGGCTCAACCCTATTATCAGAACCTCTACAATCCGCATGCGGACTGGGCTCCTTGCTACTTTGACCAGAAGCACACGCTCACAGCCTACACGGTATACGAACTTCCCTTTGGCCGCGGCAAGAAGTTCCTCAACAACGCGCCCGGGGTAGTCAACCAGATTGCTGGCGGCTGGTCGATTCCCGTGCTCCTCAATATCCACAGTGGATACCCGCTGGCTCTGTACAACTTCGGTTCCGATCCGACCGGTACCGGGTCCCGCGGGTTACGCCCCGACTGCAACGGACAGAACCACGTTTTCGGTCGCAAGAATGCCTTCGATCCGAGCACCGGAGCATTTATTGGGTATCAGTGGTTTGACCCCTCTGCCTACACCCCGTCGCCCATTGGTCAGTTCGGTAACTGTCCTGCGCAGGGGCCCATTCGCGGTCCGGGCTATGCCAACATCGACCTGAGCCTGCAAAAGGACTTTCCGATCAAGGAGGCGATGAAAGTTCAGTTCAGGGCCGACTTCGTCAATGCCTTCAACCATGTCAACCTGAACGCCCCGGCGACGGATATCTCCGGGGGCAACACGGGCCTGATTGGAGCCTCACAAGGCTCGCAACCTCCACGCAATATTCAGCTCGCGCTGAAGTTCTACTTCTGATCGGGTTATCATGGGGTAAGCGTTGTTTCCACGCTTGCCCCTTTTTATGTCTAGAATTGTCTTTAAAATCTTAACCTTTGCGCTGTTTACAGTTCTCTCCTCTGCTGCCTCCTTCACGCAGGCCACAAAACAAACGACGGCCGATTCCGCCGCCTCAGCACAAAAAGGTATACATCTGGTTGAGACAGGGCGTTGCAGTGAAGCCGTACCCATACTGAAGAGATCCGCTGCACGCGTGACCGACAAAGATCTGAAGCTCAGGGCGGGCCTCGCTATGGTCCGTTGCGGAATGACGACCGACAACGTCGACGTTGTACTTGCCACTTTGCAGTGGCTGAACCGCGACTTTCCCAATGATCCCGAAGCCTTATACGTTTCCGCACACGCGTACTCGGACCTCTCGACTCGCACCGCCCAGCAGTTGGGCCGAACGGCGCCCCAGTCCTACCAGGCTCACGAGCTCAATGCCGAGTCGCTGGAGATGCAAGGCAAATGGGACCAGGCCCAGAAAGAATACGAGGCCATCCTGCAGCAGAATCCATCAGCGCCCGGAATTCACTTCCGACTTGGCCGGCTTCTGCTGTCGAAGCCGAATCCCAGCTCTGATATGGCGGAGCAGGCCAAAAAGCAGTTTCAGGAAGAGCTCAAAATTGACCCCAACAACGCTGGCGCCGAATATGTACTTGGCGAGTTAGCACGCCAGAACCAGCAATGGGACGACGCGGTCCTGCACTTTGGTCGAGCTGCCAAGCTGGACGGGGCTTTCGGGGATGCCTATCTTGGGCTCGGGCAATCGCTGATCTCCAATAAGAAGTATTCCGAAGCCGTCGAGCCGCTGGAGACCGCGGTCAAGCTGGAGCCGCAGAATCCAGCCACGCACTACAGTCTGGCTACTGCCTACAGTCGCACCGGGCGCAAGCAGGACGCAGAAAAGGAATTCGCGATCCATCGCCAGATGACGCAGAAAGAACCTCAGGATACTGCGCAGTGAACCGTTGTTTCTCCCGGCGTAGATTCTTATGGGGATTGGCGGGCAGCGCAGGCGCACTTGGCTTGGCGCGCTTCGCCGGCGCCCTGCCTTCTCCCGAATATCCATTCGCAGAAGTTCCTGCTGCCGTTAGTGGCATCACCTGGAAACACACTGCCGGAAAATCTCGGGAGAAGTACTTGCCCGAAACCACCGGCGCCGGCTGTGCTTTCCTGGACTACGACAACGATGGCTGGATGGATATCTATCTCGTAAATAGCGGGAAATGTGATTTTTATAATCCCGATCCGCCGCTTCGGAATGCTCTCTATCACAACAATCGTGACGGCACATTTACCGATGTGACCGAGAAGGCCGGAGTAGTCGCTGGCGGCTATGGTCAAGGAGTCGCCGTAGGCGATTACGATGGCGACGGCTTCCCCGATCTTTACGTAACCCAATACGGTCGGAACATTCTCTACCACAACAATGGGGACGGAAGCTTCACGGACGTAACTGCAAAAGCCGGAGTTGCCGCCCCGGGGTGGTCGTCGAGCGCAGTCTGGTTCGATTACGACAACGATGGGCGCCTGGACCTCTTTGTGTGTCAGTTCGTCGAGTTTTCAAAAGAGAAGAGTAAAGACTGCCGCGCCGGTGAGGACGCTAAACGGGGATATTGTATTCCGCATCTCTACAGACCGACTGCCAGTTGGCTATTTCATAACAATGGGGATGGAACATTCACCGATGTGAGCAAGCAAACCGGGATCGCTGGCTCCTTGGGGAAAGCCTGGGGCGTAGTTGCAACCGACCTTAACAATGATGGCAAGATGGACCTATTTGTGGCCAATGACACAGTCCGCAATTTTCTATTTATGAATCGGGGTCAACAATTCGAAGAAATTGGCGAGCAGGCCGGTGTTGCCTATAGCACGGAGGGAAGGCCCAGGTCGGGCATGGGGGTCGATGCAGCCGATTTCGATCAGGACGGTTGGGTGGACCTGTTCGTGGCCAACATCGATCACGAGATGTATGCCTTGTATCGGAATAACCACGATGAAACCTTCGACGATATTGCCATCCAAACCGGTATCGGCCAGGCTACCCGTCTGATGAGTGGCTGGGGCCTGAAATTTTTCGACTACGATAATGATGGCAATCTGGACCTGCTGCTGGCCAATGGGAATCCCGACGATCTAATTGAATCCCTGCATCCCGGCGTTACCTATCACGAGCCCTGCTTGCTTTTTCATAACACTGGGAAGGGATTGCAGAATGTCAGTGGGCAGAGCGGGCCGTTTTTCGCGAAGCCGCTTTCGTCACGCGGCCTAGCTATTGGCGACTTCGATAATGATGGAGCCGTGGACGTGCTCATCAGCGTCAATGACGACAGCCCCGTGCTTCTACGCAACAACATCGGGCAGGAGAATCACTGGCTGGGCATTCACTTGATCGGTCGAAAAGCAAATCCGGACGCCATTGGGGCGCGCATCAGTTACCAGGCTGCGGATTTGAGACGTAGCCGAATGAAAGTCGGCGGCGGAAGTTATCTCTCATCGCATGATCCTCGCATCGTGCTGGGGCTTGGCCAGCGCGAGAAGATCGACATCCTGGAAGTTAAGTGGCCTCAGCCCAGCAGCTTAGTCGAGCGCTTCCGGAACCTGCCTATCGATCGCTACATCACGATTGTCGAAGGCGAGGAGAAGTGGAAATGAGCGGCTCATCCTGGCGGCAAGCTACTCATTGTCGCCTACAAGCCCAATGCGCTCAAGCTTCGATGTTCGTCGGGACGCCGCCCGAGAGGCCAGTGATATTTGCGCTCTGATTCCTTGATCGGCAGATCATTGATGGAAGCGTGTCTTACCTGCATGAGGCCTTTGTCATTGAATTCCCAATTTTCGTTTCCGTAAGAGCGAAACCAATTTCCAGAGTCGTCATGCCATTCATAGGCGAAGCGTACGGCGATCCGATTGTCGTGGAAAGCCCACAACTCCTTGATCAATCGATAGTCGAGTTCTTTGGCCCATTTGCGTTTCAGAAACGCGACGATTTCCGGCCTGCCATTCATAAACTCCGAGCGGTTCCTCCAGTGAGAGTCCAAGGTGTAAGCGAGCGCCACTTTTTCGGGATCGCGAGAATTCCACGCGTCCTCTGCCAGACGAACCTTTTGCACGGCCGTTTCGCGTGTGAATGGGGGGAAGGGAGGACGTGCAGCCTCAGCGGCCACGTCCGCTTTTGTCGCAATTCTGTCTTTCCGCATCGAGTGACCGCCTGGGATTCAGCGAGAACCGACAAGCTCGGGAACACCTGAAAGCTTATCGTACTCCTCGTCAGTTAGGTGTAGGGAAGCGGCGGCAACGTTCTCCTCGAGATGCTCGACAGACGAAGTTCCCGGAATCGGCAGCATGATCGGAGACCGCTCGAGAAGCCAAGCCAGCGCTACCTGCATTGGTTTCGCGTGGTGGGCCTCAGCAATTGCTTGCAACACCTCTCCCGCGGCTCTACCCGCTCCCAGTGGAAACCACGGAATGAAGGCTATTTGGTTGCGCTCACAATGATCGACGACGTAGTCCCACTCCCGATCGGCAAAGCTGTAGCGGTTCTGTACAGAAACGATGGGAACAATTTTACGGACGCGCTCAATGTGTTCCTGAGTGACATTCGAAAGCCCGATCAGCCGAATCTTTCCCTGGTCGCGCAACGTTGCCAGAGCCTCGACGGATGCCTCAAGCGAGACTAACGGGTCAGGCATGTGCAGCTGGTAGAGCTCGATTCGCTCGAAGCGCAGTCTGCGCAGGCTGCCTTCGACCGCTTGGCGCAGGTGTGCTGGAGTCGCATCGTGCGTCCATTGATTGGGACCGGGGCGGTTCCAGCCGCCTTTGGTTGCAATAACCAGATTGGCTGGGTAAGGATATAAAGCCTCCGCGATTAATTCTTCGCTGATGTAGGGCCCGTAGGAATCGGCGGTATCAATGAAATTGACGCCCAGCTCGACTGCGCGCCGAAGGATGGCGATAGCGCTCTTTCGGTCTTTTGGCGGCCCCCAGATCCCGTCACCCGTGAGGCGCATCGCTCCATACCCGAGGCGATTGACGGAGACCTGTCCACCGAGAGAAATCGTCCCTGCTAGTTTGGCTGAAATGTTGTTCGTACCCATAACTCCTCCTACTTACCTATTAATGTCTGCTTTTGCGTAACCTGGCTTATCCAACGCCTTCACTGCGAAAGTCTTGGTATTGCCTGCGACGATAACTTTGCCGGTAGCCGTAATTCCGGGAACCCCAATGCTATTTAGAATTTCACTGGGTATACGTTCCGCGTTCCGCGGAGTCAGAACAAAGTAGATTTGCCCCCCTTGATCGGAAACGAAAATGAGAGGACTCCCCGCCGCCACGCACAGCTTGGCGCAGAAAGCGTGATCGTAGGCGTGGCTGTGACTGGCGAAATAACAATTTCCATCACTGAATTCCCCGCGCAGGCGCACGCTCTCGCCTGTTACCGAATTTCCGGCGAGCAGGTCGATGTTTCCTTGCTTGGCCAATTGTTGCGCCTTTGCCAAATTGGAGACGAAACGCCGTACCTGATCGAATGGCAGGCTGTTCAAATTGTGCCTGTCGCCAAATTGAAAAGAACACAATCCCACTAGCAACCAAGACGATCAGTCCAGCCAGGGAGTTTCTACTTAGCAGTGCTCTTGGTGCCATGGCTTTGATGGCTTCCTTCGAGCTTGCTCTTCAACGTATTTGGACCGGTGTAACTAATGCGCCAGATGGAATTCGAGCCATCATCACTGACCAACACCGATCCATCCTGAGCCACAGTGATGCCTACAGGTCTTCCCCAGACGTGACCATTGTCAGCCACGAATCCAGTCAAGAAATCTTGGTATTCGCCGCTGGCCTGACCGCTCTGGTGCAGGGGCACGCGTATCACTTCATATCCGGCGCGCACTGAGCGGTTCCAGGAACCATGCTGAGAGGCAAAGATATCCCCCTCATATTCCGATGGGAATTGCTTGCCGCCGTAGAAGATCAGCTGGAGGGAAGCACTATGAGCTTGCAGGAGCACATCGGGGACAAGAGTCTTGTCTTTCAATTCCGGATGCTTGCCCTTATGACGGGGATCCTGATGCCCGCCGATGTACCACCAGGGCCACCCGTAGAAACCGCCCGCATTGACATGAGTGATGTAATCAGGAACTAGATTGTCGCCCAAACCGTCGCGTTCATTGACCGAGCACCAAAGTTGCCCCGTTTTGGGATTGATCGCCAACCCTCCGCCGGCATTGCGAATTCCGTAAGCGTAGACGCGCATGCCAGAACCGTCAGGATTGAACTCTAGGATGTCGGCGCGGTTTTTCTCCTTGGGAGTTGTGTCGGGGTCATCAACGTTCGATGAAGACCCCACAGCGACGAACATTTTCTTGCTGTCGGGACTGAACTGTATATCGCGTGTCCAGTGGCCTCCTCCATGCGGAAGGTCAACGAGATGTTGCGGAGCTCCGCGTGCCTTCAAATCGCCGTTCTGATAGGGGAATCGAACCACGGAATTTGTGTTTCCAACATAGACCCATTCCGGATTATCTCCGACCGGATAGAATGCGATACCGTAAGGCTCATTCAGTCCGGTGGCGAATACTCCCGCCTGCCTTGCTTTTCCGTCTTCCGAGATTCCGCGGAATACCCGGATTATCCCGCTGCGATTTTCCGCCAGGAAAATGTCGCCGTTGGGTGCGGTGCGGAGTAAGCGCGGATTATCCAGCCCATTGGCGAATTGCTCCACCCGAAATCCAGCGGGAGCTTTTGGCCAGGCACCTTGCGGACGCGTAACCACTTCCGGTCCATTGTTCGCCGAGTCAGTAGCATAGGGTGACGGTAAGTCTTGTGCTGTGACCTTGCGGACTGTGCCAGGCTGCTCAAAACGGAAGTCTGTAAATGGCCCAGCTGGAGCGGCCGCGCTGGTCTTGACGGGCTCGTAATTGGAAGGTAACGTGACTCCCTTCTTGCCGGTAGCCGTCTTGAGCGACTTCAGGTAGCTGACAAGTTGCCAGCGTTGCTGCTCGGAAAGTTGCGACCAACTGGGCATACCATTCTCGGTTGATCCATTGGTGATGAACCAGAAGACTTCCCCGTCGGACGCTCTTTGCGTCCCCCCCCGAGACAGCGGCGGTACATTGCCGGTTCCCCGGCCTTCAATTCCATGGCACGAGCCGCAGTTCCTTGTGTAGAGTTTCGATCCGTCATCCACCGCCGCACTCTGTCCGGCATAAGGATTCTTCAGCTGAGAGACGGCGGCTGGCGCGTTATGGAAATGGGCGTCCTGGGCTGATACATGCGATGCCAGAACGATTGATAGAGTGATAAAGAGCGAGGCAGAAGAAAAAAGAACAAGTAATTTCAACTTTCTCTCCGAAAATGAATCGCGATTTTTGCTCATTCCCCGTACTGCTACTTTTGTTGGATGTATAGTTACCGTCTTGCGCTCCGCTTCATCGGTGGAATTTAGCTCCAAATGACCGGATCGGTGCCGGATTGCGGTTGTCTGCCGCCTGCAAACATTTTAGTACGTGGAAACTGTGTTCTGCTGCAGAATGTGATGGAAATCGGTCAGCGGGGCAATAAGGCATGAAAGTGGCCCACCCTGAATACCCGGTCGTGAGGTCAAATGTCAAGGCGCGGAAACGGCCCTACGCCAATGCTCGAATGGAACAGGCGAACAGAAGCT
>Ga0126370_10001186_pt1 | contig 11726 bp, 10 predicted proteins | sample PanSoiMetaPlot_3_FD_92586 | JGI IMG/M metagenome (GOLD analysis project Ga0126370, IMG submission 92586) | Tropical forest soil microbial communities from Panama - MetaG Plot_3 | ecosystem: Environmental > Terrestrial > Soil > Tropical forest > Bulk soil | place: Panama | collected 2016-02-17 | reverse complement strand
GCGCGTTGGTTGCCTGGAAGAATTTTTCCAGCTCCTCGATGGCGCGCGCCGGCAGGTGCCGCACATCCTGGAGGTCGCCTTCGAACGGGGCGCGGTCCGGAACCGCAAAGATGCGATCGTTGCGTTCCGTCTTGCCGTTCGAGGTCTGCTTGACCTCGAGCACGTCGATCGGCTTGCACTTCAGCACCAGGCCCGGCTAGGTCGCGGCGTCATGGATGATGAGAATGTCGAGCGATCGCCGTCCTGCGCCTTGGTCGACGGGATGAAGCCCCAGTCGTACGGATAGGTGAGGCCGGCGAGCAGCGGCTTCGCCAGCGTGAAGACTTTCAGCTTCGGATCGAATTCGAGGTTCACGTGGCTGCCGCGCGGTGTCTCGACGACCGCGTGCAGGCGGCCCTTCTCGGCCCAGGTCGGCAGCTTCTGATAATTGGTCATGGCGCGTCGCTCTCTCGTGAAACGCGCGCACCGCCGGCCCTGTTCCGGCCCCGTTTGATGCGTAGCCTGGGTGGCCCGATTGCGTAAAGGAGTGCGGTGGCGCTCGCCCTCGCATCCGCTAGGATGCGGGCGCGAATGCATTCCCTGAGCGAATCCCTCCCCTCCACCGAAACGCCGTCGCCCTCGCGACTCGGTGCCCGCGCCCTCATCGGCTTCCTCGCCTACGTCACCGGCTACCTCGGGCTCGTCGCCTGGTTCAAATGGGTCGACGTCTACCACGCCCACTTCGCCACGACGGGCGTGCTGGTCGTCCTGCATAACCTCTGCCGCGTCCTGTTCATCTTCTATCTGTTCTGGATCGTGCATGCGGCCGGCGCGCTGGTGCTGCGCGCTTTCGGCCGCGCCGCCGATCAGGGCATGGGCCAGCTCGAGCACACCGCGCTCGCGTTCTTCACCGGCGCCGGGCTCTGGCACCTCGGCCTGTTCGGGATCGGTTATCTCCGCCTCTATACCGTGCCGGTCGCGCTCGCATTGACGCTGCCGGCCGTCGCGCTCTCGTATTGGAATCTCCGCGCCGCCGTCGGCGAGGCGCGCGCTGTGCTTCGCCGCGGCATCGACCGCCCGTCGCTTATATGGGCCGCGCTCGTCGGCGTATTCGGCCTCACGCTGCTCGTCGTGAAGGGCCTCTATCCCGGCGGCGGCCACGACTACTTCACCCACTATTTCCACTTCTACCGGGCGGTCGTCGACAACGCCAACATCTGGCCGAACGACGCCTGGTATGAATACTACTACTCGAAGGGCGCAGGCCTCTATTTCGTGGCGATGCTGCTGACCGATCCGCTGGCGCCGCAGCTCGTCACCGTCTGCATGATGGCGGCCGCCGCGCTCGTGCTGTTCCTGTTCTGCCGGCAGGCGGCGCCGGCGACCGCCTGGCCGTGGGTCGCGGTTGCGCTGTTCCTGTTCGTCTACATCTACACGCCGATCTGGGGCCAGTTCGAGAAGCTGCACGAGCCGAACGCTGCCTTCCTCATCGCCACCCTGTGGACGGCAGCAAGTGCGCTCGCCGCGCCGGGCGGGCGCCGCATCTGGTGTGCGGCCGCCGCGGTCACGATCGTCGGCGCGGTGATCGTCAACCCGACCATTGCGGTCTACCTTGGCGCGGTCTTCGGCCTGCTCGTGCTATGGTATCTCGCGCGCCGCGCGCTTGGTCAGGCGCTCATCGGCTTCGGCTTGGCGATGCTCGCCGGCTTAACCCTCGCCGTGATCCTGGCGATCAACTACGTCACCACCGGCCTCGCGCTCGATCAGGGCATTGCGGTGACCTGGCGTTTCGCCGATCTCGAGCGGCTCGAGCGCTCAGGCTTCCTGCCGCTCGTCATCCTGCTGCACTGGGGCCGGTCGGGAATGGCGGCCGAGAGCCTGGCGCTCACGCAGATCCCGCGCTTTCTCTCGCAGTCTGCGCGTCTCGATCTGCTCTATCCGCTTGTCCTCGGCGGCGTGCTGGCGGCGGCGCTGCCGGCGCTCGCGCGCCTGCGCGCCCGCGAGGCGAGTGCTGCCACAAGCGTGCCACCGCAGGCGGCGGTCCTGCTCGCCGCGGTCACGGCGTTCCTGTTCATCGCGCTCGCGGTCGGACGGGCGCAGACCCTGTCGTTCTTCCGGCTCACGAGCTTCATGGTGCCGGTCATGATCGCGGGCGCGGTCGTGCTGTGGTCGTGGCCGCGCGCGGGCGCCCCGGCATGGCTGGCGCGTATCCTGGGCGACCGCCGCACGCCGGCGATTGTGTGCGTGCTCACGTTCGTAACGACCGTCGCCGCGATGAGCCAGCGCGGCCGCCTGTTCGACTCCGTGCTGCCGGCGGCGTGGCAGTACGCCGCCGGGCGGCTCAGCATCGATACCGCCTATGGGCGGCAGGCCGACTGGCCGTATGCGCCCTGGGGCGCGATCTATCCCGGCGCACGCGGCGCTTACGAGGCGGTTGGGACGAGCCCGATCCGGTCGCTCCACGTCACCGCCTATTGCATGCTGCCGGATTGCCACGTCGAGAGCGTCGAGTCGTTCGGCATCGGACGCCCGTGGGACACCATCATGTTCGGTACGCCTGAGGAGGCGCGCGCCGCGCTGCAGGCGTCCGGCCGAAACTATTTCCTGTTCTCGCGCACGCTTATGATCGACGACTATCTGGTGCGCAGCCCGCTGTTCTCGCCCGACAATATCGCCCGTTACCTCGGCATCCGCTGGACCGACGGCACCACCGCGCTCTTGACCTGGCTCGGGCCCGACACCATGCCGCTCGACGCCCAATGGCTCGCCGACTATCGCAGCGCGGTCGAATCGTCCGCCACCGTCGCGAGCTTCCCCTACCAGGAGATGCGCGATGTCTTCGCGCGGCTGCGCGCGATGCCGCGTCCCTGGCGGCCGTTCCCGCTCGCGTGGAATCGCCGTTGAGGTTGAGGCGGGTCACCCGCCGCCGCGGACAGACGTGCGCATCCCTTCTGGAAACACTCCTCTGGCCGACAAAGAGTTTGCACGTCACTGGCTTCGGTATTGAACCTGAAGCACGGGATTTACTGATACCGCTATTGGTTGCCCGCAGGACTCTCAAGCTTTCTGATCAATTCGCGAACGTCTTCCTCAGTCATCCCCATCTCAGCAATCTTATCCCTCGCCATTTCCCGTACCATGTCCGGGAATAATGCGGCCACTATGTTCATGTATCGGATGGGATCTGCCTTAGCCAATTTCTCGAAGGCCTTCGACAGCGCCTCTGGCCCTCGGGTCTCCAGAGCCCGCCGAAGCTTGTTGAGTTCAGCCCAGTCGGCATCGGTCAAATGCGATGCATCAACTGGCTCTAGTTTTGAACCTGGTTCCTCTGCCATTCACTGACCATAAGGAAATCGCACGCCCTTGGCGCCTATTTTTCTCGGCCTTGCTGCACTGGCGCGAATTCGGGTGCGGCTCCCCTTGCGACGCTTACTGTCCGGGGCCCGTGCGGGCTGATTTTATCGTAATGGAAGGCAAGCTGCAGGTAATCCGCAGATGTGCGATCGCGCACGGCGACTTAGTTCAGAGTCGCCGCAGCATTGTTCATCGTAGGCACGTTGGCTCCCGCGCGCGCCCGCTCGTGCCGTGCCGAGGACGAAGGCCGTGCCTACAGTGGTCGATGCATGCGCCCGAGGAGCCAGCCGATCGCCAACGCGATACCCACGGCCGTGTATGGCTGGTTCTCGATGATTTCGCGCGCCGCCTTTTCAAATGAATTGGCAGTTTGGCGGGCAGCATCGCTGGCGGCGTCTGCCACATTCGAGGCTTGCCGTTTGGCCTCTCCGACCGCGCGCTCAAACCCCTGCTCTTGACCAAACCTCTGCTCTTGTCCTCGATTGGCCATGACGGACCATCCTTACTTCGTTTGCTGAGATTCAATCCCACCAGCCGCGTCGCCGCGGTGGTCGATGGGCCACGTATCCGATCAGGAGGCCGATCCCGAGTGCGACCATCGTGGTGGTATGGGGATTCTCCTCCATGACCTTTTTCAGGAAATCATGTCCCGCGATCGCAGCGTCCTTGACGGTTTGGGCGCCCTCCGCCGCGGATTCGACCGTCTTGTCGTAGGCGGTTCGCATGGTATCGGAGACTTGGCCCACGACGTCTTTGTTGTCGTTGCTCGTTTGACTGCTGAGTGTGTCGGCGTCTCCCGCAATGCTTCGCACCGAGCCGCCAAATCGTTCATCGGCCATCGAGAACCTCCTTCAATGTGTCTGCTTAACGAGGGGCTCGGCGCAAGGTTCCAGCAACAATCCGAACGAGGAACCTTGCCGCAGGCGCAAGCGTTGAGGTCTCGAAGTCATCAGGCGTGAACTGCAAAGTAGCGCCAAGATGTCGAGTGCTGCTCCACGCGGAGTGGTTCTCCATTGCCGGGAGAGTGGTCCATCGGGCCATCGGCCGGTCTATGACAAAGAGCCCGTCTCGGCCCCCTTTGCTCGACGGGCTCTTTTCTTTGTCTCTCGCGCCGGCCGGCCTTCGGCGAACTCCTCCAACCGCACTCCTCCAACCGCACCAGAAAACTTCTCACCCTGTCCGTTGACTTCGTGCACTGAGCGGCCCCTCACCCGGCTCGCCGCTTTGCGGCTCAGCGCAGCCGCTCGATCAGCGCCATGGCGGCGGCCGGCGCGCGCACCTTGGCGCCGGATATCATGAAAATGAAAACGTTGCGCTTGCCCTTGGCGCGCGCCTTGTCCGCGATCGTGCGCAGGTCGTCGGGCGCGCCGCCCTTCTCGAAGGCTTGCGCGCGCTTCGCCCAGGCGTCGAGCGCCGCCGGGGCGTAGCCGGTGTTGATCTCCTCGGACGTGTCCTGCAGCCGCGCGTAGATGAAATCGCTGGTCACGTCGGCGATCATCGGATGCTTCTTGGACTCGACCAGGACCGGCGCGACCGCGTGCTTGCGCAGCAGCGCGACGAAGTCTCCCGTCATGAAGCTCTCGTGCCGCACTTCGACCGCATGCCGGATCGGCCGGCCGTCGAGCTTCGCCGGCAAAAGCGTCAGGAAACCGGCAAAGTCGTCGGGGTTGAACTGCTTGGTCGGCGGCATCTGCCAGAACACCGGGCCGAGCTTCTGCTTGAGCTCGAGCACGCCGCTGCCGAAGAACCGCTCGATCGACTCGCCGGCCTCGGCCAGCACCCGGCGGTTGGTGGCAAAGCGCGGGCCCTTGAGCGTGAATACGAAGTCGTCCGGCGTTTCCGCGAACCAGCGCTTAAAGCTCGTCGCCTTCTGGGTGCCGTAGAACGTGCTGTTGATCTCGATGGCGGTGAGCTTGCGGCTTGCGTGCTCGAGCTCGCGCGCCTGCGGCAGGCCCTTGGGATAGAACACCCCGCGCCAGGGCTCGTAAGTCCAGCCGCCGATGCCGACACGGATCATGATGATCTCGCGCGAGTGACGAATACCGAATCGTAAGTCCGGCTGCGGCTATCGCTACTCGCTATCCGGCCGGCGCGCTACTTGCACTCCTGGTCGGCACGCTCGAGTGCCTGGGCAAGACCTTTGAGCGAGAACTGGTCGGTCGACTGAGTGCCGCGCGACGAGGTTCCCTTGATCGTCACATCGCTGCCCTTGCGCATCGCGTCGAGCATGCGCGCCTCTTCGGCGACGTTCTTGATCCAGGCGCCGTCCTTCTGCGTGTACATGGCGAACTTGGCCTGACCAATCTCGGCGGTCGCGTCGGAGCTTTCCTTGAACGGGTAGCCGATGATCAGCGACACCTCGTGGCGCACGTTCTCGGCCGGACGCGAGGCGATGAACAGATAGCTCTGATCGCGCTTGCGGCCGGGCGGAGTGGTCTGGGACGACTTGGGCTTCGCCAGCACAAAGCAGACCTTCTTGCCGCCGGGCGTGGCCGTATAGGCGCCCCAATCGCCGTAGCTCCCGAGCAGCGTCGGCTCGCTCTGCGCCAGCGCGGGCGAGGCTTGGCTCAGCATGGCAGCAACAAGGGCCGGCAGCGCCGTCCCGGCAATGAGTTCAACCCTCATCCGTTATCTCCGTGATGCACACGAAGCCCCACTTAAGTTACGGAATACCTTGCGAATTCGGCAATGTGAAGGCGGCCCCTCGCCGCACCGTGGCAGCCCATGCCCTGTTGAAAACGTGGTTTCGCACGTCCGGCCCGACGGTCAGGAGCATGCTAAAAAGTCCACGATCAAAGCGAGCCGCGCCGTGAAAGCCGTCCTCTGCACCCGCTTCGGCGGTCCCGACGATCTCGAACTCGCCGACATCGCGGATCCTGCGGCCGGGCCCGGCGAAGCCGTCGTGCGCGTCGCCGCGGTCGGGCTCAACTTCTATGACACGCTGATCATCGCCGGCCGCTATCAACGCAAGCCGCCGTTCCCGTTCTCGCCCGGCGGCGAGTTCAGCGGCACGATCGAGAGCGTGGGCGATGGCGTGACCGCGCTGTCGCCGGGCGACCGCGTCATCGGCTATGTCACGTATGGGGCGGCACGCGAACGCCTCGCGGTCGAAGCCGCAAGGCTCGTCAAGCTTACGGCCGACCTCGAGCTCATTCGCGCGGCCGGCCTCACCGTCGTCTACGGCACCGCCTACCACGCGCTGATCGAGCGCGCCGCGCTCAAGCGCGGCGAGACGCTCGCGGTGCTGGGCGCCGCCGGCGGCGTCGGGCTCGCGACGGTTGAGCTGGGCAAGTTTTTGGGCGCGCGCGTGATCGCCTGCGCCTCGAGCGACGACAAGCTAGCGCTCGCACGCAGCCACGGCGCCGACGTGACGATCAACTACACGCGCGAGGACCTGCGCGACGCGCTCAAGCGCGCGGGTGGCGAGCATGGCATCGACGTGATCTTCGATCCGGTCGGCGGGCCGTACAGCGAGGCGGCGCTGCGGGCGATCGCCTGGAAGGGTCGTCATCTCGTCGTCGGCTTCGCCGCCGGCGAGATTCCGAAGCTGCCGCTTAACCTCACGCTGCTTAAGGGCTGCGACGTGCTCGGCGTCTACTTCGGCGACTGGGTCCGGCGGGAGCCTGACCGCTACCGGGCCTGCATGGCGGAGCTCACGCGCTGGGCTGCCGACGGCAACCTCTCGTGCCACGTCCACCGCGCCTATCCGCTGGCCGAGACCGCGCAGGCGCTCAAGGCGCTGACCGGGCGCGAGGTAATGGGCAAGGTGATCGTGACGCCGTGATGGGAGGGGGCACGGGACCGCCCCCAAGCATGAAGATCATCGAGGACCCGACGCGGAACTCGACCAGCAGCGCGCGGTGACGGAGCTTGCCGGCAGGGACTACGGCAGCGGTCACGTCAGTCGGGACCGCAGTCCCGGCTTTGGCTCGAATTCGGCCGATTTCCGCGCCGAGCCGGGACACCTACATCACGACCACAGTGATGGCTTCCGGCACCATCCGGAGTGCATTTTCAACTCCGGAACGCCCGCCATGTATCCCCATCGATCCGCCGTTTCTCCACCGCGCCGAAGCGCGAGAACTAGACCATCGCGCCGATCGTTTCTTAAGCTTGCTATAGGTGGTGCGGCACTATCGTTCTGCCCGATGGGCGCCCTGAGAGCGCAGCCGTTCGGTGTGAACACCTGGCTCGACGGCGACTATCTGGTTGACGATGCCTCCCGCGGCGCGTTCGCGAGAGACTTTGGCGGCGCGGTCCGCCGAATACCGCGCGCCGTGACTAGAGCGCGCACCGCCGAGGACATCGCGCGGGTCGTCGCCTACGCGAACGGCCGCCACGTCAAGGTCGCGATGCGCGGCCAGGGGCACTCGCTGTCCGGCCAGACACTAATCGACGATGGTATTGTGATCGACTCTAGCGCTTTGGATGCGGTCGAATACACGTCCGACGACACACTCGACGCCGAGGCGGGCACGCTATGGGGCGACGTCGCCAAAGTTGCGCTTGCGCGCGGTCGCCTGCCGCCGGTGATGCCCGACGCAATGATGCTGTCTGTCGGCGGCACCCTCAGCGTCGGCGGCATCGGCGAGGCCAGCTTTCGCTGCGGCGCCCAGGTCGATCACGTGCGTGCGCTTGATGTCGTCACCGGCGCCGGACAGCTGGTGACCTGCTCGGCGAGCTATGAGCCCGAGTTGTTTCACATGACACTCGCCGGGCTCGGCCAATGTGGCATCATCGTGCGGGCGCGACTGAGCCTCGCGGCAGCCCCCACCTTCATCGTGACGCATATGCTCACCTATTCGGATCTCGATGCGTTTCTGGCCGACCAGGCTAGGCTTGCCGACAGCGGCGCGTCCGATCTCCTCAATGGCAGACTGAACCGAACCGCGCAGGGCGCGTGGGAATATGTGCTGTTCACCGGCCGGTTCGTCGCGGCCGATGACGCGAGCGAGACGCCCAGCTGGATCAACGGACTGGGTCACGAGAGCGTCGCGGCGGCGGTCATCACGCCGACCTGGAGCTATCTCGACCGGCGCACTGCGAGCATCACGGCCGGCAAGGCCAAGGCGATGCCGAATCCGTCGCTCGTCCTGACTTTGCCGGCCGACGCTACCAAGGCCTTCATCACTGAAATCCTCGCGTCCTCCGAGCTCGCGGCGGGCATCTGGTTCTTCGAAGTCTCGCCGAAGGTTCCGGCACGGCACGGGCAGCCGCTGCAGAAGATGCCCGCGACCGCGATCGCCTATGAGCTGCGCATGCAGCGCCACGCCTCGGCACCCGACGCGGAAGACCATCGTGCGATGCTGTCCGCCAACGCAGCCTTGGTCGCATTGGCAATGCAACAAGGCGGCAAGGTCTACCCGCCGTTTGCACCGATCCTGAGCGCGGCGCAGTGGCGGGACCACTATGGACCGACGACGTGGACGCGGTTCGCCGCTGCTAAGCGGCGCTTCGATCCCAACAATGTGCTCAATCCGGGCGCCGGAATCTTCTGACGTCAGGCCGCCCATTTCCGATAGTATCGGACCGGATCGCAGCTCCGGCCCGATATGGCGACACCGTCGCACCACGTCCGTTTTTGCGCGAGCCGTGACGGCACGCGAATCGCCTTCACCACTGGCGGCGCTGGGCCGCCATTGGTGCGCGCCGCGCATTGGCTGTCGCATCTCGACTACGAGCGTGACTGTCCTTTGTGGGGACCGTGGCTCAAGCTGCTGGCGCGCCGCCATACGCTGGTCCGCTACGATGGTCGCGGCTGCGGCCTGTCGGACCGCGAGGCTGCCGATTTCTCGCTCGACCGCTGCGTCGAGGACCTCGAGGCGGTGGTCGACAGCTGCAAGCTAGCCCGCTTCGTGCTTTTCGGCGCCACCATCGGGGGCATCACGGCCCTGGCGTACGCGGCGCGCCACCCCGATCGCGTCAGCCACCTGGTCTTGATCGGCGGCTTTGCGGTCAGCCGCATGGCCCGCGACCCGCCGCTGATCGAGGAGACGGCGCTCGAACTCAAGGCGATCGATCTCGGCTGGAGTAACGACAATCCGGCGTACCGCCAGTTCATCACATCCATGTTGGTTCCGGACGCGACCTCCGAGCAGGCGCATTCGCACAACGAACTGATGCGCATTGCCGCGTCTCCGCAGAGCGCGATCCGACGGTTGCGATCCTTCCATTACCTCGATCTGCGCGAGATCGCCCCGCAGGTGCGCTGCCCAACGCTGGTGTTGCACTCGCGGTTCGACGGGCGCATCCCGTTCGAGCAGGGCCGCGCGCTGGCAACGCTGATTCCCGGCGCCCGCTTCGTCGCGCTCGACAGCCGCAATCACTGGGTCGTCGATACCGAGCCAGCATGGGCGCGGTTCACGGCGGAGATTGAAGGATTCCTTCCCGGCGTGCCAGATATGCCGTCGGCGGCCGGTGTGCTCGACGCATTGACGCCGCGCGAGCTGCAGGTCATCGACCTTTTGGCTGCAGGGCTCGATAACGGCACGATCGGGCAGCGGCTCGGCATCAGCGCCAAGACGGTACGCAACCGCGTTTCCGTCATCTTCGACAAGCTCGGCGTCAACAGCCGGCCGCAGGCCATCGTGTGGGCGCGCGATGCAGGCTTCGGCCGTAAGCCGTCGGACGCTTAGCTCTTCCGATTCCTATGTCCGGCTTGGGCCTTGGCTGTCCGGCTTAGGCCTAGTGGCGCTGCGCCACCCAGGTGCCGGCGCAGCTGCCGCGGGAGCCATAGCCGCGCCAAACCCCGCTGCCGCGGGTGCCCGACAGGCGGCCCGAGCCGTTGGCCTGCTGGTCGCCCTGCGCGATCGCCACCGATACTCCGCCGCCGGACGACACCTGACCGGCCGCGCGGCCTTCGTACACGACCCGGTTATTGATGATCTGCACGCCGAAGCGATACGACGGGTCGCAGGCGCCGCTGCGCGTATTGATGGCGACGCTCCAGCTGCCGTCGAAGCCGCGCGCCGCATAGGCGTCGCGCGCGGACCGCCGCTGCACCTCGCGATTGGAGCGCGATGGCGAGACGGCGTCCCGTCTCGAACGGAACTCGCGTCCATCCTGGTTAATGTACCCTTGCGCCAACGCGTCGGTTGTCACCAAAGCTCCGACAAGCACCATCATGCTCAGGGCTATGCTCTTCATGTTTCCGCTCCCTCACGACTCCGGTCAAGCGCACAACGTATCGCTGATGCGCAACGCCCGTGCCGGCTACTCGTTCCGGAGCTGCTCAGCGACGCTGCTGAGGGCGCTGTCCCAGTCGCCCGGCGCTGGCTGCCGGAACAGGCGCACGGTGGGATACCAAGGCGTGGCGGTGCGCTCGAGCATCCAGCGCCAATCGGGACAGAACGGCAGCAGCACCCAGGTCGGCCGGCCGAGCGCGCCGGCCAAGTGCACCACCGAGGTGTCGACCGAGATGACGCGATCGGCAAGCGCGACTACGGCGGCGGTGTCGTCGAAGTCGGCGAGGTCGCCAGCGACATGCGTGAGCTGCGGCAGGCGCGCGAGCGTCTCACCATCGTCGGCGCGCAGCTCGCGCTGGATGCTGATGAAGCCGGCCTTAAATTCGAACAGGGGCACAAGCTGGTTGAGCGCGATCGAGCGGTTGCGGTCGTTGGCGTGGTCGACACTGCCCGCCCAGGCCAGCGCAATGCGCGGCGAGGGCAGCGCCTCGATGCGCTCGCGCCACTTGGCGAGGCGCTCGGGACTCGGCCTGAGATAGGGGATATCGGCCGGGATGGTTGCGGGCTCGGTGCGCAGCGCCCGCGGCAGGCTTGCGAGCGGACAGTGGACGTCGAAGGCTGGACGCGGTTCGCCGCGCACGACCACCTCGGCGACTCCGTCGATCCGCGCCAGCAAGGGTGCGAGCTCGCGCGGCACTTCGAGCACCACCGTGGCGCCGCTGCGCGCCAGGATCGGCGCGTAGCGCGCGAATTGGATGGTGTCGCCCAGCCCCTGCTCGGCGGTGAGCAGGATGCGCTTGCGCGCAAGCGCATACTCCCCGAGCCACAGCGGCTTGCCGACGCTCGGGCGCCGCGCCGGCATGCCGGTGCGCTGCCAACGCCATTCGTGCTCCTCGAAGCCGCGCCGATAGTCACCGAGCGTGAGCAGCGCGAGCGCGGCATTGTGGTGGGCGTCGGCATTGCCCTTGTCGATCGCGAGCGCGCGGTCGAAATCCGCTAGCGCGTCGCGATGTCGGTTGAGCGCCTGCAACGCGGCGCCGCGGCCGATCAGCGCCTTGACGTAGTCGGGGCGCAGCGCCAGCGCCCGCTCATAGGCCGTGGCGGCCTCGGCGGCGCGCCCGAGTGCCAACAGCACGTTGCCGCGGTTGACATGGGTCTCGGCATGGTTGGGGGCGAGCGCCAGTACGCCGTCGTACTGTGCGAGCGCCT
>Ga0126370_10001185_pt1 | contig 11734 bp, 9 predicted proteins | sample PanSoiMetaPlot_3_FD_92586 | JGI IMG/M metagenome (GOLD analysis project Ga0126370, IMG submission 92586) | Tropical forest soil microbial communities from Panama - MetaG Plot_3 | ecosystem: Environmental > Terrestrial > Soil > Tropical forest > Bulk soil | place: Panama | collected 2016-02-17 | reverse complement strand
CCATCACTGAATATCGATCCCTCCTGTCGAAATTTTTGATTCGCCTGTGCGTAGCGGTCACCTTGTGCGTGAGCTTCCTCCTTGTGGGTGAGTTGTATTCGTTTCGGCACCACCCCCTAACGTCCAGGACATTATTATGGTGCCGATAAGAAGGAAGCTAGCTGGCGCAAGTGCATCCGAGCGCGAATACTGGAGACAATTTGACGCCGCCGGCAGGTTCACCTATAAACCCTACGTGCTGTGGCCCCGAAAGCCCTCCCGCGGCTCGATGATCAGCGTCAGTGAAGATGGAATCCGTCGAACGTCGCATACGGAGTGCAATGACCGAAGCTTTACCATCTGGATGTTCGGCGATTCCAACCTGTGGGGGGCCGGTGCAACTGATGATGAGACCATCGCCTCTTTCCTAGCCGGCGACTATGAACGGGCAGGGCGAAAGGTTTGCGTTGTGAACTACGGTGAGGGCGGCTGGGAAAATACGCAGGAGGTGATCGAACTCATCGAAAAATTGAAACACAGTCTTCGGAAACCTGATGTCGTTATTTTTTACGACGGCGGTACAGAAGTGTTTACCGCGTACCAGTCGAGCAGACATGCCTAGCAACTACAACAGCTTTAAGAGTTACTGGGACGGTTGGAGTGCGGAACAGAAACCCGGTTTCTCATAACTAGCGAAGACCAATACCTACCGGTATCTGGAAAAGATAGCTGGCAAACTGGCGCGTCGTGGCAAAAACATATCTGAGACCGATGATGAGGTTGAAGCACTTGCCAGCAGCGTCTTGCAGAATTACCAGCAGAACATGGATATCGTCGACTTGTTGGCACAGCATTTTGGTTTTCGTGCGATTTTTGCCTGGTACCCCGTTCTAGTGGTCGGGCACAAGCAGTTGACACCTTATGAACAAACAATCGAAGTCAATTGGGAGCAGGATCTTCCGGGGGAAACGCGCTTCTGCCACGCTGCTTACCGCCACTGCGAACAAACGCACCGTCAGAACTTATATTATCTCGGTGATCTGTTCGACGATCAAAGGGCTTGGTTGTTTCGGGATATTTCTCACATCAAGCCGGAAGGTAATCGCATCGTTGCCGATCGTCTTTTTCAGATCCTGGAGCATCCGTCGCAACTACCCGATAAAAATCCAGAGGCATCGCAGTTGGGTCACCGCCAGCAGGGTCATCGCCAGATTCGAGGTAAATCAGTTTAGTCAAATATGAGTCCGCTTCCACAGATGGGTTTGATGAGTGATATTATGCGCTCCCTTAGCGTCCATCACACCCGCTCTGCTCTGGAACTTGACCACCAGATTTTTACATATGAGGAACTCCGGAGTTACGCGGGAAGGATAAGCGTTTGCTCACGAGGGAGGCTCCAGCCCTCAGAAACTATGGTGGCAGTGCTAGCAAACCGGCGTGCGGGAGCGTACAGCTGTATTTAGGTGTGCTGGCCAGTGGGCGAGAGTACGTGCCGTTGAATCCGTGGAATGGCGGCGATAGGGCTCTTCCATGAGTTTGAAGAAGATGTTGGACTGTTCCGGTTTGAGATTCAAATACCCTGGCTCGTCGACGTAGAGGATGTCCAAGCGCGCTTATTGTTTAACCACTTGACGCGAAGGGTGATTCGAGCGAGGCGTACATTTCATCAATGAGTCTTGGGCACGACGGCCTCAAGCCCACCACATAATGCACATATTTTCGAACCGTGAATACGCCACCATTTACTATCACTGACACACAGTTGCAGTCTGACCCTAGCAGTGCGAAAGCGCCAGATACATCGTCATGGCGAGGAGATTGCGTTCGAGCGTGCGGATGATCGAGTGTGCGCCTCTACTGTTCCCGCCGGGATGTGTTCTCCGGAATGCGCTGGATACTCCCCTCGGGGCTTTGCTTATTTCGATAAAGGCACTCCAGCAGCTTCATCAGTTGTTCACGGCTCTACAAGCTCCCTCTGGTTACCATAAGGCGGTATCCGAACCATTCCTCAAGGAGGAGGGAGATGGTGTCACAGGACAAGACCTTCCAGCAGCACATGAACTTGACACTGGGGATCACCGCGTCTTCGATTTGCCCCTCGAAACCGGAGTCGCCTGCGTATACCATGCCGGCGGCAAAAAGCCAAATCCAGCATCTGCTGCCGGTAAAGATTCGGCCTTCTCCGGCCGTTGCAAGGGCGGGACTTATGCCGAGTTGGAACGAATGACATTGCGCACGCTCAGGCGAAAGATCCCCAGGACTCGCGCGATCTATCGTTTCTTGACTCCCTGGCATGCAGTTCCAGAATCGTGGTTCGTTGCCTTTGTGTCAGCATAGTGTTCCTCTGCACACTTGACCTGCGCCGGGATTTTGATTGCCAGACTACCCAGTTCTTCCACGTGCCCGATTCAGCTCCTGGCGTAGGTCGTGCACTCTGTTCCCAGTCATTCGTTCGCGTACGGCCGTGTAGCGCCGAGCAGCTGACGGTTGAGCGGCGGGCGATGGCAATGATCATCTCCAGATCACGCAGCACGTCCTGCATGGGGTTGTTCGTCGCTGGGTCGGCTGCACGCCGCCTTGCACCCTTAAAGAACAACTGTGGCGTTAGGGAACACGCTGCGGATCTGAGGCGAGGCCTGGCGCTAGGCGGCGTACAACTGTCCGGCTTGTCGCGCGCTGAATTCTAGCGGGCGAAGACGATCGCCATCTGTCTGCAATCCTCCCGACGGGAACGCGCCACAGGCAGCAAATACTTCATGCCACCTGGGCCGAGCTCTTGCCCACTTGTCGTTGCATTCTTTGCGCAGCTGGCTGCGCAATAACGCGCTTGTCCGTTCACAAGGGCCGGCTCGATAAAGCACTTTGCAATTCCCTGTAGCTCATATATTGTCAGCAGTGAATACCTCAATGCCCTCCAGCCGCGAATCGTACTGAACCAGCAGAAAACTCCATCCGCTGTTGATTCACGGAGGTTTTCACAGCCGCGTCACGACGCGATTGCTGTGGAAATCTCTCCTGCAAGACTTGCCGTTCTGGGTCACTCTGAGTGGCCAAACGATCGGGACGGGGTGCAAAGGAGTACTGCAAGAATTGACAGGTTGCAGACCTATTTCGTGTCGATAGCCTATGCGAGAGTTTTGCCGCCGTCTCGACGGCCCCGGCTAGTGCTTGAACAAAGAACGGACATGTGCTCTTTTGCAAAGCTCCAGATAGTGGGAGTCGCACTTTCGGCGCTCGCTCTGGCCAATTGTGGTGTAAGCACACGGTCGCAGACGCCTGCGAGTACACCTTCTAGTAAACCCTCGCAATCTCGCATGTTCCCCTTGACTGTGACGGCCAATGGGAGTGGTACCGTAACCAGCAGTCCTACGGGCATTAATTGCGGATTGACGTGTTCGACATCGTTCGCCGCGGGCACCACGGTGACGCTCACTGCCACTCCGGGCCGGGGCTCGATCTTCGTGGGCTGGTCAGGAGCTTGCTCCGGCACGGGACCGTGCACTGTGCCCTTAAATGCAGCCGCCTCAGTAGCAGCGTCTTTCACGGGATCACTCGGATCATTCCAAGCAGTGAATCACATCATTTTCATGGCCCAAGAAAACCGCGGGTTTCTCCATTACTTTGGCGCCCTTCCCGAGTACTGGGCCTCGAATGGGTACGCCATGAACAAGTTCGATGGTCTTCCGCAATTCAATGTGCCTGCGGGGTTGGTGCCCACCGAGCCAGGTTGTGACCCTGCTTTTCCTCCCCCGAGTAAATGCAATATTGATATCAATAATCGCGTCCCATCGTTCCACTTGGTTACCAAGTGCGTGGAGGACCCTGGAGCGGGCTGGAGCGGGGCCCATTACGACTTTAATTTCCATTATCCAACAGCCGGCACGGCTACTCTGGACGGGTTTGTAGTAGATGTTGCTGACCACGCCAGGAGTAATCATTTCAACGACGTCAACGGAATACGCGCAATGGGCTACTACGACGGTGGCGACCTGAACTACTACTATTTCATGGCATCCAATTTTGCGACTTCGGATCGTTGGTTCTCTCCTCTCATGGGAGCCACTCAGCCGAACCGCATGTATTTGCTAGGAGCCACATCTGCCGGGCATGCCTATCCGCTGGTTCGGGGCTCACCGACGCTCCACAACAAGACGATTTTCGAGGCATTGCAGGATGCTGGCATCTTCTGGAAGGTTTACGTTACAGACCCCAACCCTACCCTGATCCAGGGTAGTGCCATGAGCATGTTTTCCTTTTCTTACAAGTTCCCGCAGAATTTCGTGCCCGCTTCCCAGTTCATTAGTGACGTTGCGAATGGAACGTTGCCCCAGGTGGCGATGATCGAACCAGGATATAGCGATGGGCGAGACGAACATCCCTTCACCCGAGCTGGTAAGCCGGGAGGAGGTGTACAGGCAGGTGCTTACTACGTTTCGGGACTCATCAATGCCCTAATGCAGAGTGTATCCTGGAAAGATTCTGTCTTCATACTTACCTGGGATGAAGCTGGCGGTTTTTATGATGATGTCGCGCCGCAACCGACGTCCAGCCCGGATGGAATACCTCCCCTTGACCTTGTGCCCGGGCGTGCGTGCAGTCAGTCAACGGGGACCGGTCCAAGCTGTAATTTTGTGTTTACCGGCTACCGCTTGCCCATGATCGTAATCTCGCCGTTCACCAAGCGTCACTATGTATCTCACACGCCTGCAGACTATACGGCCATACTGAAGTTTATAGAGACTCGATTTAAGTTAGCCAGTCTTACAGCGCGCGATGCTGCCCAGATGGACATGACAGAATTCTTTGATTTCGTAAATGTCCCGTGGGGCATCCCGCCGTCGCCGCCGGCTCAGAATAGGGCAGGGCCATGTCTCAACACATTGCCGTGAGTCCCCGATATCGAAATCGCTGCGTGTTCCGAGAAAAAAGCCGATCGATTTTGTCAGATCAGTAAGTCAGACGAGATGAGTGGATCGTGAACAGACAGATCAAACCAGAATTTCTGCCGATGTTCAAACTTCCGGTTATCGGGTCATTTCGTGCATCGGTCCCATCTGTCGGTCCGTAAGAATCACATTATGCCCGCCCAGCGTCAGCCGTGAGTCGGGGCGGTGTGCCCTACTTGCATCGAAAAAGTCAACAGCCATAATGATTGAACGCTTTCTCCCAGTCTGTGTCGGAGGCCAGCTGGTAGCCAAAAAACTTTTCGTAACTCTCGCCAATCTTGATAATTTCCGGCCTCCTCAGCAGAATCTGTGGCCTGATTCCGGTCCTGGATGTCGTCCGAGCGTGTGGTATAGCGGGTTTTCCATCGCTTCGTAGGTGCGGAAACCGTAGGATCGTCTGGTCACCACTCGAATCTTGTTGTTGAGATCTTCGACAGTACCGGCGGAGATCTCTCCCTTAGCGCGGAACCAATTCAGTATAAGTTCCTCATGCGCGGGCAGGATGCGAGCAACTTTTTTCAGCGGTTCTATACGACTGCGGATGGCCCGGAAGCATCGGTAGCCGAGGAAGGCTTGCGCCCGAATTAGGAATTTGCAAGTCCAGAAATGGGAGAAACTTTCCTTCAACTCCCAGGCGCGGGCCGTGGCCCGCTCGCTGACCAACAGAGCCTGGAGCTTTTGCCTCGCCCGCCCGCGTACCCACGGGCCGCGCCGCACCGACGTCCAGCGCATGTGCTTGAGCAGCTGGATTTCGGTCTGCTGCTTCAGCCAGCTCAAGAAATCAAGGAATGTACTCACCGGGTGCATACGAAACCAGGTTTCGGGAATGCCTTGTCGCGATTCTGGCGACATGAATTCCTCCAACCTCATCTGCTGCCCCAGCTGCCCCCAAACATCCTCATCGGCAATCCTGAGACGCAGAAATCTGGAGAATACGAGCGTGTTGAAATGGCGTTGCACTATCTATCACTCTGTTTGAATGAACATTGTGGGCGCGCGGACAAAGCCTGACATCAACCGTGGCGGGTCGTTCCACGCATCCGCATCGTACTTGGTGCGACGGCAAAGGGTGACGCAGACGGAAGCCGATTGGGAATCACTGGCTTCCTGCGCCGTGTTCGGTGTTTCAAACGACAAGCGTTTTTTGTTAGTACAAACATGAGATATATCTCGGCCCGGTTTAATTGTGAAAGCCGCGTAGGGTTCCAGTTTTTGGCGTAATCCGCAAAGCACGAGCCGCCTGTTAGGCGTGCCAAAGCGGCCAGGAGCACGCGATTTAGACAATGATGGCCAGGGGGGACACGAATAGCTCCATTGGAGTCCAAGACCCACTTCTTACGATAATCCCATCGGGGGAGGCAATATCTCAGTCTTTCTGTGCCCTGCTTACATAAGTTATAGACCTCTGGGTCGCTAGTCTCCACATAGAGTTCATAGAGGCCGAGGAGAGACGTCATGAACCCGTCCATAATACCTGGATCAGGGAGGCCAGGAATCTGGGTGTATACAACGTGTTCCTCCGCTTTGACTCGTACACCCTTGCTCTCGCAATCGAGCTGAAACACTCGTGCCGAACATTTCAGCAGTTGCAGAAGAGAAGGTCGCCGCGCAATTCGCCAACCACGACCTAGTGCACTAATAACAAAACCCTGCACATTGGCGGAAAGCCAAGGAGCCTTCAGAATAACAGGCCCTTCCTGGACGTCGAACGCTTGTGGCCAAACTACAGCACCGTCGGAACGTATGACTGCGTGTTGCTCAAGCCAATTCACTTGGTTTAGAAAGGTGCGGAGATGCGAGTGACTGCCGTTTCGGAGGTAGTCACCTCGATTGGTAAGCCCGTACATGGCAACGAAGGCAGGTCTGTAAACTACTCCGGTGGTTCGTCCCCACACCCGAGCAATGCCATTGGAGTCAAGTCGCAATACACTCCGGAAACGTGGTGGATTACGATATTTGTACCAGTAAAACTGGAGTGACTCTCTCGGACCCGCCTCTGGTACAGTCACAAGAGCGTATTCGAACCGAAACTCCGCGATTTCTTGGTACAAGGCTCGGAGCGCACGTTTCAGGCTTATCGCTCCTGATGTTACTATCATCGCCCCAAAGCTCAAACAGCGCTTTATGGCGAGAATAATGCACTCAGCCTGCCATGTTGTCAATAAGATTCAGGTGCCCCGCACAGTAACAAGGATCGCGGTAAAGCTACCTATGAGGATGGATGGGACAGGCCCACACCATAGGTCTGAGATGGTGAGCATCGCCTTCTCAAGACGGTACCCCGTTTTGAGCGCAAGCCCACCTCTACAAGCGAACGCTTTCCATCCGAGGCCTGAAACTACAAGCCAGAGGTTTCAACGCGCGCTCCGCCCATGTTGCCGTCTGGCTCAGCACTCCTTTTCTCCCAAGGACTCTGGCCATTTTCTGCTTGGCCCGGCCGTGGCCCTTGCTGTCCAGATAGTGGAACTCTGTGGGACTGCCAGAGATCGGTAATAGCGAATTCTCCGATTTATCATTACCCCAATGTGCACACTCCTCTTCTGATTATTCATGGAAGGAACGATCAAACCGTAGTGTGCATTGGAGGAAAAGCGCGCGTGCGGGCGCTGTTCTTGCGAGTGTTTTCCAGGTGATCCAGAAATAGGCCGATGAAGGCAGCGTCAAAGTCTTCAACACGCGATAAGGTACCGATCGTCCGAATCGCGATATCTTCGCCAGTCCAAGCGACTCCGCCAACCGAAATATTATGTTGAGTCCAGCAATGCGAATGCCCTTGCCGCTCAGCAACTTAGAGCGCGCGAATATCCCCAGCACGCAATCAACCGGCAGGCCAGTAAAAGCACGGCGTAATCTCGTTTCCCTTTCGCGGAACTACGACCGACCGCTCCAAGAAGTTTGGCGATAAGTTCATGATGCCAAGCCGACGGGATAGTTGCGTCCTTGGGTCCACGGATTTTTGGCAGCTGTGCACTGAGGTCTTCCTGCAGAATCCCACGCATGGTGAGAAACCAGAGAAAACAACGCAGATCTGATACGGGTCGCGCAACGCTTTGTGGTTGCAAGTGATCCCGAGTCGAGATGAACTCGGATAGATCCACCGTCTGAATTTAGGCCAGTGTCCGCCCTTTCGTTTAATGGAGAAAATGCAGAAAAAGCGTAAGGTCTGTACCGCGCAGCCGAAGGCTCGTCCTTCGAAGGTGTAGTCGATCCGTGCAGTACTGTTCATACCCTCGAAGTGTGTTCTGTATGGCGGGGTGTAGGTGAATGGCTTGTATATCCGCGAACGCTCGTTCAATGCGTTCGTTCTTCGCAAAATCGGCGAGCACTTTTAGGCCGAGCACCAGGTGCCGACGCCAGCCGTTGCCCGGCTCATCCCACCGGCTCGCCCCTGACGCGATACTCCTCTACAAAGCGCGCCGCCAAATCCGCGGAAAATTTGTCTCCTAGTCTTTTACGGCGGGAAAATTCGATGAGATGTTCCCAGATCGCACGATACCGGTCCTATCCGCCGTTGCCGTTTTCCTGCGACGGGGGTTTGCATCGCTAACGATAGCCATAAGGATGAGCCCGGTGCCACTCCCAGGCGCTGGCGATAATCTGTTCCAGTTCACAGAAGCGGGGCCGCCAGCCCAGTTCGCGATTAATCTTGGCTGCGCTGGCAACGAGAACGGCGGGATCGCCCTGCCTTCGTGGGCACTCGAGTGCCGGCAGGGGGTGGCCAGTTACCTTTCGAGCGATTTCCAGAACCTGACGAACACTGAATCCTCGCCCATTTCCCAGGTTGTAGACAAGTTGCTCACGCTCGGATAGCGCATCGAGCGCAGCTATGTGCGCCGCCGCCAGGTCCAAAACGTGAATGTAGTCGCGGACGCAGGTGCCGTCAGAGGTTGGATAATCGGTTCCATATATGGCAATATGCTCGCGTTGTCCAAGCGCGACCTTCAGAACCAGCGGAATCAGATGCGACTCCGGGTCATGAGCCTCGCCGCGCCCGGGTGCAGCACCGGCGGCGTTGAAGTAGCGAAGGCTGGCGTATCGCAACTTGTGAATGCGGTGCAACCATTCCAACATCCGCTCCACAAGTAGTTTGGATTCTCCATAGGCGTTGGTAGGACAAAGAGGATCCGTTTCCTGGATGGGTATATTTACTGGATCTCCATAGAGTGCGGCAGTCGATGAGAAGATCAATTTCCTGATGCCCAGCTGGAGCATTGTTTCGAGGAGGGTCAGAGCCGTCGCGGTGTTCTGCCTAAAATAGCGCTCGGGAACTTTCATAGACTCGCCCGCTTCAATCAAGGCTGCGAAATGCATTACAGCTTCGGCCCGGGAACTCTTAAGAGTATGCGCAAGCAATTGCTGATGTTCGAGATCGCCTAATACAAATTCTGCCCCTGCGGGAACCGCGGCTTGTCGCGATCGGCTCAGGTTGTCGTAGATGACGACCCGATGCCCCGCGCGGAGTAACTCCCCAGCGACAATGCTGCCAACGTAACCGGCACCACCAGTCACTAAAACGTTCACATCGCTCCCCAAGTGAAGATTGAAAAGTCGCTTATTCAACAAAAACAAACATCCGAAGCCTAGTTATCGCAGACGCGCAGCGAGTTGTCCAAAATGGAAGACATGCACACCTGTTCAGAGCCGTAGGGATCGCCGATAACCTGAAACCTGCTATTATACAAACTCCGGTGTAGCCAGACTCAAACTGAGAACCAGCGGAAACCGCAGAAAAAATGTACTTTGCGAACACTTTCCTGCCGTACTTCTGCGACGATTCGGGTTGGCAGCAGGCTCACACCCCGACGTCAGCTAACTGCTCATTTTGCGATTTTTGCTTAGGCGCGAAGATGCGTGACGCTAAGGTGAAGTCGCCCAGGTGGACACCTCACCTTCAACCCCGCACCACTGATGCCCTCCATGGCGGCAGTTCGACGACACTCTGTCAAGCAGTCTTCCAGGCATGGTTGTTCGGTTGGAGTTTGCGGTTGCAGCGCACCTGGAGCCTGAGATCCGGAGATCCTGAGTATAGATGGAGTTCTGGCAGTTGGAGATGTCGCCTTCCGGCAGAAGTGTCTTGGAAAAATGAGTGAGGTAGCTAAGCTAGGAAGGCCGAATCCTGTCCAGGCATACGATCGAAACCAATACCGAAACTAGTCTGCGTTTCGGCAGACTGAACCACTATCCCAACCCTGCGCGGCTTTGATTCTCTATTCCTTCTCCTGCTGCTTGACGTCCGGCCGGCGTCCTCAGTCGCCCGCCGAACTCGTTTGCTACAAGTCGACGACCTTAGCCTCCACTTTAAGAAGCTTCTTCAGCTGCGACTGCTTCCGCTCCTGCTGCGCCGTCGACTTCCGCAGCTGTTCAGCTTCACTCAAGTACTCGAGAGTGCTGATTCGGGCATCGGCGTTGGCGACGATGTTACTTAAAAGCGTCTCGTAATGCGCTGCCATGCTGCGAATAGTGCTGCCATCGAACAATTCCGTGCTGTACAGCCAGTACCCAACCAGTTCGTCTTCCCGGTCCGCCATGAACACGCCAAGATCGAACTTGGAGCGCGTAATCTCAAGGTCGACCGGGGAAAGCTTCAGCGCGCCGAGTTCTCGCGCGACCCGCGGTATGTTCTGCATTACGAATAGTACCTGTACGAGCGGATTGTGGCTGAGATTGCGTTCCGGCTGCAGTTCCTCCACCAATTTTTCGAAGGGGAAATCCTGGTGGTCGTAACCCGCCAGGGTCACTTGCCGTACGCGTTCCAGTAGATCGTTGAAGCTTGGGTCACCTGAGAGGTCTGTCCGGAGTGCGAGCAAGTTAATAAAGAATCCAATGAGTTTCTCTGTCTCCTCTCGCGTCCGGTTAGCCACGTCCGTCCCGACCACAACTTGATCTTGGCCCGTGCACTTCCAAAGCAGTGTCTGGAAAGCGGCGAGCAGCGTCATAAACAATGTCGACCTTTGCCGGCGACTGAGTTCATGGATGGCCCTCACAATTTCGGCCGGTATGCTCACCGTTTCATAGGAGCCGAGGAAAGATCGGATCGCCGGTCGTGGCCTATCGGTTGGCAACTCGAGGAGCCGCGGAGCACCCTCCAGTTGCTTACGCCAGTGGGCCATTTGCTTTTCCAAAACCTTGCCCTGCAGCCATCGGCGCTGCCACATGGCGTAGTCGGCGTACTGGATTGGCAAGTCAGCCAGCGGCGAGGGCTTTCGTTCAGAGAACGCCCTGTACAGGGTTCCAAGTTCCTGGAACAGAATCCCCGCGGACCACGCGTCACTCACGATGTGGTGCATGGAAAGAGCAAGCAGATGTTCACATCTCTTCAACCGGAGAACGCGCCCACGCAGCAGAGGTCCACTCTCTAAGTTGAAGGTCTGCTGCGACTCCTCGGTGAGTATCTTCCGAGCTGCTTCCTCCCGAGTGTTCTCCGGAACGTCGCCCAAATCGGTGAGCGGAATTTTGAGATTCAGTTCCGGAAGAATGAATTGGAAGGGCCGGCCTCCGACTGTCTTGAATATGGTGCGTTGCGACTCGTGTCGCCTGACGATTTCATTCAAGCTGCGCTCTAAAACAGCAAGGTCCAGGTCGCCGATAATTCGTACAGCACGGGTAATGTTGTAAAGGGGATTGTTGGGTTCGAGCTGGTCCAGGAACCAGAGTCGCTGCTGTGCGAACGACAAAGGAAGCGGGTTGTCACGCGACACGCGTTCCAGGCGTGGGGGCTGTAGCCCCTGGGCGGTGCGGCGAACCTTTTCGATTTGGTCCGCAGTTCCTGTCACGGTGGGCGATTCAAATATCGAACGCAAAGGCAGCTT